>Ga0209506_1001473_pt1 | contig 24605 bp, 33 predicted proteins | sample AD_JPNHG2_MetaG_FD_184409 | JGI IMG/M metagenome (GOLD analysis project Ga0209506, IMG submission 184409) | Active sludge microbial communities of municipal wastewater-treating anaerobic digesters from Japan - AD_JPNHG2_MetaG (SPAdes) (version 2) | ecosystem: Engineered > Bioreactor > Anaerobic...
ATCTTCTTGTCTAACTCCATGCGGTCTTTCTCTGCTTGACTTAACTCTACTGTCTCACCCTGTGGCTCATCTGGACTGTCATATAGCAGAGCTGGATTACATGGATCAATATAACAGCCATTACTTAGTGGGAGTCTCATTTATTATCCTCCTTACTTCTAATTTGTTACCTTGCGAAGTCAGAACAACGCACAGCCCTGTCTCTTGAAGTCAGCAACCGTGTTGTCCCAATCTTCATTACTCATGCCGTTTAACTCTTTCAGATGTTTCTTGCAGTAAATCTTATTTGTGGTTCTGCCGAGAAGTTTCAGATTCATTGCGAGCACATCATTCTGTCTCACGTTTCTACCGCACACTTCGCAAGTCTTGTTGAAGTATTGCAAAGCCGTATCGTAGTTGTCGAGTCCTTTGTGTTCCATAAACTCCGTCACAACTTCTTCTGTCGGTTCTGGTCTGAGCAAACCACCGTTCCAAGCTCCGTTCACATACTCGTCTATAGTGCAATTCAGCTTAGTCCAGCGGTTCTCTTGCGTAAAGTCTTTACGCAAGATGCTGCGCCATCGGTCATATGCCATGCGATACCAATACTTATCTAATACCCAAGTGTACTTTGTGTAGTAGCAACAAGCGATGCTGCACCCAACTCTACTATATCCCTTACGGTATTTAGGGTTTATTTCAATGCCGTTTTTGAGAATGTAAAGCCAAATGTCAAGCTCACTCCACTTTCTTATAGGTAAGCAACTGAACCAATCACGATCTCCCCACTTTGGATTGTGCGATATATCCTGTCGGTCTGCTCTCTGAGCCGATTCATCGTTTCTCACGCCCATAAAGAAAAGCATCTGTGGTTCACTATCAAAGTATTCTATGCTCTTGCCTTCCTTGAATACCATACAGCAACCACGGCTGAATCTTGTGGGAATGAAATGCTCTTTGAAGATGTGCTTGTAGAATCCAATGTCGGGATTGATAATCGTCCAGTCTTTGTGAGCTTTTACCATCTTATAGGTATCGCCTGTATCAAGCGTAGTATTATTGAAGTAGACTCCCACATTAGGTAAAATACGATTTACTAAATCAAGAGTTACCATGCTGTCTTTGCCCGTAGAGGTGAATACTACTTTCTTGTGACTCGGATAATCCCGTATCGCCTTGTTGATAACACTCGTTGATTCCGCAACTCTGTCATCAAGCTCCCCACTGAGTCTTGCTATTGTCTGCTGCCAAGTCTCAAACTGTTGCGAAAGTTTGATTTTATTCATCTTGTAAGGCGTTATTTCAATACTCAAATCGTCTGCCACTTTGTATTTATATAGCTTGTGAAGTTCACCATCGGCTGTAAATCCGCAGACGAAGTGGTTTTCAAGCCAATACTTGCCTTCCTCTATCGGCAGAGGATAGCCTAAATCATTCCACATTTGAATCATCTCTTTAAAGATGGGTTGCATTATCATTCTCCTTTCACTGGGAAATGCCTATTCTACGTTGCTCAAATGGCAATAAAATCAAACTTCTATTCCTGCTTGCTCTTATCAATAGCTTTATGCACTTCTTTATTCTTTCTCCATTCTCTGTACGACAACAGATTTAAGAATAAATATGTAGCATTCATAACTATCAGTGGGATATTGAGGGAGTCTACAATTGACTCCCATATCCATAACAGGTTGCCTATAATCCAAATCAAAAATGCAATTCGTTTCTTAAAGGCAATCAGCACATTACCGAGTATGCTAAAGAACGCTGCCAGTGCTGACAGTATGAGTGTCACTTCTGCTCACCCATCATTTCCTTTGCTATCTTCTGAGCCTGTTCCTCAAAAGCGATTTCCTTTGCTCTCTTACGGAGAAGATAACGCTCACGCCTTGCCTTCTTGCGCTCAACGTGCCATGCTTCGTGTGCCTGTTTTTCTTCTACTGTGTCAAAGAGCTGACCACAGTAGGTGCAAGTGCGCTTTTTCTTATCGGCACGAGCATTGTCCTTGACCGCCTTGTTGAACTCACGGTCAAAGTTGCCATTACACATTGCGTTTGCAAGTGCATTGATGACACCTTCACGTTCCGAGTAATCTACCTTATCGCAAGTTGCCATACCAAGATACGTGTTATCAAAGCCGTTAATCTTAACGAATGTTGTTATTGTCTCAACTTTACTGTTGTTTGACTTATCAATGCGATAGCCTTCTTCCGTATAAAATGTAAATTTAGTTGGCATTTTATTTTCCTCCTTAATCCATTTAACATTAAATTCTTTCTTAATTAACTCATCGGGAGTTGGAATCTTGCCACCTCTGAACCCATCACAGAAATGATTCTCACCCCTGACTGTATCGTCTTTCTGTGGCAAAACTTCAATAGACGAGCCATTCTTAAATATAAGTTTAGACCACTCACTTGTCGGCAACACACCGCCAGTATTAAACTCGCCTATAATTGTTCCATCCTTTGCACGTAAAACTTTAGTGTCTGAGTCGGCAGCCTTTATGCCACAGGTTGCTAAGATTTGATGTGCGGTGGCGTTAAGTCCTGTCAAAAATCTGTATTCTGTCTCAGCTATAAGATGACTTTCTGGAAATACTCTTTTCCCATCTAAATCTACCTTGTAATAAGCCGTATCCGCAATTGGACTCTCTTGCGCTTCTACGACAATGCCACTTAATCCACCTAAGAGAGGTTTACTGAGAGGCACTACCACTTTGTCACCAACTTTAAACTTCACTTTAAACACTCCTTTTATTATATAAATTTTCTTGCAATAGTCATGCAAATCGAATTGGCTACCTTGCCGAAATTTTCAATCTTGGCTGTTGTTTCGGGTTCTTCCTTCTGACAATCCTCAAATACTCTCTTACAAAGATTCTTAGCCACAATCGGCATTTCGGAAGCACCCCAGTTTTCAGGAAGAATACCTTCATCAATCAGTTTATGAAGTATCTTAACTACTCTTGCTTCTGTAACAATAGTTTCGCACAGTAATTTGTTTTCTTCATTGGCCTTTAGCTTCTCAGGATCAATTACTTTCTTGTGATCTTTATGGACTTCCTGAAATTTTTCACCTACAATCTTGAGATAGTATGGAGTGCGAGAATTTTTATCATTAAGTTTAGTCTGATTTTTTACCACAATACCTTCGCCATATTCGCCACCCATTTCAGTCTTACCTACGAATGAATAACAATGATCCCACGACTTAAACTCTCCATCATAAAATACAGGAATATAAGTAAGGTTAAGAGCGTTAACCTTTTCTTTAACAATATCCTGTGTAAGATAAGACTCTGATATTGTGTCATAAATGTCATAAAAATAAGCATGATTATATTTATCATTAGGATATTTCACGGTATGAGGGACGAGCCATTCGCAAAACAATATTAAATTGTCCCCCAGAATATCTCTTACCTTATCTACATCAAGTGTCTGTGTCCATTCATAAAACCCTCTAAGGTTGTTTGATATATTAAGTATATTTTTACGGCTCTGAGCTACAACAGTATTTGTCTCACTATCATATCTGATAGCTGCATTAGCCCCATCAATCTTTTCCTGTATAACTATATGGTTTCCTAATTCAAATCCGTCTGTAATTCCTTCCTTAATTCTTTCAATGTCCATAAACTTCTTATGATTAACCATTCAAGTTCTCCTTTCATTTGTTATTTTGAAAAGGTATAGCAATGGAAAGACGTTGTTGAAATCTACACCTTCCCTGTTGCTAATTATATTATACCACTAACTTCTTGCTTTGTCAAGAGTTTTTTTTGAAAAATTTTTCAGATTTTTTTGTAATCCATGAGATACCAGTACCGCCTACCTTGATAGTCCTTTGGTGAAACACTCTCTGCATAGAAGATGTCGCCCTTTTGAAGTTTGCATTTGTCATATCTCACCTTGTAAATTGTCAAGTCGCTGTCCTTGCCTTTGCCGAGAAACGTCACTGAGACTTTATACGCCCATGTTTTGTTGTCGGCTTTGCGCTTGCAAGGATAGACTGCTCTGACGTAGCCGATGCGACGATCTTCTTCACGACCTGTTGCTGCTATGTAGCCGAGATATTCAAGCTGTGCCTCTATCTTCTCTACTGGCGTTATGTCCTCATCATTTATAGTTGAGGTATATTCTGCTATCAGCGGTGTAAGGTCATCAAACTGATATGCCGTCGCCGTTTCTTTAGTGCAGAGCTGATTAAGTCGCTCTATACTGAATGGCTCTATCGCCGTTTTCTTGATAGACTTCTTGCTGACATAACCGCCGTCCTTGCGTGAGAAGAACTTCTGGAATAAGTCGTGTATCGCCAAAAGCTTTGCGGACTTGCCAAACTCTGAGAAGAAGTCAAGTCGAATGAGAATTTCGGTCTGCCTTGTGTTGCAAGGGTTGACTTTGAGGAAATCTATGAATGAGTCAAAGTGTTGATCTCGCATATCATAGAGAGCTTTTGCTATCGATTCATTCATAAATTTAATTGATTCCAAACCTTTATGAATAGTATTTGTTTCTTTGTCAGCAATATAATTTGCACCCGAATGTCTGAATTTTATTATGCCAAGTTTTAAGCCAAAGTAAGGCATCTCAGATATAAGATTACTTGTTCTTTCTTCATCACCTGTATAAATATTAAGCACCGTTTCAAAATATTCAAGTGGATAGTGTGACTTTAAATAAGCACCATACATACCATCGAGACAAACTGATGCCGAATGCGATGCGTTAAAACAATAAGCCGATGAATCTTCAACCGATTGCCAAGTTGCATCAAAATAATCTTCATTACCTAATTTGGCAATCCAATTCTTTTTAAGCTCTGTTTTTAGACTCTCTAATTCTTCGGCTTTAAATTTCTTCTTGCTTATCTTCTTAATTATGTCATAGGTTTTCTTTTCAGGTATTCCAAGCCATACTAAATATGACATTATGCTTTCTTGATACATCAAATAATGGAATGAATCTTTTAAAAGTTCATCAAGTTCGGGCACATTTGTAGTATAAGGTTTTCTCTCTATAAAGTTTTTTAGGTTAGAGGCGAATCCGGGGCGAATGGCAGCCACATACGCAGATAATTCTTCAAAACTGTGAGGTGCATATTGTCTTAATATTTGTTTATCATAATCAGAATCGCACTGATTGATTGTAGTTGTCATACCATCTTTAAATATCTTCCATACTTTATCATCACATTTTTTTATCAATGTTTTAATATCATCAACAGGTTGTTTAATTTTGTCATAAACTCGATTGATAATATCCCACACAGTAACAATTAAATAGTCCTGTTTTAAAAATTTATAGCAATCGCAGTTATAACCATCAAGAATGCAACAATAAACGTCCTTTATTTTGAGTATACCAAGTTCCGAAGATATGGGTTTATCATAAAGCAGATATGAACATGGTGAAGGAGCAATGGAATCAATAACACCCTTAAACACCTTGCTTTCTTCTATAAGTGTACTCCACTTCGTATCATTAGAATATTTATCAATGTCTTTTGCGACTTCATCATATTCTTTTATATTCATACCTTTGGCTTTGCACCATAAACGAAATGCACTTGAATCTTGCAAAGGTTTGAATGAAATCATCTGCCTTACGCCATCTTCACCTAACAAGTCTGCTGTTGATTTTAATATAGGCTCAGTAGTGCTCCAATTCTGGTCAATGTCAGGGAGAGATTTTGTCTCTAATATTCTTGTGTCGGAGAGAAAGCGTGTCGGATACATTTTGACAGGTGACCAAATTCTATCTACCTCTGTAAGCCCTAAAAGTTTGTTGATATAAAATGATACGGCTGAACCTCTGCCTGTATGAGTAAGTTGTCCACCATATTTTTCTTTAGCATCCTTAACAACCTTTTGATTGAGTACAAAATAGTCTGCCATATTGCAGCGTTCAACCATACTCGTTTCGTATTCTATTTCTTCTTCATAATGAGCGTGTTGCTCTACTGGTATGTTATTTTTTTCAATCGCCCATGCTTCAGATATTAACTTCCTTAATGCCGCATTACTATCCTCAGTTATTTTGGGTATCTTAAATTCCTTATCAAGTAATACTTCATCACACTTTGCCATTATATTTGTATTATTGAGAGCCGTCAATATTTGCTCGTGTGATAATACTCCTTGTATCTCATATCTATGCACGATAGTATCATAATCTGGATAATCGAGAATAAAGTTATCTTCGTTGCTATAACTTTCACTCTTGCCTTGCCTCTTAGCATTAACATACAATTTACGATATTTTGCATCTTCAGGCTTTATATAGTGACTATCATTGGCGTGTATGATGCGTACTTTATATTTTTCAGACAACTCAAGTATGCGTTTATTATACTCTATCTGATCTAAGTCATTATGGTCTTGTACCTCTAAAAATAAACTATCGCCAAAATGATTGTATACTGGCTGAAAAAATTTTGTTTCCCAATCGTTAGTTTTGAATAATGGCGATCCTAAACAGGCGGTTGTTACATATACATCGTTGGGCGATAAACTAAAAAGTAGTTCAAGGTCAATTCTTGGTTTATAATAATACCCCGTAAGATTAGCTTCAGACAATATTTTGTTTATAGAAAATCTGCCGTTTTTATTCCTTGCTATAAGCATAAGGTGATAGTTACCTCTGTCTTTTTCATGTCTATTATTAACATAATATGCTTCAACAGAAAAAATACAACGCAGCCCATACTGTTGGCAGAGTGTGAAAGTTTCATAAAGATTGCCTTGATAACCATGCTCAGTTGTAAAATATTCTTTATGACCAAGCTCTACTGCACGTTTCATATAATCTTCTGGTTTTACAACACAGTCTGAAACCATTATATTACTATAATGAGTATGTTTATGATAATTAGCATAATACTCCATGATATTCCATACCTCACATTTTATCTAAAATTTTATATCTTATAATGTCTAAATTATCTGGAATATTTCTCAATATAATTTCATCTATTTTTTGAGAGTCAGCCTTGTTAAAACCTATATATCTTGTATCTTTATGTATGTGTGGTTCTATATCAAATCTTTCTTTTAGTATACCACAGTATAATTCCTTTTCTTCATTTGTAAATGCAGCATAGCACATCTCCCATGATGTTTTGTTTCTGCTTGCATCATCAAGAAAATGAATTGCCAATCCAAACTCATTAAGTTGCGAAATTATTTCACTTCTACTCATATTGCGTATTGGCAAAAGTTCATCGAGCACCCTTGTACAAAGACGGTATGAAGGCTTTACGGTATAAACCTTATCTCCAAATCTTTTTTGTTGTTCTTGATAATAGGTAGGTTCTTTATTACATAACGGTTTTAATATATTGTACTTCCAGAATAGATAATCTTTTTGATTTATTGCGGGGCTTACAATAAACAGCGGATGTGTTTCTCTTTTATCAATATGTCCGTCTCCCAAAAGACTAAACATTATCAATTCTCTTTGTTGATTATTAATTTCAGAATTGCGCTTTGCCTGTAATTGATATAATTTATATTTCTCACACCATTTACATATCATGCGAGGAGTTGCGCCACACTCAAAAGCTATTTCTTCTGGAGACATGAGTTTGTCTATATAGCGTTCTTTTAACCAATTATAATCTTTGTACGGCGCATTATATTTCGTGTTGAATTTACTTACATAAATATCGGGTAGTCCAAGCTCCGCCGCTTTTGCACTAATAGCAGATGTTGAGCGATTGAGTTTATTAGCTATATCCGTGAGGCCTTCTCTACATTTATAACCATCAATAAGTGTCTGTACATCATCTTCACTCCAATTAATTTTAGGAGTATGAAGGCTGGAAGTAGAATCTGTAATTTTACCTTTGTTATACATTTGATTTAAATGTTTACCGCACATCTCTTTACCATAATATTCACCCTCAATGTTACAGAAACCATAGTTGTTGTGTTGAGTGTCACCACAAATACAACACACATTATGAAATTCTTTATTAAAGCTCGGGAGATGATCTAAAAATTCTCCGTGTCTTTTAAATTGCAAATAATGTTTATTACATAACATATATTTTTTATGGAAGTTGCAGTCGTCACTTTCCAGTTTGCCACAAACCTTACATTTCAGTTCTTCACACATATAATCCCCCAATCTTAATACTCTAAAGGCGGTAACTTATCAACATATTTCAACAATGCTAAATTAGCATTGACTATATCCTCATACATCTCAATAGTGTCTTTATGAGGTATGTAGTTTCTCAAACAGAAAGACCATTTATCGTCGCTCACTTCAAGTTCCCAACCATTCGGCAGGTCTAAAAATAGTTCTTCAAGTTCACCTTCCTCAAATATATCCTGCCTCAGATATTCGTGAAACGCTATATAAGGGTGACAACATTCATCATACGCATGACCACTACAACAGTTAGTGGTACTATATCCCTTGTCATTTAATATCTTGATTATGGGAAACATAAGCTCGTCAATCTCGACTACAGGACTACCATAACATGATCTTTTCGGACAGCGGTATACTTCCCAACATTCTAAACATACATACGGCATATGTTATCCTCCTTTATGATCCAAACACTTCATCATCTGCGCTTTCATTCATCTCCATGCGTTCAAGAGACTCACTCTTAGGTAATTCCTTGACTGTAGACTCTATAACGTCCCATTTATATCGCTTTGCAAGCTCCTCCTCGGTTGTATAGAATCTACGACTCGGAAAGTCAAATCTTACAGGTACTTTCACGCCGCTCTTAGAACCAAATCTATCCTTCTGAATAGTGAACATTACATCATAGGAATTATCATCAGGGTTTGTGTTACGCTCCATTGACAACATCCTGCCACTAAGATTAGCGATTGCAAACGTACCGCTTGCATCCTCAAGACTAAGCTGTTCTTTTGTCTTTTTGGAGTGTGCCACTAAAATCACAACTACATTATAGTCTTTTGCAAGTTTAGCCAGCTTTTTCATTATGATTTTCTGCTGCTCAAGCTCACTTGCTTTACTGTCTATGTCAATAGTCATAAGGTTATCAAGTACGATAACTGAAGTTCCCTTGCGCCTTATTTCCTCTTTTATACAGGCAAGCAGAGAGTCAATATTTGAGGACTCAGTGTCACGATAAATGAACAGTCTGTCTTTGTAGCATTCGCTAATCTTGACTTCTGCCACGGGTGATACCTTGTAGTAAGGACTACCCTCTTTGCTTGTAAAACTTTGAACGTGTCTACGTCCTGCTACGGTAAAGTTAAACCAGTTCTTGAACATTTCTTCACTTAATTCGCCTGTGTATAGGAATACACGTCTATCTTCGTCGATGGCAGATGCTATGACCTGATTGACATACGAAGTTTTGCCTGATGATGGCTTTGCAAACACAAGAGTAAGGCTTGATCTGTACGCTTTGAATAACTGTTTATCAAGCTCTTTTAAACCGAAAGATATGCCATCAACCTGTGACCAGTCCACGCTTTTAATATCTGAAAAGTCAATAACTTTGGGGTTGGGAGCATTGATGGCTGCGTCAATACATTTGCGAGTTTCTTCTTTGCCAAGCCTATAAAGGCACTCATTGATGTCATTTATCTGCTTCAGCTTGCCATTGACCTTATAAGTCGGATGCCGAAAAAACCTGCACCTATCAGTTCCCAAGCGAGATGAAGCCTCAATATTCATCTTCTTGCCAGCGTCATCGGCATCACCGCAGAGAATTATATCCTGAAACTGATCGAGCCAGTCTAAGTTCTGTGCTATCCACGCAAGGTTTTGCGCTCCGAGAGGCACTGAAACTACGTTAAAGTAGCCACACTCCATGACAGCAAGAGCATCAATGCACCCCTCGGTTATGATTAAAGGTAACTCGGTGTTGATGCGGTTTGCATTAAATAGAAGCGGGGATGAGCTTGTGCCTTTCTGCACCCAACATTTTGCGCCTTCGCCCTTATTTACTTTACGGGCTGGACGGCACTTAACCATTGTCAGAACATCGCCAAAGGAATAAAATGGGAAGTGCATTATTCCTTTATCATCACACTTAATGCCAACATAATCTACAACAGCCTTGCTAATGCCACGCTTTGCAAGATATTCATAGGCAGGTGTCATATCGCCGTCTGGCAACGTAGGATAGACATAATCCATCCCCTCATCACGCAAACCCACTTCTGGCATTGGTACTTCCATATTAGCTTCTTGGAAAACTCTTTCGACGGCTTGATTAAATGTCATTCCTTTGCCCTCGATAAAGGAACTTATAACATCGAAAGACGCACCACAACCAAAGCATTTAAATCTAAAACGCTTCTTGTCATATATCATAGAAGGCGTTTTTTCACTGTGGACAACACACTTGCATTTCATATTGCGACTATCATAATCCGTTATATCCAAAGCCTCAACCATTAAATCAGCATTTCTATCGCCAAGTTTCTCTTTTGCAGATTGTATCAATTCCTTATCAACCATTGCACTCCACCGCCTTCAACTTAACTATGCCACTTCCATCGTTATACTCATATTCATGTTCTCCGTAATTATCCGCAAATACGCCAGAATATCTATATTTAATCATTTTCTTCTCGGCTTCGTCCGCACTTTTAGCTACAAATCTTGCTTTAGATATATAAGGTTTGGTTGCGTAACTATAATTATCAAAAACCAATGCTGTCACTTCGTATAATTTATACCCGTTGTTCAATTCAGCTTTGCGTAAGTAGCCATATTTAATACCGTTCTCTATCTGACGGAATTGCCAATTATCCGTTATTGCCTTGCCTATTACTTTGTCATGAAAAAACAGGTGAGAATATGGATAATTACAATATTCTTCTATGCCGTCAAACTTACTTCCAATTTTAAACGCTCCCATAATCATTCATCTCCGTAAATACATCCCATCTTGCAGAGATTTGCGCAATAAAAATTATCTACCTCACAGTTCCACTCGTCTGTTGCCAGGATAGTGTCAACTGCCGTCTTAAACCAATCTATTGTTGCAGCGTAATCCTCCTCGTTAAACGGTTCTTCGTCTAAAGGTTTATCAGACCTAAACTTATTGAACACCAGTTTATAAGGGAACTCACCGTATTTTTCTTTTATACAATGTGCGTACAGGTAAAGCTGTCGCATATACTCAGCACGTTCTTTCTTTGACTTCCATGCTCCGTGGCTCTTATGATCTACCACAAAAATGCCATTCTCGTCTTTCATTATCAAGTCTGCAAATCCGATGAACTCATAGCCACCTATTGCGCTTTCGAGTTTTTCTTCTACACTGAGAACTTCACCATCTATACCGTCAAAATTCTGAAGATAAGCTAACGTCTTAGAATAGAAAGCGTTGAACATATTCCAAAATGGAAATCTTTGTGGAACGGCGGTTTCATATTCTTGTTCAAAAACATCTGCCAGTTCAAACGCATAAAGTTCACCCTTGAAATATCGCTCAAGAATGCTGTGAACGTGTTTGCCAAAAGAACTGAAGGCGTTAGGTTCTTCTTCTATACCCTCAATGTATTTGAGATAAAACGCATATTTGCAAGTTTCGTACAGTTTCAAGGAACTAAAACTCCACTTCTTTTTAGTTAAATCCATGCTACCTCCTAAAACAAAAATAGAGCCAACCCCGACATACTATTAAATTGTATGCGAGATTGGCTCGTTTACCGTGTCGTGTCGCTTATGATTAGAATGGCACTTCTTCTGAGCTTGCTGCTTCTACAGGCTCAGTTGGTGTTGTATTCTGTGTGGGAGCAGCCTGTGTCTGCTGTGAATTGTTGTTGCCACCACCAACAAACTCTATAGAATTAACAAGAATATATGAATTGTAATGTGTTACATCTTCGTGGTTCTTGTCCTGATATTTGTCAGTCTTAAACGCCCCGATGACTGCTATGGGCTTGCCCTTCTTGCAGTAACGTCCCACGAGTTCCGCCGTCTTATTCCATGCCTGACAAGTGATGAAGTCTGCCGGTCTGTCATTGCCCTCGGAATCCTTACCGTTGTTTACAGCAACGGTAAACCTTGCTACTGACTTGCCACTTGTGGTCTGTCTGAGTTCGGGATCGCTTGTAAGATTACCGATAATTGTACACTGATTCATAAATTATACCTCCAAAATTACTTTGATTTCTTATTAGCCTTGAAATCTTCTGCCTTTAAATTATCAAGGTCTGCCTTGAGCTGATTTAACTTATCAGCGTCCTTAATTGTCTGCGGATTTGAAGTTCCGTAGTTAATCTTGAGCCACGAAACAAGCTTATTGCGATCATAACCCTCGTCAATCTTTGCCTTAAAGGTTTCGATTGCTGTATTAGCACGTTCCGCATTCTTCGTATTCTCAATAGCAGCACCCTCGCTAACTTCTTCCTTGTGCCAGAGTCCAAGACCAAGCCCTGTTGCCGTTGCGATATTCTTTGTTGCACATCTGCGCAGAGCCTTGTTGACATCACTCATTGTTATCTTATCGGCTGGTATACACTGATTCTTAAAATCCATTACGGGCAGAGTGCAATACTCGTCAACACCTTCTGACGGAATTTCAAGTCTTGTTCTTACATAGCAAGTACGTCCATCTGTGAAGTAAGGCATATCAACACTGGTGATTGTAGTTGCATACTGCTTTGCACCATCAGATTCAGCCATCAAAGCGTTGATGTATTTTTCTGTAGGGAACGTACACTCTGTAGCCTTTGCATCGGGATAGCGCAGTTTCAGCAGTTCTATTGCCCTCGACCACGGCAAATATGATTGCTTATTTTTTTCAAACAGATACGAACTTACGTCTACCGCAGACATCGCTTCAAACACAGACTTCTTCTTTGTTTCGCTCATTTCTTATTCTCCTTTTCTCATTTGTTATTTTGTGAAGATATAAAAATCATCTCCACAATTATATTATATCACTAATCTCTTGACTTGTCAAGAGAAAAAATAAAAAAATTAGTAATTTTCTTTCAACCATGCTGATAGGCATTCACGGCAACTCTCTCCTTCGTACTTCTCGCATCTGCCCCTAACAGCATCATAGTCGCAGTCGTTTATGCGATAAATCAAACATTCTGGAATACGCTTGGATATCATGTCTAACAAATCAAGTGTGGTCATTGAGTTTAGCCATTCGTGATTAGTCATCTTGTCACCTCAATCCCATACTGGCGATTTCTTCTTCGATCATGAGATTATCAAAGCCACGATTGTACAATCTCTTTTGTGTAACAATGCTCGGATTCTTCGCGTGATCCTTTAATAAACAAGTCAAGCAATATGTAGCCCTTCCATCAGGCAATACATCTCCACACATACCACACTTCTTACCTACAGGCTTATAGTGTTCTCTATAATAGATTTTACGCCTGTCCCTCACAACATCCTGATGATAGTATCTCCGAGCGTTCTTTTTATTGCTTTCCTTATAGGCTATCTTTCGGCAAGCATCTGAGCAGATGCAGTATCTCGGATTAGCTGCATCAAACTCATCACCACATATTCTACATTTTTTTATCATCGTATTCCTCCATCAGTTTTGCAAAACGATAGGTGGCTCTCTGTTCATCAAACCAATCACAAGCGTCTATAAAGCCTGTATAACTATAAGGGAACAACTTATTAATTATCTTGCCATCAGCCTCAAACCTTGCATTCATGTTATTTTTATTCGGGCAATCGACTTCCATGTAGTAGTCGGGAGTTTTCACCCACAGACAAGTTCCGTCTGGATTACAGGAGATAATCTGCCTAATGTCTATTTCGTTTATAGGCTCAAAGAAGCCCCTTCCTTGTTTCATAAACAGTTTATAGGTATTCATTTCCGATCTATCTCCATTGCACTTTTCGCAAGTTCCACACCATGTATACATGAAATATGTGCATATCTCTAATACATCATCTACAGACAATGAAGTGTGTGGAAGGTTGACATCGTTCTTAATGCGCTCCTCGACATCTTTACTGCATAACGTATCATCTTCCATAGCCATAAGCGTGTTCTCTATTAAGTGTTCAAGATTACTCATTCGCTCACCTCCATAAAACGTAGGTTTTATTGCCATTTTACCCACGTAGAATAGCCAAAAAGTGGCTGTCATTTTTCAATAAGTTCAGGATTATCATAGATATTCCCTATCACTTCACAATCGAAGAATAACCCCCAAGAATAACTTCTGTATTTCTGCTCATAATTCCCAAAGTCAAATTTTACACTCCATTCAGCAGCCCAAGATTTAAAATCTTCTCCATCAGCCCCAAAACCCTTACCACATCTTACTTTATATTCCACAACGCCATTAAATCTTTTGCTTTTAGTTTGCTTATGATCTGTATAAAAATCTTTGGAAATTATGTCGCCCTCGAATATCTTAGTGCCGTTCTTGTCAGTTAAACCTGTATATTCACATATGGTTTCGGGATTCACACACACAGTATCAGATGTGGTTAAATTTTCTTTTTTAATAGGGGTTAGCCAATACTTAAATATACTGCCTGCAAACCAAGTACAATGAACAAAACCATACTGCCACCCCCTTGTTAAAATAATCATCTTTAAGTTTTGCCCGGAATAATATTTCTCTCATATAATCACTTCCAATCGCACACAAGGATTCCTACGTCTGTATCTGCAAATACATCTTTTATAATTTGTTCTACGTCATCCCATTTGAGCCTATCTAAACCGCAACCTATCTTCGGCATTGCAATCTTTATGTCACCACAATGGTTTTTTACTTCCTCTAACGCCTGTTTCAATGTCTGAAGTGTGGGCTTGTGATTATATTTTTCTTTTGTAATGAGATTCCACTCGCCTCTCCAAGCAGAACAGCAAGACAAGATGGTATAACCAACACCGTTCCAGTCACCCTTACCAAAGGATTCTATCAACGCTTTCTTAACGCCCATCTCTGCAAACTTCTTCGCAATTCCCGCGCCGAGAGCAAAGTCTGCTGATATACAATGGCAAAGGTAATAATCTTTAGGCACTGTAAAGAGATCACGTTTCTCAATTGTAAACTTCATTTACTCCCCCCCCTTTTGTCTGTTACAGGTGGCAACCCAGCGATGTGAGGCTGAACTGCATTGCAGGTTCTACTCTCAAATCCTTGATTTCTTGTCGCAACTCTTTATTTTCTACGGTAAGTAGCTCAATTATTCTTACAAGACCTTTTAACATATCCATGTCAGTGTATTCACCCATGTTCAACACCCCTCTGACACCAAACTTTTTGTTCTATCAAATTTCGTTATTTATAATTCTTACTGTTGCTATCTCAGCCCACGGCTTACCAAAATACTCACTATTCTTCTTTTCACATACCCCATTGTCCATGCCGATATAGTTTCTGCCTTCTAACTTCGCAGCTAATGGGATTGAACCACTGCCACAACAACAATCAAGAACTGTGTCTCCTTCATTGGTGTAAGTACGGATAGCATATCGGCAAAGGTCAATAGGTTTTTGAGTCGGGTGAATAGCTGATTTCTGTTTATCCGTTGCAAACTCCCATACACTCGTAGGAAAACGCTCTGTGCTATCGTAGGTAGTTAAACCGTGTTCTCCGTAGTCTGTTGTAATGGCTGAATTGCGTTTATGTTCTGCCTTACTAACCTTACGCTGATGTCCTGTTGTTTTCTGAGGATTGTAGGTAGGTAGAGATTTGTAGAACACCATTATATCCTCGTGACTTCTTAAAGGCATACGGTTTGCATTAAGAAACCCTGTAGGAGTTGTTTTCTTCCACACGATATTGTATCGGTGCAACTTCTCGTTTGAGAGCATTAACTTCGCTGAAAACTTATCCTGCCCGAAAAGAAGAATAGCCCCGTTGTCTTTAATGATACGTTCAAATTGCTCCCACATAGGCTCAAAGGGAATAATTGAGTCCCACTTATTGTGTGCTGTAACTCCGTAAGGAAGATCGACAAATATCATATCTATTGATTTATTGTCTATCTGTGTCATGCCCGTAAGACAATCAATGTTGTATATCTCATTTAGATTTAGCACTGGATTTTCCTCCTTTAGTTATCTTCTTTACTGCGTCTGAGGCAGAAACCCCAAAAAGAATCCGGGACTTCATTTCGCAGTAATAACAATACTTACCCTCTTTAATTTCTTTACCGCATATTTTACATTTCATAATTGTTCCCCCTAATCATTTATGTGTTACATATACCTTACAAGTATATCATTCCCCATTAGTTTTGTCAATAAAATGTAGCTTTTATCGTAAAAATAGGGCTTGTTTTTGCCTATTCTACGTTGTTTATTTTTCATCATTTAACAGTTTTTTGGCTTTATCGGCATAACGCCATCGATAATCAGTATCACAACCACCGGAATCAGGACAGCAACATTCGCCTATTTGCGACTTCCACTTACAACATTCGCAAATTATACCACCGTTGTAAACTTTGGCAACAGTAGCATTTAAATCCTCAACCGCCGCTTTCAGAAGTCGCTTGTACTCGGCTATCTGCTAGAAGCTAGTTGATGGCTTACTTTTCTTCAGCGATTATCATATCGAGGACTTTTCCCATTCGTGTTATCATCGGCACGACAAGTGCGTTTCCCATGCAAAAGTACCGCATCCTATCGGGCATTCCGGTATTAGTCCAATTATCATCAAATCCCTGTAAGCGTTCAGCTTCGGCAGGCGTCAACAATCGTAAACTACCTGTTTTCCGGTCTGCAACAACATGAGTTGATCGATTGAGAGTGGATTCACTTGTAAGCATGGTTCTTCCAGGGCGATCCCACGGATCGGGAAAAGCAACTGGTCCCTCTGAAAAAGTATATTTGTGTCCGTTGGCGGCTGTACGTTCAATTTTCTTTGCGCCCTTAAGATACATCCATTTCTCCATTTTCTCATTTGAAATGAAGTATTTTTCATCTACACTTTCTTTTTCCAGAATATCACCAAGTTTTACAGATTCTTCTTCTTGTTCTTTTATCTTAGCGGTTGTGATAATACCACCTGACATGAATCCTGCATTTTCAAATGCGAATGCAAAGTGGTCACTTACATCAACCAAATCGCTACCGATACTGATACTAGTAAAATCACTTGTCTCACTTATAGGAAATGCTGTAGCCATGAAACCTCTGTTTTTGATTATATCCTCTGCTTTAGCTTTTGACATTTTCTTGCCATATTTAGTACGATTATTGTATGCAAAAATAAAGGTTCGTCTGCGACGCTGTGCTGCGCCATAAAGTGCTGCATTTACCACACGCCATTCAACGCTGTAACCAAGCTGTGCGAAACATGAGAGGATGACACCAAAATCACGACCGCGCTGCTTAGCAGGAGATTTAAGAAGTCTATCGACATTTTCCAACAAGCAGAATGGGGGCTGTTTCTCTTCTAAAATATCTCGTATCTGCCACCAGAGGACTCCCTTTTTTCCTTCAATTCCTTTCGATGATGCAAGAGTATGAGCAACACTATAGTCTTGGCAAGGAAATCCACCGACAAGTAATGTGTGGTTTGGGATTTTTGCTTTATCGACAGTGCTTATATCATCGCCTGTATGGAATTCACCGTCAATGTCAGGTAAATCACCAAAATGCTGGACATAGCAGTCATGAGCCCATTGTGTTCTGGCACCGGGTTCCCATTGTGAAAACCACTTAGTCTCCCAGCCAGACGCAAGGCGGTCGAACCCGAGACGAAAGCCTCCGACTCCGGCAAACAGTTCGCATATAGTTTTATCCATTTGAAGTCCTCCTATGACCATTTAGGTCAGCACGCTTTTTTTATAGGTCTGAAATGTTAGCACCGATAGACATCGGATCGATGACCTATGCTTCTATTATAGCACGATAAGTATGAAAAAGCAAGTGTTAGGCAACAGAAAATATAACTGATGTTTCCTTGCAAACGCTGGTCAAATATGCTATAATAGTACATATATGACATCATTAGCCTTGCTTCTTGATAGATTTATTCTTTTATTTGTAAGCCCAATAATTCGTTCAAAGTCTTTGCTATATCATAAGACATATTTCTAAAATCATAATCACTTGCTCTATTAGCAACCTTAGATATAAACCGCTTTTTATAAAATTCAACTTCTAATTCAGGTGTAAGTGGTTCGATGTTCCACGGATGGTAACTATCTCCACCTCGTTCACGCCCATCAGGTCTAAATGTGTAACCATCAACTTTAATTAAACCAGTAGGGGTTATCTTATCGACGACTCCGATCTCTGTGCACCATGTGTTTCGCATAAGTACCTTATCGCCAACTTTTAAGTTTAACATATTATTCCTCCTTAATAAAACATCATTCTTTTATAAAAATACTATATATTGCAGTCTATTTGTACATAAACCGCAACATATAGTATGCTTAGTGGGACTACTCGGACTCGAACCGAGAAGCCTTTCGGCGTGGTATTTTGAGTACCATGCGTTTGCCTGTTTCGCCATAGTCCCATATTGCCCTGCCAAGCAGGGCTTAGGAGGTCAACTGCACACAATGGCACAGTGTAGATTCCGTGTTTGCGGAGGTTTCAAGTCTCTCCGCAGGACTTTTCAGAAAGGAGTTATCGCTATGAAAGAAACTAAGTTGCGGATATAGGATTTGAACCTATGAATGTACGAGTCAAAGTCGTATGCCTTCATCCTAACTTGGCTAATCCGCAATATCTAATTTGTCGCCTTGCAAAGGCTTGGCTGTAGGGAGGAGATAAAACCTTCTCCCTACAATTATATTATATCACTCATTACTCCGTTTGTCGATACTTTTCCGATATATTTTTATTATTTAACAAACTTAGCTATCCGAGCCTTTATGTCCACTATTGTATCATCATCAAGTGACTCAAAACGTGCTTCATCTCTTGCACTATCAATACAAGACTCACAGAACGTGTAAACTATTCTCTCATGTGTCGCTCTTGGATTTAGCGGACAAAGAAGTTTATAGTAATTCTCCCCTATATAAATTTCGTCTCCGCAGTTAGCACACTTGCAGAATACGTCAGGATTCCAGCTCATACTTGTCAACCTCCTTTGAAAAGATTACTGTTTCAGTCTCGTCAATCTCTTTGGCAGCCTTTGCCATGCTAATAGCAATTGTGGCTGCAAAAATTGAAGCTCCCGCTAACATACCAACCATAAATTCTGTCATTTTTATTTCCTCCTTATTATAAGTATCTTTCAAGAACTGAAAGACCAATATTCATATTCTGACAAACTACTTCTTTAATGCGGTCGAAACTGTGATTGTAGCGCATAGTAGTCTGCATTGATGAGTGTCTAAGGTCGAGCTGCACAAGTGCTAACACATCTGCATCAACATTAAGTCTGCCCTCTGTCTTTAAAGTATAAGCAACTTCGCTAAACTTTTCACTGTAAAATTTACGGTTGCTATGGGTATTTAGCTTATACTCACCGTCCTTACAACGACTATCATTCTTCAGTTTCACGCCTATTGCGATGAGCACATCTTTTAAAGTGTTCTCTGCCTGATCTCTGCGTAGTGGTTCTGGAATAAGATTTCCATTTTCATCACGCTCATAAACGAATTTTCCGTTTACTCTAAGAGCTTTAACTTTTCCGTTCTCGTCTTTATAGGTGGCTTTTTTGTAACCTTTATTTCTACCCTCTGCCGTGAACAGGAAGTCGGTCAACTTCTTGTCCGCATGATTTTTAAGATAGATAATAGTCGCTGCCTTCACCGCATCGTTTATAATGTACTGGCGAGTTTTGCTTGTTTTCTGTTCACACCAATTTACTTTGTCTCTGAAATTTCCGTCAATGTCAATCAGATTTATGAGTCTCAGTTTGATAAGATCGCTGTGACGGATTCCGAAATTTGCCTGTAATACGTACATTAGCGCATCTCTTGTCTTTCCTTTTTCCAACAGATACTCAATTACGCCATTAAATATAGACTCACTCATAGCGTCCATACCTTCTGTATCTGTCATGTTGTCCTCGATATCAATGACCTCAGCAAGCTCCTTCTCTGTGTCGGGAAGTATGCTCTGCGGTATCATTGCCGAGAAGTCTCGCTTCTTTTCGGGGAACATCTCAATGATGTTACATTCTTTTCTGATAGCATTTTCCAACATGGTCATCGACCTCCTAAAATATTATGAGTTTTACTCTGTACTTTTATTATACCACGCAAATTTCCGATTGTCAAGAAGAAGTTGTTAGCGTTTACTATCAATTTTTCCAAACAGTCAACTAATACTTAGGAGCTATCATTTTGGTAGTTCCTATTTTACTATATCACAACTCTGTGACGAGGTTTTATTCCCCCATGATGTCTTAGTGGCTACTATATACAGATCAGTTCCTTCTGGGTAATTTTCCGTAACGCAGTTTATATAGTGCCGAGCCTGTTCAATGAAGTACGCACGATACAGCTCACGCCTTACTGCCTTATCGGGTTCTGCAACCATCACGGTGAATACTACTGTTTGCGGTGATACTGCATTGCTACAATAATATGTGAGAATATCTGTAGTGTCCGTAGCTGTTATCATTCCGTCGCCGTTAGCATCAGCAACATATTTTTGAGTTTCGGTGAACAGCGATTCATTACCGACTGAAATTCTTGCGTATTCCGAGAGAACCTCTGATGCATCTCTGCTGTCTACTACTCCGTCAAAGTTAACGTCACGCATTAATGTTCCCATATCGTGCTGATATGCTCTTACCATTGTAGGATGCGACATAGATATCATAAGGGCTGACGCTGTTAATAGCGCACCAAAACGCTTGAATTTCCCCCTTAAACATCTGTAACAGACTTGTCTGCCTTCGGGGATAATAGCTCCACAACTTACACATCTGTTATTATTCATAATTATTCCTCCATTTCTATACGGCTCCGGCTTTCTGCTGTTAATGCAATAAATCTTTGCTGTGCAATGTTATATCCAGTATCTAAGACTCCCTTTGCACGATTTTCCAAGCGAATGAACGCACCAGCTTGTCATTTGCGTAGCCTTCTGCCAGTGTGCAGAGTGCATCAAGCGTGACATTAGCCTTATTCTTTTCTCCGAGTGACTTCAGATTGCGGAGCTTGCCGTGTACTTTTCTGTCGTACCAATTGCGGAAGTTATATGCAGATAATTCATAAGTTGTATCACGGTTAGGCTTATTCTTCAAACCGTTTACAAACACTCTTAAATCATCCTCAGACCACTTTTCCGATATGGCAAGATGTATTACAAAGCCTCTAAGATCACGCTGAGATAATAAGTAGTTGTGATGACTGCCCACAAGAACATCACATATCATATTCAATTTATCCTCGTAGGTATTCCATAAACATCCTGTCTGTGCTGTCGTGAGCTTCTGTCCTCTGTTAAAATAGAAGTTCATAGCAGGGATAATTCCCTGTTTGATATTACAACCCATGACATTAAGAGAATCGGCAACGCTTCTGCCCTTGCCCATATCAATAGTGCCGATAGACTCACGCTCTACGTTGTATATGATGTATGTTTTGAATGTCATTCCGCTTTTAACGGCTGCTAAGAGTCTGTGCTGACCGTCAAGTATTTCTCCGTTAGGGCTTATCTTAATTGTCTCACCATTCAGCTTGTAATTGCCTGTTGCCATATCTGCTGCAATGCGGTTTACATTAGCCTGATTGATTTTCCGATTGCCTATGTTCTTCTTTAGCATTTCTTCTGCCATCTCAGGAGTGATAGTCACAAGTGCTACATTTGGATTTTCTGATTTGCCTATATACGATCCTGTGCGATGTATAGAGGGTAATACTTCAGATGTTACCCAATGTTTATACATAACAGCCTTATCCTTTTTGCTTCCTAAAATCAGTGAATATAAGCCAGATTCGTTAATAAAGGTAAGTCCTCTATTGGGGATATATTCTAAAGCAAACTCTAAAGGATTGTCAAAGGTAGCAAAATCCGACCTTTGAATTATCTTCTTATCATCAGGATGAACGTGTTTAGCCAAAGCATCTTTTGTATTACTATATCCTAAAGATTCTGCAATATCTTTGCCAACAAAATACGGCTTGCCATCAACCTCGATTGTCCTGAGCTGTCCAAACTTTTCACTTGTGAATACCTGAATTTCTGTTCTCATTTGATTTTCCTCCTTGACAGATATGTAATTTATAGGCGAGACAAAGCAATTCGAGATAACTCAAATTTCCGAGTATTCCTCTCTCGTCTCTGTCTCTCAATTCCAGTTCACGCTTTACTGCTTCGTACATAATTACTCCTCCTTATTTCCAATCCGGATTGACGTAGATGTAAGTCCTGTTTACGTCAAAGCAATTGCAATCATCATTGACAGCTACTATAAGCAGTCCGATCTCCGCAAGATGCTTAACGTATTTGTTTACGTTACTTGCTACATTTGGTTTGCCATAGATGGCAGTTGAAAGCTCTCTATATGAGCCTTCAAACTGTCCGTTCTCTATGAACCATTTGAGCACTTTGATGTGTGATTTTTCCAGCTTTTCAGCTAATGTTAACGCCTGTAATAGTGTCATAAATATCCTCCTCTCAGATATTGTCAAAGTCTGTGATTGGCATATGTTTTGTTTCTCCTGTGTCCTTGTCTACTTCTGTATTCCTCATAGGCGCCAGCACCATTGTATATCCGTTTCCTTCCATGAGAAGTGCGGTCCCGCCGCTCTTAACATAAATTTCCGATGAGCCTGTTATCTTCATGGCTGCCTCTAACCATTTACCTTTAACGGCAAAGCCATTGAATACAAGTCTATCCCAGGATTCGTCACGCTTATTCCTTGTGGCTTTACGAGCTTTTAAATAAGTGCTGATCTTCGTCAGTGTCGGAAGTGATACCGTGTGCATATCACATTTGTTAGGAATCCACTGCTTATATTTTAAAGGTTCTTTAATATCCCTCTTGACGTTCTCAGGCATCTCCACCATACCAGCAGGATTTTCCGACATAATCAGCCAATAACCATTAACTGTGATATACTTGTTTTCCACTTCGTCATAATTCGCATATGCAAGCTGCGGTCTTACGCTTTGCTGTGCTTTGTAATTGTCATTGCATAGCTTCTTAATGGCAGATAGCACACTTGATTTTCCGTTCTTCTTTGCTTCTTCTGCTTCGATATCAGCGAGAAGTCCACATCTGATTTCCTCAAGGTAAACTCCTACACTGTCAAGGAAAAGGCACATATTATCTGTTGACTTGATCCCGTTTTTCCTCATGAAGTCAATAGGAGCCTGTCCGTAGTTATCATCATTATCTTTCAGATTTTCAATAGCCTTGTTTACAAGCTTTAAATACTTTTCATTTGTCATAATTATTTACTCCTTTATCGTTAATTTGTTGTGCTGTGAGCACTCTATTTGGAGCGCATGAACTACGCTCCGCATACAATGTTCGCCAACTTTCCATCAATTAAAGCATTAATTTATTGGGTATTACCCTTTATGATATTTCAATACCATTGGATGTAAACCTACACCCTCTATCCCATCTGCAAAAGCGTTTGGGAATGCCTTTTTCATAATTTGATATGCTCCATTTACATCGGCATTTATAAATTTTCCATCATTAGATACAAACAAGCCTCGGTATATGCGCCTTTGTTTATCATACAATTCTTTATCAGGATATTCACCATCTATAAAAGAAGTTCCAGAAGTATAACTTTCATCTGTAAATATGCATCTTATTCCATTATTTTCACATTTATACTGAAGCATATTTTCAAATTTATTAAATAATATTGTATTCGTACATAATTAAACCTCCTTAATTAATTTTTCCGCACTTCACAAGTGCAAACACTCTCATTGCACATTGTGCATATTTCTTTAAATATCTGTCTGCTTTAAAAACACGTCCATTTTCCATTGCTTCAAATATCGTGATCTCATTGCCGTAAAATCTGCATTTAAAATGACGTAAGATTTCCCCTTGATAACACTCTCCTACACGGTAGTAATCCTTATATTTTGTGATATTAAGCTCATTATAAAAGTACTTCATATCCCAGCCCTTGCATACTTCATTATCTGCTATCTTCTGAATTTCCGTAAACTCATCGCAAGCTCTTTCAAGCTGCTTCTGATTATAGTTGAATACAAATGTCATATAATTGACCTCCTTTAATATACGTTTAATTTTTCGCTAAACGTTTGTCATTGCCTATACACTGTCACCATATAGGCAAGTACAAGCGTTCAACACCTCACTTTTCCGATTGATAGAACAGTCATTCTATTAACCTACGATTTCCCTAAAGCTCCATCTTGACTTCTTTTCCTGTATGATATAATCGTCAAGGTATTTGCCCAGCTTGCTATTGTATACCCTGTTATCATCTGTGATAACATAATTTTCCGAGTAGAAATACTCATTAATCATCTTTTCGAGATCGGCTTTACTGCCTGTACTGAATCGCATTACTGTTTTCATATTAAGACCTCCTTAATTTTCCGTTGTGGCTTAATGTATGTGGCTGCGTCAAGCTCTCACTATTGACCGCAACGACCTGCATTAAATCACTCTTTTATTCAGTTAGTAGCAAAGTCTCTGTATTCATATATTCGTTCAAGCTCTGCTCCTAATTCTTTTTCCGATACATATATATCATCTGTATCGTCAACAGCTTTTCCATATTGAAATGTGTGGATTCTCACAAGGT
>Ga0209506_1001483_pt1 | contig 24475 bp, 22 predicted proteins | sample AD_JPNHG2_MetaG_FD_184409 | JGI IMG/M metagenome (GOLD analysis project Ga0209506, IMG submission 184409) | Active sludge microbial communities of municipal wastewater-treating anaerobic digesters from Japan - AD_JPNHG2_MetaG (SPAdes) (version 2) | ecosystem: Engineered > Bioreactor > Anaerobic...
AAGAGGGCCGACCCTCCCCCCGAGATCAGGCAGACGACGAGGGTCTCGCGGTCCGCCTCGCGGACGAGATCGACGGCCTTCACGGTGCCTGCCACGCCGCGTTCGTCGGGCACGGGGTGTCCCGCCTCGATCAACTCGACGGCCCCCGCGAGCGGCGCGCCCGCGCAGTGGCCGTACTTGGTCACGACGACGCCCTTTCGGACGGTCTGCCCCAGCTCGTCGAGCAGGGCGCGGGTCATGGGGCAGGCGGCCTTGCCGAGGCCGACGACGACGATGTCCTGCAGACCCTCGTCCCGGCAGATCGCCCGGATCCGTCCCGCATGCGCGGCGACGGCCGCTCCGGGGTCGACGGCGCGGAGGGCCTCCCTGAAAATATCGATGGCGTCGCGGTTCATGCCCGTTTTCCCGTCCCGTCCGTCGTCGCCTCTTCCAGGAACGAGCGGATCGCGTCGCGGAAGACGCTCGGGGCCCTGAACAGGGCGTAGTGGCCCAGGGGATGCTCGAAGGCGCAGAGCCGTGAACCGGGGATGCGCTCCTGGGCCTTGCGGGCCATGCACAGCCGGACCCAGTGGTCGTCGGCCACGTGCAGGATGAGCGTTCGCGCCCGGATGCGGCGGAGTTCCCCCGTCACGTCGAGCGTCTCGCCCGCGCGGTTTCGGTACAGCAGGTCGACGGCGTCGTAATTGCGGCCGTAGGGGACGAGCAGGGCGCCCTCCTTGCCGTGCATCTGCCAGGCAAAGACCTCTTTCTGGACTTCTTCCCATCCCGATTGAATCCTGTGGTCGAAGCTCATGGCCGAGTGGAACAGGATGGACCAGCCGAACATGACCCCGCGCCAGGGGTGTTTTTCCTTCGGCAGGTGGTAGTAGGTTCCGCCCGTCTCCCGCCATGCCGGGTCGCTCTCGATGGCCGCCGACATGAGCCGGAAGAGCCAGCGCAGGTGCGCGTCCGTCTCCGTCACGCCGCCCATGGGCATGATCGCCTCGACGAAGCCCGGGTGCATCAGGGCCCAGAGGTAGCTCTGGATGGCGCCCATGGAGGCCCCCGTGGCAAGACGGATGCGGCTCACCCCCAGGTGGTCCTTCAGCATCCGGTAGTTGGCCTGGACGCAGTCGAACAGGCTGTACGTCGGGAACGCAAGCCCGAGGCCGTCGCTCGGCTTGCTTGCGCCCCAGAGGCCCAGGGCGTCGGCGAAGATGACGTAGTGGCGGTCCGTGTCGATGAGCTCCCCGGGGCCCACGGCGGGGCCCTCGCAGAAGTCGTTCCCGCCCTGGCCGCTGTGCCAGTAGAAGTACATCAGGCACGCGTCGCCCGAATAGAAGGGGCTGAAGAGAACGGCGTTGTCGATGCGGCCGTCGGCGTCACGGTGGGGGGTCCCGACGGCGATGCAGGCCGTGCGCAGGGGCCCTGCGCCAAGGGACTCGAGGGTTGCGCCGCCCGCGCCGCCCGATTCCCACGACGCCGGGTCGTCGAGGTCGTAGGCGCCGCCGACCCGGAAACCGGGGATCTCGTAGTAGCGCTTGAGATGCGCCAGCCCCTCCACCCCGCAGAGGGCGGTGACGGGCCGGCGGTTTGCGTCTGATGGACTCATTCTGTCAGCCTGTCTCGTGATGTGAGGGGTTGCCGTTTCTCGCCGATGGCTCCGCTCCCGATCGGCGCTTGGGCGGGGTTCCGGATTGCGAAGTCAGGCGCGTTTTGGTTCACCGCTCTTGGCGAAGCGGAGCGGCCGCAGCGCAAACTGTCTGAGCCCGAAGGGCGAGTTTTTGCGCCTGCAGCGAAGCAAGCCTTAGAGCGGTCCAAAACCGTCTGTTCGCAGGAGGAATCCCGTCCAAGCACGAAAGGCTATTCCCGATGCGGAAAACAGTCAAAGGCATCCTGCGAGGCCTTGATCACCTCGAACACCTCCGCGTCGCCGCCCGCAAGGCTCATCACGCCCCTCCAGCGGGCAAGGCCCCGCACCGCCTCGTCGTAGCGGACGGCGGCCGTCTGCGAGCGGTGGCACGCGAGGGCCCGGATCTTCGTCTCCAGCGTCTCCGAGATATCGACGGCCAGCTCCCAGCGCCCCAGGGGATGCCAGACCTCGTAGCCGAGGATCAGCCCGGGCGACCAGGGCCCGCCGCCCGCCTCCTGGAACCAGGGGCCGGAGCCCGCCTGGACGGACTCGAGGACGAGCTCGCTTACCACCCGGTGGCCCAGGGACGTTTCGTTGCGCTCGTGTACGAGGACGACGTGGGGGCGCAGCCGCCGGACGAGGCGGATGATGTCGACCTTCATCTCGCGGGTGCATCCGGTCAGGCCGTCGGGGTATCGCAGGAATTCCACGCCGGCCGAGCCGAGGACCTTTGCCGCCTCGAGGGCCTCCTTCTCCCGCACAGGGCCCATCTCCCAGGGAGGCACCCGGTCGCTGCCCGCCTCGCCGGAGGTGAGGATCACGTGGGTGATCTCAAAGCCCCGTCGCGCCAGCAGCGCCACCGTGCCGCCGCAGCCGATCTCGATGTCGTCGGGATGCGTCCCGAACGCCAGCACCCGTTTCTGTTCTTTCTTCATGTCTTCCCTATACGATAGCCGATTTGCCGTTCCCTGTCCCCTGTTTTCCCATGTCCCGCCGGATGACCCACGCCGCCACGGCCGCCGCGGCAAGAAAGACCGTCCCCTCGAGCGCCTGCAGCAGGAGGATCTTTCCCACGCCGAAGAGGACGGCATAGACGAGGATCACCCCGCAGAGCCAGTCCCGCAGGAGCTTCCCGCAGCCCCGGTCCCCCCGCACGTCGGGCATGGACCGGGCCACGGCCGCCCAGCCGGGGCCCCCGGGGTGCACGCGGCGGTAGAAGCGCCCGAGGGTCTCCGCATCGGTGGGCCTCGTCAGGTACGTCACCAGGAGCCACGCGGCGGTCGTGCACGCCACGATCGGGTAGAGGGTCTCGGGAAAACGGAGCTGCGTGGCGAGGCGCAGCCAGCCGCAGACGGCAAGGGGCGCCACCATGGCCGCGATCTCGCTCCAGGCGTTGATCCGCCACCAGTACCACCGCAGGATCAGGACGAGGCCCAGGCCGGCGCCGGCCTCGATGAGGAAGGCCCAGGCGCCGGAGATCGTGTCCATGACCAGGGTGACGCCGAGCGAGAGGGCCATCATCGCCAGCGTTGCGCCCCGCGCGACCGCGACGAGGTGCCGCTCCGGCGCGTCGGGCCGCACGAAGCGGCGGTAGAAATCGTTGACGATGTAGGAGGTGCCCCAGTTGAGCTGGGTGGCGACGGTGGACATGTAGGCGGCGAAGAAGGCCGCCACGAGCATCCCCTTGATGCCCGCCGGGAGATAATCGCGCATCGCGTAAACGTACCCCAGCCTCTTGTCCGCAGCGCCCAGGTCGGGATAGAGGACGAGGGTCGCAAGCCCGACGAGGATCCAGGGCCAGGGCCTCACGCAGTAGTGGGCGATCGTGAACCACAGGGTCGCGGCCTGAGCGTGCCGCTCGTCCTTTGCCGACATCATGCGCTGGGCCACGTAGCCGCCGCCGCCCGGCTCCGCACCCGGGTACCAGCAGGCCCACCACTGGATCCCGATGAAGGCGAAAAAGGCCGCGGCGCCCAGGGTCAGGGTTCCCGACCCGTCGCCCGCGGGGCCGCCGGATATCGCGGGGACCATCTCCAGCGACCAGGACGGCAGCTTGCTGACGAGCCCCGCGAGCCCCCCGATCTGCGGGAGGTCGAGGACCGCGACGGCCAGGACGACCGTCCCGGTCATGGCCAGCACGAACTGGAAGGCGTCGGTGACGGCCACGCCCCATAGACCCGAGAGGGCCGCGTAGAGAGCCGTGAGCGCCAGGGCCAGGGCCACGTAGACCATGACCGTGCCGCGGGGGATATCGAACATGCCCTCGAGGACGGACGCCATGGCCAGGTTGACCCAGCCGATGATGACCGTGTTGATGAACAGACCCAGGTACAGGGCGCGAAAGCCTCGCAGGAACGCGGCGGGCCGTCCCGCGTAGCGGAGCTCGACGAACTCGACATCGGTGAGGATGCCCGCGCGGCGCCACAGGCGGGCGAAGAAAAAGACGGTGAGCACACCGCCGAAGACGAAGTTCCACCAGAGCCAGTTGCCGGCGATGCCGTGCTGCGCCACCAGTTCCGTCACCGCGAGCGGCGTGTCGGCCGCGAAGGTCGTGGCGACCATGGAGGTGCCGGCAAGCCACCAGGGGAGGTTCCGTCCCGAGAGGAAGAACTCCCGCACGCTCGAGCCGGCCCGGCGCGTGTAATAGAATCCGATGCCGGCGCTCAGGAGGAAATACAGGCCGATGATGAGCCAGTCGATCGTCTGCAGCATGGGGATCAGTCTCTAGGCTATGGACGCAGAGGTTGAGAAGGTATGAGGGTGAGAGGGTTGGCGCATTGGAACCCAGCAAAGGTGCTCCGGCCCCTCCACGCTTCTTACCTTCTCAACTTCTTAACTTCTTCTGACGGATCACCGTCCCCGGCCCGATTTTTCGATTTTCTTCAGCGTATCGCCCGAAAAGGTCAGCACGTAGACGTAATCGCCGTAGCCCCGGTCATAATACCACTTCTGGCCCTTTCCGCCGGAGGCGGCCGGCGTCGTCCCCTTCGGAGGCTTCTGTTTCTTGTCCTTGCCGCTTTTCGCGACCGACTCGCTTCTCGAGGGCTTGCCGCAGATTTTCTGCACGGTGTACCGGGAGTCCCCGATGGACACCGTCTCGCCGCCGCAGCGAAAGACGGTGTCCTCGCCGCAGGCAGGCGTGACGAGCGCGACGGGCAGGGCCAGAGACGTGACGGCGGACACGGCAACAAAGGCGATCAGTCGAAGCATGGGTCCCCCCCCTTTTTTTTCTGGATGTCTGGAGCCGGCGCGGCGCAGACGCACAATCCTTACTATAAAACGGGGTGCATGGGAAGAACGAACTTGACAGGGGCCTTCCGCATTTCTAAAGTAAAACCGCAAACCTTCCGAGATGTTGAAAGAGACGGCGGCGAACCGCCCCCGGAGCCGCGGCGGGGCCTTTGCCCGCCGGGACATGCACTGCACGGGAGACACCAATGAAGATCGGATGGATCGGCACAGGGATCATGGGGGCCTCGATGGCGGGTCATCTGCAGTTCGCGGGGCACGAGCTGTTTCTGTTCAACCGGACGCGGGACAGGGCGAAACCGCTCATCGACCGGGGAGGCCGCTGGTGCGACACGCCGGCCGCCGCAGCGGCCGAGTCCGAGGTCGTCTTCACCATGGTGGGAACGCCCGCCGATGTGGAGGAGACCTACCTCGGGCCGCAGGGGATCCTCTCCATGGAGCGTCCCTGCCGCATCGTCGTGGACATGACGACCAGCGAGCCGGCCCTGGCCAGGCGGATCTTCAAGGCCGCTGCAAAGAAGGGGGCCTTCAGCCTCGATGCCCCTGTTTCGGGCGGCGACGTGGGGGCCCGCAACGCCACCCTCGCGATCATGGTCGGCGGGGACCGGAAGATCTACGAGGAGGTCCTCCCGCTGTTTCAGCACATGGGCAAGAACATCGCCTGGATGGGCGGACCGGGGGCCGGCCAGCACACGAAGATGTGCAACCAGATCCTCATCGCGGGAACGATCATCGGGGTCTGCGAATCCCTGCTCTACGCCGAGAGGGCGGGCCTCGACGGTCAGGCGGTGATCGACATCATCGGCAAGGGGGCCGCCGCATCCTGGAGCATCAACACGCTGGGGCCGCGCATCGTCCAGGGGGACTACCGGCCGGGGTTCACCGTCGAGCACTTCATCAAGGACATGGGCATCGCCCTGCGCGAGGCGGCGGAGATGGGCCTCGCCCTGCCCGGGCTTGCCCTGGTGCAGCAGCTCTACGTGGCCGTGAAGGCGCAGGGTCACGGCAAGTCGGGCACGCAGGCCCTGATGCTGGCCCTGAGGCAGCTCAACAGCGTGAAGTCGAAAAAGGAACCGGCGGCCTGATCGTCCCGCTTGCCCCCGCGCGCCGAAAGCCCGTGATCCGGGCCTCCCCGGACGGGGAGGATAAATTGCTTGACGGGGCCTTTCCTTTTCCATTATCGTTCCCGTGCATCCGGCGTCGGACTTCGGTCCCGGTGCGTGCAAGGCCAATCGAAAACCGATCGGGGAGAAGCGCTCGAACGAATGGTGCACCTCAAGCGAAGTCTTCTGCTGCTGGCGGCCCTCCTGGCGATGCACCTTCTGCAGCCCGCTGACCTGTCCGCGGCGACCCGCAAGGCGAAATCGAAGCCGAAGCCGAAGGCCAAGACGGCGATCACCGCGCAGTCCGTCCTGGTCATGAACATGACGACGGGCGAAATCCTCTACGCGAAAAACCCCGACGCGCCGATCGCGCCGGCATCGCTGACGAAGATCCTCAGCCTGTACCTGATCTACGAGGCCCTCGACGAGGGCAGGGTCCGGACCTCGGACATCGTGGCCATCGGCTCCGGCGTCTCCCAGGTGAACGGGTCGCGCATGCGGATCCGCCCCGGGACGCAGATCTCCCTCGGCGACCTGATGAAGGGGATGGCCGTCCTGTCGGCCAACGACGCCTCGGTGGCGGCCGCCGAGTACGTCGCGGGGGACGTGGACGAGTTCGTCCGGCGGATGAACGCGAAGGCCCTCGAGCTGGGCATGCTCGACAGCCACTTCGAAAATCCCAGCGGCCTGCGGGAGGACGGCCAGGTGACGACGGCCCGGGACATCCTGCGGCTTTCGTGCGCCTACATCCGCCGGTTCCCGCAGTCGCTGCAGCTGCACTCCCTTCCGGCCTTTCAGTACGGCCGGAAAACGGGCACCAACACGAACCACCTCCTCGAGAAGACCCCCTTCGTGGACGGGCTGAAAACGGGCCATGTCGCCGGGGCGGGCTATCACCTGGTCCTCACGGCGCGGCGCGACGGCACGCGCGTCGTGGTCGTCGTGCTGGGATCGCGCACCTCGGCGGCCCGGTTCCGCGAAGCCCGCATGCTGCTCGAGGACGCCTTCAGGAAGATCCAGCCCCATCGCGCCGCGCGGCGCGTGGCCGGGGGGCCGGCGATCCCGGCGGCGGGTGCGGTGCCGGTCGGGAAATCTGCCGGAGGATTCGGGGATTCATGAGAAAGGCAGCAGGGTTCTTGGTTCTGGCATTCCTCCTGTGGGGATTCCTGTCGGTCGTCGAGGCCCAGGTAGGAACCTCGCCCCGGGACCGGTCGGCGAGGCCCATCGGTCCCCAGGGGTACGGTTCGAGAGGCCAGCCCGAACAGCCGTCGCAGCAGGAGGAGCGGCGGTTACAGCGCAGTGCCTGGCTCCAGGGGGACGAGCGGCAGCAGGAGCAGCTCGCCGGTTGTTTCCGGCTCGCGGCGGTCCTCACCCAGCATGCCAGGGACATCCGGAAGATGATGGGCGCCGCCGCGGTCAACTGGAAAGAGGTCGCCGGCCAGTTCGAGGACCTGCAGCGGGGGGTTGCGCTCCTGTCGGAAAAGCACGAGCAGTTTGCCCTCGATCTCAACAACGGGCAGCGCTCCTGGTGGGAGCAGGCGCTGCGGGACATCATGTCGATCCAGCTCCAGCTCTCCGAACGGATGGGAGCGATCGAGCGCGATGTCCGGGGGGAGAAGCCGGAAGCGGTCCCGGTGGTGAAGGCCATGGGCGACCTGGAGGGGCAGTTCCGGCGGTGGCACGATATCTACGGCCAGATCATAGCCGACATGGGCCTCGAGGTCGCGGAGCCGCGATCGGCCTCGGGCACGATCAGGGGGCTGCCGGGTGCTCAGGGTCCTGGACGATGAATCGGCGATCCGCCGCTGCAGGCGTCAGTTCCTGCGGGCGCTGAGGCCCCATGTGACCGGCCGGATCGCCGTCCGGATCGGTCATCCCGGGGAAAGCGTCCGCGCCCGGGTCTTCTGGGCCGAAGGCCCCGGGCTGTGGTACCACGTCGGCATCGTTGCCGGCGAGCGCTACCTGAATGCCTTCGGGGTCGGCCGGCCGGCGGACGGCGGCGCCGTTTCCAGTTCGATCGAGATCAACATCCCCATGCGCGGTCTGGACCGGAAAATCGGCGGGGCCTTCGCCCGTGACGACGGGGGGCGGGTGTTCCTCGTCCACCGCGGCAAGATCGGCGGCAGGCGGGGCGTCGGGAAGTCCCTGTTCGAGTCCCGCTATCGCGGGGTCTGGAGCGAGGTCGTCGACGGCGACGTGCGAAGCGCCGTCGTGGTGATCGGCGACCTGCAGTCCCCCCGGTTCGTCCGTCAGCTGGCCCTCTTTGTACGCAAGGTGGAGGCCGTCAAGGGACGGGAGGCCGAGGACGATCCGCAGTCCAGGATTTCCTTCGAGGACGATCGGTTTTGCGAGGACGTCATCGGGGGCCGTGACGTGCCGGCCGGACGCGATCACGCCGCGGAGTGCGACCGGGATCTCTGCGTCTCCGACCTGGCGTGGCGCTTGAGGCAGCTGGGCGTGCGGATCGGGAGCGACCCGTCGGGAGAGCTGCTCATCCGCGATGCCTCCGGGGGCGTCGGCGCCGTGATCGAGGTGGCGGCCGGGACCGGCATGCCGCTCCTGGAGCAGGCCGTCGGGAGGCTCATGCTGCGGGGCGCATCGTTGCCGCGGGACACCCGGCGGTGGCTCGTCGCGCCGGGGGATCCCGGCGAAGACCTCGCGAGGGGGCTTGCGGCGCTGGGCATCCGGTTCATTCCCTTCGGATGGGAAGCGGGGCAGGCCGTCTTCGCGGGCCTGGCCGGGCAGCTGGCCGAGATGGGCGATGCGAAGGCAAGCGGGTAAGCGGGGAAGAAGGTGAGAAGGGAAGAGAGCAGGAAGGGCAAGAAGAGAACGGAGGGCTCGCCGATGGACTGGGGAATGAACAACAGGATGTCCCGGCTTTTCCGGGACGGGAGATGCCTGTTTCTCCCGATCGACCACGGGTATTTCCAGGGACCCACCTCGTGCCTCGAAAAGCCGGGCGAAACGATAGCGCCGCTGCTGCCCTGGTGCGATGCGCTCTTCGTCACGAGGGGCGTCTTGAGGCACTGCGTCGACCCCGCGGGCGCCAAGCCCGTCATCCTCCGGGTGTCGGGCGGCACGAGCGTCATCGGAAAGGACCTCGCCAACGAGGCCCTCACGACCTCGATCGAGGAAATCCTGCGGCTCAACGCGACCGCCGTCGGGGTGTCGATCTTCGTGGGCAGCGACTACGAGCGCGAGTCCCTGATGAACCTGGCCGACCTGGTCAACGACTGCGAGAACTTCGGGATTCCCGTCATGGCCGTCACGGCCGTCGGCAAGGAGCTCGAGCAGCGGGAGGCCCGGTACCTGGCCCTGTGCTCCCGGATCGCCGCCGAACTGGGGGCCCGCGTCGTCAAGACCTACTGGTGCAGAAACTTCGACAGGGTGACGGAGGGCTGCCCCGTGCCCGTCGTCATGGCGGGGGGCCCCAAGTGCGACACCGAACTGGAGGTGATGGCCTTCGTGCACGACGGGATGCAGCGCGGCGCCGTCGGCGTCAACCTGGGTCGCAACATCTGGCAGAGTCCCCACCCCGTCCCGATGATCAGGGCCCTGGCCGCGATCATCCACGACGGGGCGTCGGTGAAGCAGGCCCACGACCTCTTCCGGTCGGTGAAGGCGGACATGGCGAAGGGAAGGAAGAAGAAGTAGGCGAAAGGCGAAACCCCCGCTGCCCGGTATGCGCGCGGAAGCGGAACCGGTCGGATGGCCGACACCATGAACGTGGCGGTGTATTACAGCAATCACGACGTCCGGATCGAGGAGCGGCCCGTTCCCCGGATCGGCCCGGGGGAGCTGCTCGTCAAGGTCATGGCGAGCGGCATCTGCGGCAGCGATGTCATGGAGTGGTACCGGATCCGGAAGGCCCCCATCGTCCTCGGGCACGAGATCGCGGGGCTGATCGTCGAGAAGGGGCCCGGGGTCGAGCGCTACGGGGCGGGGGACCGCGTCTTCGTCTCCCATCACATCCCGTGCAACACCTGTCATTACTGCCTGCAGGGAAGCCACACGGCCTGCGAGACCCTCCACACGACCAACTATGACCCCGGCGGGTTCAGCGAGTACCTGCGGGTGCCCGCGCTCAACGTCGACCGGGGCGTGTTCCTTCTTCCCGACGGGGTCACCTTCGAGCAGGGCGTGTTCGTCGAGCCGCTGGCCTGCGTCATCCGGGGCCAGAGGCTTGCGGGTCTGCAGCCCGGCCAGAGCGTGCTCATCCTCGGCAGCGGCATCTCGGGGCTGCTGCACCTCATGCTGGCCCGGGCCCTCGGCGCCGGGAGGATCGTCACCACCGACATCAGCGAGCACCGCCTGCGGGCGGCGGCCGAGCTCGGCGCCGATGCGGCATTGCCCGCCTCGGAGGACGTCCCTTCCCGGTTCAAGGCCCTCCACGGCCGGCCCGCCGACCTCGTCATCGTCTGCACGGGCGCCCTCTCGGCCTACCGGCAGGCCCTGCTCGCCGTCGACCGGGGCGGCACGATCCTCTGCTTCGCGCCGACCGACCCCGGCGTCGATCTCCCCGTGCCGGTCAACGATTTCTGGCGCAACGAGATCCGCATCCTTCCCTCCTACGGCAACGCCCCGCACGATGCGGCCGTCGCGATCGAGCTGATCCGCTCGGGCCGCGTGCCCGTGGAACGGATGATCACCCACCGCCTGCGTCTCGACGAGGCGGGCCTCGGCTTCCGGCTCGTCGCCGAAGCGGGCGAGGCCCTGAAGGTCATCCTCTACCCGCACCCTTTCACCCCCTGACCTTCTTCCCTTATGCCGTTTGTCCATCTTTGTCGGTTGACATGCCCCCGCGGCACCGGTTAGATTGACGCGTACGGGAGGCCGGGATGAACCGCGCAATGCAGGAAAGCGGCCCGGGCCGCATCGGAAGAATGGACGGCGGTTTCGCGGGACACCTTCGGGTGCGCAGGGCCGGCCCCGGAGAGATGCGGGCCTTCGCCGTCCTCTTCGAGGATGCGGAGCGCCGCCGCTGGGCGGCCGAAACCCTTGCGGCCGGCAGGGCCCTGGCCCTCGTCGTGGAGAGATTCGCCCGGCGGGCCTGGGTCGCCGCGGGACGCATCGTGACGGACGCAGAGGGGGAGACGGCCGTGGCGGTCGATCCGGGCGAGCGAGGCCGTGGCCTCGCGCACGAGGTGCTGCGGGCGGGGATCCGGGTTTTGCGCGAGGAGCCGTTCACGGCGCTGACCGCCCGTATCGGGCCCGGGGAGGTGCGGGCCGCGAAGGCTTTCGAGAAGGCCGGTTTCGCCCCCGCGGGGTCGTGCCGGTTCGGGGACCGGCCGTCGATGCGCTACATCCGCAACCTCAGGGGCGACTGCACGCCCTACAACGTCTGGATCTGACGGCATCGTGCATTTTCGATCGGCGTGATGCATGCCTAAAGAGATCACCCACTGGCTGATCGCTTCGGCCGTGTCCTCCGGGCTCGAGGAAACCGCTTTCCGGGAGCCCCTCGACCGATACGGGAACATCCTGAAGATCGGGGCCGTTGTTCACGACGCGCCGTATTACTATCTCGGCGGGGATCGCGAGCGGCGCTTCGGGGACCTGCCCCGCAAGCTCCACGGCACCGTCGACGACGCCTACGCACTGATCGGGGCCCTGCTGAGTTACACCCTGGAGAGACCATCGGGCGAGCGGAGCCCGCTCATAGCCTTGCTCGTCGGGCTCGTGACGCACCTGTTCGCCGATGCCCTGTTCCACCCCATGATCTTCCACCTCACGGGACCGTACGATCACCCGTCCTTTCGCAGGGGGACCATCGCCCGGCAGGACCACCGCCGGCTCGAGACGCTCATCGACATCTCCCTGGCCGGCGGCTATGCGCGGGTGAAGGGGTTTTCCCTGGCCTCCTTTCTCGGTGCGGCGGAGGTGCCGCTCGACGGGCTCTTCACCCACGCCGGGACGGCATGGCTGGAGCCGGGCCGGGCGGAAGGCTTTGCGGAGGGCCTCGTCACGGCCTTTCGATGGTTCGCCTTCATGCAGGGGCTCTACCGCAATCCCGTCCTGGGCCGTCTCTCGTTTTGGCTCTTCCCGGCCGTCCCCGCGTTCGCGCGGGAGATCCTGGCCCTCGTGTACGCGCCCCAGCTGGCGCGCTACGGGGATCGAATCCGGGGGGTCCTGCACTACCGGCATCCCTGCACGGGCCGCGAGGAGGCCCGCAGCATCGACGCCCTCTTCGGGGAGGCCGTGGAGCACAGCATCGCGTTCTGCCGGGGCCTGGAGCCCCTGCTGGATCCCGCTGCACGGAGGCCGGCGCGTCTCGCGCTGCCGGCCGTCGAACCCGGCCTGGGGTTCGATCCGGACCGGCCGATGTGCCATTGGGCAGAGCGGCGGTTCTTCGCATGACGGGGGTCGGGGATTTCATTTGCAAAAGACGGCCCCCGTGATTATGTTGAGGACCGGCACGCCCGGCGCGAAACCTGCGCCCCTGCGCCGCCATCCCCGGATCGCGACGGAATCCGATGACGCTTTTTCTGGCAAGCTTTTTCCTGGTCCTCGGCCTGATGCACGGCTACGTCTTCCTGAAGGCCCGGGCCGCCTTCCCCTTCGGGCCCGGCACGGGCGTGCCCGTCGCGCTGGCCATGCTGTGCATGGTGCTGGCCCCCGTCGCGAGCCGCATCCTGGAGCGGCAGGGCGCCGAGGAGGCCGCCAGGGCCGTCTCGTGGGGGGGATTCCTGTGGCTGGGGTTCCTGTTCCTCCTGGTCGTGGCGCTGGCGGCGGTCGATCTGTACCGGGCCGCGGCCTCTCTGGCGGGGTTTGCATCGGGCAGGGATCTCGCCGCCCTCGTCCCGGGGGCGAAGGCCGCGTTTCTCGTCCCGCTCGCGCTGTCGCTGGCGGCGTCGGCCTGGGGCTTTCACGAGGCGCTCGACGTCCGCGCGGAGCGCGTCGTGATCGAAACGGACCGGCTGCCGGCGCACGTCGAGCGCCTGCGGATCTGCCAGATTTCCGATGTGCACCTCGGTCCCATCGTCCGCGGGGAGAGGCTCGCGCGCATACTCGAGGTCGTGAGGCAGGAGAACCCCGATGTGCTGGTCTCCACGGGCGACCTCGTCGACGGGCCGCTGGCCCGTCACCCGGGGCTTCTCGAGCAGCTCAGGGACATCCGTCCCGCCCTAGGCAAGTTTGCCGTGACGGGCAACCACGAGTTCTACGCGGGTCTCGAGCAGGCGCTCGCCTTCACCCGGGAAGCCGGGTTCGAGGTGCTGAGGGGGCAAGCCCGCGATCTGGGCGGGATGCTCACCCTGGCCGGCGTCGACGACCCGGCGGGCCGCGGGTTTTCCCTCAAAGGTCGTGCCGACGGGGAGCGCGACCTGCTGGCCGGCCTGTCCCGGGACCGCTTCGTTTTGTTTCTGAAGCACCGGCCCCTCGTGGAGGAGGAATCCCTCGGGCTCTTCGACCTGCAGCTCTCCGGCCACACGCACAGGGGACAGATCTACCCCTTCAACCACATCGTCGATCTCTATTTCCCCCGGTCGAGCGGGCTCCACGACCTCGGCCACTCGCACCTCTACGTGAGCCGGGGTTCGGGCACCTGGGGGCCCCCGATGCGGGTTCTCGCCCCGCCGGAGGTGACCGTGATCGAGATCGTCAACAGGAAGAACGCCACGCGCTGAAGGAGGTTCCCGGTTCATGTTCAGCCCGTCCGACATCGAATACATCCGTTCCAGGGGGACGACGGAGGAGAAGATCGCGGCGCAGATCGAACGGCTTCGGAGGGGGGCGACGGCCCTGACCCTGGACCGGCCGGCCACGGTCGGCGACGGGATCATCCGGGTCGCCGAGGACGAGAAACCGCGCCTGGTCGCCCTTCACGACGAGGCGGCGGGGGCCGGGCGATGCCTCAAGTTCGTCCCCGCGTCGGGAGCCGCCACGAGGATGTTCCGGGACTGGCACGCCGCCTTCAACCGGGGCGGGTTCGGGAGCCGCGCCGAGTTCGAGGCCTTCGCCGAGAGCCTGCCGCGCTATGCCTTCTACGAGGATCTGCGCGCGGCGCTGTCGAAAGCCGGCCGCCCTGCGGCAGCCCCCGCCGCCGAAGGCGGGGAGCGGGAGATCCTCGACTTCATCCTCAACGAAAGAGGGCTCCACTATGCCTGCAAGCCCAAGGCGCTGCTGAAGTTCCACCGGTACGGCGACACGGCGAGGACGGCCCTGGAGGAGCATCTCGTGGAGGCGGCCCTCTACGTGAAGGACCGAAGCGGCCGGTGCCGCATGCACGTGACGGTCTCCGCGGAGCACCTGGCCCCGGTCCGGGAACTCATCGAGCGGGTCCGCGGCGACTACGAGCGGCGCTTCGGCGTGCACTACGAGATCGGGCTCTCCGTCCAGGGCGAATCCACGGACACGATCGCCGTCGATCTCGAGAACCGGCCCTTCCGGGCCCGTGACGGCCGGCTGCTGTTCCGTCCCGGGGGGCACGGCGCACTGCTCTACAATCTCCAGGCGATTGAGGGGGACATCGTGTTCGTCAAGAACATCGACAACGTCGTGCCGGACCGCCTCAAGGACACGACGGTCCTCTACAAGAAAATCCTGGGCGGGGTTCTCGTTGCCCTGCAGCGGGAGCTGTTCGGCCGCCTCCGGGCGCTGTCGGACCCGTCTGCGGGCGAGTCCGTGCTGGCCGAGGCCGCCGTCTTCGCCGCGGGGCGCCTGACGTGCCGGCTGCCGCCCGGCTTCGAGGGAAGGCCGACAGAGGAGCGCAGGCAGATCCTGATGAACGCCCTCGACAGGCCCCTGCGCGTCTGCGGGATGGTGCAGAACGAGGGCGAACCCGGGGGAGGGCCCTTCTGGGTGCAGGAACCCGACGGCGGGTGCTCCCTGCAGATCGTCGAGGAGGTCCAGGTGGACAAGAGGCAGGCGGGGCAGGCCGAGATCTGGGCCTCGTCGACACACTTCAACCCCGTCGACCTCGCCTGCGGGGTGCGCGATTTCCGGGGCCGCCCGTTCGATCTCGAACGGTTCGTCGCCCCCGACCAGGTCTTCATCTCGGTCAAGTCCCACGAGGGCCGGGACATCAAGGCCCTCGAGCTGCCGGGCCTGTGGAACGGATCCATGGCCCACTGGCACACCGTGTTCGTCGAGGTCCCCATCGAGACCTTCAACCCCGTGAAGACCGTCGACGACCTGTTGCGCCCGGCGCACCGGCCGTGAATCAAGGTGACAGGTGGCAGGTATCAGGTTGCAGGGGTGCAGAAATGAATTTTTTGCCTGGCACGCGACATGTCGGGTCTTTCGCCTTCGATCAATCGAAGAAACCGGCTCAGATCATCCTGTGCTGTAATTCCCCCTTGTCCGCCGGGGTGACGCGCAGCAGCGCCGTCTCCGCACCGCGCCGGCACTTCACGATCACCTCGCCCGCGTCTTTCGGGGCATCGCCGTAGGCGGCGCAGATGGCGGCGGCCGTCCGGCGGATCTCCTCCGGCCCGTCCCCGGGCAGCACGCAGAGCGGTCCCGGGAAATCCCGCATCTGGAAGACGGCGTCCCGGTCGTCGATCAGGGACTCGATCGCCTGGTTGTCCCGCTTGTTGCGCCCGACGATCACCTTGTGGCGTTCGTCGATGCTGATGTGGCGCCCCGTGCTCAGGAGCTCCAGGTCCCTCGTCGAGAAATCGGCCCCGCGGGAGAAGAGATCCCTCAGGCGCCTCGAAAACATGGGGTCCGTCAGGAGGCAACCCCCGGCCGGGTTCGCATACGACGTGATGCCGTACCGCTCGGCCATCTCCATCTGCCGCTTGCGGCCGCGGCCCGAGATGTCGAGGAGCCGCCCCCGGTCCACCAGGCCCTCCCGTTCCGGGAGGGTTTCGGGAAGCAGCAGGGCCGACAGGGGCCGGAGGATCCGGTCGGCGTAACCCGAGTTTTTCGCCACGACGTGCAGCATCTGCCGGCTCTGCGACATGGGGCGCTGGCCGAGCACCTCGCCGGTGAAGACGAAATCGTATCCCATCTCCTCCATCTTCCGACCGGCGATTCGCAGCATCAGGGTGTGACAGTCGATGCAGGGGTTCATGTTCTTCCCGTAGCCGTATCGCGGCGACCGCACCACGGCCAGATGCTCCTCGGTGATGTCGAGCACCATGAGCGGCAGGCCGATCCCGTCGGCTGCCGCGCGCGCTTTCCCGGCCCCGAAAAACGGGGTGCGGAAGGTCAGCCCCAGCACCTCGATCCCCTGTTCCCGGATCAGCTTGACCGACACGATGCTGTCGAGTCCCCCCGAGAAGAGGGCGATGGCCCTCACGGCTTTTTTCGTTTCCACGGTAGACAAGAGAAATCGAATCCTTCCTTCTCACCCTCTTTTTTTTCAGTACAGGAGAATCCTGCGGTTCCAGCGCTCGCCGATGAACGCGCAGAGCCCGCGGTCCGCGTCGTCGGCCACGAGGTAGAGCGTTCCCCCCGCCGTGGCGATCCTGAAGGCGCTGAGCGTGAGCACCCACCGGGGCGGCTCCCCCTCCCCCGTGGGCCGGAATTCCTCGGTTTCCGAGGCATACGGGACCTCGAGACCCCCGAGCACCTTCTCGACGACGGTCTTCCGATCGTCGCTTCCCGCGACCGGGATGAGTTCCATCCCGCCCTCGCGGAGCTTGACCCGGGTGGGCATTGCCGTCTCCCCGAAGTGGATGACGGCCGTCCGGGCGCCGATGCGCACGACGTAATCGGCGCGCATGACGAGCGGTTCCCCCTCCCCCAAGGCCTCCGGGAGTGAGATGGGCTGATCGGTCTTGTACGAGTACCCCAGCGCGTCGAGCAGCGAGCCGACGAGCACCCGGTTGCCGCCGCCCTGCAGGACGGCGGGTCCGGCGGGGGCCGCTGCCGCCTGCCGCTCGCGGAGGGACCCGCTCCCTTCGTCGATCTCGATCACGGCGACCCCTTTGCCCTCGGCATACCGCGCGACGGGCTCCGGGATCGATGGGGTCTGTGCCGGCACCCGGAGGATGACGGCCAGGAGGTGCTCCCCGCCGTCGGCCGACCGGCGCACGAGGACCCGGTCCGCGCGGAGCCTGAGTCCTGCCGTCGTCCCCAGCTCCAGTTTGTCTGCATGAAGGCGCAATGCGTACCGTGCGGAAGCACCGAAGATGGCCTCCAGCACGGAGACGATTCCGTCGGTCCCGGGTTCGTGCAGCACCGTGAAATTCCCCCATCGGGCGCGCATGAGTGCGGCCGCCCCGTCGGGGATCCGTCGCCCGAAGTCCAGGAAGATCCGGCTCCCGTCGGCGAGCTCCGCCATGGGAACCTCGGCGCAGTCGATGACCATCTGCTCCGTCTCGGTCAGCGGGACGAAGTATTTGCCGCTGCTGACGAGCTCGCCTCCCGATCGCCGCACGACCGCCGAGATGACGGCCAGCTCGCGGCCGGTCGGCTGGAAGGCCCTCGCGTCGACCTGCGCGGCCGGACCCTCGGTTTGCGCCGCCTGCTGCTCGGCGGGCACGTCCGGCGCCCGGTCTTTCCGGGGCAGCAGCAGGGCCTGCCCGGGGTAGATCCGGTCCGGGTTGGAAAGACCGGGGTTGAGCCGCATGACCCGCCTGATCCACGCCGCCATCTCGCCTGCCGTGATGCCGAGCCGGTCATGGAGAATCTGCGACAGGGTGTCCCCCCGGCTGACGACATAGGCCGGCCCGCCCGGGGTGCCGCCGAGGCGGGGCAGGGCGATCCTCTGGCCGGGATAGATCCGGTCGGGGTTGCGGATCTGGGGGTTGAGCTTCCTGACCTGCCTGTAGACCGAGGCGGACTCCGCGGCCTGCCTGCCGAGCTTTCGCCGGACGATCCTGGAGAGGCTGTCGCCCTTTTGCACGACGTAGACAGACGGGCTGTCCTTGGCCGCCGCCTTTTTCCTCAGGACAAGATGGGCCGTGTCTTCCTGGGAAAGCGAAACGGGGGGGATCGAAAGGAGGCCGAGCCCTGCCAGGGCGGTGAAGGCAAGAGTCAGGCGCAACGTCCGTGGATGCATGAGAGAAACCTCCGACGGCAACGGCGTCGGGCGGTATCTTACCCGGCGCCCCCGGGAATGTCAAACCCCGACGGCGCGGCAAAAAAGAGCCATGGCTCTTTCGGGCCATGGCTCTCTCGGTTGCGTGCTGCGTTCAGCGGATTACAGGCCGCTCTTGAAGTTGTCCCGCATGAGCTCGCGGGCGATGATCATCCGGCGGATTTCGGAGGTGCCGGCGCCGATTTCCCACAGTTTCTGATCCAGGAAGTGACGGGTCACGCCGTACTCGGTGCAGTAGCCGTAACCGCCGTGGATCTGGATGGCGTCGAGGCCGATCTTCGTGCCCATCTCGCCGCAGTACAGCAGGGAGGCCGCGGCCATGCGGTCGAGGTCCGTGCCCTTGCCGCCGGACTTGTTCTCGAGCGTGTCACAGTAGGCGGCGGCGCTGTAGGCCATCCAGCGGGAGGCCTTGTAGCCGCAGTACATGTTCGCGAGCTTCTCCTGGATCGACTGGAAGGAGGCGATGGGCTTGCCGAACTGGACGCGCTCCTGGGAGTACTTCAGGGAGAGCTCGAGGCAGCTCCGCATCGACCCGAGGGTGCAGCCCGACAGGGTGATGCGCTCGGTGCAGAGGCCGGAGGTCAGAACGGCGACGCCCTTGTTGAGGCCGCCGATGAGGTTCTCCTCGGGAAGCTCCATGTCCTCGAAGGTCACGAGACCCGTGGGGGAGGTCCTCATGCCCCACTTCTTGATCTTCTCGCAGGACCAGCCCTTCGTCTTCTTGGGGTAGCAGAAGAACGTGGAGATGCCGTGGGGGCCCTTGTCGGGGTCCGTCTTCGCGTAGAACACCATGAAGTCGGCGACGGGGCCGTTGGTGATGAAAATCTTGCTGCCGTTGATGACCCACTTGTCGCCCTTCTTGATGGCCCGGGTCTTCATGCTCATCGCGTCGGAACCGGCGTTGGGCTCGGTGATGCCGAGGCAGCCGATGTACTCGCCCGTGCAGGACTTGGGCAGGACATCCATCTTCTGCTTCTCCGTCGCGTTGCGGCGGAAGTTGTCGAAGCACAGCGTCTGGCTGGCGCCGACGGTCATGGAGAGGGCATTGCTCACGCGGGCGATCGTCTCGTAGGCCAGCAGGGTCTCCACGTAGCCCATGGCCGATCCGCCGTACTTCTCCTCGAACACGATGCCGTTGATGCCGAGATTGCCGGTCTCCCTGAAGAGGCCCTCGGGCATCACGTCCGCTTCGTACGCGTGCTCCATCTGGGGCTCGAGCCACGTGGTCGCCCACTTGTACACGCTGTCCTCGAGCATCTTTTGTTCTTCGGTGAAAGTGAAATCTAACGCCATAACCAACTACCTCCCTTTCTTAAAATTTGGCCCCAAAGCGTGCATGACCGCTGTTTCCTGTGCTGGCGCAATCGCGTGAGCCTCATGGTGCAACTCGCCCGGGGTGATCCTCTCTCTCTCTGTCTGTTCTCAGGCGTGGTGAAAGAACGGTGGGACCGGGTTGCCCGGCAATGGGCGTTCGAGCATCCCGATAAAACGCGTGACATATATCGAATTGCGGCCCGTCTGTCAAGGTAAAAACACCCCTCGTCGTGGGAATTTCGGCGCCGCGTCAGCGGGCTCGCCTCCCGCCGCGGGCAAGCCGGCGGGCCGCAGCGCATTCGAGGAAAGAGAGGGCCGGCGACCGGCCCCTTCCGCCCGCTTGGTTGGCTGTGCGATTGAAGAACATGGAGTTCGTAGAACGCACGGCCGCCGAATGCCCTCCCTTGAGGAATTGCGTGGAAACGAACATGATTAGTGCACAATTCGCACGATTCGGCCCGGCGGCGCCGCGGCGCCGCTGCGGCGGATCCTGCGCGGCCGCTGCCGCATCCCGATCAATATCTCGAAATCATTGAACTATATTGTGTTCAGCCCTTCGCGGGTTTTTATGGCGTGCCGCTTTTTCATGGCACCGTTATTGCTTACTCCTATAGTCAGAGCGCATCAGGAAATACCCAAGACCCTGACAGACCCCTATGTTTCCTGGCGCTTGTTTTGAAAGAGGCCGATCGGTGGATGGTTTTGGTCCCTCCTTTCCATCCACCGATGCCCTTTCAAAAGGACCCGCCGCGATGTCCGTCATCAAACGCTACCTCGACAACAGGATACGGCGCTGCCTCTCCAACCCGGCGATTCTCCTCCTCGCGCTGGTCTATTTCTCATCCGCAAGGCGGCCGAAGGCCGTTTTCCCCCGCTGGGCGACCCGGGCCCTGTAACCCGTTTTCCCGTCCTTCGTGACGGCCTCGTGAGACCCGTCGTGTCGACGGGTCGTTGCAGGCCGACGGCAAGACGGAAAAAAGCCGGCCCCGGGGGGAGCCGGCTTTTTCCGCGGATCCGCTGGATGACGGGGAGATCACATGACGCCGAATCCCAGAAGCAGGGCAAACACCGTCAGGATGGCGCCCCACCACAGGAGGATCATCGTGGTGTAGCCCATGATGTCCTTGGCCGAAAGCCCCGCCAGTCCCAGAAGCGGCAGGGCCCAGAAGGGCTGGATCATGTTCGTCCACTGATCGCCCCAGGCCACCATCATGGCGGACTTCACCATGTCGATGTTCATCATCCTGGCCGCCTCGACGGTGATCGGCCCCTGGACGGCCCACTGGCCGCCGCCGGAGGGGACGAACAGGTTGATGACACCTGCGGACCAGAACTGGAACATGTAGAAGGTCTGCGGCGTGGAGACGGCGACGAACCACCCCGCGATGACCTTGGCCAGGCCCGTGCCGATCATCATCCCCATGATCCCGCCGTAGAGGGGGAACTGCAGGGCGATGCCGCCGCAGGACTTGATGGCGATGTTCATGGCCCGGACGTAGTTGATGGGCTTGCGGTGCAGGATCACACCGAGGATGAAGAAGAGGAAGATGACGATGTTGAGGTTGAGGTCGAACCCCTTCTTGATGAAGTGGTTGACCAGGTAAACGACGCCGAGGGCTGCGAAGATGAAGTTGATGATGTAGCTGTGGTCGATCCGCTCGGCCAGCGTCGGGTTGGCCGGCCTCTCGACCTCGACCGTCTCGCCGAGGAGTTCCTTCGCCCGCTCCGCCGTCAGGCCGATGGAATCCTCTTCCTTCGGGTGCATGAAGTAGAAGAGAAACGGGATGGTGAACAGCATGATCAAGACGGGGATCAGGTTCCACGAGGCCAGGATCGTATTGGAGATCGGCACGATCGATCCGGTGATCTTCTCGATCAGGTTCAGGTTGGACTTGGGCGTCGCCAGCAGCAGGGGGACGGAACCCGAGAACCCCATGTGCCAGATGCCCAGCGAGCTGTAGGCCGCGGCGATGAGGAGCGGGAAGTCCGACTTGCGCTGCCGGTTGGCGATCTCGAGGGCCAGGAAGCCGCCCACGATGAGGCCGAACCCCCAGTTGATCCAGCCCGCCAGGCTCGCGACGAAGGCCGTGATCATGGCGCCCTTCACGGGCGTTGTCGCGAGAGCCGCGATTCCGTTGAGGACCCTGCTCACCGGCGGGGTGAGCGCCAGGCAGTACCCCGTCACGAGGATCAGGATCATCTGCATGGCGAAGGCGATGATGCCGTAGATGCCGTCGCCCCACGTCGTGATCACCTTCATGATGTCCGACGGGGTGAAGGCGAGGGCCAGGACGGCCGTCAAGAGGGTCAGCAAAACGGCGAACAGGTACGCGTCAGGCAGGTAGTGCCGCATGAAGTAGGTGAAAAAACCAGCCAATCTTCTGATCATGGGGAAACCTCCTTTCCACAACTCCTGTGATGCCCCGCAGCGCGGCCGCAGCCGTGGGGGGCCGTGTGCTGATGCGTGATAGAGATGGACAATAACGGAATCTATGCGTCAGGAGGCACTGCCGGCAAGGATGCAGGCCCCTCCTCGTACACCCCGGGCAGAACGAACAGGCCGTCCGGAAATCTCCGGATTCGTGATGGCATGAAACCCCAGGCGGCGCCGAGCGCCGCACCCTGCGGTTCTATATCCAATTCGCAGGGTTTTTTCCAGCATTTTTCTTTCCGCGGACCCGGGGCCGCACGAACCCGGCGGCAAGGGGCCTAAGGCCTGTATCGGAGCTCGTTGCGGACGGGCGTCCCCTCGGCCGTGGCCCTGACGATCTCGTCGATCGCATCGAGGTCGGCCACCCGGCGGGCCGCTCCCTGCAGGAGGATGGATCTGCCGTCGAAAGACGCCTGGAGGGTGGGGACCCGGATCGCGGGGTCGGTGGCGATGCGGGCCTTGATGCGGGCCGCGATCGTCCTGCCGCGCAGCCGTCGGCGTCCCTCTTCGGTCAGCCTCGCCGCCCTTTCGTGCAGGGCGCTGCACAGGATGTCGGCGATTTCCCCGAAGGGCCTCGCGGAGGTGTCGAACACCATGTCGTAGGCGGTCGGGTCGTCCCACTCCCTGCGGAAATTCACGCGGATGAAGGATGCCCGCTCGCTGTCCGTCTTCTCGATGAGCCGGACGGCGCTGTCCCGGTCCACGCCGTCTTTCTGCATGACCCATTCGGCCCGCCGCTCCGGGGGAGCCGTGAGCCGCACCCGCAGGACGTGGGGCAGCCCCTCGAGCAGGAAGTTGGCCCCCCGGCCCACGAGGACGACGCGGTCCTGCATGGCGAACTCGTAGAGGGTGGATTCCACGAGCGCCATGAGGCCCCGGTATTCCCAGTCGAACCGCTCCCAGATCGTGGGCCCCTCCTCGTCGACCTCGCGCAGCACCGCGGCCCAGCGGCCCCCCTGCGCCCGGAGATCGGCGAGGATCCGCTCCTTGCCCACGTAGTCGTAATGCATCCGCTCGGCGACGGCGGTGCCGATCTCCCGTCCGCCGCTTCGGTATTCCCGGGACAGGGTGAGGATGGCCATGGCGTTGCAGTCCTGGCGGTTTGCCCGCGGCCGGCGTCGACGGGGTCCCGCCGCCGCGAGGCGGGTTGTCATGTTCTCGACGCGATCCTGTGACGCACCCAGAGCCTGCCGGCGACGATGACGCCGGCGGCGAAGAGGGCCTCCATCGCATACCGGAACGCCGCCGGGGGGTTGAAAATCCCGACGATGACAGGGTCCGTGAAGATCATTTCGGCCCCGACCTTGCCCAGGAGCGCCGCACCCAGGTAGAGGATGACGGGGTACTTGTCCATCAGGATGGACAGCAGGCTGCTCGTGAAGACGACGAAGGGGATGCTCAGGCCGAGACCGAAGATGAGCAGGAAGAGGTTCCCCTTCGAGGCGCCGGCCACGGCCAGCACGTTGTCCAGGGACATGGTGATGTCGGCGGCCATGATGACCCACAGCGCCTGCCAGATCGTCCCGGCCTCCCGCTGCACTTCCTTCCCGGGGTTGCCCTCGATGAAGAGCTTCACGGCGATCCAGAGGATGAGCAGTCCCCCGATGAACTTCACGCAGGGGGTCTGCATCAGTCGGGCCGCGAAGAAGGTGAGGGCCACCCGCAGGATGACCGCCGCGCCCGCGCCGAGCAGGATGCCTTTGCGCCTCTGCGCGCGGGGCAGCGAGCGCACGGCCATGGCGATGACCACGGCGTTGTCCCCGGCGAGGATGAGATCGATGAGGATGATGCTCAGCAGGCCGGCGACGAATTCCCAGCTGAAGCTCACCTGTCCCAGCAAACCCGGATCCACGTCGGTGCGACCCCCTGTTTCCGGCCGTCTCGCCCTTCCGTCCCGGCGGGCCATTCGCCAGGGGACGAAATGGCACAAACCCCCGCCTTTGTCAATGAAATCATCTCCCGCCGGGCGGCCGGCAATCGCCCGCCGCCCGGACCCTGCGCCCGTTTCGGAGGCCCCTGCCGCGGGCCGCCCGTTTTCCAGATTCCCGCTTGCAAGATGGGGGGTTGTTGTTATAATACTCAATCCTTGCGCCCGGCCGCCCCCGGAATGAGGCGGCCGCGGGGCATGCGGGAGATGCCATGTCCAGAGACGCCGAGTTCCTGAAGGAATTGCAGCGCAAGTTCGAGCAGAAGCTCCGGGAGCACGAGATCGACGTGATCGAACACTGGAAGGAGCGCCTGGACCGGATCTATGCCATGAAGCCCGAGGGGATCGCCCCGCTGCAGCTCGAGATCCGGAAACTTTCGGAACACATGGCGAACCGGGTGAAAACGCTGAAAAAGGGATGAGATGAAGGAGATCGCGAATTTCCTGTTCGAAGTGGGCATGCTGAACAAGACCCCGCGCACGGGGTTTCAGTTTCTCGGCTCCGGGAAGGAGTCCGTCGCGGAGCACATCCTGCGGACCCTGTTCGTCGGCTACTCGCTCTGCAAGCTCGACCCTTCCGTCGACGAGCTCAAGGTGCTCCGGATGTGCCTCGTCCACGACCTGCCCGAGGCGCGGACGGGCGACATGAACTACATGTACAAGAAATACGTCACCGTCGACGAGGAAAAGGCCGTGCGGGAGCTCACGGAAGACCTGCCCTTCGGCGACGAGATCAAGGCCGTCCTGGGGGAGTTCAACGAGAAGAAGACCCGGGAGTCCCTGCTGGCGCACGATGCGGACCAGCTCGGCCTGATCCTGCTGCTCAAGGAATACGGCGACCTCGGTAACA
>Ga0209506_1001487_pt1 | contig 24417 bp, 23 predicted proteins | sample AD_JPNHG2_MetaG_FD_184409 | JGI IMG/M metagenome (GOLD analysis project Ga0209506, IMG submission 184409) | Active sludge microbial communities of municipal wastewater-treating anaerobic digesters from Japan - AD_JPNHG2_MetaG (SPAdes) (version 2) | ecosystem: Engineered > Bioreactor > Anaerobic...
TTTCTCACTTCACATTGATTTGCCCCAGCCATTCCATCACCAATTGCAACCTTACGAGAGCAATCAATTGTAACAAAAGGAAAAATATGCACTAAATCTCCTACAAACAATTCAGAGTATTTACTTATATGACCGCTTCTAATAATTACAAAATTACTAATTTTTGTGTCGTTGCCAATATAAACCTTTGGAACACTAATAAAAGAGAATGGTGATATTATACTATATTTACCAATATAAAACTCTTTTGCTTTAATATAAGTAAAAGGGGCAATTTTACTTCCTTCAGCAAATTCTGCTTTAGTTTCTATATCAATAATAGAAAGGAAACCAAGAGAAACATTACGCGATATTTTATATCCAAATAATGAATATAGTGGTATCTTTAATTTACTTGGAAATAAGGATATTAACAGTAATATCAAATTTTTCAAATTTAAAACCATTTTTCCCTATTGCTCTGTTAAAAATTCAAAGTCACATTGATTCCTAACCTCAGAATAAACTACCTTATGTTTCATTATCTTTGAGTATTCAGATAGAAGAAAATCAAGTGCCTTTATTTCATCAAAAATTGGCGCTTGCATCATTACTGCTCTTTTACTCAAACTGGATAAAAAACCAGGTTTTACTGTTTGAATTACTCCGGTAAGCATTGCTTTAATTTGTCTTTGGTCATTAACTGCATAATAAGCAAATGGTTCATAATTAGGAGTTTCCCTACAAACCTCAAACATATAGGGAGTATGAAAGATTGTTCCATAAGGATGATTATCAACATAAGACAAGCATTGTTCGCTTGATATTTCTTTGTTTGTAAGCAGTTTCCATTGCATATATTCTAAACTCTCAATTATATAGGCCTATCGGAAAGATTATGTAAAATTTCCTTAGATGATCTTATTAAAGAATATGATGTTAAATTCAGGACAACAAACCTTTATAATTATTTTCCTCTTTCTGCATTTTGTCTTGTTTCAGCTATTTTTATTTATCACTATTTCAGATATTCTCATCGTAGGGCATTTTATTTAAGTAGGAGCATTCTTTTATAATCCTGTTACATTTCTTTAACACTTCTCTAACGAGATTAGAGAAGTGTTAGATTGTCGTTAGAGGATTATTAGATAATCAGCTAAGTAACAAGCAATTTTATTTAAAACTACTACTGCCAAATCATAATATAAAAAAAGTTAATTTCAGTAATTTATATAGCTCTGCCAACACTCTTTTTATTCATTTCTATAATGTAAAGAATCCCAATAATCTTTAACTGTTATAGAATAATGAAGTTGGAAATAATCACACTATTAAAACCATAGGTGAGCATCTCTACAATCATTCAATTAATTTCTTTTCTCACAAGTTGCTGACTCTAACCATCTATCCAGATTAATCCATTTCCATATTTCTTTAGCAATATTTCTATTACCATGCAAATGATCGTTATATAATTTGGTAGCTTTATTCTTATAAATGTAGGGTGATAGATTTGAACTGGAAATAATATCATTTATTCTACTTTGCCATATTGGAGTTCTAAACCATTTATCCTGAGGTGTTTCAAACCCAACTTTATCCATTCTTGTTCTGATTTCTTCTGGCAATATCTTTCTCATAGCTTCTCGGAGTATATATTTAGTGCTGCCTTTATTGATAATCATATTAGAATAAGATGATAGGTTATATTCTACTAATCTATAATCTAAATACGGGACTCTTGCCTCTAAAGAAAAATTCATTGAATTTCTATCTTCCCATTTTAACAGATGCTCCAGTTTATATTCAAAATGATTCATTAAAGCATTTTGCAAGGTATTAGCTTTATATAAATTATCTGTTACTCTATTTGTTTTCATATATGTACCTTGTAAATCTTTATTAACATATCCAAGAGCATTGTTTCTAAGCTTTGCCTGAATAAAGCCAGGTAACATAAAATATAAAGATGATTGAAAGCCCAAAAGTGACTTATGGTTTTTTAAATAATAGTATAATTCTATAAACAATCTGTAGAGCTTAAAATTGTATATTAGCTCCTTAAACAAATATCCAAAAAAATAATCATAACCAGCAAGTTGTTCATCTGCTCCTTGGCCATCTAATGTTACTACTACATAATCCTTTGCCAATTCCATAACTTTATATTGAGCATAAGGCGAAGTAGAGGGAACCGGTTCCCCCATAGCATAAATAAAAGAATCAGCATCATTATAAAGAGATTCTGCAGTGGGCGTTGTAGAAAACATATTAGGAAGGGCATATTTATATAAATTAATATAAGGAGATTCATCTCCCGGCTCTCCTTTTCCATAGACAGCCGAAAAAGTATTGAGATTAGACATTGAGAAAAATTTAATCAGAATTGATACGATACTTGATGAATCTAAACCTCCGCTTAAACATACACCAACTGAAACATCACTACGCAAACGAAGTTTAACAGCATCTTTTAATAATTCAAGAAAAGTACTGCTCTCAATATTCTTATAAGATACTCTTTCCTTTAAGAAATACCATCTTTTTATATAAAAGCCCTCCTTGGACAAATGGAATAAGGAAGAATGAGGAATTTTTTTAATTTGAGTGAAAAATGTATCTTCGGAAAGGTCAGTTCTATTAAAAACAAGATAATCATATATACTCTGATTATCAATGTCTATTGATTCCTTTTTTATCTTAAAAATAGAATTTATGTCCGAAGCAAAAATAAAACAATTCTTATCAATATAATAATAAAGAGGTTTTATCCCAAATCTATCTCTCGCACCAAATACAGATTTAGTTTTGGTGTCATAAATAACAAAAGCCCACATACCATTAAACCGATTTAAACATTCTTCACCCCAATAAATATAGCTTTTAAGTAAAACTTCTGTATCGGTTCGTGTTCTAAAGTTAATTCCATAACTTTTTAATTCTTCCCGAAGCTCAATGTAGTTATATATCTCTCCATTTTGGACAATAATATATCTGCCATCATCAGAAACCATTGGTTGATGACCAGCATCGCTCAAATCAATTATACTTAATCTTACAAAACCTAAAGCGATTTGATCATCTTGAAAGTATCCCTCATCATCTGGACCTCTATTTTTCATATTTGACATCATATTTAAAACCAAATTAATATCTGGTTTATTATTAAAATTATATATACCACATAAACCACACATATTATCTCCTTTTAATTATTTCATACACTTTTTCAATTCTTTTGGCAATTGATTCTGAATCAAGCTTAAGTTCAATAATTCTTCGTCTTCCTTCAGTTCTTTGTCCAAATTCAATTGCTTGTTCAATTTTAGAGGATAAATCAATTGGATCATGATTGCAAATATAATGACCCTCTAAATTTCCTAATAACCAAGACACATCTCCAACATTTGTTGATACAATAGGACAATTACAAGCCATTGCTTCTTTTATAACATTAGGAGAACCCTCAACTATAGAACACAAAACAAAAACATCCACTTCTGAGAATAACTCAATAATTTGGCTATGAGGTAAAGGATAAGGTGCTATTATTTGAATATTATAATGTTTTATATATTTAACTGCATCCTTAAGTAATGTAAAATTTTTGTTTGTATTCTGCTTATCACCTAAGAAAAGAATTCTTTTCTGATTTGTATCCAATTTCAGAGCTAAGGGTTTAAATAATTCTAAATCTATTCCATTAGGTATTATTTGATATGGAACAAAAAAAATTAATTTACTCATATCTTTAGATTTGCATATAGCATAATTCATAAATGGCTGAACCAGAACTGATAGCAACATTATAGGTAATGACTTTATTAAAAATTTACCCTTACTATTATATTCACCAAGAATATCATTGCCCATAAACGACCCAACTATAGGGACATTTACAAAACATAAAACAGCCACCAAAATACATAAACTATAATGGGCATGAATGATATCATAATTACTCTTCTTAATATAATGTTTTAATTTAGGAATATTAGATATATATCCCAATAACCCTTTACCCTTAACTGGGAAATAATCTATTGTATGCCCCAATTTTCTTAAAGATTCCGCTTGAGCTTGAATAAAAGGTGATATTGCAAAAGTTGTAGAATTACCACTAAATACAAAAAGTATTCTCATCTCTAAAATATCAACCAAAATAAAAGAGCTAATTATCTAAATATGATTATATTGAATGTAGCTTGTTATAGAATGGACATAAGCTGATTCCACGGTTTCATTATTTGAAACAGCAATCCAATTGTCATTTTCTCGTTTAAAATAATAATTAGATCTTACTATTCCCACAGTTCCTAAATATAAGCATTGATATTCTAATAAATAATATCTTTCCCCATCGTAAGCAATATCCAATGATGCATTTGGGACATTCAACTGTTCTCTTGCTTTAATTGCATAATCAAATAGTCCTTCAGGCACTTTTGCATTTTCTGCATAATCATAATTATCATGTCCACCTCCACTCGCTTTAAATACTCTTTTTTTTAATACTGGCCTATAAAAAACAAATATTTTATCCCAAAAAACTAATACTTTCCAATCATTGGTTAAATTTGGTATGAATTTTTGAATAATAAATTTCTCCCGATAAGATGAATCTTTGATATATCCTTTATACCTTAGGGCTCTAATAAATTCGTGTAAATCATATTTAATTTCTTTTGTATCAGCCACAATTTTTAAACAATTGAGTAATTCATTTCTATCTTTAGCCAAATAAACTCCTGATCCACAAGCACCTTGGGCTGTTTTAACAACAAGAGGATATTCCCAGTTTACAGATAATGCTTCTTCAAGGCAACCAAATACTTTAGTATCAATCTGATACTCCGAAGAAAGCACAATATTTCTTAATAATTCCATAAATACTTTATTGTTATTTGCTTTAAGATATTTATAATGAGGTATTACTTTAGCTCCATAAAGATATAAATAATATACAATATCTTCAATAAAACTTTTATACTTATAGTGGGCATCCTCTTGAGAAGTATATAAGATATATTGATCCTGATAATTATGATTTAGCTCCATATTCGTAATTTTAATAAAATGAGTTTGATATTCTCTTTCTTCAAATAACTGCTGAAGAAGTTTTTTATCCATACCACTTCTATAGGGCTGATCATTGTCTTTAGAACCAAAACGTCCTTTATAATCACATAAACATATAATATCCTTCAAATTCGCTCCTTGTTAACTATATAATAATAAAATAATTGTATTTCTTAGGCAAGTAATATCGTAAAAATCTAAAGAACTTCAATAGGGACTTCCATATACTATGTTGTCACATATTTGTAATGGATATCTACTATCATAAAGAATTTTAATTATTGTATAATATGCAATTTTAAATATTCATAAACTGACAACTTCAAAAAGAGAATATCTCTTGCTTGTTCATTATGTAATAATTGAACGGCATATTCATCGGATACCGTTTCCTTGAGTGTGGGATCATCAATGGACTTTCTATAATGCAGCATCCCTGAAATTAAACTCAAATTATCCAAATTCCCTTTTCTAATTCTCTTTTTCTTTCCTGCGTATCCATAAGTAATTCTAATCCTACCTAATAGAGATAACAAATCAGCTGGAGTATATCCTTTTGCAGACATTTCTTTTCCGATTTGGGGCCAGGTTCTATTTATTATTTGCGCATAGAAATACTGTCCCCAGAACCGTTTTAATGGATTTTGCTCTAAAAATTTACGATAGAATTGAGATACCTCGGTTTTAACTATTTCATTAAAAAATTGCCTATCAACAAAAGGACCTCTAATTCTGGAATAATGCATACCAGAATAGACCCAGGTTCCAAACAATTTGGGAAGAACTTCTTCAAACTCAAAACACGCTAATTTTTGGTTATTATTCAGCTCCCTGGGTAGCTGTGTAAAGTAATTTTTAATCCTTCCCATTATATCCTGGACTAACTTCAAATCAAGATAATCTTTTAATAAAGTATAATTGGGATTATATTGAGCATTTCCTCTTGCTATATCATCACCAAAACTTAAATAATCAATAATAAATTTTGATGTAATTGCCCCAGCGCAATGTGCATTTCTCAATAATTCACTACCAATATATCCGGTTACTATAGGCCTGGGGGTTTCACTTAATACATACGTATCATAAAGTGTATGGGGATATAAAAAACCGTTCATTCCTCCTGAATATCTAAGATATTCTTTCACAAATCTCTCATAATAATTTTTAATATAATCATCTCCAAGCTCTATAAATTTATAGGGAAACCTTAATTTTTGTGATAATTTTAGAGGAATATAAACATCAAAATTTTCAGCTTTCCCATGAGAAAAAGCAATAAAATCGTTATTACGATAATGTGCTATAGAAGTAACAGCTCTTCCGTCAAAACCACCAGTTAACGAAACATAAGAAGGTTCAGTAAAATATTGTGAGCAGTTGTCAATAAATGACTCGACTACCTGATTTATGGCTTTTTTATAACGAATAGGTCTTTCTGCAAAATAATCATAGAATCTTATGGTCCTTATTTCCCTTAAGCCATTGCTATCTATTCTTAAATAACAGCTATAATTAAGCCTCTTAATATGCTTAAAGAAACAACTATCCTCAAAGGGAGCATTAAGTAAAGCTATCTCAGTAACGAAATCCTGATTAAAATCAAGTTCTCCCAATAAGTTATAAATAGTATCAACGGAAGATGAAATAAGATAATAATCGTTTCCTTCATAATAATATATGGGTAAAAAATTTTGATAATCGGAATATAACTCAATTGTCTTTGCTATCTGATCCCATTTAATTATATAAAAGAAACCTTTGTGTTTTGTAGCGTCTTTAGTACTAAAGTTTATCACATCTCCAAAAAGATAACATTGGGTACCTTCTCCTATTTTTCCCTCTTTATAATCAAGATGATCTAATTTTTCTACATATAGAACTCCATTTTGGGGGTTTATACTTTCCAATTTGCTAATGTATTCTATTTTAAAAGACAATTCATTCTCTTTAGGAACTCGCAACAGAAAATCCATTATTTCTCCTTATTATCTATAATGTTTTTAAGCTTGATGTTCATTTGCTTCCAGGTATATTGTGAATAATCAAAATATGGCTGTTCATATTCACCTTTTATAATTTTATAAATTCCTTCCCGTATTTCCGGTATTGAATTTTTCACCCACACAACACCAGAAGCATCTTTAATATATTTAAGAGTAGGAGAATTATTATTTTTATAGATAAAAAGAATCGGTTTCCCTGAAGCAAGAGTTTCTATAGTTTTTCCGGGAACTTGATACCCGTAGTCATTATCTAATAAAATTAAAGCATTTGCCTTTGCTGTAATATCTGCTAATTTCATTTTATCTACTGCTTTGTGGTATTCTATCTTGCTTGAATTTTTAGGTCGATTAATTTTACGAATATTACCATAAATTTGTAATTTACAATCCAATTCTGATAACTCAAAAGCTTTATATAAATTAAAGGGATTACGCCCTTTTTTATAAAAACCACCCGCATATAAAAAAGTAAATGGAGTAATATCTCTATTTGAGCCATTCAATTCATTTACCCTATTAATAAAAGCCTCATCTACACCTTGTTCAACTACTTGAAATTTATCAACAATTTCTGGATACAATTGTTGATACATATTTTGGATTTGTTCATTTAACACAATAATTTTATCAAAATGGGGAAATGCTTTCCTTTCAATATATCTTGCTATTCTAATTCTATTATTTTCCCCTCTATTACCCATATTAAATGAAAATGGATCGGACATATCTGCAATCAATAGTGAAAAAGGATAATTCGTTTTTATCCATTTTCCTAGAAGTAAAAGTGAAAAAGGAGTACAACCAATTATAACATTTTCAAAAGCATTATTGGAAAAAATTAATCTTAACTTCTTTTTATACTGCTCTAATCTAAAAATGTAAACATCGGGATATATTATTCTCCTCAATATTCTATTTATGACAGTATATGTAAGGGGAAATTTTATTTGCCTAACGGTATAAGTATCCCAACCATCTAATTTATCACTATTGGAAGAATAGACAAGATTTATGTTGTTTTCTACTGTAAATTTATTACTATAAAGTAAAGCATATCTTAGTCCTTGTGCAGAGGTAATTTTAAAATCACTCGTTATTAGAATTAAATGTTTATCCTGCATTTCTTAATAATTAAATTAATTGCATATATCTTTAAATATTGTGCCGAATCAAAGCTATTTTATGCCGAATTTATTAAGTTATTATAATATTATTTTTAAATTTTATATATTTATTTAATATAATTATATTTATATTCATCAATATTAAACGCATAATAAGTCATAGCTGGACCAAAAAATAACCCTAAAATAAAAATAGGAAAATCAGATAAAGCCTTTATAGAACCTAAAATAAGAAAAGATAGGATAATTAAAATACAAAAAAACTTAGCATCTGTATGAATTTTACCCAGCATTCTTTTAATATAAGTATATAAAATCATAAATAAGGGTATAAATCCTATTAACCCAAATTGTCCTAAAAAATTAAACCAGTAGACATGACTATTTACAACTTTCCCATTTCCAATTAAAGGAGATTTAAAAAATGCACTCAATGTTATGGGAATACGGGCAGCACGGGATTCAATAGTATTAATGCTATTCTCTGCTTCGGGACTTATTTCAATTCCCTCTGCTATTGATAATCCAAAATCATTAAGTTTTTGTTTATATTCTATATTTGTAGTTTTATCTGATAAACTATAAAAAATACTCCCAATCCAAATACGAGGAATAAATAATATCAATATAGGAATTATCATAATAAATCTTAAATTACCTACAACACGAACTCTTCCCATTAAAGATAAAATTAAAGCAATTATACTTATTAAAAAAGGAGCAACTAAAACTGCTTTATATGAGTAAAATATAATAATAAACAATAATAAAATCCATAATAATTGCTTCCTTTTAAACAAATTATTTTTAATATTAATATAATAAATTAATGGAGGAATTAAAAAGGGAAGAGATGATACTATACTATAATCTCCCAATCCCATTTTTTCATACACGCTCATAATTTCTCTTGTAAACTGTAATTCTGTACCTCTTACAGCATCTGGGAAACGTTGGATTATGATAATACTCAATAAACTTTCAATTAGTAAAGAAAATAATCCAATATATATAATTATTTTGAGTTCACTTAAATGTTCTTGATTCAATAAATGCTCTCCCAATAGTACAGCAGTAATTAAAGGCAAAAGTTGATGCTCAATTATATAATATTTTCTACTATAAACTCCTTGTAAATCATAATAACCTAAATAACTCATAATAAAAAATATTAATAATAATATATAACAAAATATTATAGATGGTGATAATAATATTTTAGAGTCATTAATAACAATTATAATTATTACAAAATAAGCCCATAATCTTCCATTTAATAAATTATTTCCCATAAATCTAATATTAAATTGTACTTGTAAAAATGGTAAGCATATTAATACTATAAATATACATATTATAATATATTCTATATTTTTTAATTTAAACATTATAATAAACTATTATTATTTAATATATCTTTGTAAATATTTATTAATTGTTTGGCGGCATTATCGTTATCAAAATAAGGTATAGCTGTTATTTTACCGTTTTTACATAATTTTTTTCTATATTCTTTATCATTTAAAAGAGAAATTATTTTATCTGCCAACAGTTGAATATTCCCTTTATCTACTAATACAACCGATTCTCTTTCTCTATTTAAAATATCCATTCCATCAACATTATTAACTACAACAGGGATGCCTATATACATACTTTCTAGAATAGTTCCAGGTAGATTATCATAATGAGTTGGTAAGGCACAAATTTTTGCCTGCGAAACCAATTTAAAAAGTTCTTCTCTACTATCAATCCACCCAGCAAAGTATATATTATTGGTTAAATTTAGATTTGTTATGATTCTTTGTAGTTTTATAAGGTATTTATTATCAACCCCTCCGCATATTAATAATGAGATATTATATTTCTTTTCCCGGCATAATGATAATGCATAAATCAAATCTTCTATACCTTTATCAAATACTACTCTTCCCCAAAAAACAACATCGTATTTTGTATTTTCAAGCTCTGGTTCAAATTGAGCTGATACTGGTTTTGGAAATGGTAAAATATGCCAATAAAATTTTGCTTTTTTATTAAATAATAATATATATTCTTTCATATAATTAGTTCTTATCCCAAAATATATAATATTTTGTATTATTTTATTTTCAATAATTTTCCCTTTTTTATTTATGTAATTATTACCAGAAACTTTATTTCTAAAGCCCTGGATTGTAACAAAAATAGGATATTTATTAACTAACGGTAAAATACCGGTAGAATATTCGGAATTTTCGGTACCAAATAAATGAATTATATCTGGTTTTATGTAATTAATAATTTTATATATATAATGCTTATATAACCAAAAATTAGTTATATAATTTATTCTTAAGAATGAATAAATTTTTTTTGGTAAAATAATATGGCGCTTATAATAATGATAAGTTATACCCTTATGTCTAAAATTTATATTCCTATTAAGAAAATAGTTAGGTGATATAATATGGAGTTCAATGTTCTTATATTTAAAAAAGCCCTTTTTTAAGCTTGATATCCATGGCGCTTGTTCCGGAATTTTTTTCTTAGAAAATAATTTTTGTATTTCATTATCTGCAGAATAACATATCCAAGCTACTTTCATTTTTTTTATTATATCAATCTAAAGGATTGTTTGAAGTTACGTTTCCTATATAGCTATCATTTATTTGTTTTGTGATAAACGATGCTCTATGTTTTTTTAATAAGATATGACCAATAATTAACATTAATAAACAATCTAAAAAGTTAATTACGACTTTTGTTGTTGCAGCTCCTATAAAACCCCATTTATTAATAGTATAAAATAGAAGAGCTAACCCACATACACTTATAATTACTTTTCTTCCTAACAAAGATAGTGTTTTACCTTTTGCTACGAAAACAGCTGATAGAAAATATGTCATAAGAATAAATAAATTAGACCAGATAAAAATATTAGCGTATTTTGTAGCTCCTGTATACCGGTATGAAGTTAAAAATCCAATTATATTTCCAGATAATAATGTAAATAATAAATTACAGATAATGGCAAATCCAAATATAAATAATGCTAAATATACTAATTTTCTTTTATCAGTATTTGCATATTTATAAATATCTGGTTCGAAAGATTGATAAATGGAAGAATACATTACCATTAAATAGCCGGAAAATTGCATGCCAATAGTATAATAGCTATAATTAACTACATCATTTATTCGTTCTAATATAATTTTATCCAAATTAGTAACAGGAATGCTAATTAAAGTAATTAAAACAAGAGGATACCCAAGTTTGAAAGCTTCTTTAATAATTTTCCAATCAATAGTCCACCCTTTGGTAAGAATAAAAAAAGCAATTATTCCTATTAAAGAATTAGCTATTGCTATTGATAAAAGTTTACCTGTTGCCCCCATCCTTAACTTTACAACCATAAATAATCCAAGACCTATATTAATTAGAGAAGATCCAATAGAAAACCACATAAATTTATAAGGTTTTTTTTGCATTTTATAATACATAAATAAACAATTAACATATATTGTTACGAATGAATTTAAAAATACCAGTAAAAGATAAGGTGAAAAGGGAAAATTTAATTTTACTATGTGAAAATAGATATACCAACCTAAATAATTAATAGATAAGAAAATAATATTCGCTAAAGCAAGAAAGATAGTTATTGAACTTAAAATATGATCATTCTCTTGAGCACTATGTCTATGATAACCTCTCATATAATATGAAAATAAAGAAAAATTTATAAAAGAAGAATAAATAGAACCAATAGCTGTAAAATATCCTATAATAGAATAATCAACAGGTGATAAATAACGAGCAAAAATAGGAGTAGTAAAAATATTAATAATAATAGTAATAATTGAAGGAATAATAAAATATATTGAATTAATGAAGGTAGAGCGGAAATTATGATTATTATATATATATTTAATATTATTTATATTCATAATATTTTGTGATATTTATAGAAATAGTTTATAAATATAAATTTAATAAAATCTTTAGTATTGAAATAAAAATAATTTCGCAATCTTTTATATAATATATTTAAATCCTCTTCATTAACAAAGTTAGAAGGATCTGGTTGTGTTAAAGAAATCTTTTGATTTATGAATCGTAAATCAGAAGATTTATGCTCGCCAGATTTATCACAGCCATAATTACGAACTAGGGTATGGACAGGACTAAGAGTATACCAATTATTTTTAATAAGATTAAGGTCAATATAAACATCTCCAGCAAATTTCTTACTTAGTAAACTGGAAATAAAATGTTGATTATAAGAAGGAGCAATTTTGTAAGTTTTTATCAAATTAATAGGATTATGGACAAATTTTTTTAAATTTTCAAATGACCAATCAATTCTTAACCATTTATCTCTCCATATACCAGCTCCCCAAGCGCAATAACCTTGAAATTTGTAAACATCTCCAGATTTAATGTCGTCTACTTCTATGGGATAATTATAACCATTAATTGCAAATATATCTTGATTATCTGAATATATGTCTAAAGCGTCATTCATAAAAAGAAGGAAACCTGTGGAAAATTCATTATCATCTTCTGAAAAAATAAGCCTATCATAGTATTTAAATATTTCATTCCGCGCAGACCATATATTTTCTTTTGACCCTAAATTGGTCTCTCTAATAAAAAGAGTTACTTCTTTAAACCCTTTTATTGATTTTGCAATTTCTATTATTTGATAGTACTTTTCAAGTATTTCTTCTGTTTTAGGATAATCTATAGCAATAAATAGATGGGTTTTATTAGCTCCCTCGCAATTTTTTAATGAATTTAAACATCTATTAAAATGTTCAATTCTATCATAAACAGGAATTAAAAGGGGAGCATAATTCATTTTATTCTTTAATTTTAAGAACCTGGGCAGGATTACCCACAACAATCGTATTTACATCAACATCATGCAAGACAACAGCACCACTTCCGACTAAGGAAAAATCACCAACATTTACTTTTTCTTTTATGGTTGCATTGCTTCCTATATGAACAGCTTTACCAATGTGAACATTCGCTCCAACGACTGCATTAGTAGCTATATGTGCAAAAACATCTAAAACAGTATTATGCCCGATAAAACTATTGCCTAAAAGAATACAATTATCTCCTATTATTGTATCTGGTGATAATTGAGCTAAGGGAGCTATTAAAACACCATGTCCTATTTTACAATATCCTTTAGGAATTATTGCTGAAGGATGTATTAAAGTTGCATATCTGTTAGAAGGTATTTTAAAATTAATTATTTTGTTAAATACCTCCTTTTCCTTTTTCATGCCTACATATCCTATAAAAAAATCTACATCTAAATCTTCTATATAATTTAGGTAATCCATAGAATTCCCGATAACAGGATATTGCTGAAATAGTCCAACTTTTTCTCCTATTTTTATCTCATCATTTAAAAATCCTATAACATCATAATATCCTAAATCTTTGGCAATGCTGGCGGAAATCATACCAATTCCCGGACCTCCAAAAATAATTAATTTACGCATTTTTAATATCCTTTTTTAATAAATTATATTTCTTTACAATTTTTTTGGCAGTAATCACCATAGGTGGGCCGATAAATCTTCCATCTTTAATAGCTACGCCTTTATTTTCTTTTTGGGATTCCTCAAAGAGATTAAGCATTTCTACAGCATCTTTATATTCCTCTTCAGTAGGAGAAAAATATTTATGCACCAGCTCAATTTCTTTAGGATGCAAAACTAACATCCCTTCAAAGCCCAGATTTTTTGCAAGAATAAGATTTTTTTCTAAATCTTCTAAATCATGGACATTAATATGAACTGTATCTATTGGTATAACACCATTGGCACGTGCCGCAAGAGCTATAAGTGCGCGGGGAACAAATATACTTTTACCTTCGTGGTCATGAACACCTTCCAGATCACTTACAAAATCCTCACAGCCAAAAGCAATTGCTACAACCCGTTCAGATGCCTGACATATCTCTTGAGCATTTAGCACAGCAGCCGCTGTCTCTATTAGAGGTATAATTTTAAATGTGCCAACAGGAATTTTCTTTTCAAACTCAATCGTTTCCAGAAGTTTATCAAAGAAATAAATATCCTTACCACTTATGGACTTGGGATACATAAAGCCATCTATGCCTTCAATAGTTAGAGTCTGTACATCTTTTAGCAAATGACCGCTTTCTCTATCATTAACTCTGGGGAAGATATGATAATTTTTAAATTTATCAGCAGAAACCCATTCCCGAATTTTTTCTCTAGCGATTGCTTTATTATATTCTGGCTGAACCGAATCCTCCAAATCCAAAAGTAAAACATCAGCATCAGATCTGGCTGCACTCGCAAGCAATTTTTCATTGTGCCCTGGTACAAACATTAAACTACGCATAATCATTTCTTTCATTCTATTCTCCTTTCTTGGGAATTAATACCCTTCTACGATATTTAAGGACAGGAACTTTGTTTTGGTTATAGGCAATTGTTTCCACATAAATAATTCCCCTGTCTGGTTTGGATTTGGATTCCCTAACCTCTAGGATTTCCGATTCGGCATAGATGGTATCATTAATAAAGACAGGAGCCAGGTGCTCCACTTTTTCATATTCCAGATTGGCAATTGCCTTACCACTAATATCTGGTACTGTTATACCTACTACGATGCTAAAAACCAAAGTCCCCACTACCAGAATTTGATTGTATTGACTTTTTTCAGCAAAGTCTCTATTAGTATGTAAGGGATGATGATTCATAGTCAATAAGCTAAAAAGATTGTTATCGCTTTCAAAGATTGTTTTGGAAAGCTGATGTTTAATTCTCTGTCCAACTTCAAAATCCTCTAAATAATGTCCTAAAGAACTTTCTAACATTTATACCTCCTGTTCTATCAATTTTAAAAGATATTCCCCATAACCGCTTTTCCGAATGGGTTCAGCAAGTTTACAAAGTTGCTCTTTATCAATGAAGCCTTTACGATAGGCAATTTCTTCTATACAGCTGATTTTTAGTCCCTGACGATTTTGAATAACTTCTACAAATTGCGATGCTTGAATAAGAGATTCAAAAGTCCCTGTATCCAACCAAGCAGTTCCTCTTCCAAACACCATCACTTTTAAATTTCCCTGCTCCAGATAGGCATTATTCACATCGGTTATTTCATATTCACCCCGAGCAGAAGGTTTTATTTCACTGGCTATTTTAATTACGCTGTTATCATAAAAATAAAGACCGGGAACAGCATAATTGGATTTGGGATATTTAGGTTTTTCTTCCAAGCTTACTGCATTCATATCCTTATCAAATTCAACTACACCATAACGCTCAGGATCAAGAACAGGATAAGCAGTAATTATTGCTCCCTGAGGATTGGTACAATTTTGCAATCTCCCTTGTAGATCAGCTCCATAAAAGATATTATCACCTAAAATTAAACAGACGCTATCCAAACCGACAAAATCAGCCCCAATTACAAATGCCTGAGCAAGTCCATTAGGAATTTCCTGAACTTTGTATTCAAAACGCATACCCAGCTGAGAACCATCTCCCAATAGCTTTTGAAAGTTGGAGTTATCTTCCGGAGTGGTAATAATCAAGACCTCTCTAATACCTATCAGCATCAAAATAGAAAGAGGATAATAAATCATTGGTTTATCATAAACAGGAAGTAACTGTTTGCTTACAGCAATGGTTATAGGATATAAACGCGTACCGGTTCCACCAGCAAGTATAATACCTTTCATTCTTCATCCTAAATATTGTTTATTAGTTTACAAATATATGACACCTGTTCTTCAGTAAGATAATCTGACATAGGCAAACAAAGAACTCTCTGGCTGATGTCCAAAGCAATTGGACAATTGATATTATCCGCAAATATTGTTTCTAAACTTGGCTTGAAATACTCACGCGGATAAACTCCATTTGCATTCAAATATTGAAGAACTTGTTCTTTATGTTCTTTTGTCTCACATAAAATTGGCATATACGAATAATTTATTTCACCTATTATTTTCTGGAACCTAAGCTTTTTATTACTCCTTAACAATTCAAGATATTGATTATACCGTAGCTTTCTATTGGCTACTCCAGAATTAAAATATTTTAAATTAAGAAGACCCATTGCAGCACAAAATTCAATTAATTTGGCATTTGTACCTTCTCTCTGAATTATATTTCTCTGTGCATCCATACCAAAATAAGCTAATCGTCTAATTTTCGCGACCATTTCTTCATTTCTGGCAAAGAGAGCTCCACCTTCAACTGTATGGAATCCCTTTGTTGCATTAAAACTTGCCATAGAAAGATCACCATAAGAAAAAATTGATTTATCTTTATATATGGCACCAAATGCGTGAGCAGAATCATAAATAACTTTTAAGTTATATTTTTTAGCAATTGTATCAATTATATCTACATAACATGGGTTACTGTAAACATGTACAGCAAGAATTGCAGTAGTGTCTTTATCAATTAGAGTTTCAATTTTATCAGGATCAATATTAAGGGTCTCAGGATCAATGTCACAATAAACAGGTTTACATTTTTCCCAAAATAAGGAACCAGAACTGGCAACATGTGTAAAAGGAGTAGTTATTACTTTACCCTGAAGCTCTAAAGCTCTAATTGCAATATGAAGAGCAAGAGTACCATTACACATACATACAACATATTTTTGCCCTGTAAATTTAGCTAATTCATTTTCTAATCTTTGAAACATTGGCCCATCATTAGTTATAATCCCGGTTTCCCATATTTCTTTAATATATTCAATAAATTCATCTAATGGGGGCATAAATGTTTTCGTTACATAAATATTATCCATCAATCCTTCTCTGCTATATATTTAAATTTACTTTCTAAGGTAATAAAGCTCATTCCCTTTTTATCATTTTCAGAAACGATGATATTATCTATTTCCCATTCAATAGATAAGATGTCATCATTATAGTTAATAATTACCGAGTGTTGTTGAGAGTATTGTTTAGTACAAAAGTACGCCATTATTGAGATATCAGATAAAGTTAATGCCCCATGAGCAAAACCTGGAGGAATCCAAAGTTGTTTATTATTCTCATCAGATAAAATTACGCTAAAATATTTTCCGTAGGTTGGAGAACCTTTTCTTATATCCACAGCCACATCTTGAATTTTACCCATAATACATCTTACAAGTTTACCTTGTTCGTAAGGAGGATTTTGGTAATGCAATCCTCTCAAAACTCCTTTATATGAATAAGCTTGATTTTCTTGAGTTATTCTATGTAATATTCCCTTTTGCTTAAGCTTTATTAGGTTCAAAGCTTCAAAAAATGAACCTCTTGAATCAGTAAATACATCCGGTTCAATTATTTTAAGTCCCTTTATATTAGTATCTTCAATTCTCATAATATAAATCTTTTATCTTAGTGCGGGGTCATAGTTCAAAGTGCTTATAAATTCGTTATTTTGCGTCGTAGCTATAACCCCATTATATCCATAAGCTCCCTGAATATCATAATATTCATCATCAAGATCATAACCCAGATCGTTTATTCTATTTATTAAAAATGGATACATTGCCAGATCATTATGATCTTTAAATACAAAACAATGAGCAATCCCATCACCATTAATTTCATATAGCTTATAATATTCTGGAGTAAAATAAACATCCTGTTGCTCTATTGGAAACAGAGATAGATACTGATTCCATTTTTCTGCATCTCTAGTGGTTAGGATTTCACAATCAGCCATAGAATTCTTCTTCTAATATAGACATAATAATTAATGATACATATTTACCATCTTTGAAGATAGAATCCCTCATAATTCCTTCTTTTGTAAAACCTATTTTTTCATATAGCCCTAAAGCAGCAGCATTATCTTCTCGGACAGATAAACACACTCTATGCAATCCTAAATCCTTGAAAGCAAATTTTAGTGTTAATTGTAATGCTTCTTCAGAATATCCCTTGGATCTTTCATTTTTATCACCTATATATAGCGGTTTCTGCCGATCTATTAATTAAATTTAAATCTCTAAGTATAGTTAATCCTATAAGTTTATTATTCTCAACTAGTTCTATTCCGAAAACTGTTATTGGGAAATTCGATGTTAGTATTTTTTCATACCATTTACGTTCCATTTCTTCGTTTATGGGGAAAGGATGACCTGCATACATTTCTACTATATCTGGTTGATTATGCCATTTTAAAGTTAAAGGTAGGTCTGTAATTGTTAATGCTCTTAATTTAACATTTTCCATTTAATACCTCATAGAACTTGGTAAATTAATAAGAGATTCCTCAATCTCAGATGAAATCTGAATTTCCATTTTTAGACAATGACTAAACATATTTAGTTTATTCATTAAAATCCAGACAGGACGACACATAACTTTTTGTTTATTTGCTAGTTCAAGGAAAGCATCTCTTTCTTCAACATTTTTTAGGAGAATAGCATTCAGCCAATAATTAGAAATGCAATCTTTGGGTTCTGTAATAAATTCTATATCAGCAATTGTTTTAAAATAATCCTGGTAAATTTGAGCTGTTTCTCTTTTATTTTTCAAAATCTCTGATAACATTTCCATTTGAGCACAACCAAGAGCAGCATTTATATTGGGCAGACGATAATTATAACCAATCATATTATGTTCAAATTTCCAAAGATGAGGTTTTTTAGCAGTAGTTGTAATATGTTTAGCAAGAGGTCCAAGTTCATCATCGTTAGTCAAAATCATCCCACCCCCGCCTGTAGTAATAGTTTTATTTCCATTAAAACTCAAAATCCCCAGCTTTCCAAAAGTTCCCGTATGCTGTCCTTTATAATAACTACCAATTGATTCAGCCGCATCTTCAACAACAGGAATGTGATAACGGTTGCATATTTCTGTGATACGGTCAATTTTACAAGGATGACCAAAAGTATGCATAGGAACACAAGCCGAAATATGTCGCTTTGTTGCTTTGTGAATGGCTAGGTAAGGTTGAGAAGGTTGAGAGAGTTTAGAGTATTGAGTTTCTAAACCTCCTAAACCTTTATCAACTATATCAACATTCTGTCCCAACCAGGATTCTAATGAATCAGGAGACATTCCCAAGGTCTCAGGATCAATGTCTACAAAGACAGGTTCTGCGCCACAATAAGTAATAGCATTACAGGTAGCAACAAAAGTAAGGGGTTGGGTTATAACTAAGTCCCCCTGTTGCACACCCGCTAGTTTTAAAGCAATATGTAAAGCGGCAGTTCCGTTCACTGTAGCAATTGCATATTTAGCTCCCGTAAAATCCCTAATCATTTCTTCAAAACGATCCACATATTTACCGACTGAAGAGACAAAAGTGCTTTCTATACAATCCAGAACATATCTTTTTTCATTTCCACCGAAATAAGGTTCGTGTAGAGGTACTATTTCTCTATTTGGATAGAGGGAACGGATGAAATCAATGATTGGTTGGTAGTCCATGTTAATTAAGATTGGGTTGAGAAGGTTGAGAAGGTTGAGAAGGTTGAGAAGGTTGAGATTGATGAAAAGGTTTAGAAGGTTTAGAGGGTTGAGAGGGTTTATTTAAAGCAGAATTGCGAAGCTGATTGATTTGATAAGAGACTTTATCAATTGATTCCCTTATATTAGTATAAGAACTTTCATTTATGTATTCTAAATCCAGGCAGAGTATAAGTTGACAAAGAACTTCCATCAAACTTGCATAAGCTGTCTGATAGAAATGACTTTGATCTTTATAACCAGATCTAGATGCACCTTCTGCAATATTTGAACTAACTGAAACAATAGCTCTTTGCATTTGTGAACCTAACCCAAACTTTTCTTCGGAAGGTAATTGTTTTGTAAGACAATAAACTTGTTTAACCAATTCCCTGGAATTCTGCCACACACTTAATTTTTCAAACCCATATTCTCTCATAATCTAAAACTCCTAAATCCTCTCAACCTTCTCAACCTTTTTTGCCTGGACTATATATTATATATTCCCGGTTTATATTTGGCTAAGTTTCGTGGATCAGTGAACCACTCTACTGTTTTTTCAAGACCTTCTCTTAAGGAATATTGAGGTTTATAACCAGTTAGTTCTTTTATTTTGGTGTTATCACATCTTAATCTGAAGACTTCAGAATGTTCGGGTCTTAATCTTTGTTCATCAACCATAAGATTTGCATCACTATGCATTATATCTTTGATCAATGCAAATAATTCTTTTATAGAAATCTCATCATTTGAACCGATATTTACGGTTTCACCAATTGCTTTATCGCATTTAGCTAATAAAATAAAGCCGTTACAGATATCTTTCATATAATTGAAATCACGAGTTGGAGTAGTATCACCTATCTTAATTTCTTTATTTCCACTAGCAATTTGAGTGATAATAGTAGGAATCACTGCCCTGGCAGATTGACGAGGACCATAAGTATTAAATGGACGAACTATAGTAACTGGAAGTTGATAAGCATTATAAAAGCTCATAGCAATTGCATCCGCACCAATTTTACTGGCACTATATGGTGATTGAGGTTGCAATGGATGTTTTTCATCTATGGGAACATATTGTGCGGTACCATAAACTTCGCTGGTAGAAGTTACTAATATTCTTTTGACCTTACAATCTTTAGCTGCTTGACAAATATTCAAAGTGCCTTTTATATTAGTATCTATAAAGCTTTGTGGGGCAATATATGAATAGGGAATAGCAATCAATGCAGCTAAGTGGAATATAACATCCATGCCTTTACAAATTTCTCTACAATAAACTGAATCTCTTACATCTCCACAGACAATCTCTAAATTAGGATGCTGAATATCTTCCAGCCAACCCCAATAATTAAAAGAATTATATTGAGCTAAAGCTCTAACATTATATCCTTCTCCTAATAAAGATTCTGTTAGATGTGACCCAATAAATCCATCAGCTCCAGTAACTAAGAATTTCATATCTTCCTTTCAATATCCACAGATTATCCCAAATTTCCCTTAGTAATACTTTCTAAAATATCTTAAGCCTAAACCTAGACTCTCCAAATTTTGTCAACTTCCTACCAATTTGCGTAAATTCTTAGATTTGTTTAAAATATTTATTATATATTTCCTGAGCTTTATTATAATCTTCTACCTGACCTATATCCAACCAATATTCCTGAATTGGATAATGAGAAATAGGTAATCCTTTAGCAAGCATATCCTTAATTAAATTATCCATTCCATAATAAATGTTTGAAGGTATATGATCCAATAACTCTGGTTTAAATATGTATATACCTGCTAATATAGTAGTTTTTATATTGGGTTTTTCTTCTATTCCAACTACATAATCTCCTTGAGTATAAATATTACCAAATTGAAAGGGAGTATATATATCTTTTGTAGCGATAGTTAAAAGAGTGTTTTTTTTATATGCAAATTCATAAAGTTTCCTATATGATAAAAGAGTTAATATATCTCCATTCATTACTAAAAAAGGCTCATTTTTTAATTCGTGTTGCAACAGTTTTATAGGACCTGCTGTTCCCAAAGGTTTTTCTTCTTTACTGATTGTTAGCTTAACACCATATTTATCACCATTACCAAAAAAATTTTCAATATAATTAGATTTATAATTTGTGGCTAAATAAATATGGTCAAATCCATTATCTTTAAGATGTTCTATTTGAATTTCTAATACTGCTTTTTCACCTATAGGTAGTAGAGGTTTAGGAATTATTTCAGTAAAAGGTTTCAACCGTTTACCTAATCCTCCTGCTAAAATTACTGCTTTCATTCTTTATTGTGATATTATTTTATTATTGAATTCCAGCATCTCTTAAAGGAGTATCCAAAATGGGTTGGTATATAATATAAAATTGACAATTAGATCCAAATTCATCATTATCATTACCATCAGCCAAATATTTATCAACATTACTTTCATACCAATAATTATGAGTTGCATCTACATTTTCAGTTACTAGAGAATATGGATATAATATTCTACGAATAGTTATATACCAATCACTTATTAAGTAAAAATTATTATAATTAATATTATTAATTTCACCGGTAGGTTGAATACATATAGTAGCAGAATAAAAATTATTATAAGTTATTTGATGATTCTGATTGGAAATATAATCAAAATAAATATTAAAATAATTATTCTCAAAATTATTATGAGATATATTGCAGTCACCTAATTTTGCAGAAATAGACTTATATATATTACTGAAATAACAATCTGTTATATTATAATAACCCTGTATATTAATCAATATTCCTCCAGTTTTAATATTAAAAAAAATACATTTTGTAAAAAAATCGGAATTTGTATTTCCTGCATTAGCAGTGCAACTAATACCATAATTATAACAATTTGAAATAATTAAATTATTTATATTTACTTCCCCCTGCTCTAGTGTAATGCCAGAACTGCAATATCTTAATAAAAGAAAACTTAAATTTATTGATAGAGAATTAATAATATTTATGGAACTAGTACCATATATTAATTCTCCTGATTTAAGATTAATCTCATCTCCATAAAAATTTACTGTGGAATAATAACTATCAAAATCCATTGTAACTTGAGCAGTGGAGTATATTTCTTTACCCGAGGTTATCTTCCACATATCTTTAGGAGAAGTAAATTCTGGAGTAGTAACAGCTCCATAGAATTTTAGCATAGCGGCAGGATTGATAAAGATTTGCGCACGAGGTTGAAATTCTACCGAAGACATAAAATTGACATCGGTAAGGACAAAATAGGAATGGTCAGATTTGAAGGTAGTAGGTTCACTTACGATAGTAGAGTTATAAGAAGTAGCAGGATAAAGTACTATATTACCCAGATTATTATTTTCTTTCTCTTCAGCTCTAACGGAACAGATATATCTTATACCCCATTCATTTTTCCAGACAACTAAGTTATAGTTTCCAGGAGAAAGAGAAGGAAAGCTAAATTTACCCTCGGCATCAGTTGTTACTACTTTTAAAGGATTAAAATTCCGATGGTCAAATTCTGTTTCCTGAGTTATCTGCACTCCGATTTGAGGATATTGTTGATTGATACGAACCAGAGTGGTATCTAAAACTGCAGTTTTATATAGAGCTACCGTTATTCCTGCATAATCTACTGGATTTAAGGAAGGATTATCGGTATCATTATGCAGAATTACGGTTCCAGAGATAGTTCCTTTATTTGCATTTGTAGAACAGGAATTGCAAAGGAAGCCAAAAATGAGAACAATCATGCTTAGTATTATCCAGGAATGAATTTTTAAAACTAAACTTCCTGAAAATTGTTTAATATTCATTATCTCTTTCTCTTATTCCTTTTTAGCCTTATATATTTATCTTACAGCTTCGCCTCCTCACTTATGCAGTGCATAGTGAGAAGAGCCTGTTATATATAGCTTTAGCTAATAATTCAACCCAAAATTAAATAAAAAGACGGCTTTAATGGAAGATAAATTGAGGAAAAAGTGCTTGAGAAACTCTGAAGATGAGTTTGAAGAGTGTAAATACACAAAATAACAGATACAGGTAACTTCTCGTTGCTTTGCTGACAAGATTTTATAGCCTCCATTGGCCGTTTAATCCTTTATTAATTTTGTCGTGAGACATTATAGAAATTGTTAAGGTAACTGTCAATAATTTTTTTAACGAGTTTGTCCATATAATAAGTGAATTTATTGAAAATAAGTGAAATATAATTTTTACATTTATCCTCATTTATAATTATTAACTCTTTAAATGAGACACTAAAGACTTATTTAAAGTAAATAAAATCCAGATTTGAAAAATACAAACTTTCAGATGAAAAATCCTCATTTTCAGATACATATTCAGGATCATTACAAACTCAGACAATTATTTCTCCTTTCACCCAATCTTCATCCGGATTAATTTCATTTAAGATTAATTTAACTGGGTTATGCAAAGGCACCATATCGTCCGATTTAATAAAGATATGTTTATCCCAATCAGTTAATTCAATAATATAGCCACCAGTAATAGAACGGATAAGGATAGCATCAAGAGGTTGCTGAAGATATTTTTGTTGAAGATAACGAAGAAACCAGTAATTTTCACTACGAGCAGCTACAGAATGAAGATATAGAACTCTTTCCTCTATAGCAGGTATTAGTTTGATCAATTCTTCTTCTGAAAATGGTGGTTCTTGCTTATTTAGTAAAGCTTCAAACTGAGCTTGATTGATAATATCAGTAACTCTTCTGATAGGAGAACTACAATGGAGATAAGCTTTTGAACCAATTCC
>Ga0209506_1001503_pt1 | contig 24223 bp, 23 predicted proteins | sample AD_JPNHG2_MetaG_FD_184409 | JGI IMG/M metagenome (GOLD analysis project Ga0209506, IMG submission 184409) | Active sludge microbial communities of municipal wastewater-treating anaerobic digesters from Japan - AD_JPNHG2_MetaG (SPAdes) (version 2) | ecosystem: Engineered > Bioreactor > Anaerobic...
CTGTCAGGGGGTAGATACCTCTATGTAAGTAGAGGCACAGGGACATGGGGACCGCCGGTGAGGTTTCTTGCACCACCTGAGGTTACTATCATAGATATTGTAGCAGAATAATTTTTTCCTTGACAAATTAAATATAATTTAATAAATTAAATTATATGAAATTTGGATGTTAGATATCGAATTTCTAAAAGCAAGAAAACCTGCTATGAAGAAACTTGCTTATCATATTAGATACTTCTCTTCTCTTATTTCTCGGCACGAGAACTTAAAACAGATATCTCCACTCTATGTCAGAATGATTGCTAATGTTTTTTAAACTAATAAGGTGTTGATGATGGATTTTATAAATTTTTGGAAAGAAAAAAAATTGAAAGAGAAATTCATTGTTTTCATAGGTGTAGTTCTTGCTGTTTTCCAGATATACACAGCACTTTTTGGAAGTTTCGATGCTCTTTTTCAGCGCATAATACATCTTGGATTGAGTTTACTGCTTGTTTTTTTCTTATTTCCTGCAAAAAAAGGAAAAGTATTAAAAGCTGAAAAAATATTAAATGTTTTATTTATTTTTTGTATAATCGTAAGCCTATGCTATTTGATCTATAATTATGAATGGATTACTGTTGAACGCTTTTCTCTTGTCACTCCAGTTAGTTCATCTGAATTTATTCTTGGATTTATCTTTATATTACTTTGCCTTGAATCAGTAAGAAGAGTTGTTGGTATCCCCCTTTTTATAGTTACTTTAATTTTTTTAATATATCCTTTAATAGGATATTATTGCCCAGCGATTTTTCACACTCGCAGTATGCATTGGAATGAGCTAATAGATTTTAATTACCTGTCATCAGGTGGAATCTTTGGAATACCGCTTGGAGTTTCTGCAACAGAAATAGCAGTTTTCATTATTTTTGGTTCTATAATGTTACATACAGGAGGATCTGAATTAATCAATTCTATTGCACTTAGCTTAGCTGGAAAAACAATCGGTGGACCAGCAAAGGTAGCTGTTGTAGCCAGTTCTCTATTCGGGACTATTTCTGGAAGTGGCGTTGCAAATGTTGCCACTACTGGTTGTATAACGATTCCAATGATGAAAAGGGCAGGATATAGACCTCATTTTGCAGGGGCTGTGGAGGCAGTAGCATCAACAGGAGGGCAAATAATGCCTCCTATCATGGGGGCTGCTGCGTTTGTAATGTCAGCATTTAGCGGCGTTCCTTACTCAAAAATTATTATACATGCAATACTACCTGCAATTCTTTACTACATAGCCCTTTTTTCATATGTTCACCTTGAAGCTCGTAAATTAAACCTTCAACCAGGAGTAGCTGATTTAACATTCAAAGAATCCATTAAACTATATGGACATATGATTTTGCCGATTATTGTTCTCATCTTTTTTCTAATTGTTGGATATACCCCAAGATTTTCAGCTGGACTCGGTATAGTAACAGCCTTGATTGTATGTCAGTTCAAAGAGGCAACCCGTCTTTCTCTTAAAAAAATTTTTGAGGCATTATACGATGGGGCAAGGGGTATGTTAATAGTGGTAACTTCTTGTGCTGCAGCAGGTATAATCGTTGGCTCAATAGATATGACTGGATTAGGACCAAGATTTGGAAATATCTTCTTATATATTTCAGGCGGAAATTTACAGATTGCGTTATTGGTAGCAGCGATTACCGGGATAATTTTAGGAATGGGATTACCCACAACACCAGCATATATTGTTCAAGTAGCCACTATAATACCAGCATTAATAGCTATGGGTTTAAATCCTCTTGTCGCTCACTTTTTTGCATTCTATTACTCGTGTCTATCTCTCATTACGCCCCCAGTTGCAGCGGCTGCTTATACAGCCGCTTCGATTGCTGAAGCAGATGGATGGAAAACAGGATGGACTGCCTTTAGATTGGGCTTTGTTTCATATTTGATTCCTTTTATTTTCGCTTATAAACCAACGCTATTATTTATTGGTTCCTGGTGGGAGATTATCATTGATTTTGTTACAGCATTTATTGGTGTCTATTTTATTGCTGTTAGTTTCGAAGGTTTTATGTTTTATAGAATTAAAGTAATTATAAGGTTGATTGCGTTAGTGGTCGGTATATTTCTTTTATTACCCTCTTTGTTGTTTTCATCAATAGGCGCTGTTTTAGGTGCGTTTTTAGTATTATTTGTTTATCTAAAGAGAGGTGAAAATTTAAAAAAGGCTACGGTAAATTAAAAAACAGGAGGTCAATATGTTAAAAAAAATTATATTAATTTCATTTATCGCAGGATTAATTTTCTTAGGGTTTCAAAGCACCACATATTCTCAATCCTATGAAATCAAATGGGGAACTGCTCCTGCAGGTGGTCTTTGGCAAGTAATAGGAACGATGATGCTTGAGGATATTCTAAAGGCTAACCCCAAGTTAAAAGGGTCAACCATTCCAATAGGGGGAGCGGCAAATGTTATGGGCGTATCAGAGGGGAAGCTTAACGTAGCTTTTTCATTTACTGATGTTACCCATGATGCATTAGAAGGAAGAGAATTTTTTAAAAATAAAATCAAAAATATCAGACAGTTAGCATGCATCTTCCCTGAACCAACACAATTTATTGTATGGGCAGATTCTAACATCAAGACTGTTCAAGATCTGAAAGGAAAACGGGTATCACCCGGACCAAAAGGTAGTGCTATTGAAGTTGTAACGAGAAGGATACTTACAGCTTATGGAATGTCGTATAAAGATTTTTCAAAAACACAGATGCTTAGTTTTTCTGATGCAGCTCAACAGATGACCGATGGGCACTTAGATGCTATTCTGTATGGGGCTATGGTCTATCCTGCCCCTACATTTGTAGATCTAAGTTCGCGAAAGGAAGTTCGGTTGCTTTCACTTTCTGATGATATCATTAATAAACTTGTAAAATCATATAAAGGTCTTGAGCCTTATACACTCCCACCAAACTCTTATAGGGGTGTAACATATCCTGTGAAAGGCATTGCATCACAAGTTAATATCATTGTAAGAGAGGACATGCCTGCGGATGTTGCATATCTTATTACAAAGACAGTTTCAGAAAATTTTGAGCGTTATAGAAAAAATGTAAAAGCTATGCAAATAGGAAACGTAAAAGATATGCCTCGAGACATAGGTTTAGCATTTCATCCAGGTGCACTAAAGTATTATAAAGAAAAAGGCTGGATAAAGTAAAGGAGACTCCTTAATGAAAACTAAGGTGCACACTATATCATTCATATTAAATGGCAAGAATGAAACAGTGTCAGTCAACCCTTGGGAATTTCTTATTGATGTATTACGGGATAAACTCAATCTTACGGGAACAAAGAAAGGTTGCGGAATCGGTGAATGCGGTTCATGCACTATCCTTCTCGATGGTAGACCTGTTAATTCATGTCTCACTCTGGCGGTTTCTGTGGATGGGAAAGAGGTTCTCACAATTGAAGGGCTTGCTGGTGAAGGCATTGACCCGATTCAAAAGGCATTCATAAAAAAAGGAGCTGTTCAATGTGGTTTTTGCACACCTGGTATGATACTTTCTGCAAAAGCCCTTCTTGATGATAAAAAGAATCCAACAGATGAAGAAATAAAACGGGGTATTTCAGGAAATCTCTGTAGATGCACAGGATATCAGAAAATTATTTCTGCTATACGTGAAGTAGCCCTGACAAAAAAAGATACAAATAATAATGACAGAAAAGAATGACTATGAAAGAAAAAGATTGTATAGGTGTTAGTTTTCTCAAGTTAGATGCAGCAGAAAAGGTCACAGGATACGCTAAATATGTAGCTGATATCAACCGAATAGGAATGCTTTACGGAAAAATACTGAGAAGCACTCGTGCCCATGCACGCATTTTAGGTATCAATGTAGATAAGGCATCGGCTATTCCTGGGGTAAGAGCAATAGTGACTTTTTCAGATATTCCAGGTAAAAACCAGATTGGAATGACAGGAAGCAAAGATCAAAAAGTATTTGCAGAGGACCGCGTTAGGTTTTATGGTGAGGCGTTAGCCGCAGTTGCAGCTGATTCAGAAAGTATTGCTGAAAATGCCCTGAGACAGATAGAGGTTTTATATGAAGATCTACCAGTTGTTGAAACTATTGAGCAGGCACTTATGCCTGATGCGCCCCAAATAGGTGATAAGGGAAATATATGTCTAAAATTCACAATAAAAAAAGGCGACTGTGAAAAAGGCATGCAGGAAGCTGACCTTGTATTAGATGGCGAATACCATACAGCAAGCGTAGATCATGCATATCTTGAACCTGAAGCAGTATTGGCTGAACCCATTGACAACGGGATTCTTATCTATAGCTCAACTAAAAGTGTTCATGTTGACCAGAGAGAGATTGCTCGCGTAATTGGTTGGCCTTTGGAAAAAGTTCATGTAGTAGCAGCTAACATAGGTGGAAGCTTTGGGGGAAAGCCAGATTTAGCACTTAATACAATTGCAGCATTGCTTTGTGTCAAATCAGGGATGTCTGTAACAATCAGATATACCCGGGAAGAGAGCTTACAGGTTTCAACAAAAAGGCATCCCTGTATTATTCGTTATACTCACGGAATAAAGAAAAACGGCACTCTTACAGCCGTAAAACTGGAAATCCTTGCGGATACTGGGGCTTATATTGATTATTCGTCAACAGTACTCCAACGAATGGCCATATTTGGGGCTGGACCCTATCGAGTCCCCAATGTTTTAATAGAGGTGAAAGGGGTTTACACTAATAATCCAGTGACTGGAGCTATGAGAGGATTTGGAGTACCACAGGTTGCATTTGCATGTGAACGTCAGTTAGATAGGCTGGCAAAGGCTTTAGGTATTGACCCTTTCACTATCAGATATATCAACTGTTTAAAAGATGGGGATACGACTGCCACCGGTCAAATTTTAAAAGGGGTAACAATTAGCCAATTAATTTCAGCTGTTCAACAGCGGATTGATGAAGAAGAGAAAAAGTGCAAAGATAAAAGGATAAAACCATATGAGAGAGAGGCATGGGGAATAGCCTGTTCCTATTATGGTAATGGTAGAACTGGTATGCCTAACCCTGGTGTGGCAAGAGCCTGTCTTGACAAAAAAGGTAGTGTAAAAGTTATTGTTGGAACACCAGATATTGGGCAGGGTTCAAATACAATTTATGCTCAGATTGCTGCATCAACTCTTGGTGTTGACCCTGATTGCATACTTGTTACATCTGCTGATACGAGATGTACGCCTGATTCTGGAACTACATCGGGCACAAGAAACACAGCTATTGTTGGAAAGGCTGTCCAGTTAGCGATGGAAAAGTTGCGGTCTTTAATTATGCAGAAGATTTCTATTCTTTATTCTGTCAAACCTGAAGAGATTAAAATAAAGTTGGTGAATGAAAACCCAATGATATTTATTCCAGATAGGGAGCCTATTAATTTAAGTAAGATAGCTCAAGAGATTGAAGAGGATATTCTGGTTGAAGAGAGATATGACCCGCCTACTACCCCTTTAGATGAAAATGGTCAGGGGAATCCGTATGCTTTTTATACTTATAGTGTGCAAGGAGCAAAAGTGCGTGTCAACCTTTATACAGGGAAGATTTCGGTGGAAAAGGTAATTGCTGCTTTTGATGCAGGAACTGTAATCAATCCAACACTCTTTGAAGGTCAGATAGAAGGAGCTATTGCTATGGGCATAGGGTATGCACTTAGCGAAGAGATTAAACTTTCAAAAGGTATTGTAAAAAATAACAATTTTGACGAATACATTATCCCCATGAGTATGGATATGCCTGAGATAGAAACAATCACTATTCAGTCATTTGACCCAGAAGGACCGTTTGGCGCAAAGGGTGTAGGTGAACCAGCGGTTATTTCAACTGCACCAGCTATAGCAAATGCTGTTTCAATTGCTACAAATAAAGAATTTTTCAATCTACCATTAAGCCTTGAAGAAGTATCAAATGTCTTAAAAGAAAGGGAGGCAACGACATGAAATTGATATTCATCAAATGTCCAAATTGTAAGAAGCTTTTCTATTGTGAAACACTTTTAACAGATAACAAAATGCCCCTTCATTGTCCAGGATGCGACATTTTTATTCAACATACGGAATATGTAAATCAGCTTGGTTCAGCAACCTCATCTGCTCTAACAAGAATTCGCAGGCCCTTGAATGAAGCAACAGTTAAAGAGGTTTTGTATATACCATTAAAAAAAGGATAGAGGTGGTTTATGGGGAAAAATCTTCGACATTGGCTTTCATACATCGAGCAGGGTTTGCCTGAGGAACTCCTCAAAACATCACGTCCTGTGAATCCTGCTAAATTTGAAGCTTCGGCTATTCTTGAATGTTTCGAACGAAAGTTGCAGTATCCTGCTGTTCTTTTTGAGAATGTATCTTCTATAAATGGTTGTGAGACATCATTCAGACTTCTTATGAACGCCTTTGCGACCATACCAAAGATTGGAGCAGCCCTGAATCTCTCTAAACCTACAAGGTTAGCCATAATGGAACAATATATGAAATTACAGTCTTCACCACAGGATATTACTAAAATAGATGGGAAGGCCCCTGTTAAAGATATAGTTTGGACTGGTCCAGAAATAGACCTTTTTAAGTTGCCTATTCCGAGAATTAATGAAATGGATGGGGGGCCTTATCTTACACCGATAGTTATTTCAAGACATCCTCAAACAGGTAGATATAATCTTTCTTGGAACAGATGTATGGTAATAGACCGAGATCATTTGGGTATATGGATGTCCCCGCGTCACTTATGGACATATTTTATGAAGAGTGAAGAGGAGGGTAAGCCCCTTCCTATAGCGCTTGTTCTGGGACATCATCCTGCCTTGTTTTTAGCAAGTGCTGCCCTTACAAAAATGGATCAAGATGAATATCGTGTCGCCAGTGGGGTAATTCAAGAGAGTATAGAAGTTACCACATCTGAGACTTATGGTGAACAGCTACTTGTGCCATCAGAATCAGAAATAATTATAGAAGGTGAAATTGTAAACGAAAGAAGGACTATTGAGGGACCTTTTGGTGAATTTACTGGTTATACTGGCCCACAACGACTTTCATGGTTAGTAAAAGTTAAAGCTATTACAGCACGAAGTGATGCTATTATAGTGAATGTTTTTGGAGGACATCAGGATAATTTATATGCACACTTTCCAATTCAGGCGGATATCTATGCGAATATTAAGGCAGTTATTCCTAATGTGGTAGATATCAGCTGGGTTGATTCAGGTGGACCTTTAAATATGATTATCAGTATAAACAAGAAAACAGAGGGAGAGCAGCTCAGAGCAGCTATGGCCGCCTTTTCCCAGAGCAATTTTATTAAACATGTGATTGTCGTTGACGATGACATAGACCCAGGGAATCTAAAACAGGTCATGTGGGCTATATCAACAAGGGTCCAGGCAGACCGAGATGTAAACATCTTGAAGGGCATGCAGGGTCAGGTTCTCGATCCTTCTTTAGAACATGAAATAAGGAGTGCAGGGCTTATCATTGATGCTACGAAGCCAACTGACCGTATGTTCGCAATAAAGGCACAACCACCAGAAGAAAAAGTAAAGGAAATAGATATCAAAAATATTTTTGATATAAATTGAGGATGGCTTCTAAGAAAGGAGTCTGTTTTGTATAGCAGTTTTGAATATTTTAAACCAAAGACTATGTCAGAGGTCGTTAGTTTGATAAAAATGTTAGAAGGGGAGGCAGACTTCCTTGCAGGCGGCACAGATCTTTTGTTATCAATAAAGAGAGGAGAGAAAAAACCTTCAGCTCTTGTTGACATTTCTGGCCTGTCTGAATTGCATAACTTATATATAAAAGATGGAAAACTACACATAGGGAGTATGACAACCTTTGCCACCCTTGCTATTTCTCCTGTTGTTGAAAAATATGCAATAGCGCTCAAGATGGCAGCATTAGAGATGGGTAGTCCACAAATCAGGAATATGGCTACAATAGGTGGCAATATAGCAACAGCTTCTCCTGCAGGTGACAGTCTCCCAGCTCTTATTGCCCATAATGCTTTTGTTGTGCTCGCTGAAAATGCTGTAGAATACGAACTTCCTATAGAAGAATATCTGAAAACACGTAAAAAGTGGCAATCTAAAAAAAGCATTATAACAGGTGTAGTTATATCCTGTGATAATCATATAACAAGAGGCGCTTTTGTCAAATTAGGAAGGCGAAACTCTCTCTCTATAGCAAGAATCAGTGCAGCATGTATATTGAAAAGAGATGAATCTGGAAAAGCACAGGCCTTTAATCTGGTATTAGGTGCAGTAGGAGAAATTCCGATTAGGGTTACAGAAACAGATATTATAATAGCCTCTAAAACGCCAAAATTTGATACTTTTTTAAAAGTAGCAGATGCAGCTGCTGAAGCTGTTAGAAGAAGTATTCCAGGGAGAGCAAGTCTTCCCTACAAAGAAAAAGCAGTGATTGGCGTTGTCCTGGAGGCACTTGATAAGGTGTTTTATGGCTGAGAGATGTGAACTAACTATAGTAGTAGATAACTATGTGGATATTTTTTTACAATCTACAAAAAGAGTTAATTATCCTGTTGCAGGTCCTTATTCTAAATTGTGGGCTGAGCAGGGATTATCAATTTTCATAGAGGTTTTTGAAAAAGATAAAATAATCAGAATGTTATATGATTTTGGAAGAAGTTCTGAAATAATTCAACATAATTTAAAAATTCTTGGTATAGATATTGGACTACTTGATTATCTTATACTTAGCCACGGACATGTAGATCATTTTGGGGGTCTTGAAAAAATTCTTCAAGAGTCTAATGAGAAATGCAAACTTATTCTGGATCCAGAGGCATATGGAAGGAAGAGGTATATTAAAATAGGAGAAGAAAAGTATGCAGGACCCTGGGAAATTTCGAAAGATTTAGTGCAATGTTATAGCAAAAAAATTATTGATACAGTTGAGAGTGTTGATCTCGGAAATGGCGTTATTATCTCGGCACGTATACCCCGAACTGTAAGCTTTGAGAGTGGTATGGAGAACGCATATATAGATGATGGAAAAAGACTTGTACATGACGATATCTTAGATGATCGGGCTGTTTTTATAAACATTATTGGTTGTGGAATATTAGTGATTACTGGATGCTGTCATTCAGGAATAATCAATACCATATTAGAAGCCGAAAGAGAATTTCCAGAAGAAAATCATATTTATGCAATATTGGGAGGCCTGCATCTTAATAAGGCAAATTCTTTAGTTATGGGCAAAACTATAAGTGAATTAGAGAAAAGAAATATAAACTGTCTTAGCACATTTCACTGTACAGGTTTTTATGCAAATCAACAACTTATGGAAGCGTTTGGCGATGCATGGAGTCCAGGATGTGTTGGTGCAAAGTTTGTTTTTGAAAATATTTAAATATGGATACTGATACATATACACATCAATACAGTCGTCTAAGCTATATTATATACAGATTCTCTCACAGGGGGCATAGCCTTGTTCCATATATTTTTTCTCATATCCTATAAAGGGTGATATAATTATATTGCAGAGAAAGAGGCAAAAAAATCTTGACAAAAATTAAATTTTATTTAATAATTTTAAAAATACTTAATGCTGCTGTGGGACATTATGAATATAGGCAATAAAATAAAAGAGCTTAGAACCTTAAGAAACCTTAATGTCAAACAGCTTGCAGAGTTAGTGGAATGCTCCCCGTCTCTTATATCCCAGCTTGAGCGTGGCAAGACAGACCCATCCATATCCATGTTAAAAAAGATTGCCGATGCCTTAAATGTAAACATTGTAGATTTCTTCATGACTGAACTCGAGGATTCTGATATAGTGACCCGTGTCCACGAGAGGGTGGATATACAGTTAAACAGATGGGATGCAAGGATACAGTCCCTTGTCAAGACTGTGAGAAACAAGAAGATGCAGCCTTTTTATACGGTTATAAAAAAGGGCGGTGGCTCCCACGGCATGTATTCCCATGATGGAGAGGAGTTTGGTTATATAATCCAGGGACAGATGGATCTTATACTGAATGACAAGATATTCACCATAAAAGAGGGTGAAAGCTTCTACTTTTCTTCCAAGATACCCCATAACTGGGGAAACAGCAGTGATAAAGATGTTATTGTCCTGTGGGTAATAACACCTCCGACTTTCTGATTTTGTAGGGGAAGTTGTTATGAAATCAAAAAATCAGACCTCATCATCTAACACTTCAAAATAAAATCCTTTAGGAGGTTATAATGGCAGTATTACCAGAGGTAAAAAAACATTACGGCAGGTTAAGATTCTTTATAAATGGTGAGTGGATTGAATCTGAATCAGATAAGACATTCAAGGATACAGACCCGGGAACAGGTGAGATAATAGCCGAGGTGCCTGTAGCCCTTGAATACGAGATAGACAGGGCAATAGATGCTGCCTTCAGTGCCTTTAAAAAGTGGCGGAACATACCCTTTAGGGATAGGGCAGACTATATAAACAGGTTAAGGGCAGCATTCGACAGTAATCATGAAGACCTGTCAAGGATACTATCCCAGGACCACGGAAGGGCAATAAGCGATTCAAGGGGAACCATAGACAGGTGTATTGAGAATATAGAGAGTGCAAGCGGTGCCATGTATAGCTTTTATAAAGGCGAATATGTGGAGCAACTTGCCACGGGTATAGACTGCTATATGTCCTGGGAGCCTGTAGGGGTCTTCCTCATCCTGACACCCGGTAATATACCCATGCATGCATGGTCTTCCTTTGTCCCGTATGCCTTGGCCTGCGGGTGTACTGTAATTGTGGCACCGAGCTGGCAGTGTCCTGTGGCATCAGAGGCTGTCTTTAAGGTGTCGGAACAGGTAGGCTTCCCCCCTGGTGTCTTGAATCTTGTCCATATAGGCACAGACTTTGAGCTAAACAAGAGGATTATATCCGACCCGAGGGTTGCCGGTGTTGGTTTTATTGGTTCAACAGCCGTGGGGAGGCAGTTGTTTGAACTCTGCGGTAAACTCGGCAAGAGGTCTTCTATCAATGGTAATGGTAAAAACTTTATAGCCATTGCCCCGGATGGTGACCTCGATGCTGCTGCCAATTACCTGCTCAGGGGTTGTTTTGGCATGTCAGGACAGAGGTGTCTCGGCTCGGACAATGTAGCTGTGATAGGTAATATCTACGATGAATTAAAGGAGAAATTCTTAAAAGCAGCAAAGGCTATGAGGGTTGGATACGGGCTTGATGAATCATCGGAGATGGGACCTATGACAACCATCCAGAACAGGGAAAAGGTAGAGAGGTTTATAGAAAAGGGCATCCAGGAAGGTGCAAGACTGCTCCTCGATGGCAGGGGCGTCAAGATAGAGGGCTTTGAAAAGGGATATTATTTAGGACCCACTATTTTTGAGGATGTCCATCCCCAGATGGGAATAGCGCGGGAGGAGTCCTTTGGCCCTGTGGCAAACCTGATTCGGGCAGAGTCCCTTGACCAGGTCATAGAGTGGATAAACACAACAACAGACTATGGGCACTCGGCATGCCTTATTACAGAGAGTGGTAAAAATGCCCGTAAGTTCATCCGTGAATGCAATGTAGGGAATGTGGGTATTAATGCTGGTATCCCCCAGCCTTATGCGTTCTTCCCCCTTGGTTCCAAGAGGCAGTCCTTTTTCGGTGCAGCAAAATCGAGGTTTGATTCAGTAAGGCTGTTTTTAGACCAGAAGACCATTACTGTAAGATGGGTATAAAAAGACAGGCTAAGTTGAATATATTAGACACAGGGGTTATTATAGTTAGCATGAGGCATTAAATAAAAGAAAGGAGGTAGTGTTATGTGTGAGTTTTGTGAGGACCAATCGAGGAGAAATTTTTTAAAGGCCCTCCTTGTGGGCGGTGCTGCTGCAGGGGTGGGGATGCTCGACCCAAAAATCCTGCTTGCCCAGACCACTCAGATTAAGTTCAGTACCTGGCACCCGCCTGTAGGCAAGGAGGTAAAGACAGTCTGGATACCTATGCTCGAGGAGTTGAAGAAGAAAAGCGGTGGCAAAATGGCCTATACCATGTATGCAGGGGGCGCATTGGGCAAAGGCCCTGAACACTTTGATATAGTGGCCAAGGGTATGTCTGATATGGGTTATTTTACAGCCACATGGACCCCGGGTCGCTTTCCCCTCACCGATGTCCTGTCCCTTGCTGTATGGGTAGATGGTAAGGACCTTGCAGCAGATATAGGTAATGCAGTCTACAAAAGGATACTCAAGGATGAATTCAAGAATGTCAAGGTCCTGGAACTGAACGGATGTATCCAGTCTTTTATCTGGACAAAAAAACCTGTCTCCAAGATGGCTGATTTGAAAGGAATGAAACTCCGCTCCCCCGGAGGTCATCAGACAAACTACATAAAGGCCCTTGGTGCTGAACCTGTTTTCATGCCCCTTGGCGATGTGTATATGGCTATGGAGACAGGGACAGTAGACGGCCTTGTTACGTGCGCACCCCTTATCCAGGGATTTAAGCTGTATGAGGTAGCTAAATACGCGACAGTCCTTACATTCGGGTGTGTCTCCGAGGGCGTTGTTATGAACATGAATACATGGAATAAGCTCCCGGAAGAACAGAAAAAACTCATAGACCAGGTATGCACAAACCCATTCAAGGTGACAGGTGGTCTCACCCGTGAGGTCTACAAGAATGAATTGATGAAACAGATTGCCTCTGCCGGGGTCAAGTTTATAGATTTACCCAAATCAGAGGCGCAGCAGTGGTATAAAAGATTCCAGGATGTAACAAGGGCATGGGTAAAAGACCTGGAGGCAAAGAAACTCCCTGCGAAAAAAGCTGTTGCCATAATGAATGAAGAGTGCGAGAAGAGGGGAATAGAGCTTGTGGCATGTCCACCAGAATTTAAAAAAGTCTGATTTCATAGACAGGAGTTGGAGATGGAGGGCTTTCAGAGGGTAATAAGGAAGATAACAAGCGGTTTATGCTATTTCGGGATGTTTTTTGCTATACCACTCATGTTGATAACTACTATCGATGCTATTGGAAGGGATTTTTTCGACAAGCCTCTGCCAGGGACAATTGAGCTCTCTGAATATATGCTCTCCATCGTAATACTCCTCGGTGCTGCATATACCCAGCAGGTTAAAGGCCATGTGGGTGTGGATTTTCTCACGAAGAGGTTTTCAGGAAAGACAAGGTGTGTAATAGGTATTTTGACTACCCTTGCCTCTATGTTTATAATCTCTATACTCGTCTGGCAGGGTTTTGTGGAGGGGATCCACGAAAAGACCGTATCTGATATGCTCAGGGTCCCCCAGAGACCCTTCAGATTGCTCGTTGCTGTTGGTGGTTTTCTCCTGTGGCTTGAACTGTTTGTTGATTTACTCACTAATTTCAGTCTTCTTATAAGGAATAAGGCCAATGATTAGTCCTATCTTTGTCGGTATACTGGGTTGTGCACTTGTGGTATTTCTCCTTATCCTGGGCATGCCCATTGCCTTTCTTATGATGTTTGTAGGTTTTCTGGGCATATGGGCATTGACATCCCTGGATGCAGCACTCCCTGTGGTTGCCAAGACACTGTATGAGGTGGCAGCCAACTATCCCTATACCATAATCCCCCTCTTTATATTGATGGGTGGTTTTGCCACAACAGCAGGGATAACAGGGGAGCTCTATACTACCTTTGACAAATGGTTTAGAAAACTGCCCGGTGGTCTCGGTGTTGCAACTATTGCTGCCTGTGCCGGTTTTGCTGCTGTGAGCGGTTCATCTGTGGCTGCTGCTGCTGCCATGGGAAACATCGCACTCCCGGAGATGAAAAAGTTTAATTACAACCCAAGGCTTGCAACAGGTGTTATAGCAGCAGGCGGGACACTGAGTTTTCTCATACCGCCGAGCCTTGGTTTTGTGGTATATGGCATGCTCACAGAGCAGTCCATAGGTAAGCTCCTCATATCCGGCATTATCCCGGGGATTATCCTCTCCCTTGCCTATATTTTCATTGTAATCGCCCAGGTAAAGATAAACCCATCCCTTGCACCCCAGACACCGGGGGATGTGACATTCAGGGAGAAGATATACGCCTTAAAGGGTATATGGGAGACGCTCCTCGTATTCTTCATTGTTATGGGCGGCATTTATATGGGTTTTATAAACCCAACAGAGGCAGGTGCCATAGGTGCCACAGCCCTTTTGATAATAGTCCTCATAAAAAGGAAGCTCACCTGGAAAGGGCTCTTTACAGCCCTTCTGGAGATGACAAGGATATCTGTTATGGTCCTGTTTCTCGTCTCCGGTGCCACTGTGTTCAGCTATTTCCTTGCCCTATCCACCATACCTACAGCAGTATCCACATGGATTGCAGGGCTTGAGATATCCCGTTATCTAATCCTTGCCATCATAATAGCCATATATTTCCTCCTGGGGTGTTTCCTCGATGCTGTATCCATGATGGTCCTTACACTGCCTGTTATATTTCCTGTTATTGTAGCACTTCATTTCCACCCCATCTGGTTCGGTGTCGTGGCTGTCCTTATGATGGAGGCAGGACTTATAACACCACCGGTAGGTCTGAATGTCTATACCCTTGCAGGCATAGCAAAGGATGTCCCTATGACAGAGATATTCAAAGGTGCGACCCCTTATCTTGTCTCCATAATAATTGTTGCTATTATACTCACTGCTTTTCCGAAGATTGTGCTCTTTTTACCAAATCTTATGGGAAGATAGATTAAGAACATGAAGACAATAGCCTTTATTTTAAACGGAAAAGAGGTATCCTGCGAGGTGGAGGAGGAAGAACTCCTCATAAATACCTTGAGGGAGCGTTTTAATATCAAGAGTGTAAAAGAGGGATGTGGAATCGGTGAGTGCGGGGCATGCACAGTCCTTGTAAACGATGAACCCCATTATTCATGCCTTACCCTATCGTCAAAGATAGATGGCCATGATGTAAAGACAGTGGAGTTCCTGAATCAATCAGGTAGACTCCATCCTCTGCAGGAGTCCTTTATCAAGGCAGGGGCAGTCCAGTGTGGATATTGCACCCCTGGTATGCTCCTTTCTGCCTATAGCCTCCTTCTTAAAAAGAGGGAGCCAGATATCCATTCCATAAGAGAGGCGATAAGCGGAAACCTATGTAGATGCACAGGCTATCAGCAGATCGTGGAGGCGGTCACAGAGGCAGCAAAAGGCCCTGTTGAGGCAGAAAGAACTGTCAAAACCCCGGGTTCAGAAAACAAAGAAGGATTATATAAAGCAAGAAAAGAGGATGTATTTAAAATCCTCGAAGGCCAGAAACAGTCAAGGGTTATAGCTGGCGGCACAGATATCCTTGTAAAGAAGAGAAAGGGTGAATTTGACGGCCACCTTGTAGATATATCAGGCATTGAGGGACTAAAAGGGATAAGAGAGGTAGACGGAAGGGTTATCATCGGCAGCGCAGTAACCCATACACAGATTAACGAAAGCCCTGTAATTAAGGCAAAAGCAGCAAGCCTTTCTATTGCCTGTGGAACTGTTGGAAGTCCTCAGATAAGGAATATGGGGACAATAGGGGGAAATCTTGTCAATGCCTCCCCGGCTGCAGACAGTATACCACCTCTTTTGATACACGATGGGGTCTGCATCCTTGCGTCAAGGAATGGCTTAAGGAATATCCCACTGGAAGATTTTATTATTGCACCGTATAAGACATCTATAGATAGCTCTGAGATCCTCGAGTCTATTGAGATAACAGGTCTCGATGGATACAGGGAGGGCTACAGAAAGGTGGCAAAGAGGGCAGCCCTTGCCATTGCAAGGCTATCTGTGGCATGGGCTATAAAAGAGACAGACACGGTCTTTGAGGATGTGAGGATCTCTATAGGTTCATGCACACCCATGCCCTTTAGACCGAAGGACGTAGAGGTATTTTTAAAGGGCAAGGGCAAGGATGATAGAGTGATTAAAGAGGCAGTGGGTTTGATTATCCAGGGTATTGTAGAGAAAAGCGGCATGAGGAAGTCCTATGTATATAAGCTCCCTGTCCTTGAGGGACTCCTTATGGAGATATTGAGAGGTTAAAGATGCCTATATCGAGATACATTGACAGGATAGATGCCCTTGAAAAGGTAACCGGGAAGGCAGCATATGCAGGCGATATCTATGTGGAGGGCATGCTCTATGCTGCTATCTTGAGGAGCAAAAGACCCCATGCCCTGATAAGGGGTATAAACACAGATAAGGCATTGATGCTCGAGGGCGTAAAGAAGGTCCTCACATTTAAAGACATACCGGGGAAAAACAATTTTGGCGTTATAAAGAAAGACCAGCCTCTTTTTGCATCAGACAGGGTAAGGTATGTGGGCGAGCCAATCCTTATGGTTGTCGCAGAGAGGGAGGCCATAGCCAGACAGGCACTGGGTCTCATAGAGGTAGACTATGAGGATATAGGGGTTGTAAAAGACCCCTTTGATTCCATGAAATCGTCGGTCCTCATCCATGAAAATGGGAACCTCCTCTCCCTTCGTAAGGTCATAAAAGGGGATATAGAAAAAGGCCTTGCTGAATCAGACATAATAATAGAGAGGCAATACAGGACCACATGGCTTGACCATGCCTTTCTGGAGACAGAGGCAGGGTTTGGATATTTAGATGAGAAGGGCAGGGTAGTTGTCGTATCCTCTACCCAGAATGTCCACTATAAGAGAAAAGAGATATCCCGCATCCTGAATATCCCAGAAGAGGATATCCGTATACTCCAGGCAACCACAGGGGGCGGTTTTGGCGGCAAGCTGGATATGACTGTAGAGTGTTATGTTGCCCTTGCCGTATATCACACAAAAAAACCGGTTATGTTAAGGTTCAACAGGGAGGAGAGCTTTCTCTCCAATACCAAAAGACATCCCCTTTACATCAATTATAAGACCGGGGCAAAAAATGATGGCACAATCCTGGCAGTGAAGGTGGATATTATAGGAGATACAGGGCCTTATATATCCTACGGCGAGACAGTGTGTCTCAGGGCAGCAGTCCATGCCACAGGGCCATATGAGGTCCCCCATGTCCATGTAGAAAGCAGGATGTTTTACACCAATAACCCTGTATGCGGTGCCATGAGAGGTTTTGGTGTCCCCCAGATGGCCTTTGCCCATGAATCCCAGATGGATTTAGTGGCATCTGCCTGCGGGATAGACCCCTTTGATATAAGGTTCAAAAATGGTTTAAGGAAAGGCTCATTTACTGCAACATCCCAGAGGCTTGAGGCAAGTGTGGGATACCTGGAGACCTTGAGGATGATAGAGCCATACTGGAGAAAGAGGATAAAGACAGAAGGCAGGGGTTTCGGCATTGGTTCCATGTTTTATGGAATGGGAAATACAGGGATAACCAACCCCTCCTATGGCCATGTGACACTAAGTGAGGATGGCAGGATTGCCCTCCTTACCGGGGTATGCGATATAGGACAGGGCTCTGATACGGTGTTAATCCAGATACTCTGCGAGACACTGGATATAGATGAAAAGGATGTCATGCTCATCAGGGCAGATACAGACCTGACAAAGGATGCAGGCTCTACATCGGCAAGCAGGCAGACCTATATATCAGGCAGGGCTGTATTCAATGCTGCCTTGAAGATGAGGGATTTTTTGGAGACAGAGGGTTTTTATAGGGACAGGGATATCAAGAGGATAGTAAATGGTTATAAGGATAGGGGTTTTCCGGTCTTTGAGGGATTTTTCGACCCACCCACCACAAGCCTTGACCCTGAGACATCCAGGGGCACTCCATATGCCACATATGCCTATGCCACACACATGACAGAGGTAGGGGTAGAGAGGATAACGGGATATACGAGGGTTTTGAGGGTATATGCAAGCCATGATGTGGGCAAGGCAATAAATGTCAAGAACATAAAAGGGCAGGTCTATGGTGGTGTTGCCATGGGTATTGGTTTAGCACTCATGGAGGAATACATCCCAGGGGAGACAGAATCCTTTGACAACTACTATATACCCACATCTATGGATATGCCTGATATAGATGTATTTATTGTAGAGGATGAAGAGCCAACAGGGCCATTCGGCGCCAAGGGTGTGGGAGAGCCTGCACTCATCCCCCAGGCCGCAAGCATTGTAAATGCCATATCCGATGCAACAGGTGTAAGGCCCTATGAGCTCCCGTGCCATATAGAAAGGCTAAAACAAAGACTACAGACTACAGGCTCGAGTCTATAGCCTTAAGTATAATAAAACTGGAGGTGGTTATATGGGAAATCTGGTTATTAAAAACATAGGGACGATATTTACAGGGGATATAAAAGGGCCTGTTATAGAAGGCCCTGTGGCCATCTTAATAGAAGATGGAAAGATAAAGTATATTGGCCAGGATATACCCCAGGATGCTGAAAAAATTATAGATGCCAATGGCATGACTGTATGCCCGGGATTTATTGATTCCCACACACACCCTGTATTCGGGGATTTTACACCCCGTCAGAATCAGCTTGGCTTTATAGACAGTAGTCTCCACGGTGGTGTCACCGCCATGATATCAGCAGGAGAGGTGCACCTGCCCGGTAGACCTACAGACCCTAAAGGCACCAAGGCCCTTGCTGTCCTTGCCCAGAAATCCTTTGCCCGGTTGAGACCTGCCGGTGTAAAGGTCTATGGGGGCGCACTCATACTGGAGAAGGGGCTTGTAGAGGAGGATTTTAAGGAGTTATCAGAAGACGGTGTATGGCTTGTAGGTGAGATAGGTCTAGGGAGCATCAAGTCTGCAGCGGACGCAAAGGTCATGGTGGATTGGGCAAAAAAATACGGGATGAAGGTCCTTATGCATGTGGGAGGTACATCTGTACCCGGGAGTTCTACAGTAACATGCAGTGATGTCCTCACAGCAAGGCCAACTGTGGCATGCCACCTGAATGGAGGCCCTACAAGTGTCCCTGTGGCAGAGGCAAAGAGGATTATAGACGAGACAGACTGCGCCATAGAGATTGTCCACTGTGGAAATCCGCTGTCTGCCTTTGAGATTGCAAGGTATATGAAAAACAAGAACATCATGGATAGGCTCATCATAGGTAATGATGCACCTTCAGGGACAGGTGTCATCCCCCTTGGGATATGGAGGATGGTGAACTTTATATCTGCACTGTGCGGGATACCAGCAGAGATTGCCGTATGCTGTGCCACAGGAAATACAAGGAATGTATTCAATCTAAAACACGGTATCATAAAACAAGGCTTTGATGCTGACCTGCAGATAATAGATGCACCTATGGGTTCTGATGGTAAGGATGCAAAATCAGCCATAGAGATAGGTGACATCCCCGGTATAGCCATGGTGATGATAGATGGGGTTATCAGGACACAGGTTAGCAGGAATACACCGCCACCGGTAAGAAAGACAGCATAAAAGAGCAAGATGGGCTGCCAGATATGGAAACCCAGCATGGAACATAAAACATAGGGGTCTGATATGAGATTGGATATAGATAGATGCAAGGGTTGTGGGCTCTGTGAGGAGGTCTGCCCAATGGGGGTCATAACCATAGAGGACAAAAAAGTCAGGGTCAATGATGGGTGTGTAGATTGTAAGACCTGCATGAAGGTATGCCCTGAAGGTGTCTTCATGTTTCAGGCGGATGATGAAAGGCCTATGTGCGATGCCTGTCCTGTAATGTGCAGGATACCTGATGGTGCATTCGGGGCATGCAAGAGATATTTCAACGAAAAAGGCAGGATAGTAAGGAAGGCAAGGCTCCACACCTACGAAGAGATAGAAGACATCTTAGGGCCAAAAGATGACCCGGCAATAGAAAAACCCCTTATAACAGGGATAGGCTCAGGCACGACCTATCCTGATTTCAGGCCCTCACCTTTTATAGTCATGGGTAAAAGAGAAGGTATAGATGTGGTGACAGTGGTAACAGAGGCACCTCTGAGTTATAGTGGTATAAAACTCAAGATAGACACAGACCTCTATATGGGGCAGGAGGGAAAAAAGATTTATGTAAGGCGAAAAGGAAAGAGGCACATAGGACACCTGTGCACAGAGGAGTATGGTTCCAAGATGCTATCCCTGGGCGGTGTGAATATACTTACCTCAAAGGATGGCCTCTTTGCTGCAAAGGTAATCTTTGAGATACTCCAGGGCAAGACTGTAAAGCTGGAGATAGAAGAGGGGGCAACCATCGAGCTTACCCTCGGCAGACCCCCTGTTGTCAATGGACAGGTAGAAGAGAGGATGAGGGTAGGGTGCGGAAGTGCCACAACAGGTCTTTTTGCTCCTTATATGTATAATGCTGCTGACGAGGTCATAATACTGGACGGTCATATAACCGGGCTATTTACAGAGCATCCATCCGGGAGATACCTCAATAAGACTCGTTCCGGTATATCAATAAAGGGACAGAAGAGCACAGATGGCAGATACTTTCTCAACAAGGGCAATGGCTGGGGAGGGACAGATATAACTAACCCCCTTGATGTCATAAAGGACATAGATATGTCAAGGTGTCCGGAGGGTATGTCCTTACTCATCACAGAGACAACAGGTAGAAAGTATGCATTTTATAGGATGAAAAACGGTAGCTTCCAGGAGGATAAGCCAACACCGGAGGCATTAAGGTTTCTTGAGGTATTGAGAGATACCTGTGAACCCTCCAATGTGAGTGCTGTATTTGCTGCAGGGGTAGGCGGTTCTGCCCGTGCAGGGGTAACAAAAAACCCCATAAGACTAACAAGGGCAGTCCATGAAGGCAGGGTCAAGGTAACCATAGGCGGTGCAAGACCTTTTATATTCCCTGGCGGTGGTATCAACTTTATCGTTGATTACAATAAGGTCAAATACGGTAGTGTTTATCTTGCACCAACACCGTCCTTTATCATACCTGTGGAATACACTATGACCCTTGAGACATTTAAGGAAATCGGCGGGCACATAGATGCCATAAGGGATATAAAAGACCTAAAAAAATAAGATGCTGGTGGATATTGGCCCTGTGTGTATGTCTGTTATAACAGAGAGGTCTTCAGTGCCCTGTGAACCGGATATGGCTAAAGTGGAAGGCTTTATAAAAGATATACTCTCTGATTTGAGGGATTGGCTACCTGTTTTGAGACAAAAGGCATTCAGGATAAAAAGGACTAAAGATATGCCATCCATTGCAAAGAGGATGGTAGAGGCAGTAAAACTCATAGATGAAGAGAATCTTACCCCTATGGCCTCTGTTGCCGGGGCTGTCTCAGATGAGGTAAAGGATTATCTAAAGGAAGAGGGTTTTGATTTCATATCTGCCAACAATGGGGGAGACATATCTATCTTCAATAATGATTCAGGCAGGGTCATCAGGGTGTCTATCGGTGACATCAATAAGAAGATTGATACACCTTATAGCCTGAGGATAGAGGGCTTAAAAGACATCGGCATTGCCACAAGCGGTATTGGTGGAAGGAGCTTAAGCCTTGGCCTGGCAGAGATAGGTACAGCAGTAGCAGAGACCGCTGCTATTGCAGATGCTGCTGCCACATCCCTATGCAATCATACAAACATTGAATCGCCAAAGGTTATCAGGAAAAAGGCCTCAGAGATAGACCCTACAACAGATATACCCCATGATCTGGCAACAGTGGATATTAGTCAATTAAATCAAAATGAAATAAATCAGGCATTACATAATGGATTAACTTATGCACATAAGTTATTGAAACAAAATGCAATTATAGATGCATTCATACTTTTAAAAAATACTGTGGCAACAACTATAACAGGGGAAAAATACATAAAACTGGAGGTGTCAGATGGAGATTAGAAAAATGGTAACCATTATTGAGGACATCTATGCAGATGGTGAAAAAAAGGCGGAGAGACCTATCCGAAGGGTGGCAGCAGTGGCTGTTATGAAAAACCCATTTGCAGGTAGATACGAGGATAACCTCGACCTTCTCATTGACAACGGTGAAGAGCTCGGCAGGATTTTAGGTGAGAGGGCTGTGGAGGCGCTGGGTAAGGACAGGATACCGGAGAGCTATGGAAAGGCAGCAATAGTTGGTGAAAAAGGGGAGATGGAGCATGCAGCAGCAATTCTCCATCCTAAACTCGGGACGCCTTTAAGAAATGCTGTAGGAGGCGGAAAGGCAATAATACCATCTGTGAAGAAAGTGGGCAGGATGGGTGATGAGATAGACATACCATTGCACTATAAAGATGCAGCCTTTGTCCGCTCTCACTTTGATGGCATGACCATCTCTGTGAACGATGCACCTAAATCAGATGAGATACTGGTAGCAGTGGCAGTTACAGATGGTGGGAGACCCCATGCAAGGGTAGGCGGGCTTAAAAAAGAAGAGGCAAAGAAAGAGGATGGGTTAAGGTAATACTTAACCCATCTTTTCGATAAATTCAAAGACTGGTATGGCAGGGACAGTAACGAGCTGGACGCTGCCCCTCGAGCCTATCTCTATGGATACCTTGGCTATTGTCTCATTATTGGGCGCCTCAAGTATATTTATAAAGTCATACATACCCAGTGTGGCATACTGGGCAAGGACCTTTGCACCCATCATCTCTATCTCAGCATCCACCTCTTTGATGCGGTCAGGATGCCTTTTTAGTGTTGCCCTCCCTTCGTCGGTTAATTTGCTGAACATGATGTAGATTGGCATAACAGTCCCTCCTTGGTTTTTCTTTAACCATATATCTATGTTTTACTTATGTCAACATTTTTTTGTGTCCAGGGCAGGTATGTCCTGGGGTAAGAGACCTTTGCCTACCTTACAACTATAGGGAAGTCAGTAAAAGGGATATATAAACCATCTAAAACTCCATCCCTTCCATAGAAAGGAGCCTCTTTTTTAACTGAACACCCAGAGAGAAACCGCCTATAGAGCCATCCTGCCTTATTACCCTGTGGCATGGTATTATTATGGGTATAGGGTTTATTTTTAGGGCCTGTCCCACTGCACGGGCCCCATTTTTATACCCCAGTTTCTTGGCTATCCAGTTATATGTTTTTACCTCACCGTAGGGTATTTTTTTTACCTCCATCAAGACCTTCCTTGTCCATTGAGGCAGGTCTGACAGGTCAACAGGGACATGGAATTCTATCTTTTCACCCTTGATATAAAGGTCGAGTTGTCTGGCAATATTCAAAAAAGGCTTTACATGTTCAATCCCATCTGGTTCTTCCATGAGAAATCTATTCTTTATAATCGATGGGTCATCATGGGTTATGATGAGCCTGATTAAGGCATTGTCCCTTGATACAAAGAGTATGTTTCCCAGAGATGAATCAAAGATGGCATAACTTATGACACTCAAATTAGCTTGACTCTCCCTGATTCATAGCATAGCATATAAAACTCTGTTTATCAGCAGAAAATATTGATTTTACAAGGGGCACAGGACATGGAAGGATTTGTAAAGTTCCTCGGCACAGGGGGTGCAAGGTTTGTTGTGGCAAGGCAGATAAGGGCAACAGGGGGTCTATGGTTAAATTACAGGGATACAAATATCTATATTGACCCAGGTCCCGGGGCGATTGTTCGGGTAAGGGCATCCAGAGACCACCTCGACCCTGGAAAACTCGACGGGATAATATTGACCCATAAACACATAGACCACTCCAATGATGTGAATGTCATGATAGAGGCAATGACAGACGGTGGTTTTAAAAGGAAAGGCACTGTCTATTGCCCTGGTGATGCCATAGGAGATGACCCTGTTATCTTCAGATATATCCATAGATATGTGGAAGGGATTGAGGTCTTAGAGGAAAAAAAGACATACAAATTGAAGGATATTAAATTTACTACCTCCATGAGGCATATACACCCTGTAGAGACATACGGCCTGTTGTTTCACCTTAATAAAAAGATAGGTGTCTTAACAGATACGCGATATTTTGACGGACTCCTTGATTTTTATAAGGCAGATTACCTCATAGTGAATGTATTGAGGTCAAAACCCATAGAGAAAAACGATGCCATAGACCACCTCTCTACCCATGATTTGAAACAGATTGCCATAGGATTAAAACCAGAGATGGTAATTATGACCCATTTCGGCATGAATATAATAAACGAGAAACCATATATGGTTGCAGAAAAGCTAAAAGATGAGACAGGGGTGAATATCATTGCTGCCCACGACGGTATGAAACTGGAGTTTTAAATCTATGGATTTAATCTGTCATAAAGGATATAATGGATGGGTCTTTTAATCAACTTCAGGAGGTTATA
>Ga0209506_1001508_pt1 | contig 24162 bp, 23 predicted proteins | sample AD_JPNHG2_MetaG_FD_184409 | JGI IMG/M metagenome (GOLD analysis project Ga0209506, IMG submission 184409) | Active sludge microbial communities of municipal wastewater-treating anaerobic digesters from Japan - AD_JPNHG2_MetaG (SPAdes) (version 2) | ecosystem: Engineered > Bioreactor > Anaerobic...
ACTTTCAAAGAATCTGCTGAAGCTGATTATAATCTTTCTCCTTCGCGATTTGTCAGTGTAATTGAAGAAGAAAAATATCGCCCAATTGAAGAAATTGTTAAAGAATTAGATGAAATTGAAAAAGAGAGACAAAAAGTTGAGGAGAAGGTTAGTAAAATTTTAAAAAAGGTAATATGAAGATTCAAAAAGTAGAAATAAAAAATTTTAGATCGATAGAAAATATTGAAGTCAATTTTAAAGAAAATCCTCGAGTATTGATTGGTATTAATGAGTCAGGCAAAACTAATATTATAGATGCCTTGAAATTATTGAACCCCGATTTTTCAATTCAAAAAGACGATGTGAGGGAGCCGGAGAAGGGAGTAATAGAAGAATCTGAAATTTTATTTATATTTAACTTTGAAGAAGATGAGACAAAAGAGATTTACGAAAAAATTCAACAAAAAATTTTAATAGATGATTTTTCTAAGCCCCTAGTAAAAGTTAACAATAAAAATTTAAGTTTAAATGAGTTTTTACTGGCATTTTATAAAGAAGGACTCTACAAAATAGATATTAAAAATAATACAAGAAGTCCCATATATAGAAAATTGAAGGAAAAAATGGAATTTGTTTGCAATTTTAAAAAACCAAAAAGTGGGGCTAATTTTTCTTTTCAAAATAAAAAAGGTGAAATATTGAATATATCCGATTTTATCTTAATAAATTCAGATTTATATACTGAAATATCGATCGACCAATTAGAAGATGTAATTCCGGAAGCATTAGACGATATTATTGGTGCCGAAATTGCTAAAATTGTGAATGAAAATTTGCCAAAAATAATTTATTGGAAATATGACGAAAGTAATCTATTGCCACCCTCAGTCCCAATAAGTGTTTTTATAGCAGACTTGAATTTCTGTATTCCTTTAAAAAATATGTTTATTCTTGCTGATATTTCTGAAAATAAAATAGCTAATGAAATTAATGAATCAAGACAAATATCAAACAATTCCTTTAGAAATCTTTTACGCAAAGTAAGTAGAGCGGCTACAAAATATTTTAAAGAAGCTTGGCCAGAATACAATATTAAATTTTCATTAGAACCTAACGGAGAAAATATTGACTGCGGAGTTGAGGAAAAAACTATTCAGGATTTTAAGCGCAGGAGCGATGGATTTAAAAGATTTGTAACCATATTACTTTTATTATCTATACCAGCAAGTAAGAAGTTATTAAAAAATTCTTTAATTTTAATTGACGAGGCGGATCAAAGTTTGCATCCGAGCGGTTGTAGATATTTAGCTGAGCAATTAATAAAAATTGCTGAAAATAATTACGCGATGTATAGTACTCATTCAATTTTTATGGTTGATAAGGAAAATATCATGAGACATTATATTGTTGAAAAGAAAAACGAGATAACAACTATTAAGAAAGCAAGCGAAGAAAATTATAGAGATGAAGAGGTCATTTACAAGGCTTTTGGTACTAGTACATTTGAAATCTTGGAAGAAAAAAATATATTATTTGAAGGTTGGACAGACAAAAAATTATTTGAAACAGCTATTAAAGAGGATAAAAATGCCTTGAAATTCTTTGAAAAAATTGGTAAAAGCCACGCCATTGGAGTAAAAAGTATCAAAAATATAACGCCAATTTTAGAGTGGAGCCAGAGGAAAATTTTTATTCTTTCTGATGGCGATCAAGTTTCTAAACAAGAACAAAAAGAATTTAAAGATAATAAGGGTTATGGGATTTGGAAAAGATATGATGAATTATTTAAGGGGAGACAAATTATAACCTGTGAGGATTTTGTAAAAAAAGAAGCTTTAGTTAAAAGTTTAAAAAACTTTAATATTGAGATTAATCAAAATCAATTTTCAGAAACGGATCGACTTAATTTTATAAAAGAATACTTAATAAAAAAAGAAAATATAACAGGTGATTCATTAAAAGAGTTTATTAATAAATTTAAACAAAATTTATTTAGAAGCTTAAAAGTTAGTGATATAGAAAATGATTATTTCGATTTTGTTAAAATACTACAAGAAGAAATAAATAAATCATGAAATCTAACTGGTCAATAAAAAAATTAGGAGAGATTTTGTAAAAATCTAAAAATCAAAATGCAAAAATCAAAAAAGGTCGGCAACATTAATAATTTATTAAAATTTATGGAACTACAAGAATTTATAAAGAATACCTTGGTTAGTATTGGAAATGGCCTGCACGAAGCCAATGAGGAATTTGCCAAACAGAAAGGTAAAAAGTTGGGGGAGGACTTCACTGCGTTATTTGTGATGGAGCCATTCAATAGAGAAAAGGGGGAAGGATATATAACTTTTGATGTAGCCGTAACGGTAAGTCAAGAATCAAAGAAATCTGGGGGTGGAGGATTGAAAATTGCGGTTGCTAGTTTAGGTGGAGAAGTTGGCGATGTAAAATCTCAGGAATATATTAGTCGAATTAAATTTCACATACTTCCTTGTCGATATATTGGCTAAAACTATGCCTGACTGGTCAACAAAAAAATTAGGGTAATATGTTTAATCAGATATTAACAATTGAAATTTCGGCGAGTGCTGTTAGTTGGTATGGGGCAATTGTTGCTACTCTTTCCGTGTTTATTTCACTTTTAAATTATTTAAGAGATAGGAGTGGAATAAAGGTGAAATTATCTGAAGGATTCGTTGGTGATTGGGGCAATTGGTCTAATTCTGAAAATTTACAAATATTTATTAAGGCGATAAATATTGGTCGGAGACCGGTTACTTTAAATGGAGTAGGATTCTCTTTAAAGAATGGTAGACAAGTGATAGTGACAAGGCCAGAGCTAATTAATTTTCCCTACGAACTTCAAGAAGGAAAATCCATACAAACTTGGGTGGATAAAAATGATATTTTTCAAGATGTAGCAAGGCAGAAAACAAAAATTACATACGCTTGGTATCAAGATGCTACCGGTAAGGTTTATAAAACAAAATTTCGTATAAAAAATGACTAATTGGCCAACAAAAAAATTAGGTAAAGAAATTTTAACATGTTTACTTGGCTAAAAGAAAAAACATTTAGGAGGTTACAATATTGGTTTTCAGAACAATTAGCTAGAACATATCAAAAATCACATACGCAGAGGCTTCAAGAAATGGCAAAAAATCTTCCGCAAGAATTTCTGGAAATTAATAAGGTTCTTACAACGCTGAATAATAATAGTTGGGCTGTCTATCATCTTTTTAAAAAAGCGAAAAACAAGAATCAATATGCAAACGCCTTCTTATATTTTTTTTACTTTTTTGAGCTAAATTTGAAATATCTTATTATATCGGAAATGAATATCAGAAATATGAATTCGGTATTATCAAATATCAAGAGTAATCTAAATTTTTTCTCAATCTATCAAGAAAATGAATTGCTAGCAATTTTAGATCTGGGTCCTGTAGGAAAAGTAATTGAGAAATTCATTACTATTTTTCCAAAAAGTAAGATAAGAGAAGATCTTTGGAAAATAAACAAGGAGCGAACTTACATAATCCACAACATGCTAAAAAAAGAAATGAGCGAAGTTAATATAGAACAATCTTTTGAAAATTTTTTTCAAAAAACAGAAAAAGCTATTAAAAATACACGGGAAGAGTTTGATGGTATTCTTGCGAAAAGACCTCAAAATTTTTTAGAAAAATTAACAGAGATTATAAAATCGAACGATAAAATCTAAAAATATTATAATATTATAAAATTCTAATATGAAACTCAATTGGTCAACAAAAAAATTAGGTGAGATTAGAAAAGAAATTAAAAAAGAAAAAGCACCGATAGGAGCGATGCCGTATATTGAAATTGGAAATGTAAATATTGAAAGTAAAAAAGTAAATTTTACAAAAAAAGGCGCAGTTAAGGGAAGTGTTTTTTGTCCGGAAGAGTCAATCTTAATATCACGAGTGAGACCCACGAGGGGTGCGGTAGTATTAGCTAATAAAAAATATGCCGTATCTTCTGCTTTTACCATTATTCAACCTAAGATCAATCCTCGTTTACTTTTTTACTTTTTAGCTTGGAATAAAAAATTTTTTGAATATTTAAAAAATCTACAAAAAGGAACTAGTTACCCATCTGTTAGGGAAAGTGATATTTTAGATTTTGAAGTTTCTTTTCCAGAAGGTAAAGTTGAGCAGAAAAAAATTGTTTATGTTTTGGATAGCATTCAGAAAGTGATAAGAGTGCAGGAGAAAATTATTGAGAAGACGAAGGAGTTGAAAAAGATGATGATGAAAAAACTTTTTACAGAAGGAACGCGAGGAGCGAAATTAAAGAAAACTGAAATCGGTGAAATTCCAGAAAATTGGGAGGTAATTAATTTTGAAAATAGTCTAAATCGAAAAGCCAAATTTTTAGTTGGTGAGTTAAAACAGAAAGATTATCAAATAATGGGTAAATATCCGATTATTGACCAAAGCGAAGAATTCATTACTGGTTATTCCGATACCAAAAATCTTGTTTATCGAGGCTCATTACCAGTTGTAATTTTCGGCGATCATACGAGAGTGGTTAAATTTATAGATTTTCCATTTATTATTGGGGGGAGTGGCATTAAAATTTTAATACCGATAAAAGAATTTGATATTAATTATTTTTATTATTTAATCTCAGGATTAAATATTGAAAGTAGAGGATATAATCGTCATTTTGGAATCTTAAAAGAAAAATTAATACCCAAACCCTCCCTCATCGAACAACGCGAAATTGCAGAGATTTTACAAACTATTGACCAAAAAATTGAAATTGAGCAAAAGAAAAAAGCGCTCTATGAGGAGTTATTTGAGACGATGTTGAATAAGTTGATGAACGGGGAAATTAAAGTAGATAATTTAAGAATATGAATTTAGATGAATTTAAGTTAAAAACTTTGGGAATAGACAAAGAAGAGTTTCAGAGGATCTATACTTTTGTTGATTTTGGGAATGTAAATTATTGGTATGAGAAAGACAGAAAAGATTTTGATAATAATCTTTTACCTCAAAATCAGAAGTTAATAGTAGGGATTGAGAAATTATCAAATTTTATTAATTTATTTTCAGAAGATAAAAGGTTTTATTACGGATTAGATAAAAGAGATGAAGCTACTTGGCATATTACTAAATTAGCTGATGAATTTAATTTTAAAGTTAATAAGAAGCCAATTCAATGGATTAAACATTATTTAGAAGTTAAAGACGAGAAAAATATAGAATTAAATTATAAAATTAAAAAAGATAGCGAAGGGGTTTTTATAGAAATTCCGAAATGTAATTTTGATGTAGAGATAACGATAGATGCTATTCGATTGATTGACTATTATGATACTTTTGCTCTTTTTTCCGGTGATAGTGATTTTTCAATGTTGTTGAAGTTTCTGCGAAGAAAAGGTAAAAAAATCATTCTATTTTATGCCGGAAGAATATCTCATAGTATAAAAAATTATGCTGACCTGTTGGTAAATGCTCAGAAAATTAAAAATTCCGTTTGTACGTTAAAAGAAATGAAAAAGAACCCCGTATAAAGGGGTTCGGAAATCGGATCCGTCTCCGACGGACAGGGTAGCTTTCGCTACGTCAATAGCATAACATAAAATAAAAATATTTGTCAAATAAATACTTGTGGAAAACTCAAATATGCCAAAACAAATAGAAAAACAATTAGTTGAGGATTATATAGCAGAAAAACTGCAAAATTTAGGTTGGAAGTTTATTGAAGCCTCCCAACTAAAGCGAGAAAGCCCCAGAGATCCGCTTTTGATTAATAATTTTAAAAAAGCGGTTTTAAAAATTAATAAAAACCTAAATTTTGGTGACGAAGAGATTAAAAAAGTTATTGATGAAATTAAACTTCTTACTTCGGGGCAGGAAGGAATTAAAAATTTTTTACATTTTTTTAAATATGGCATTGGGATAGAATTTGAAAAAGAAAGGATAGTGAAAATGGTTAATTTATTTGATTTTGAAAACATTGAAAATAACGAATTTATTTTCTCAAGACAAATACATTACAGGGGGAAAGATTTAATTATTCCTGATATTATTTTATACATTAATGGTATTCCTTTGGTTGATATTGAATGCAAAAGTCCGACAAGTCTTAGGGTTAATTGGGAAGAAGGATATCGCCAAATAAAAGAATATGAAAAGTTAGCTCCCGAACTTTTTAAATATATTCAAATTGGAATTGCTTTTGCCGAGAAAGTGCGATATTTTCCCATTGTTCCTTGGCAAGAAGATGTGTCGGTTTATTTATGGAGAGAAGGAGAGTTGCCGGAAGACGAGGCAATATTTAATTTGCTTAGGCCAAATGCCTTACTAGATGTTTTGAGAAATTTTCTTTTTATCAGAGAAGAACACGGGGAAATGACAAAGGTCATTGCTCGCTATATGCAATACCGTGCGGCAAATAAAATTTATCAAAGGGTAATTGATAATTTAGAAGGTAAAGACACTAAGAACAAGGGTTTAGTTTGGCATTGGCAAGGATCTGGTAAAACCTTAACAATGATTTTTGCTGCTCATAAATTATTTTTTGATAAACAACTGGAAAATCCAACGATATTTTTTATTATTGACCGACGAGATTTAGAGAATCAGATGAATAATGAGCTTTCTTCATTGAGGCTAAATTTTTCTTTTGAAAAAATAGGAAGCGTTAGAAAGTTAAAAGAAATTATTTCTCATGATAATTTTCGGGGAAAAAGGGGGATATTTTTAACTTTAATTCATAAATTCAGCCCTGAAGAAAAATTTATCCCCGAAGAACTGCTTACTGATATTCATTTAAACCAACAAGGAATTAGTTCAATTTTAGAAAGAAAAAATGTGATTTGTTTTCTTGATGAAGTTCATCGTTCGCAGTATGGTCTATTGGCAGCCCAAATGAAAAAAGTTTTACAAAATGCTTTCTTCTTTGGATTTACAGGAACACCAATTGCTGAGGATGAAAGAAATACTTATGCTGAATTTGGCTATCCCTTCAAAGAAGAAGGTTATCTTGATAAATATTTTATTGATGATTCTCAGAAAGATGGTTTTACTTTGCCATTGGTTTATCAACCTCGATTAGAAAAATTGCACATTAAAGAAGAGGAACTTCGCTTATTTTTAGAAAAAGTTCAAAGCGAAGACATTACCGAAACCGAAAAGGAAAAAATAGAAAAATCGGTGAGACAAAGGTTAAATTATATATCGGTATTTTTAGAAAACGAAAAGAGGGTGGAAGTAATTGCCAATGATATTGCTAATCATTTTAAAGAAAATATTGATGGCAAATTTAAAGGAATGGTAGTAACTGGTAGTCGAAAAGCTTGTATTCTGTATAAAAAATATCTGGATCAATATTTATCTACTGAATATTCTGAAGTTGTAATGACATTTAACTTAAATGATAAGGAACCAATTAAAAGTTTCTATAAAAAATGGCAAGAAAGATATTCTGGCTTACCAGATGATGAACATCGAATTAAGGAAATAGTAGAATCGTTTAAAGAGAAAGAATTCCCTAAAATTTTAATTGTAACCGATATGTTGATTACCGGTTTTGATGCGCCAATTCTTCAAACAATGTATCTTGATAAACTGCTTAAAAAACACAAACTTTTGCAGGCAATTGCCAGAGTAAATCGGCCATATAAGGATGTTAAACCGGTTGGATTAATAATTGATTACGTTGGAGTATTAAAAAATATTAATGCTGCTTTGCGCCAGTATTACAAAGAAGATACTCAAGGGATAATTTCCGATTTTTCGGCATTATTTGACACCTTGAAAGAAATTATAGGGGAATTAGAAAAAATATTTAGTGGAATTGAATTCCGTTTTGAAAGAGAATATTTAATGAAGGCCGTAGATAGATTAAGAAATGAAGAAATAGAACAAGAATTTATTGAGAAATATAAAGAGGCAAGAAAATTATTTGAAGTTTTGGGAGCATATCCTGAAAAAATTAAATTTTTAGAAAAATTCAAATGGTTTACGGCTGTTTATGAATATTGGTTAAAACTTACAGCAAGCGAAATAGAAAAAGAGAAAATCGAAAAATATTTTAAAAAGACAGTAGAAATAATTCATCAAGAGATTGAAATTCAAAATATAGACAAATCCTTGCCCCAAGTTGCTTTAAATATTGATTATCTAACCAAAATACAAAAAAGTAGTTTAAGCTTGGAAGAAAAAGCCGTTAATATATTATTCAAATTAGAAAAATTAGTGCTTGTCGACCAAAATCGAAATCCTATTTATAAGACAATCGCGGATCAATTGGAAGAATTGATAAAAAGATGGAAAGAAAGAGAAATCGAATATAAAGAACTATTTAACGAAGAAAACAAAATTATTGATTTTATTGAAGAAAAAGAGCAAGAACGTGAAAAATTAAAATTTAGCCCATTTGAATTTGGGATATTTTCTATTTTAGATGTTCATTTAAAAGAAGAAAATAAAAATAAATTAAGGGAATTTGTGGGTGAAATTGTTAATATGATTAAAGAAGATTTAATTGAGAACTGGCAAGAAAATTCTACGTTGAGACAAAATATTGAAAGAAAATTGCGAAGTTTTGCTTTAAAACTTAAAAAAGATTATAAGCTAACTTATGATGAATTTGATACTTTTCATAAAGAATTAGTTTCCTTTATTAAAGATTATGCCCAAGGATAAAATTTCTATAATTAAAAGAAAAATAAAGTATCCCAGGATAGAGTTAAAGACTGGGGTTCCAATATTAATATTACCCCAAAATAATAGTTTTAATGAAGTTGAAATTTTAGATAAACACAAAAAGTGGCTTAGACAAAAATTAGAATTTATAGAAAAAACTAAAAAGAAATATAAAGATCAAAGGGTCTATAAAAGAAGCGAGAAGGATTTAATTAAATTAGTTACAAATTTTATTGATGAATATTGGGAAGTTTTAGAAAAAAAGCCAGATAAAATTAGTTTTCGGTATATGAAAACTAAATGGGCAAGCTGTAGTAGAAAAAATAAAATTACTTTTAATTTTATGATGAAATATTTACCATCTCAGCTTATTCGCTACATTGTTTTTCATGAAATGGCTCATTTATTAGTCCCAAATCATAGTAAAGATTTTTGGTTTTTAATTAAAAGAGAATTTAAAAATTATACACGATATGAAGAACAACTTTTTGGTTATTGGTTTTTATTATTAAAAAAGTTGCCAAAAGATAGAGGCCGTTAATTTTAGTCGAAGTTTTTAAATGAGAATTAATAAAAGCAAAAAGTCGAAAAATTGATTAAAAATAAAATTATGAATAAAAAAATTTATTGTAATCAATGCAAAAAAGAAATGGAAATATTAGAAGAAAGAGTTGATGAATACGGTCATTTGTTAAAAGTTTTAAGTTGTGGACACGAAACAGCACGCGAAGTTAATGTGAGTGATAAAGGAATAGGTAGTGATGAATTTAGAATAACTAAAGCAGTAGAAGATGAATACGTTGTAGAAGAAAAACTTAAAGCCGCTGAATACTTTTTAAATGAGTTAAAAAAGTTAGAGAAAGAATTTGGTAATTTGGCATCCGCAGACTTGTCTCTGGTTTTAGTAAATTTAGATGGATTTTTATTCGAGACTATAGCCGCTAAAGACATGTTTTTACAAGAAATAAATAGAAACTTTAATGGTGGTTTGCCAAGTAATAAAGTTAACGAAGATCAGCTCATAAATAGTGAAACATTAAATAATAAAGAAAAAAGTGTAGTAAAACAAATTAAACAGGCTTTAATTAATGAAAATAGTTGGCCTTGGAGATTAAATAATTATCGAAATGCTACAGCGCACAGAAGTTTATTAAAACTAATTCCAGAGACAAAAGCAGTGGAAACTTTCGCGGGTAAAATTGATTTAGAAAGACCCAATCAACAACAATCTTATAATAATGATGCTTATAGCAAATCAGAAAATTTATCATTCTCATCTTTAATGGCTTCAACGGGCACAGTTATATCGACAACTTTATATTTAGCAGAAGATCCCGATGATTTTTCAAAGGGATATTTTAAGAAAGAAATAATACCTTATTGTGAAGAAGTTTTAAAACAAATGAAAAATTTTTTAGACGACTTAAAAAATCAATTATAATTAGATATAGCGAAAGAGGTTAAGCAAAAACCGAAGCAGAAAAGATTTTAGAGAAAAGAAGAGGCAGTGTGTCAAAAAAACAACGCAACTCTTCGCTTACTCCCACACTCTCAGGGATTAATAACATTCTCACATTCTCAAGAATGTGAGAATATCATTAGCAAAGCAAAAGGTCGAAAAATTAATTGAGAAATAAATAATGGAAGAGCAGAAAAAAGAAATAATTGGAGCATGTGGGATTTGTTGTTCAAGTTGCGGACTTTATGTCAGAGAGATTTGTACTGGTTGCAATAAAAGCAAAGAGGGGGTTGAGTTTTTGAAGAAAATTAATGCTAATTGCCCGGTTTTAGAATGCGCTGTTGAAAATAAAGTAGATGTTTGTTCGCGGGATTGTGAGAAGTTTCCTTGCGATCAATTTCAAAACTGGCCATTATCAGAAGAATGGATTAAAATGTATAAGGAAAGATTAAATAACTCTGAATAGTCATTCTCTTCGTTATTTACAACATTCTGACATTCTTAAGAATGTCAGAATGTTGTGGAGAAAGAATGAAGAAAGAATAATATAAAAATATGGTAAAAATACCGGTAATTAAATCAAAAAATTTTATTTTAAGACCATTTAATAAAGAGGATGAAAAATCATTGCAAGGAAATATTAATAATAAAAAAATTTATCAAAATACTTCAAATATCCCTCATCCTTATACATTAAAAGATGCTAAAAAATGGATAACCAAAAATTTAAAAGAAGAGAAAAAGAAAAATCCACAAATGATTAATTTTGCAATTGAAATTAATGATGAGGTAGTAGGAAGTGTGGGATTGGGTAATATAAAATACGGACACAAAGCGGAGGTTAGTTATTGGCTGGGAGAAAAATATTGGAATAGGGGAATAATGACTGAAGCGGTAAAGTTGGTAACTAAATTTGGATTTGAAAAATTAAAATTGAAAAAAATATATGGCAGGGTCTATATTTTTAATCTTGCTTCCAAAAAAGTATTGGAAAAGAATGATTATAAGTTAGAAGGTATTTTGAAAAAAGATTTTAAGAAAGATGGTAAATTCATTGATTCTTATTTGTTGGCCAAGATTAAGTAATAAATAAAATTGTTTGATATGAAAATGGCGCGCTTTGCGCGCCATTTTCATACCAAATTACCCAATATCTTTGTTTATAGCTGCGGAGCTTGGATTCGAACCAGGGTGTTTTTCTGTTTATAGCTGCGGGGCTTGGATTCGAACCAAGATACTCAGCTCCAAAGGCTGATGTCCTACCATTAGACGACCCCGCAATGAATGAGGGATTCTTTGACCACCAAAGGCGGGCAGGCCCTCCTACGGCGGGCAGGCCTACCAAAGGCGGGCAAGTTTGCCTACCGACAGGTAGGCAAGTGCTCAGAATGACAAAAACACAATCAGAACGACAGAAAAATTTTCTTAAAACTCAATAATACTAAAAATTAAATTTTTTAACTTTCAATTTCTTTATTATATTTATCCTCTTGTAATAATCAAGTTATAACAAATAGATTAGTCGCGTCGGCTAATAAAGAAAGTGCCGTCAGTGTTTTTTATCAGAACAAAATTTCGGCCATAGTCATCTTCAAAGTCAGCTCTTCCTCGACGCGAAGCTTCATTAAAAAATACTTGAACTTCGTTTTGATCAAGACGATCTCTCAAATAAACGAAGCCATCGTAAGCGACCTCATCATCATATTGGACATAGTAGCCATAGAGATAATCCTTTTTCAACATAGATTTATTTTTAACCGCCCTTTAAAAAATTTTATTTATTTTCACTACAAAGTTGAATCACAATCATTTCCAAAGGCAACGTTTGAATAGGGGAGTATTTGATTTGTTCTTTGATTTTCAAAAGAGAGTCAATTAATTTTTGTAAATCATTCATTGGAAAAGATTGGGCTAATTGATTAACTTTTTCTAATTGATCTTCGGTAAATTCATCTTGAATAATTTGGTTAATTTGAGGGTTGATTTTTATAAGCATTATCTGTCGTGCTAATTTGAGCACGGCACGGCTAAAATTAATTAAATCAACACCATTTTCATAAAGATTACTAATAAAAATAATAGCATTTTTGGTGTCTTTTTGCAAAAGATAATCCAAAAATTGGATTATTTTAGAAAAACTCACTCGTCCCAAAACTTCTTCTAAAGAATCCAAATCGATTTGCTTATAACCGAGGCTAATTATTTGATCGAGAAAAGATTCGGCGTCGCGCAAACTGCCTTCGGCCGAGACGGCAATCTCTTTTAAGGCATCAGGTGTAATATTAATTTTTTCTGCTTCGGCCAAAATTTTGAGACGAGAGATGATTTCATTAAGCGTTAGCTTTTTAAAATCAAATCGTTGAGTACGAGAAATAATAGTTGGCGGTAATTTTTCTGGTTCAGTGGTAGCTAAAATAAAAAGGGCATGAGCGGGCGGTTCTTCGAGCGTTTTGAGTAAAGCATTAAAAGCCTCTTTGGTAAGCATGTGCACTTCGTCAATGATAAAAACTTTATATTTGGATTTAACCGGTGCAAAGCGAATCCCATCTTTTAATTCTCGAATTTCGTCAATGCCACGATTAGAAGCAGCATCAATTTCAATTAAATCAAGCGAACGGCCTTCATTTATTTCAATGCAAGATCCGCATTGATTACAAGGTTCATGTTCGTTTTCTTTACGATTTTCACAATTAACAGCTTTGGCTAAAAGACGAGCGACAGTTGTTTTGCCCGTACCGCGTTGGCCACAAAAAAGATAAGCATGAGAAACGTGGTTAGTTGCTAGAGCATTGCACAAAGTTTGAATGATTGATTTTTGACCAATGACTTCGGCAAAAGTTTTTGGCCGATAGCGGCGGTATAAAGCTAAATAACTCATATTTATATTTATATTTTAACTTTTTCTAGGAAAAAAGCAAAATTAAAAATAAGAGAAAAGAATTGCGATGAGTTGCGGCGATTTTTCTAAAAGAAAAATCGCCGCAACTTGCAGCCATTAATAAATCAGAAACATTTTAAATATGTTAATTTTTGTAGCTCATGAATTAATTCATGAATTAATTCATGAGCTACAAAGAGTAAAAAATTGATTTAAAAATTATTTAAGGTAAAATAGAAAAGATTATGAAAAGAAAAATTTCTACCCCACTAATGATTACGTTTGTTGTGGTAATACTAGTCATTGTGGTTGTGGTAATTTCCCAATTTTTTAATACAGTCCATTTTTATTTTAATCTCGCTGGTCAATCACAAGCGATAGTCGTTGATAATTCACCAAAACGGCTAGAAAATCCACCCAAGGATATTAAGGCAATTTATTTAACAGCTTATACTGCCAGCAATGATAAGCGAATGACGGAAATTATTGATTTAGTTAATAAAACAGAATTAAATGCAGTGGTAATTGATTTGAAGGATTACAGCGGTCACATTCTTTTTGATACCCAATCTGATTTTTTGAAAAAATTTGGGACAGAAAAAGTTTTGATTAAAGATTTAGAAGGATTGATAAGCAAATTACATCAGAACGGTATTTATACCATTGGTCGGATTACTGTTTTTCAGGATCCGATTTTGGCTAAGGCACGACCAGATTTGGCAGTAAAAAACAAACAAACTAATGATCTTTGGAAGGATAATGGAGGCTTGGCTTGGCTTGATCCGGCTGCACCCGAAATCTGGAATTATATTTTTGTTCTTTCTAAATCAGCCATGCGTTATGGATTTGATGAATTAAATTTTGACTACATTCGCTTTCCTTCAGATGGTATTTTGTCTAATATGGCTTTTCCTGTTTATGATGGTCAAGTTGAAAAAGCCCGAGTTCTTAAAGATTTTTCCGAATACTTATCGGCTAATTTGCGTCCGTGGGGAATAAAAATTTCAGCAGATGTTTTTGGTCTGACTACCGTTTTTAATCACGACATGAACATTGGTCAAGTTTTTGAGAACTTCCTTCCCTATTTTGATTACATTTGTCCGATGGTTTATCCATCGCATTATGAATCAGGATTTTTAGGTTATGAAAATCCAGCGGCCCATCCTTATGAAGTAATCAAATATTCTTTAGATAAAGCTCAAGAACGCATCGATCAATTTAAAGAAAAACAAACGGTGGGAGATACATCTCAAAATATAAAAGTAGCTGTTTTACGGCCGTGGTTACAAAATTTTGATCTGGGCGCTACTTATAATGCCTCAATGATTATTAAAGAAAAAGAAGCGGTTTATGATTCGCTATGCCCTAATTGGAAAACAGAAGGATTTGATAATTGTTCTAATTACAGCGGATGGTTTTTATGGGATCCAAGAAATATTTATACGCCGTCGGCTTTAGAAAACGAATTTTAATAATAGAAAGATGAAACTTTATATTATAGCTACTCCCATTGGTAATTTAGAAGATATCACTTTGCGCGCCTTAAAAATTTTAAAGGAGGTAGATTTTATTTTATGCGAAGACACAAAGCATTCGTTGCGTCTTTTAAATCATTACCAAATTAATAAGCCGCTCATTTCATATCATCAGCATAGCCGATTAAACAAAGTGAATCAAATTATTGATTTATTGAAGCAAGGAAAAAATTTAGCTTTAATTTCTGATGCGGGCACGCCGGGTATTTCAGACCCGGGCAATGAATTAATTAAAATGATTTTAAAAGAAATTCATGAAGTGGAGATTGTACCTGTGCCGGGCGCATCAGTGGTTTCGGCTCTTTGTTCTATTTCCGGTTTTAATACTAATCGTTTTCTCTTTTTGGGCTTTCCACCAATGAAAAAACAGCGTCAGAAATTTTTAAAAGAAATTGCTGATTCTCCTTATCCTGTTGTTTTTTACGAATCACCTTATCGTATTATTAAAACATTGTCGGAATTGAATCAATATGATAAAGGGAGTAGATTAGAAGTAGTAGTGGGGAAAGAATTAACGAAAATGTTTGAAAAAATATATCGTGGTAAAATTAGTGAGGTTTTAACGGCAATTCAAAAAGATGGAGTGAAGGGGGAGTATTGTGTTATTGTTTCTTGCGAGGATAGTAAATCAAATTTGACAAAGAATAAAAAATAAAGAAAATAATTGAAGCGAATTTTAAAAATTTAGTTTGAAAGGAGAAAAGATGTTTTTTATTTGTGCGATTGAACGTCGAAAAAAAGAGAAGACAAAGGATTTTTTGGTCAGAGTGTTTAAATTCAAAAAAATGGTAGAAAAAGAATTGCGATGCAAATTAAAGATTGTTGTGTATGTTGATGATCAACAAATTTCCTGGGCAAAAATTCTTAATACGAGACAAAAACATCCAAACCCAAATTTATTAAAACAAAAATAAAGGGCTCCTAAGCCCTTTTTCTTTTTTTAAAAATAGTTATAATAAAAAAGTCGCTGAAAAAAGAAAATTATGTCTTTTGAACAACCTAATAATTTTAATAAAATTGAATATGATCCAGAAATGGAAAAACAGGAACGTTGGAGAGGGGAAATAGAAGCAGAAGTCGGAAAAGAAATTTCAGAAGGACAGTATGAAAAAGTAGAGGTGCAAATGCTTAAGGAAGAGGTTAAACATCAAAGTAAGGATATGTCAGACGAAGAGGCTTACAGAATTGCTTTAGAAATTTGGAAACAAATAGAAGTTGATAAAAGATTTAATCAAAAAGTGCAAGAAGAAAAAGAACGCGAGGAAAAAATCATCGATAAATAAAATCCGTCTTAGAGGCGGATTTTTCATAATCGCATCTGAGCATTTTTGTCTGTTATTCTGAGTGTTTTTATTTTTTGTCATTCAGAGTGTTTTTGTTTTCTGTCATTCTGAGAGCTTGCCAAAGGTGGGCAGGTACAACCCCCGCCTAACCGCCTGCCTGCCGGTTAAGCGGGGCGGGCAGGGAAGAATCCCATCCACAGCAAAAACCCCACGGTCATTCTGAGCGTCAGCGAAGAATCCCACCCACAGCAGTAATAGTTGCACAATGCTAAAAGCCACGAGATCCTTCACTAACGTTCAGGATGACGACGAAAAAAGGATGACGATAAAAAAATAGGATGACAATGGAAAACAGGGCGACAGGAGGGTTGAAGACGAGGATCTTTTTATTGACAAGCATCTATAAATTTGATAATCTAAAAAAAGAAAAGAAGCGTTCTTTTAAAATTATAAAATTAATTAAAATTAAAAGGAGGTAAAAATGGAAGAATCTTTCGTTTATACTGGCGGAGGCATTTCGGGGTTGACTTATGAGGAATGCGTTGGCTGGCGTAATTATGTGGCGAGTAAAATGCCGCCTTATATCCACATTCTTTCGCCAATGCGTGGAAAAGAATATCTAAATAATGGGAAAATCATTAGCGGCTCGTATGAGGAGCATCCATTATGTTCTCAAAAAGGAATTCTGTGTCGAGATCATTATGATGTTCGGCGTGCTAATTTAGTGCTGATGAATTTTTTAGGTCTCCAAGCGGTTTCGATCGGTTCAATTGTAGAAATCGGTTGGACGTATGCCTATCGGCATCCCCTGATTACTTTAATGGAAGAAAACAATGTTCATAATCATCCGATGATCAGGGAAATATCGAACTTTATTCTTATTGATCTTGACGAAGCTATTGAACTGATCATTACAATTTTGACTCCATAAAAGTTTGACTCCATAAAAAAATAATAACAGACCAAGTTTTCCTTGGTCTGTTTTGTTTTGTGGACCGTAGCGGATTCGAACCGCTGACCTCCTCATTGCAAATGAGGCGCTCTAGCCAACTGAGCTAACGGCCCCCGTTTTAATCTTAATCAATTTGGTTCCATTTTTCAACCTTTTGGAAAAAGAAATTCTGAGTTATAATAATAAAATATGAGCGATCAAAAAGACAAATTACAAAAATTTATTAAGAAATACTATCAGAAAGAAGAAAAAAACATAGAGCAAATTAAGCAACGAATTGAAAAAGAAAAAGAGGAGAGACAGTTTATTGATCGAGCGGTATATTATTTATTTCAAATTCAGGAGGAACTAAGAGAAATTATTGATAAAAATTATAGTGGGATTGTTTTTGATGAAAAGGACGTAGTATTAGAAGAGCCGCCGCTTTTTATCAAGAACGATTTATGTTTTAGTTGCTTTTCAATGGCAAAGAAGTTAAAAAAATCGCCCGTGCTTCTGAGCGAAGAAATTGTTAATTTAATTAATGCTTCCACTGAAAAAGAATTCATTGCCGAGGCGGCGAGTGAAGGTCCTTACGTTAATCTTAATTTAAAATCAGAAATTTATAGCAAAGTTCTAGCTCAAATTATTAATTTAGGCGAACAGTACGGAGAAAGCAATTTAAATTCCGGAGAAATCATTCTTATTGATTATTCCTCGCCCAATATTGCGAAGCCAATAGGATTAAATCATCTACCTTCAACTATTATTGGCCATGTTTTAGGAAATCTTTATCATGCGACAGGCGCCAGCGTTATTCGACATAATTATTTAGGCGATTGGGGGACAAATTTTGGCGCTTTATTATGGGCTTATTTTTATTGGGGTGATGATAAAAAAATTCAAGAAAATCCAGTTATAGAATTAAAAAATTTATACGTGCGATTTGTTGAAGAGGCGAGTCAAAATGAAGTAATGATTAATGAAGCGCGTGAATTTTTTAATCGATTAGAAAATGGCGATGAAAAACTTTTAAGAATTTGGAAAAAGTTTCGCGATTTAAGCATTAAAGATTTTAAAAAAGTCTATCGACGTTTGGGAATAACTTTTGATTGTTATTTAGGTGAAAGTTATTTTTTGGACCAAACAGATAAAGTAATTAATGAGGCTATTGAAAAAGGGGTTGCAAAAGAGAATGGCGATAATAAATTAGTAGTGGTAGATTCATTTGAGGGATTACCGTCATTTTTATTAAGAAAAGAAGACGGCTCAACCCTTTATCTCAGCCGTGATCTCGCCGCTTTGAAAGTACGTTTTGAGCTTTTTAATTTAAACTGGCTTTTGTATGTTGTGGGGAGTGAACAATCTCTTCATTTTCAACAACTGTTCGCCTTAGCAGAAGCGATGGGTTATCTAAATGAAAAGAAAAAGGCCAAACACATTCCCTTCGGCTTAATTTTAATTGAAGGAAAAAAGATGGCGACAAGAAAGGGAAGTCTTATTGAAATGGACGAATTGATTAACGAGGCTATTAAGCGAGCAAAAGATTTAATCACAAAGAAAAATTCCAAGATGAGCGAATCGGAAAGTAAAAAAATTGCCGAACAGGTTGGACTAGGCGCAGTGATTTATAATAGTTTAAAACAATCACGATTGCAGAATATTAATTTTGATTGGGAAAAGGTTTTAAATTTTGAATCTGCGAGCGCACCGTATCTTCAATATAGTTGTGTACGCATTAAATCAATTTTGAGAAGAATAGATCGGAGGGGAGATGTAAAAATTAGCGTCGATCAATTGGCAAAAGCTGTTTTTGAAAATTCAACAGAATTTGAAATTTTAAAAAAATTAATGCTATTTCCAATGATTATTATCAAAGCCCAAAAAGAAGACGCTCCGCACCTACTTTGTACTTATTTAGAAGAGTTGGCGCAATTATTTAATAAATTTTATGATAATGTTTCTGTTATTAAAACAACAGATGAAAGTCTTAAAAATTCTCGAGTGCTTTTGATTAAAGCCACGCTGCAAATTTTAGAAAAAGGATTGGCATTGTTAAATATTAGAGTGCCTAATAAGATGTAATAAAAGATTAAAGAAATCGAAAAGCGGCCAGCGAAGCTGGCCGCTTTTCAAACACTTATTTCTTCTACAATGTAGGAGTAGGAGTAGTGGTGGGGGTTGCAGCTGGAGTTAGTGTGGGAGTCGGAGTTGTTGTTGCAGTTGGTGTTGGCGTAAGAGTAGGACTGGCAGTTGGAGTTGGTGACGGTGATGCCTCAGGCTTGCGAGAAAAGAGGCGAACAATTTTACCCCAAAGAGAGGAGTATTGTTCTTCGTTACTGAGATAATCGTTTAAAACAATTTGTTGTTGAGTAAGTGCGTTAATCAATTCCTGCACCATCTGTTGCTCTCCTGCATTGGTTAATTGATTTTTTAACTGTTCTAATTGCTGAATGCGCAATTGAATTTGTTCCAGATGTTTTTTTACTTGATTAATGCTTGTTAAATCAGGACCAAAAATCGATTTGAGCCATTTAGGGCGAGAATCAATTTTTTCTATTCGTTCTTGAATTTGCTGTTGTAACTCTTTTTGGCTTCTAGCAATTTCTCGTACTTGTTGTCCAATACCAGTAATTTCAGTTGTTGTAGCAGTTAATAATTCTTCGACTTTTTGGGCAACAATACTCATATGCTCGCGCGCAGTTTCGCTTCTAGGATTAAGCGTTTTATTAGGCCGAGGATTGTTTGTTATTAATGTTGGTGTTGTTGTTGCCACTTGATTTTGTTCTCCTGTTCGCTGCTGAATATCTGTTTCTTCTCCCTGGTTCTGAGTTTGGATTTGATTTTTTTCTTGAATATTTTTTTGCAGTCCCGGTGCATTAATGGGCAAATTTGGAGTTTCTGTTGCCAGAGAGGATCCAATAGGAGCAATAGTTGTAATGGGAGCGCTCTTTTGTTTATTGCCGGTTTGATTGGCCGATTGAGAATTTGTTGTCGCGGCCATCAAAGGAACGGTAATAAACAGTGAAAGACTAATAATCAAGGTAATTTTTTTATTCATATATTGTTTGATTATTTATTCGACTTTTATTTATTCGACTTTTTATGTTAACTCTTTTTTGTGTCGGGCTGCCGGGAATTGAACCCGGGTCGCACCCACCCCAAGGGTGTATACTACCATTGTACTACAGCCCGCAAAAAATTAAAAGTATTAGAAATTAAGGTTTCTAGTTGGACTGGACAAAAAGAGGAGAATGATTATTAAAATAGCAGTAATTTAGCTAATATTTTATCGCTTGATTAATAAACCCGATTCGGTTAAAGGAGTTCTCAGTTTTTACTTTGCCGCTTCTTTTTTTAAATTTTTAATGCAATGAGTGCAAGCCTTAACTCTTTTGCCAGATGGCAAACGAAACCATTGCAAGTTGGCTTTTGTTTTTTTCCGATTAACCGGATCATACTTACTTCTAATTTTTTTTCGTGCTATACTGTAAGTATAAGATTTTCCACAAATAGCGCATTGACGCATAATAACATTTCTTTCATCCGACTAATTTTTAGTTTAACCTATTTTAAAATTTTTTCAAATTATTATGAGCGGATCTATTTTAATTTTCCAATTAATTATTTTACTTTTTTCAGTTATTTTACACGAAGTGAGTCATGGATATACGGCTTATATATTGGGCGATGATACGGCAAAAGTTAATGGCCGATTAACGTTGAACCCTTTGCCGCATTTAGATCTCTGGGGTTCTTTTTTATTTCCGATGATTTCTTACTTCATTAGCGGTGGCACATTTATTTTTGGTTGGGCTAAGCCGGTTCCTTTTAACCCTCTAAAATTAAAAAAACCAAAAAGAGACATTGGATTGGTTGGTTTAGCTGGGCCTTTAGCTAATTTATTTGTGGCTCTTTGTTTTTCTATTATTATTCGATTGGCTCATATTTTTAATTGGGCATTTTTAACGCCTCTGTTTACTTTTTTTTCTATTATTATTTATCTCAACATTCTTTTAGCAATTTTTAATTTAGTACCAATTCCGCCGCTCGATGGTTCTAGAGTAATTTATTCTTTATTGCCAAGGAAGTGGGAAAAATTTTATTGGAGTTTAGAGCGATTCGGTTTTATTTTAGTAATGATTTTTGTTTTATTCGGATTTCAATTAATCGTTCCACTCATTGATTCGCTTTTTACACTTTTCGTTGGTTAAAAGAGCAACACTTTTAAAAATTTTGTAAAGAAAAAAGTTATCCACAATTTCTATTATTGAAGGGAAAATCAACGCAGTCTAAAATTTAGATAAAGATTTTAAAAAGGTCAAAATTTTTTCGAAAAATTTTTTAAAAAATGAAGAATAAAATTCTAAAAGTGCAAAAACGTGATGGGTCGATTATTGATTTTGATGAAACACGAATCCACGATGCTATTTATAAGGCAATTACAGCTACTAACCAAGGCGATGGTAAAAGAACCAAAAAATTAACTGAAAAAGTCGTTGAATTATTAAATCGAAGATTTAAAACCGATGAAATTCCTCATGTTGAGCAGATTCAAGATACCGTTGAAGAGGTTTTAATTTTGGAAGGACTGACTGAAACAGCCAAAGCTTATATCCTTTATCGTGAACAAAGAAGAAGAATTCGTGAGTCCGTTGCTTTGGTTGATGAATCGATTGAGATGGTTGATAAATATATTAGCGAAATCGATTGGCAGGTGCACGAAAATGCCAATATGACCTATTCACTTCAAGGACTCAATCAATATATTATTGCTCAAGTAGAAAAAAAGTATTGGTTAAATAAAATTTATCCTAAAGAAATTAGAGAGGCTGCGCAGAATGAAGATTTTCATATTCATAATTTAGAAACATTGGCACCTTATTGTATGGGATGGGATTTGATGGATTTACTTCTCAAAGGCTTTGGTGGTGTGCCGGGAAAAGTAGAATCTCTTCCGCCCAAACATTTTCGAACCGCTCTTGGGCAATTAGTGAACTTTCTTTTTACACTTCAAGGAGAAACCGCCGGCGCTAACGCCGTTTCTAATTTAGATACGCTGCTTGCACCATTTATTCGTTATGATCATTTATCTCCCAAAGAAGTTAAACAAGCTATTCAAGAATTTCTTTTTAATTGTATGGTGCCGACACGAGTTGGTTTTCAAACGCCTTTTCTGAATGTTAGTTTAGATATTAAACCGCCACAATTTTTAGCTAATCAGTCAGTAATTATAGGTGGTCAGCCGCAAAGTGAGACTTATGGTGATTTTCAAGAGGAAATGGATTTATTCAATAAAACTTTTTATGAAGTCATGCTTGAAGGAGATGCTAAAGGCCGGCCATTTACTTTTCCGATTCCAACAGTTTCCATTACTAAAGATTTCGATTGGGATAATTCAGCCTTGGATCCAATGTGGGAAGCTACAGCCAAATATGGAATTAATTATTTTTCCAATTTTGTAAATTCTGATATGAAGCCAGAAGATTTTCGTTCAATGTGTTGTCGATTGCGTTTGGATAATCGAGAGCTGTATAAAAGAGGAGGGGGTTTGTTCGGCGCAGCTCCTCTCACAGGTTCAATTGGCGTTTGTACAATTAATATGCCACGCATTGGCTATCTTTCTAAAACTAAAAAAGAGTATTTTGAACGTTTGGCGCATTTAATGGATTTAGCCAAAGAATCTTTAGAAATCAAAAGGAAAACGCTAGAGAATTTTATTGAAAAAGGATTATATCCTTACACTAAATTTTATCTTTCTTCAGTCAAAAACATTCGTGGCCAATACTTTGGTAACCATTTTTCAACAATTGGTTTAATTGGAATGAACGAATCACTTCTTAACTTTTTGGGTGAAGATATTTCTACGAAACGCGGCATCAAATTTACTTTGGAAGTATTAGATTTTATGCGAGATCGTCTGGTTGATTATCAAAAAGAAACAGGCAATTTATATAATCTTGAAGCTACGCCGGGTGAGGGCACGAGTTATCGTCAAGCTAAAATAGATAAAGAAAAATATCCGGATATTATTACTAGCGGCACCAAAGAGCTTCCTTATTATACAAATTCAACAATGTTGCCAGTTAATTTTACTGATGATATTTTTGAAGCTTTGAAATTGCAAAATGATATTCAAACAAAATATACAGGCGGAATTGTTACTCATATCTTTTTGGGCGAACGCCTCTCGGATATTACAACTACAAAAAATTTGATTAGAACGGTTTGTTCTAAATTTAATATTCCTTATATTACCTTGACGCCAACGTTTTCTATTTGCCCAACGCACGGTTATATAAATGGCGAGCACTTTTTTTGTCCCAAGTGTGCGGTTAAGCAACCATGCGAAGTTTATTCGCGAATTGTTGGTTATTTGAGGCCGGTGAGTCAATGGAATTTTGGTAAACAGCAAGAATTTCGTGATCGTAAAGAATTTAGCGTAAAGAAAAATAAATTGCTAGTTTCGAAAAAATAAATAATGATAATGGAAATAGGCGGATTGCAAAAAACAACGCTCATTGATTATCCGGGCAAAATAGCCTGTACCATTTTCTTAATAGGTTGTAATTTTCGTTGTCCATTTTGTTATTCGGCCGAGCTCGTTTTGCCAGAAAAAATTAAAAATCAGCCACGCATTGATGAGAAAGAATTGTTTCGTTTTTTAAAAGAAAGGCGGGAATATTTAGAAGGTGTGGTTATTTGCGGTGGAGAGCCAACCATTCATTCTGATCTGTCTGATTTTTTGTTGCAAATTAAAAAAATGGGCTATTTGATTAAATTAGATACCAACGGCACTCACCCAGATGTAATAAAAAAATTAATTGATAAAAAACTTGTTGATTATATTGCAATGGACATTAAAGCGCCACTTGAAGAAGAGAAATATGCTGTGGCGAGTGGTGTCAAGGTTGATTTAGAAAAAATTAGACAAAGTATAGCGCTAATTAAAAATTCGGGTATTGATTATGAATTTCGGACAACTGTTGTTCCAACTATTCATCAATTAGAAGATCTTCTCAATATTGCTCAAGCGATTGCACCTGCCCAAAAATTTTATTTGCAAAATTTTCGACCCGAGAAAACCTTAAATGAAAATCTTTTACAAGTTAAACCATTTTCGGAAACAGATTTAGAAATGATACTAGAAAAAATTAAAAATTTATTTGAAGAGTGCCGGATAAGATGAACATTTCAACCTTTCTTTTGGCAGGTAAGTTTAAAAGACAGAATAGCAAAAAATTTATTGGAGGCTGAAACCTTTTGGAAGATAAAAAACAGTCAATTTTCAATTAGCACTCTTGACATAAGAGTGCTAATTGAATATAATTGATTATAAAAATATGCTGAATGAACGACAGAAAAAAATAATAGATTTGATTATTAAAGAATACAGTAAAAACCAGAAACCAGTTG
>Ga0209506_1001511_pt1 | contig 24109 bp, 18 predicted proteins | sample AD_JPNHG2_MetaG_FD_184409 | JGI IMG/M metagenome (GOLD analysis project Ga0209506, IMG submission 184409) | Active sludge microbial communities of municipal wastewater-treating anaerobic digesters from Japan - AD_JPNHG2_MetaG (SPAdes) (version 2) | ecosystem: Engineered > Bioreactor > Anaerobic...
CCGGTTGGCACCGGAAGGCTGGCAAAAAGAGCATCCCTACAAGGGCCCTCCTGGGGCTACCACATTGCCAGAGGAGGCCTCACGTACCGAGACACTTGATGCCTGGTCTAGGTTACGCAAGCAAAGCTGGGCCTGATTATTGCAGAAGGTGTACGAGGTAGATCCGTTTATCTGCCCGAAATGCCAGGGGGTAATGTCAGTTGTGGCGATTATTGAGGAACACCTCAAAATCGGTGCTTATAGGGCTTCGTGGGGAAGGTATACCTTGGAACTTTGTCAGATTGGGGCAAATCAGGGCTTGACGGCAGAAATAGACTGGAATTATGCTTTATAGGGTCGGCGTTGCCGAAAAATTCTGATTGGATGTGATGTTCGGGTTGGCAAAATAGTCGGCGATCGGGGCAAAAGCCGAATTTCTACGGAAAACCGCAAAAATCCCGAAATGACAGTTCCTATCAGTAAAACCGCAAAAATCCCGAAATGACAGTTCCTATCAGTCCGCTGTATACATCATGCTAGTCTGGAATCTATTAAGGGGGTGATATGAAAGCATGCAGACGAGGTCACATTGTAGAAGCTTGGATTGCCGACTTCTCATGGAATCGGGTCCCCCCTCAATGGCTTATAGAAGCCATGCTCGCCGGAGAGATAAGACGTGACGAACAGACCGGAGAGGTGTGGGTCACGCACCCAGTCGAACAGAAGGTGGAGCAAGGGGACGTTATAGTTCGTAATTCAGTACTCGATTTGATCGTAGTCCCAAGGGATGAATTCGACAGGGACTATGTCTGGTTCAAAGAACCACCTCTTCCATTTTGAAGCTATAACGAGCCTGGCTCGCGTGTATAGCAGCTGCTGCGCATGCAGCGGTCAATCTTCCCTGTTCACTGACTTGAAAACTTTGAACAGGGTGCAACGGAGGGTACTTATGAGAAAGGAGAGCTCATTTTTTTTGTATTCCCTGGGGTGAAAATTTCAAAGCACCTGCTGTTTAGGGTGTAAAAGCCCATGTTTCACATCTTTTGTGGGGTAAACAAAATTTAGATGTGCTTTTATTTCCTTTCTAAGCAAAAAGATAGAAACAACGAAAATTGCTCAAAGTAAGAACTCGGAAAAGGGGAATATTTACCATCATCCTGGTGGTGATGTTCTTCTCAGTGTTTATACCCCTTTCTTTAACCCTTGTGCTTTGGCGTTTTGTGTATTGGGGGGCGAGCATTAACAAGGCTAATATCATCAACAGCAAAAATTAAACGGAATTGTGGTTTCTCTCTTGACTGCCCCTATAAGCGCTATACAATTACTATGGCTCTATATGTTATTCAGCCAAGGAGGTTCTATGAAAAAGATTTCGAAGCTCACCGCCCTGAGTATGGCGTTGATCTTCACCGTGGCCAGTGCAGGCCTATTCGCCCAGGCCAAGGCCAAGTTCCATATCGGCGTAGTTACCGGTACGGTTTCCCAATCGGAGGACGACCTGCGGGGCGCCGAACGGCTTATTAAGGACTATGGCTCGGTAAAAAACGGCGGTATGGTCCAGCACATCACCTATCCCGATGACTTCATGTCCCAGCAGGAGACCTACATTTCTTCCGTTGTTGCCCTGGCCGATGATCCTCTCATGAAAGCCATAGTGGTAAACCAGGCAATTCCCGGGACCACCGAAGCCTTTAAACGGGTTCGGGCAAAACGGCCCGACATACTGCTTTTAGCCGGCGAACCCCATGAGGACCCGCTTGTAATTCAGAGTGCAGCCGACCTGGCCCTCTCTGCGGACTTTGTATCCCGGGGCTACCTGATCCCCTGGGCTGCAAAACAGCTGGGTGCAAAATCCTTTGTTCATATCTCCTTTGCCCGCCATATGAGTTATGAATCCCTGGGCCGCCGCCGGGCTATTATGGAAGAAGCCTGCAAGGATCTGGGCCTGAAATTCTATTTTGAAACCGCCCCCGATCCTACCGGTGACATCGGCATGCCCGGTGCACAGCAGTTCATGCTGGAAAAGGTCCCCCAGTGGATAGAAAAATATGGCAAAGATGCGGCCTTCTTCTGCACCAATGATGGTGAAACCGAACCTCTGCTCAAGCAGATGCTAGCCTTTGGCGGTATCTTTGTAGAAGCGGACCTTCCCTCTCCTCTCATGGGATATCCGGGAGCCCTGGGACTGGATCTTTCCAAAGAAGCGGGCGATTTCCCCGCGATCCTTAAAAAGGTTGAAAATGCGGTTATTGCCAAGGGCGGTGCCGGCCGCTTTGGTACCTGGGCCTTCTCCTATGGCTACACCCTGACCGCAGGTCTTGGTGAATTTGCCAAGAATGTTATCGAAGGCAAGGCCAAGAAGGACAGCCTTAAGGATGTCTTCGCCGCTCTGGGTAAATTTACCCCCGGTGCAAAGTGGAATGGTGCCTATTATGTTGATATGGGAACCGGTGTCCGGGCAAAGAACCAGGTCCTGATATATATGGATACCTATATCTTCGGCAAGGGCTTCCTGCCCACCACGGCTCAAACCGTTCCTGAAAAGTATTATAAAATTCAGATGAAGAAACAGTAGTTTACTTTTTGCTCTGGTGCGGGCTTTCGGTTCGCACCAGAGCAGAATCCCTATACTTCGGTTATTAAAACCGCCTTATCGTCTTCCGATTCACCAAGCAAAGCAAACTTTTTTACGATCTGCTGAGGCATTGCCTGAAGAGCGGTAGTTTTTAATTCCCCGGCAAACTGTTCCAGAAGGGGTATGGAGTCAACCCAGCTTTTAGTTTTTCCGCTGATGGGATCTTTAATTTCCAGTAAACCGTCGGTACAGAGGATGAACCGATCCCCCCTGGCTATATCAAGGGTTTCCGCATGGTATTGCAAGCCCTCCATTATTGCCACCGGAGGATTCTTAGTCTGTAACGGTCTCTGTTCCCCCTGAACCGGCAGGTAGAGGATAGGCGGATGCCCCGCGGTAAGATAGGTTGCCTTTAAGGAACGGCGGTTAATCTTTAAGGCCGCTGCTGTGAGATAGGTTTCCTGACACACGGTCTGGGAGAGGATGTCCCCCAGATAGCCAAAGGCTTCTTCCATGGTATAGGTCGGGTTAGAAAATTGTTTAATCAAAACCTTGACAGCCGGAGTGATAAAACTGGTTTTTACATCGTGACCAGCTACATCAATAATCATATACAGGTGGATATCCTCCGCCAGTTGTTCCACCTCATAGAAATCACCCCCCGCTTCGTGGAGGGACTGGTAGTAAACGGCAAACCTTGCTTCCGGCATCTCTGAAGGCTGCAGGAGCAGGGCCTGCTGGGCAGCCTTTATCTGTCCAAGGCTTTCAATCTTGCTCTGGAGTAAATCCCTGTTGGCCATACTCAGCCGGATATGTACCCGGATGCGGGCCTTTATTTCCGCAGGATTTGCGGATTTTACTATATAATCAACAGCCCCAAGCTCAAAGGCTTTAATTTTGGATTGCTGGTCATCCATGCTGGTCAGCATAATGACCGGAGTCCATGCGAGGGCGGGGTCGGTCTTGAGCCGTTTCAGGGTTTCAAACCCATCGATACCGCCCATTACTACGTCCAGCAGTATAAGCATGGGCCGCCGTTCCTGTACCATAGCGAGGCAGGCTTCTCCGCTGGGGGCCTCCCATACCTGGTATCCCTCTTCGTCCAGAATATAGTGCAGAAATTTGCGGTTGGTGGTTGAATCATCGACTACCAGGACTGAATAGATATTATCCATATGTAATAACTATACTACTGCCGGGAATTAATGCAAAGTTGTATATTTATTACTTTTCGTTGTATACTATCCTGCCCCCTTTGGGGAAAACCTATATAAACAGGAACAATCATGGGACAGACAGGTCCGCTTTTGTCTGTAAAAAACGTTTCCAAGGAATTCTATGGGAACGTGGTTTTACAGGATGTGAGTTTTGAACTGCATGAGGGAGAGATACTGGGACTCGTTGGAGAAAATGGGGCCGGTAAAACAACCCTGATGCGGATATTATTCGGTATGCCGGTGATTGCAGAAACCGGTGGTTTTAAGGGAACCATAGAGATTGATGGAAGGCCGGTCTCCTTTTCCAGCCCCTTTGACGCGCTTGATGCGGGTATTGGGATGGTTCACCAGGAATTCAGTCTCATCCCGGGTTTTTCCACCACGGAAAACATTGTGCTGAACAGAGAATCCATGCGGCCGAGCCTTCTGAACGAGGTGTTTGGTGAACGGATGAGTATCCTGGACCGGACCCTGATGCGGCAGCGGTCTGAATCGGCCATAGCCAAGCTCGGTGTGACCCTGGATCCGGACATGCTGGTCACCGAAATGCCTGTGGGGCACAAACAGTTTACCGAGATTGCCCGGGAAATCAGCCGGGACCATTCCCGTATTCTGGTGCTGGACGAACCTACGGCGGTTCTTACCGAAAGCGAAGCCCAGGTCTTGCTGACTTCTCTCAGGCGGCTTGCCTCTGAGGGGGTGGCTATTATTTTTATTTCCCATCGTTTGCAGGAAGTGCTGGATCTCGCTGACCGGGTGGTGGTTTTACGGGATGGTGTGGTAGTTAAGGACAGCCCCACCAAAGGACTTTCTATCCGGGACATCGCTTCCTGGATGGTGGGCCGGTCGGTGAGTGGCGAAACAGAGCAGCAGGATAGCCACCGTACCCTCGGGGAACCGATTCTTACGGTGGAGCACCTCTGGGTGGATATGCCCGGCGAAACAGTCCGGGATGTGTCTTTTTCTGTACAACGGGGGGAAATCTTTGGCATTGGAGGCTTGGCTGGCCAGGGAAAACTGGGGGTCCCCAACGGTATCATGGGGCTCTATCCTGCGGGCGGTCTGATTCGTCTGGGGGACAGGGCTCTCACGCTGAATGATCCTGCGGGAGCTCTCCGAGCAGGTATGGCCTTCGTGTCAGAGGACCGCCGGGGGGTGGGACTTCTTCTGGATGAAAGCCTCGACTGGAACATTGCCTTTACGGCCATGCAGGTCCATGGCCAGTATCTCAAATCCCTGCTCGGTGGTCTTATAAAGCTCCGGGATGAAAAGGCCATGGCAGAATTGAGCCAGGAGTACATCAACCTGTTGGATATTAAATGTACGAGCCATAAACAGAAGGCCCGGGAACTCTCCGGAGGGAACCAGCAGAAAATCTGCCTGGCCAAGGCCTTTGCATTAAAACCCCAGGTGCTCTTTGTGTCCGAGCCTACCCGGGGCATTGATATTGGCGCAAAAAAGCTCGTGCTCGATACGCTGCGCCGGTATAACCGGGAATACGGAACCACCATCGTTATGGTGTCCAGCGAGTTGGAGGAACTGAGGTCTATCTGCGACCGTATTGCCATTGTGGATGAGGGCCGCATCGCGGGCATCCTGCCGGCCCATCGGGATTCTGCCGACTTCGGACTCCTTATGGCAGGGCAAGTTAAAGAAACCCATGCAATGGAGGCTTCCCGTGAATAATATAAAAACCTTTATCCAGGATTTTGGCTGGCCCCGTATCATTATCTTTTTATTCCTGGTGTCTCTCTTTATTTTAGCGCCCGTGGTAGGGGTCAGGCTGGATGCTTCTATTTCGGATGTAATGAACCGTTTCGGCCAGTATGCGATTCTGGTTCTGGCGCTGGTACCCATGATTCAATCCGGGGCGGGGCTCAATTTTGGTCTTGCGCTGGGGATAGTGGCTGGACTACTCGGGTCTACCCTTTCCCTGCAGTTAGAGCTCCGGAGCTTTTTGGGCTTCTTTGGGGCCATTGGGCTGGCAACCCCCTTTGCAGTTTTGTTCGGGTACTTTTACGGGAAACTGCTCAACAAGGTAAAGGGCGAAGAGATGACCATTGCCATGTATGTGGGCTTTTCCTTCGTCATGCTCATGTGCATCATGTGGCTCATTCTCCCCTACAATAATCCCACCATGGTCTGGGGCTACGCCGGCAAGGGGCTGCGTACCACGATTACCGTAGAAGGGTACTGGCTTAAAATATTGAATAACTTTCTGGCCATAAAAATTGGGGAGTTCTTTGTGTTCCCCACAGGGCTGCTGCTCTTTGTAGCCCTCTGTGCATTCCTTATGTGGGTCTTCTTAAAAACCAAGACCGGCACGGCTATGACCGCGGTCGGGTCTAATCCGGATTTTGCCCGGGCTTCCGGGATCAGTGCGGACCGGATGCGGCTTATTTCGGTTGTTATTTCCACCTTCCTCGGTGCTGTGGGAATCATCGTATATCAGCAGAGTTTTGGCTTTATCCAGCTCTACACGGCACCCAACCCGATGGTATTCCCCGCGGTGGCCGCCATACTGATCGGGGGGGCGAGCATTAACAAGGCTAATATCATCAATGTAATTGTAGGAACCTTCCTCTTTCAGGGGCTTCTTACCATGACCCCGTCGGTTATCAACTCGATTCTGCAGACCGATATGTCCGAGGTTATCCGTATGATCGTATCCAACGGAATGATTCTGTACGCCCTTACCCGCAAAACAAAGGTGTCCAAATGAGTGCTAAAACAAATGTTACCAAATTCCTTTCCGAATATGCGGTGGTTATTATTTTTGTCGTCCTTACCCTGGCTTCCATCGCTCCATCGGGACTTTCGATTCCCTATATTATCCAGGAAGTGATCACCCGGCTTGGCCGCAATTCCTTTCTGGTTATCGCCCTGCTTCTGCCGATTTATGCCGGGATGGGGCTGAACTTCGCAATGACCCTGGGTGCTATGGCAGGCCAGATCGGCCTGATTTTTGCGGTAGACTGGGGTGTGGCGGGCTGGCAGGGGCTGGTCTTTGCCTTGCTGGTGGGTCTCCCCATTGCGGTGCTTCTTGGATGGGTGACCGGTTCGGTTATGAATAAAGCCAAGGGCCGTGAGATGGTGACGGGCTATATCCTGGCCTTTTTTATAAACGGCATCTATCAGTTTTTTGTGCTCTACCTTATGGGCTCCCTTATCCCGATGCGGAATCCGGCTATTGTCCTGTCCCGGGGCTATGGTGTTCGGAATACCCTGAACCTGGAGTCGGTCCGGCAATCCCTGGATACCCTGTTCATGCTTAGAATCGGACCCTTTGCGATTCCGGTTGTCACCTTTATAGTGATTTTCCTGCTCTGTCTCTTTATTGTCTGGTTCAGAAAGACCAAACTGGGCCAGGATATGCGGGCCGTGGGGCAGGATATGGCCGTGGCAGGGGCTGCGGGTATTGATGTGGAAAGAACCCGGATTGTGGCGATTATTATCTCTACGGTGCTGGCCTGCGGCGGGCAGATCATTTTCCTGCAGAATATGGGAAACCTGGCCACCTATAATGCCCATGACCAGACCGGCTTCTTTGCTGTGGCGGCCCTGCTTGTGGGCGGGGCTTCCGTAACCCACGCCAATATCCCCAATGTATTTATCGGGGTTATACTGCTGCACGCCATGTTTATAGTTTCGCCCCTGGCGGGTCAGAAGCTCTTCGGGTCTGCCATGATCGGCGAATACTTCAGACAGTTTATTGGATACGGCGTTATTGCCCTCTCCCTGGTACTCTATGCATGGAAATCCCGGCGGGCCGCAGAAGATCAGCGATCCCAGCTGAGGCAGGGCTCAGCAACTGGAGGTGCAAAATGAAGCGGATCATGATCCGTTCTGCCCTTGGGCTCGTTTATGTGGCACTTTTAGTTCTCATGCTCGTGACCGGCAAGCGGCATACAATTTTAATTGACAATAAGGCCGACCCAAATGGCGCTTATGGCGCGATAAATGGTATGTCGGTCCAGATTGATAAGCTGGAATCCGCAGAATATTACCCTGGAGACCGGGATAAGGCTGTTGTAAAAGGCCAGCGGCACCATATCAAGATTGAGCTCTTTGATGATGAAAAGGTCATTGAACGGGACTTTCGTCTGCCCCTTAACCAGGACATGGTGCTGCTTTCGGTCCCCAAACTGGTTGCTGGTATAGAACCCTATATCGAGCCCTTTACGGTGCAGCTTGAACAGGCTGGTATGGACCAGACAGCGAACCAGTCCCAGGAACACCAGCAGTTTGGCACCGATGCGGAGGGACTCCCCCTGGATATGGGTAACCCTGCGCAAACAGGGATGGAACAGAATCAATAGTCGTACACTTTTAACTCCAAATGGGGCCTTTAAGAGGCCCCTGAAGGAGCCCCTGAAGAGGCCCCCTGTTAACATAATGTTAAAAATTCGTTAGTATCCGGTTACCATGGTATATATTGATACACTTTTTAGGGTCCTGGGCAGCCTCGGACTCTTTCTCTTTGGCATGAAGATCATGAGCGAAGGTATTCAGAAGACCGCCGGGGACCGACTCCAGCGGATTCTGAATTTTATGACCGGGAACCGTTTTGCAGCAGTTTTCACTGGTCTGGCGATTACAGCGATTATCCAGTCATCCTCGGCAACCACAGTTATGGTGGTTTCCTTTGTAAATGCGGGGCTCCTTTCGCTTTTCCAGGCCATAGGCGTTATTATGGGGGCCAATATTGGTACCACCGTAACTGCCTGGATCGTGTCCCTCATCGGGTTTAAGATGAACGTAAGTGCCCTGGCACTCCCGGCTATCGGTATTGGTTTTATCCTCTATATGGCGATCAAATGGGGATTTAAAGATCAGGGGGAGGCGATTCTCGGTTTTGGAATTCTCTTCCTTGGTCTGGACTTTCTCACCAAGTCTCTGCCGAAGATTGATCACGAATCGATAGCCTTTATTGCTTCTGTTTCCAATCTGGGCTTTATCTCCGAGATGATCGGAGCTGCGGTAGGTCTGGGGGTGACACTGATTGTACACTCATCCAGTGCTTCCACAGCGATTTTTATTACCATGGCTTTTAATGGTATGATTGATTTCCCCATGGCGGCAGCCATGATTCTCGGAGCTAATATCGGAACCACCATTGATGCGCTTCTTGCATCTATCGGTACAAAGGCGGTGGCAAAACGGGCCGCGCTGGTCCATGTGCTTTTTAATGTTATTGGTTCAGTGATTGCCCTGGCCGTGTTCAAACCCTTCCTGGCCCTGGTGGATTTTATTATTCCCGGGGAACCCACGGGAGCTGCCATAACTACCCATCTGGCCATGCTGCATACCCTTTTTAATACTATCAACACCATTCTCTTTCTTCCCTTTATGAAACCCTTTGAAAGGCTGGTAACCTTCCTTGTAAAGGATGATCCCAAGGAAGTGCAGGCTGTGTACCGCCTTTCCTACACCGCTGCGTCAATCCAGGAAACCCCTGAATTGCAGATCCCCCGGGCAGAAAAGGAAATCCAGGATCTGGCAGGTCTTGTTCAGGGTATGTTTGAGCAGTTCCAGGAAGCCCTGAAGGCTAAGCATGGGGGAGCTGTAGACGAGATTGTGGAATTACTTAAAGAAAAGGAAGACTATGCGGACCAGATGCGGGAGCAGATCAGCCGTTTCCTGATAGAATGTACCCGGGCACAGCTTAGTCCCCGGTCGGAACAGAAGGTCTCCCAACTCATGCGGATTGTGGCCGACCTGGAGGATATGACCGACGACTGCTACAGTTTGAGCTTGACCTTGCAGCGGAGTTACCATAAAAAACTGGAATTTAACCGGAAGGAACTGGATGCTCTGGAACCCTATCTGCTGCTCGTCAGGGACTTCCTTGTCTTTGTACGGGAGCATATGGGAAAAGCCCTTAGTGCGGAAGATCTGGAGCATGCAAAAACCCTGGAAGAACGTATTGATCAATTCCGAAGCAAGTTAAAGAAACTGGCTCGGAAAAATATAGAAGGTGGTGCGGATGTTAAAACGGAACTTCTCTTTATCGATCTGGTGCGCCGGATTGAAAAACTGGGAGACTATTCCTACAGCATTACCGAATCCTTAAGTCACATGCCTGCCTAGGCTCCAATCCCGAAAGCTTACATCCAGCCCTGCCGGGGCCGTTCCCGATCTATCCGGGTACGGTCCCCATGGCCGCTGTACACCGTGGTATGCCCTGGCAGACTGAAGAGCCGCCTCAGGCTGGCCTGGAGGGCAAGTTCATCCCCACCGGGCAGATCGGTCCTGCCGACCCCGCCTGCAAAGAGGGTGTCTCCGGCAAAGAGGACCCCCTTCTCTTCATCAATATACCCGACTGAACCGGGAGTATGACCCGGCAGATGGATGACACGGAAGGGGCCGATACGGTCCCCTTCTTCGAGGATCCGGCTTGCTTCGGGAAATTGGGACGGAAACCGTTCCAGGAATGCAAGCCCGCCGACCCCCGCCAGGTCCCGCCGATGGCGGATGATAGCCTTGCTCCCCAGATAATCCCTGTCCAATCGGTGTATTGCTATGGTGAGGGAGACCCCTTCTTCTTTGTAATGGCGGACCAGTTCCGGAATGGCAAGGATATGGTCAAAATGGCCATGGGTGCAGAGTATCTGCTGGGGAACTACCTTGAGGGCCTTGATCCGTGCTATAATTGCAGCAGCATCGGCACCTGGGTCTATGATTATACCAACTCGGCGATTGCTGGCGGGGTCAATTTCGTCGGTTTCTATGATATAGCAATTAGTCGCGATGGGGCCCACCACGAGGGAATGAATTTTATAGTGTTCCATGGAGGAATAGTACCCTGAGAATACAGGATGTTCTAGTCATTTTCGGATTTGCTCTCCTGTGGTATCTCTTAGTTCCCGTGATAGGGGCCTTTCATATCCGCCGTTTCTGGAGGCAGTTCCGAACCCGATTTGTCTCGCTGCAGCAGGTCCCCCTCCTAACTTATCAGCTTTCCCGGCTTAGATCGGAAACCCCTTCACTGTATCGCTGTATCGGAACCATAGAAGCGGTAAGTGACGAAGGACTTCTCTGGGTCCGAAGCGAAGGCCTCACTGTGGCGGTTTCTATGAATCGGGCTCAGATTTTTCTGGTGCCCCCGGAGCATTCCCAGGATGGGGTCTTGCAGCCCCTCAAGTGGCGCCAGTTTCCCCTGGTACTCGAAGGTTCTCAGGTCTATATTGCCGGGCCCTATTGTTTTAAAGAGAATCGTCCCCTGTTCTGCGGTACCGGCGAGGACCCCCTCCTGGTGTTGCTTTTTGACGGGAATGCAGAAACTCTTGTCTATCGGGTACTGGCTGCGGCTCGTCAGCCCAATGAATATTGGAATGGCATTACCCCTTACAGCCTTGCCCTGGGGGTATTCTCAGAGCTTTTACTTGCCGCTTCCTACAGCGGGCGGCCGGCCCTCCGTCTTGCGGTTCTCATGGCCCTTACCGCGGTTCTTATCCCTATGCTGCCCCTTTTGCCACCGGGGGTTTTATTTACCTCTTTTTACCGGCGCTGGTGGCGTAGGGCTCGGCAGTACCGTTCATACCGGGATGTGCTTGCATTTATCCACCAACATGAACAGTCTGCTCGCCCGGTTGACTTTTTGCCAGCCTCTGATACAGGTGTAAATGAACATACCTATAATAACAGAAGCCTGCTGCTCCTTGGCTATGCCATTTTTGCAGCAGGCTTCGGTATCGTGCTTAATATTCTGGTTGCACTCTTTGTTCTTCGGAGCCTATTCTTCTGACCTTTCCGAGTCGGTTGCTATTCCTGTTTCGGCAGTTTCCGAAGACTCCTCGGTGTAGTGGTAGTCGTCTACATTGTCTGATGGTTCTGTCTCTGTCTCTAGTTCCTTAACTGTTTCCGTATCACGGGGGAGCTCAGAAAAGGACCCCTCTTCGCTTCTGCTCCGGGCATGGTTTACCGTAAGGGTCCTTCCTTTAAAGATCTTACCATTCAAGGCTTCGATAATTGTATCAGCCCATTCTTTCCGTACCTGTACAAAGGAATAGTTATCCAGGATACGGATGAGGCCGATATCTTCTTTCTGGATATCCGTTACTGATAAAATGAGGGACAAAATCTCCCGGGGAAAGACCCGGCGGTTACGTCCGACACTGATAAAAATACGGGCCGATTCTTCTTCCGGAATGTTCTGCTTTTTCTGTTCGCTCTCGAGGTTGTTTTCGTTTCTGGTGGGCCTTCGATTTTCAGCATGGGGCCTACGATTTTTATTGTAGGGACGGCGTCCATTGCCTGAGCTTTCCAGGGCCTGCTGAATCAGGTAGGCGGAAACATAGGACCGCATAAAAAAAGGTACCTGTTTGCGGAACAGCGACCGATACTGGTTTAGAACCTCCGGATTCCCATCCTGTTTGATGGTATCCATAACCGTTGCAAGAAAGGCCTTAACGTCGGCTTCATTCGTAAAAGGAGGCATACGATTTTTCTCTCCCTGTTCTATTTTATTGGATAAAGTGTGGCATATTGTACCGTTTTACTCAAGGGCTTTGTTAAGTCGACAGAGGTATCGGCTTTCGTAAACCTGAAATCCTGTACGGTGCAAAACCCGGGAAAAACCTTCGAACTGGGCAGGCAGGGCAATCTGCAGGTACCGGATATCTCTTTTTTGTTGTTGCACCATTTCGAAGAGCCTTGTAAGCAGGGCTTCTGCGAGTCCCAATCCACGATATTCGGTGTATACTTCGAGGGCTTCGATACTCAGAAGATTTTCATATTGATGGGCGGAAATGTAGCCCGCAAAGTCACCCCGGCTGGTTTCGGCTACCAGGCTCATCGAGGCTGGGAATTGCCAGTCCTGCTGAGAGCCTGAAAGAAGAAAGGCTGGCATGGGGCCCCCCTGGTTTCGTTCAAAGTTGGTTTCCAGTTCAGCAATACATGACCTGTGAAGAACTTTGGCTGCTTCGGTATCCTCGGTTGTTCCGGGCCGAAACCGGAAATCCTCTAACACCAGGTCCTCCGTATCTTCCGGCTCTTCGCCGATTCGTTCTAGACCCCATTCTTCCCGGAGTGCGTTGTACCAATCGATCACTGTTCGGCGCATCTCCCGCTCCTTAAAGGCATACCAGAGCCGCTCTACTTCCGGGTGCTGGGAAAGTACATCCTTAAAGGCTCGGAAAACCCCCCGGCCCCGATCGAGCGCATGGGTCAGCTCGTTTTTAACCGGAGGATTCTTTAAGCCTGCGGTGAATTTTTCCATCAATCTGAACCCATCGTTGGAGGACCAGTTCGGCAGGGGGATATACCGATCCTCATTCTCGCTGTCTTCACCGGCTTCTTCTATTTCTTCCAGGGTGTGGACGATCCCTTCCTGGGTGTCCAGGAGAAAGTCTCCGTCCTGGTCTTCCATTGCAAAGAGGATCTGGTCAATAAGGGCTTCATCTAAGTCGAACTGCATTGTTCTATTGTAGGGCTGGCAGCGGTATACCGTCAAGTTTATTGACTGGTTGACAGAGTTGCCTTCTTTCTAGACAATTATAGAAACTTTCATGAAGGAGTTTGTCATGAGTATAATTGAATATGTCGAAGCCCGGGAGATTCTGGATTCCCGCGGCAACCCCACCGTTGAGGTGGATGTAGTTCTGGAAGATGGTACCCTGGGCCGTGCTGCGGTTCCTTCCGGGGCTTCTACTGGTGAACATGAAGCGGTGGAATTGCGGGACGGGGATAAGTCCCGGTACATGGGCAAGGGTGTCCAGAAGGCTGTAGAAAACGTAAATAACATTATTGCTGCAGAAATTCAGGGCCTGGATGCGCTTGAACAGGTTGATATTGACCGGACCATGATTGAACTGGACGGAACTGAGAACAAGGGAAAGCTCGGCGCAAATGCTATCCTTGGTGTTTCCATGGCGGTTGCCCGGGCTGCTGCCAACTATCTGGATATCCCCCTGTATCGCTATCTGGGGTCATTCCATGCAAACCTCCTGCCGGTCCCCATGGCTAACATTATCAACGGTGGTAAGCATGCGGACAATAAGATCGACTTCCAGGAATTCATGGTCATGCCCGTGGGTGCCCCGTCCATCCGGGAGGCGGTTCGCTGGACCGCTGAGGTGTTCCACACCCTTAAAAAGCTCCTCAAGGATGCAGGGAAGAATACCGCTGTCGGTGACGAGGGTGGATTCGCTCCCGACATCGATAACCAGGAAGCCCTGGACTTTATCATGAAGGCTATCGAAAAGGCCGGTTACAAACCCGGTGAGCAGATTGCCATCGCCCTCGATTGCGCCAGCTCCGAGCTCTTCGAAGAGGGCGGAAAGAAGGGGTATAAGTTCTGGAAATCTAATCCTGATAAACTCTTCAGCGCCCAGGATATGATCGATCTTTATACCAAGTGGGTAAATAACTATCCCATCATATCTATCGAAGATCCCCTGGATCAGAATGACTGGGATGGCTATGTAGCCATGACCAAGGCTCTTGGCAATAAGATCCAGATTGTTGGTGATGACTTCTTTGTAACCAATACCAAGCGGCTTTCCAAGGGTATTGAAATGGGAGCCTGCAACTCCATTCTTATTAAGGTTAACCAGATTGGTACCGTCACCGAAACCTATGAGGCGGTTGAAATGGCAAAGCGGGCAGGGTACACCGCCATCATTTCTCACCGTTCCGGTGAAACCGAAGACAGCTTTATCGCTGATCTGGTAGTTGCCCTGGAGACCGGACAGATCAAGACCGGTTCCATGAGCCGCACCGACCGGATCTGCAAGTACAACCAGCTGATGCGGATCGAAGATATGCTGGAAGGTGTATCCGAATACGCCGGCCGCAACGCCTTCTACAATCTTAAAAAATAAGGGAAAAAACCTTAACACCGGGGCAGTCATGTGCCCGGTATTCAAAGGTGTATCAGGGACCGTAGTATGGGCAGCCATGTACGGTCCCTTTTTTTATCTCTGCCAGATAGAACGGATCAGGGGGCCAAGAAGGGCATTCAGAAAACCTGCGCCCAGAATTGCCCAGATGCTGTTTATCCTGGTAAAGGCCCCTATATAGAAGGCTGCTAAGGCAAAAAAGAGGAGAAGCGGGTCCGCCGATGCGGGTCTGAGGACCCAGAGGGTCATAAGCATCATGGCCAGGCTCCCCGTTTTAAGGGCGTTATTCAGGTTTTGCTGGTTCAGGCTTACCCGGTTAGCCAGAAGGGTGGTAAGGACAATCATCAGGACCGGAAAGGTCACCACCGAAAGGGTTGCGAGCAGGGCGGTTAAGATGCCGCCGTGGTACCAACCGACCATGGTTGCCGCATTTAATGCAATCGGCCCCGGGGTAGACTGGGCGATGGCTATGAGGGACCGGAACGTCCCTTCATCAACCCAATGGGGAACTACTGCATTTTTGATGATACCTACGGTAGACCAGCCGCCTCCGAAGGCGATGATGCCGATCTTAAAGAAGGTCCAGGCTACTTCGAGGGTTTCCATAGTCCCTCCAGAAGATAGAGCGAGGCGATACCGCCCAGTAATATAGGCATGCTGTATCGAGGAATGAACACAAGAAGGAGCGTAAGGGCTGCTAATTCTATAAGTCGGATAAGGCGGGCCCTGCCGGCATTGTCCTTTACGAGCCGTTTTCCGTTTTTCCATGCCATGGCCGCCACGATGCCGGGCACCACCGAGCCCGCCCCATCGAGGAAGCGCTTCACCACAGGCAGGGACCCATAGGTAGTAAGCACACCGCTCACGAGGATGATGACGAGAAAGGGGGGCAGGATTACACCAAAAAAAGCTGCCACTGCGCCCCAGGCGCCGCAGAGCCTCAGGCTTACGAGAAGGGCGGTGGAAAGGGCCAGGGGGCCGGGGTAGGCCTGAGCCTGGGCAAAAATGTCATAATAGGTTTCTTCGTTCATCCAGCCCAGTTTTTCCAGGCGGTTTCCGATGACTGGCACTATGACATAACCACCACCCAGGGTTACAGTCGTAATAGACGAAAAAAGGAGAAATAGCTTCCAGGGGGTAGGAAGATTCTGTTGCGTTTCCATGGATGCAAAGTATGATATAAAGACGGGTCCATTACAAGATAAGGGCCTTTACTGGTGAATCTTAAAGAGCCTCCTGCCCAGGGTCAAAGATTTGTGACTCCGCATTCCAATGGAAAGTCCACATGAAAGGCCGCTCCGCCGCAACTGTCCCAGCGGAGCTTCCCTCCGAGCTGTTCCGCAAGGCCCAGGGCGAGCTGCATCCCGAGGCCCCGGGAATGTTCCGGACTAAAGTTCTCAGGGAGCCCTATGCCGTTGTCCTTAAATGTGAACGAAACCAGATCACCTGTTTTATGGAGGTCCAGTGTAAACCGTGTGTCCCTGGTGGACGCAATACCATGTTTAAGACTGTTCATGACAAGTTCGTTAAGAAGGAGCCCAAAGGTAATCGCCTTGTCGAGGGGGCAGGGAATCTCCTCGGTTTGTACATCGATAGTAATTGGTATCAGAGTATCCTTCAGACTGATGACGAGTTCTATGATTTTGCGGCCGTAGCTTCCCAGATCTATACAGCCCTGTTCTCCTGTTTCATAGAGCATCTGGTGAACCAGGGACATGGATGCTATCCGGCTTTCCATGGATTCCCTGAATCCTTCGATATCCTCAAAGCTTTCACTCTGGAGACGCACCATGCTCAGGATGAGCTGAAAATCGTTTTTTACCCGGTGGTGCACTTCCTTAATCAGCATGCTTTTTTCCTGCAGGGCTTTTTGCAGATGTACTTCGTATTCCTGCTGTTTGCGGTAAGAATCCTGCAGGGTTTTATACAACGTATAGAGCTCCCTTTGAATGACCCCGAGGTCAGGGGTAGGGTCCGGGGCAGGTGGAGGAATGGGGGTGTGAAAAGCGGGATGTGTGGTCCCCTGTACTGCCTGGGAAGCTTCTGGAGCTCTGCCGATAGACTGGGTAAGGTCTACCAGGGCTGAAAGGCGCCGGCCAAAGAGGCGGTCATATACAAGGCGGGTAAGCAGGAGGGCTGCTCCTAGGGTAAATAAAAGAAGGGCCAATTCCTGGTAGAGTATGGGCAAAACCCGATCAAGAACGATGTTATAGGGTATCCCGTAGACCACATACATATAAGGCGCTTCATCGGGCCTTATCCTTAATTTTGTGTAGGCGTAGTACCGCTTTTTGCCATCCGATCCGGTGTTTAATAACACGTCCGAATCGGACCCATTTTGCATAGGGTCCCATATCTCATACTTTATAGGTTTCCCGATAGGATTTGTTTCGCTGGGGGGATAATAAAAGAGCCTCGTTCCATAGCGATCTACCAGGCCCAATATGGTATCCCGCGGAATGCTGAGGTCCTTCATGTAAGCTTCATAGGAGCTGAGTTTAAAAGTGGCGGCGATCGCTCCCTTCAAGTCTCCCTTGGCTGATATGATAGGGTAGGCAAAGGAAAAGGAGGGTGTATTTTCCACCAGTCCTACAATATAGGCCCCGGGAGAAAATCCTGCAGTATGTAATACCGCCTCTATATGGGGCCTCCCCTTAAGGTTTACCCCCGCTTCCAGCCGTGAGGATGCCACTACCACACCCTCGCTATCGATTGCTGTAAAATTGAGGTAGGCATTATTCTGGGCGTGGATGTTTTGCAGGATGGGTTTCATGGCCGCTCCGTCAAGACGCTGAAATTCAGGGAGGGCTGCCAGGGTAGCCAGCATCTGGCGGGTAGCTTCAGTGATACTGAATTGCAGGTTTGCAATGCTGCGGGCCTGGTTCAGGGCTTCCTGGGCGGTAATGGATTCCCACTGCCGGGCCCGTCTGTTCTCAGAAATACTGATAATGATAAGGGCCGGTATGAGCGAAATGAGAACTATGTAATACTGAGCCTTTTTTATGGATATATATATACCCTTCTTGCTCTTCATCGTTACTATGATTATAGTACCCTGAATAGTAAAAAGCGAATAATTGAAAGTAAGGATATGACCTTTAAACAATTTTCAGGGATTGTGGAACTCCGCACTAAGATTGTGAGCATTTCCACCTATTGTATCAGTCTGCTCTACAGCCTCTATGCGGCTGGTCATGTATCACCCCTACTGGCTCTGTTCGTATTTATTTCTGCCCTGGCGGTCGACATGGGCACCACGGGCTTTAACAGCTACTTTGACTGGTACCGGAATGTGGATGATCCCCGGTTTAACCGGGAATCGGCGAAAGTAATAATCCATGAAGGGGTATCACCTGGCGCAGCCCTCCTGGTGAGTGTCCTCTGTTATCTCTTTGCCATGGTGGTGGGGCTTATCATCATTGCCATGACAGGCCCCCTGGTGCTGCTCCTCGGAGCCCTGTCCCTCCTCGTGGGCTTTTTTTACAGCGGCGGTAGCCGGCCCATATCATCTACCCCCCTTGGAGAACTCTTTGCCGGGGGCTTTCTGGGACTCGTGTTTTTTATCATCAATTATTATATCCTCACCAGCCACATCTCCTGGCAGGCGGTCCTGGCAGCCCTGCCCCAAACCCTGGCTATCGCAGCAATTCTTTCGGTTAATAATGCCTGCGACATGACTGGCGATGCGGAGGCGGGACGGAAAACCCTGGCCATCGTGCTGGGGCAAGCCGGCGCAGAGACCCTTGTCTATATAGAGGGCCTTCTGGGTTTATTGGGATATGGTATCCTTGCATTCCTGGGGATATTGCCGCCCCTTACTGGCTGGCTTGTCATACCTGTATTAGTGATCATCCTTTTGGAATATGCCCACATGCACCAGCGGGGCTATTCCCATGATACCAAGGGCCCAAATATGCAGAGTATCTCAAAGATATTCATAGTCCAGAGTCTGATTCCCATGCTGGGTTTGTTGTGGGGGATACTTTTTCGCCCATAGGTTGTGATAATTTTTGCATTTTTACCCCTTCTGGTGTACAGTAATGGTATGCGATGCCAGCCCTTTCTTGCATTGTGGGTGGTCCTGCTTGTTTCAGTACCCCTCATCGCTCAGGATGATATACAAAAAGAAAAAACGCCTATCCAGATCCGGGTGGTTTGCGACGACAACTATCCCCCCTATATATTCCGCGATGAAACTGGAGCAGTTCAGGGAATAATTCCGGACCAGTGGCGGGCCTGGTCTTCAGTTACGGGTATAGGTGTCCAGTTTGATGCGATGGACTGGTCCAAAGCCCAGGCGGAGATTCGGTCCGGTAAGGCCGATGTTATTGATTCCATCTTCAGGACCCCGGAACGGGAACAGATCTATGACTTTCTAGCCCCCTATGCGGATATCCCTGTAGCAGTCTACTCCCATAAAAGTATTGGCGGTCTTGCAAAGATTCAGGATCTTAAGGGGTTTCGTATTGCTGTTAAAGAAGGGGATGCGGCGGTTGAAGTCCTTAAAGAAAAGGGAATAAGGGATTTTCTCTTTTTCCCCAGCTATGAAACTATTATCCGGGCTGCTAAAAATAACGAAGTTCGGATCTTCTGTATTGATGAGCCTCCGGCGGAATATTTTCTTTATAAATACCGGCTGGACCAGGAATTCCGCAAAGTCCTTACACTCTATTCAGGCCAGTTTCACCGGGCGGTTCTGAAGACCCGCAGTCCCTTGCGGGATGGCAGGGACCTGTATCAGGTGCTCAGCAAGGGGTTTGCTGCTATCCCACCATCGGTCTATACAGAAATTAACGATCGTTGGATGGGACAACACATAGGACGTACGGTGAATTGGATCCCGATTCTCATCGTGCTTGCTATTGCCCTGGGGCTAACCCTTGTTTTGTCCCTCTTTATTGTGGCTCTCAGGCTTGAGGTTGCACGACGAACTGCAGAACTGATCCAGAAAAACCGGGCCCTTTTAGCCAGCGAACGGAAAAACCGGGCCTTTATCAGTGCGCTGCCGGATCTGTTTCTGACCCTGGACCGGGAAGGGCGCTACATCGATATAAAAACTTCAAACCCCGCAATCCTGATTGGCGACGAAAAGGAGCTCTTAGGTCATTCTATCGCAGAAGTTGGTTTGCCTCCGGATGTAGCAACAAAAATGCTGGATGCCATTTCCCGGGCCCTCAGAAGCCAGGATGTGGTGGTCATTGAATATGACCTGGATGTAATCGAAGGCAGGCGGCATTTCGAAGCCCGCATAGTCCGTTTAGCCGGAGAAGCAGACCTGGTCCTCTTTATTGTACGGGATACTTCAGCTCAGCATGACATGCAGGAGCAATTGACCCGCTCTCTGCAGGAAAAGGAAACCCTTTTAAGAGAAATACATCATCGGGTAAAGAATAACCTCCAGGTTGTATCGAGCCTTATCCAGCTGCAGTCAATAGCCATAAGTAATGACCATGACAGGGAGCTCCTGGAAGAAACCCAGCAGCGGATCAGGACCATGGCGCAGGTCCATGAACTTTTGTACCGGTCAGACCGGTTTTCATCAATAGAGATGACCGATTATCTGGAACGGCTTCTGGATGAATTAAGTTCCGCCTATTACGAAACCCGTGTACGGGTCGAAGTCCAGATGGATATAGATCCAATGGAAGTGAGTCTTGATATTGCGACTCCCCTGGGGCTTATTTTTAATGAGGCGGTTACCAATGCCTTTAAATATGCCTATGGCGGCCGTGAGAAGGGAGAACTCCGAATCAGCCTTAAACGGCAAAAAAATGGCTTGCGGTGTTTTACGATAGCCGATGATGGTCCGGGACTGCCTGAAAACTGGCAGGAGAAGGCAAAAACGTCCCTGGGCTTCACCCTTATCGAGACCCTGGTTCAGCAAATTAAGGGCCATCTGGAAGTACTGGGTACAGAGGGCACAACGCTTACCATCACCTTTTAGCTATTGATACAAATACTGCGCTTCGTTACTATATCCTATCATATAGGCCGATTACTTGAGACAATTTGCACAGCTCAGGTAACTCAAAATGTTTCAAAAACGCCGGCTTGCCTGGATCATCCTGAGTGTCAGGTGCAGTTCAGACAGGTTATCTGCATGTGACGAGGTTTGCTATGCGCACATTAGGAATCAACATCGGTTCAACAAGTCTTAAGATGGTGCTTGCTGAAAATAATATCCCCCTTTGGACATCTTCCCTGCCCCATGAAGGGGACTTTAATGCGGTGGTTAGAAAACTCCTTTCAGAAGGTCATATTGAAGAGGGTATACCCACCCTGGTGACGGGTAACGAAGGACGGTTTATGTTCGATGCCGCGGGCACCCTGGAACCGCTCTGTATAGAGGCCGGTCTGCGTGCCCTGGGCTTAAAGCCCGATGCGGTGGCCAGTATGGGCGGTGAGGACCTGGTGGTGTACCGTCTGGACGGAAATGGCAAAATTATTAACAACTTCTCTGGCAGCAAATGTGCTTCCGGAACGGGGGAATTCCTTAAACAGCAGCTGGGCCGGATGAATATGACCCTGGATGATATCGATAAGGTGCCGGATACGGCGAAGGTCCTTTCCATTTCATCCCGCTGCTCTGTATTTATGAAGAGCGATTGTACCCATCGGCTCAATAAACGGGAAGCTACCAAGGAAGATATCGTTCTTTCCCTTTCGGATGTCATGGCCGTAAAGGTAATCGACTTCCTGAACCGGGCAAAAATTCATTCCGGTAAGGTGGTTTTAATCGGCGGCGTTACGCTGAACCGGCATATCATCCGGTTTGTGAAAGAAAAGGCCCCCGATATTGAATTTATTATCCCCACGGTGGCTCCGGTATTCGAGGCCTTTGGCGCGGCCATTCTGGCGGAGACCCAGGGGTCTCCCCTGCCGCCGGTGGATAGGCTCCTTAAAACGAACACCATTCGCTTTGGTACTTTGAACAAACTCAGTGACTGGCAGAACAAGGTTAAATTCTTTGAAAAAAGCGAAGGCAAGGTCCAGCCGAACCGGACCTACATACTCGGCGTCGACGGCGGTTCTACCACCACCAAGGCCTGTCTGGTGGATATGGAAACCGATGAAATCGTTGCAAGCCACTACGGCCGAACCCATGGCGACCCCGTAAAGGCTCTCAAGGAATGCCTTAAGGTTATTCAGGAAAAGGTCATCGCTGATACGGGGGATAAAAAAGTAGATATCCGCCTCGTATCCACCACCGGTTCTTCCCGGGAAATCCTCGGGGTGTTCCTGGAAACCCCCGGGGTATATAACGAAATTATCGCCCACTCGGTGGGCACCACCTACTTTGACCCTACGGTCGAGACCATTTTTGAAATCGGCGGTCAGGACGCAAAATATGTCCTCCTTAAGAATGGGGTTCCCATCGACTATGCCATGAACGAAGCCTGCTCTGCAGGGACCGGTTCCTTCCTGGAAGAATCCGCCGCAGGGGACCTTTCCATTCACAGCGCCAAGGACATAGCCCCCATAGCGCTCATGGCCGATGCGCCCCTTAAATTTGGCGAACACTGCTCGGCCTTTATCAATTCGGATATCCGCAAGGCGATTCAGCAGGGGGCCAGCAAGGAGAATATCACCGCTGGCATTGTTGGTTCCATCGTATCAAACTATCTGAACCGGGTGGTCGGCAACCGCACCATCGGGGGTAAGATCTTCCTCCAGGGCGGAGTAGCCAAAAACAAGGCGGTACCCCTTGCTTTCGCCATGCTGCTGGATAAGGAAATTCTCGTACCCCCATCGCCGGAACTTATGGGCTGTTTTGGTGTAGCCCTCCTGGCAAAACGAAAACAGGCCGAAGGGCTCCTCTCGGAAGTTCGGGTCGATATTGATGAGGTCCTTTCCCGTGAAATTGGTTATGACCGGGTCTTCACCTGCAAGTCCTGCGATAACCTTTGCCCAATCCAGGTCCTTAAAGTAAATGACCATTCCTATATGTTCGGTGGCCGGTGTAACAAGTACACCAACATGCGCAAGGCCGTTAAGGATATTCCTGTCTTTGACTATGTATCCAAACGGAACCAGCTCCTTTATGAAGACTATGCACCGAAAGCGGATACCTTTACTGCAAAACGGAACTATACCGTCGGTATTCCCCGTTCATTCTCGGTCCATACCCTCTATCCCCTCTATTCCTGGTTCTTCCATGAACTGGGCATAAAGACCATCCTCTCCGATGCGGTTCCCCACGAAGGGGTGGCCCGGGCAGAAAGCAGTTACTGTTTCCCCGCCGAAATTGCCCACGGGGCGGTCCAGGATTGTCTGAATAAGGGTGTAGACTATGTGCTCCTCCCCCACTTCCGGGATATGCAAAGCTATGAGGATGATGTACACGCCAACACCTGTCCCATTACCCAGAGCCTTCCCTACTATATTAAGAAGGCCTTCAGCGATGTGGATGAAAAGCGCTTCCTCCCCCTGGTGGTGAGCTTTAAGTTCGGAGATAAAAAAGCCCTTGAACACTTCACCACCATGACGGCCCAGCTTGGAATCAGCGAAGGGGAAACCAAAGCGGCCTTTGAGAAGGCCCTGGCTAAACAGCGGGAATACTTTGCAGCCGCTAAAAGGCTCGGGCAGGAAGCCCTGGAAGAAGCCCGCAAAGCTGACCGGCCGGTTATCGCGATTCTGGGGCGGCCCTACAACGCCTTTACTCCCGAGGCAAACATGGGCATTCCCCGGAAATTTACAAGCCGCGGTTATTCGGTCATTCCCTTTGACATACTCCCCATGGATGATGAAAAGAACGACTTCCCCAACATGTACTGGTATTACGGCCAGCAGGATATGCGGGCCGCAAACATGATGAAACGGGAAGATAACGTCTACGTTACCTGGATTACCAACTTCTCCTGTGCCCCAGACTCCTTCATGCTCCATTACCTTAAATGGATCATGGGGCAAAAGCCCTTCCTGGTGCTGGAGCTGGATTCCCACTCCGCCGATGCGGGTATCGACACCCGGGTAGAAGCCTTCCTTGATATTATCGATGGATACCGGACCAAGAAATTCGAGATGGAGAAGGAACGGTACGATAATGGCTGGAAATTTGAGTATGGCGGCGGAGAGGATCTGCGGGTAGTAAACAGGAAAACCGGCGAAAAGGTGCCGGTCCGGAACAATCCCAAGGTTAAGATCCTCCTTTCCAATATGGGCAACGTATCCACGAGCTTCATGGCGGCCATGCTTCGGGGCGTGGGTCTTAATTCCGAAGCCCTACCAGTGGCGGATCTAAGGACCATTCAAATTGCCCGGGCCCATGCATCTGGTAAGGAATGTGTTCCAAGCCACCTGGTTCTGGGCAGCGCCCTCCGTTACTTTGCCTCAGAAAAATACCGTAAGGATGAACTCTATCTCCTCTTTGTCCCCATTACCACCGGTCCATGCCGTACAGGCCAATACTACGTATATTATGAAAACCTCTTCCGGGACCTTCGGCTCGAAAACGTCGTTGTCTTTACCCTCTCTGCGGATAATTCATACACCGAACT
>Ga0209506_1001512_pt1 | contig 24101 bp, 24 predicted proteins | sample AD_JPNHG2_MetaG_FD_184409 | JGI IMG/M metagenome (GOLD analysis project Ga0209506, IMG submission 184409) | Active sludge microbial communities of municipal wastewater-treating anaerobic digesters from Japan - AD_JPNHG2_MetaG (SPAdes) (version 2) | ecosystem: Engineered > Bioreactor > Anaerobic...
GGGGCAATAAGTGTCATCGGCGGCACGGCTTGGGGTATTGCCGAATGGAAGTCTCATCAGGAAAATCAGGTGAAAGAGGTTAAGACTGAAATTCAGCAAGTTAAAAGCACTCTTTCAACGATGAGCCGTAACGATTCCATAATCATCTTTGAGATACGGGGGACAAAACAAACGGTGGAAGATATTAAGCAGGTGGTGGACAAACAGTCAACAATAATTAATGCTCTCGATGAAAGTTATCGTAAACATCTTCAGCAAGATAAAAAATATGATGTTTTAATTGAGTATATGAATCGAATTGATGAACAATTAAAAAAAAATTTGAAAGGGACAGCATACTTAGAAAACAATTTATTGATTCAGCAAGAATTAAAGTAAGACGATTATGGTAACAGCGATAACACAGATAGTTTTTGGTTTAATTGTTTTGGTGGCTCTGTTGGTACTTTACCGTATAGCCCAGAAATTTCTCAATTCACCTATTTTAAAAACCGTTCAGCCACTTGAAGTTCCACTGAAGCGGGAAGTGTATTGTGATGCCGAGATTTATCGAATTATCATACGTTTAAAATATGAATTATATGCTTTAAAAGTTTTCATAGGTAGATACCATGATGGTGGGATATTTGCTAATGGATTGAGGATGAAGAAATTCACGATAACACATGAAACTGCTGGTGGTGACAGACCAATGATGGATACGTTTGTTGGGACAATGAACTCCAGATATTGTATAGCTTTTGAGGGGTTAATAGCTCAAGAGATATATTGTGTTTCAGATATAGAGGATTGTTTAGACCAGAATTTGAAGGAGGACATGAAGAAATATGGTTTTAAAGCCTTATATTTGTTCCTGATTAGGCAGAGGAATGGTATTGAGGAAGGATTTCTTGGCATTGGATTTAGAGAAACTACCGTGCTGTCAGAGGAACAGCGTGATGTTGTCCGGGAACAGATAGGACATGTATTGGATTTGATAAATTTAAGAGAGATGTAATATGGAAGGTGATACTTCAAATAGTTGGGATTATAAGTATTACAACGGTGTTCGTACTATTTATAGTATTTTTGTATGTGGTATTTAATTTGGATGATATTGATGAATGGTTAAAGAAAAGGAATCATGATAAGAATGCCAAATAATAAAGAAGTGAGGAAGGAGAGTAATTTAAATACTTCTCGTCTTCATACACTTTCTGAACTTGTGTCAAGGGCTATACTGGCATCAAGGATGGGGTATCAGTATGGAACTGATAGGAATTTATATAAAGCGTTAGGTTATCCTGAGACTGAGATTACATTTGAAGAATTTTTAAGTCGTTATTTGCGTCAGGATATAGCTAAGGCAGTTATAGACCGTCCTGTAAAAGCCACGTGGCAGGGTCCACTAGAGATTTTGGAATCAGGTGAGAAAGAGGATACCCCGCTTGAGAAGGCGTGGAGAGAACTTGATAAAAGATTGAGTTTAAAATCAAAATTTGCAAGATGTGATAGATTAACAGGTATAGGGTCTTATGGAGTATTATTATTGGGTTTAAATGATGTTAAGAAAAAAGAAGATTTTGAGAGACCTGTTAATAAAAATGTAAAATTGAGATTGGATTATGTAAAACCATTCAGCAGTAAATCTGCACAGATATCATCATTTGTATCGGATAGTAGTAATCCAAGATATGGGATGCCTGAAATTTATGATATAAGTGTTAATGATGTAGAAAGTAACAATATTGCATCATCAATAAAAGTTCATTATACAAGAGTGATACATGTGGTTGAAGATCCTCTTGAAAGTGAGATTTATGGTATTCCACGACTTGAAGCCATTTATAACAGGTTAATGGACCTTGAAAAGGTTGTAGGGGGTGATGCGGAAATGTTTTGGCGTGGTGCCCGCCCTGGTTATCAGGGGAAGGTAGATAAGGATTATCAGATGACGCCGGCAGCGGAGGCAGATTTAAAAGACCAGATAGATGAGTTTGAGCATAATCTAAGACGATTTTTAATTAATGAAGGTATTGAGATATCAGCTTTGGAACAACAGATAGCGGACCCGTCATCTCATGTGGATTCATTATTAAAAATGATTTCTGCCGTAACATCCATTCCAATAAGGATACTTGTTGGTAGTGAACGTGGAGAGTTGGCAAGTTCACAGGATTGGATACAGTGGCTTTCTTATATACAGGCAAGGCGAGAGGAATTTGCCGAGGTGGCAATAGTAAGACCGTTTGTTGATAAATGTATTGAGTATGGTATATTACCCAAACCTGTTACAGGAACATATTCTGTTAAGTGGGCTGACCCGTATGCACAGAGTGAGATGGCTCGTGTAGAGATAGGTATGAAGCGTGCTGGTGCAATACGTGAATATACTTATAATATAAGTGAACAGGATGTTGTTCCTGTTGATGCATTCCTTGAGTTCTGCCTTGGGTTTACTCAAGATCAGATTGAGTTAATTCATCAGATGAGAGAAAAGGAGATTGAGGAAGAACAGGATGATTTACTGCCAGAAGAAGATGATGAAATTAATAAAGAACAAATATTAAAGAAAGTCAGTGGTAACGGAAACGATTAATACATATCAAAAGATTACAAGATATGACCCGACTCATACCACACGTCAGAGGAATGCTTTTGCCCGTGAGGTAAAAAGTCGGTTTAAGTCATTAAAAAATGTTATTGTAGAGAGTGTAGTAAAGAATGATTGTTTTGGGTTATCTTCTATAGTATTGCATCAGAATGCGCCGGCAGGATGGAGGGCATTTGCATTTGTTCGTGATGAACAAAAGATAAATGAATTTTTAAAGTGGTTGGACCAGCAGGTAAAGGATGGTATTTTGACAGTAAGAGATATTGAAGAAGCAGTCAGATCAGGTAAATCAGTATGGTATAATAAATATGTAGTGGATACATATAAGAGAGGTTTGATGAGGGCTAAGCAGGAATTAAAAAAGTCTAATTATAAAATATCAGAAGAAGAATGGAAAACAATAGAAGCTTCATTGAACGTTCCTGTACACGTGGGGACATTAGCTTTGATATATACACGTGTGTTTTCGGAGTTGAAAGGTATTACAAGCCAGATGAGTACTCAGATCAGTCAAGTTCTTGCACAGGGTTTAGCGGATGGAGATGGTCCACGTCTACTAGCCAGGAAGTTAGTGGCTACGATAGATGGGACTAATATGGGTAGTTTAGGTATTACGGATACTCTGGGAAGATTTATTCCCGCAGAAAGGAGAGCATTGATGCTTGCAAGGACTGAACTGATAAGGGCTCATCATCTGGCAATGGTAAATGTTTATCGTGAATGGAGTGTGGAAGGAGTGAGAATTGTTGCAGAATGGTTGACAGCGGGGGATGAACGTGTGTGTGGGGAGTGCCATAAATTGGAAGGTAAAATTTTTACTTTGGATGAGGTAGAAGGTATGATACCCCTCCACCCCCAATGTCGTTGTATTATACTGCCAGCATTAGTAAAAGATTAAAGAATTTGAATAAATTAAAAAATTTTATATATTTGTGATGAAATTTAGGATTTTTTTGTCTTAAACTCTTAAATTAAAAGAAAGATGCCGTGGGGTATAGATGATGTTGATAGACACAAGAAAGGACTCACTGAAAAACAGAAGAGACAATGGGTACGCATTGCCAATTCTGTTCTCAAGCGTTGTATGGAAAAAGGTGGGTCGGAGGAAGAGTGTGCTGCTAGCGCCATAAGGCAGGCTAATGGTGTAGTTGGGAATTCTGCCAGGTATTATGCTTATCAGAGAAACAAGCAGGGGGATTATGAAATAAGGTTTACCGTTCACCAGGGGGAGGCTACCATTATCGTCCCTGTGGTAATGATGGTTGAGGGTGTGCATCATGGAAGTTATGGACCATTGTTACATAAAATAGAAGATTTGGGTAAATATCCTGAGTCATGGAATGGTATACCTGTTGTGATTAACCATCCTCAGGAGGATGGAACATATATATCTGCCAATTATCCTGATGTGGTGGATAAACAGGTGGTTGGTAGAGTATATAATACTATTGTGGAGGATAATAAGCTTAAGGCTGAGGTATGGCTTAATGAAAATAAATTGAGTGAGGTGGCTCCTGAGATACTTGAAAAGATTTATGATGGTGAAGTACTTGAAGTTAGTGTTGGGGTTTATGTGGATGAGGGGGAAGAAGAAGGAGAATATAATGGTAAAAATTACAGGGCTATAGCAAGAAATCATAGGCCTGACCATCTTGCAATTCTTTCAGGTTATGTAGGGGCGTGTTCTGTGAAAGATGGATGTGGATTAGGTGTAAATCAAAATATGGATGATATGGAAATAAATGAGAAAGTAAGTGCAATGGAAGAAAAACGCAAAGAACTCGGCATGAGTGTTGAGGAGTTCTATGCGATATCACGTGATCCTCCGAGTGAAAGCAAGTTGCCCATATTCGATGAGGCTCATGTGAGGAATGCGATGGCGAGGTTCAATCAAGTGAAAGGAGTTTCAATTGAGGAAAAAAAGAAGGCAAGAAGAAAAATAATTGCCAAAGCTAAACACTTCGGAATTGATACTGAAGGTTTTGAGGAGGCTACAAAAGAACTTGTTTCTAATTCTTTTTCCGAAGAATTATTGACAAGGATTCGATCTATTGAATCTATCGTAAGGGGTCTATGTAAACCTAATTCTAGTGAATGGTTTTATGTAGAAGGGATATTTGATAATTATGTTATTTATGCTAAAGAAAGTTCCAATGGAACACAATATTACAGGCAAAACTATGAATTTGAAGGCGGGAAAGTCAAATTCGTAGGAGAACCTGTAGAAGTCACCAAGAAGGTGGATTATGTAAATGTTAATTTAAGTCGTACAAAATTTAAAAATGGAGGAGATAGTAAAATGGATGAGAACAAAAAAGGAAAGATTGATGCTCTGATTGCCAACAGTAATGGACGTTGGACGGAGTGTGACAGGCCTTTCCTTGAAGGATTGAGTGAGGAACTTCTTGATAAGTTGACTCCTGTGGTTATTGAAAAGGAAAAAGTTGTTCAGGTGAATGCTATTTCTGATGAAGAAAAAGCCATGCTTGAAGCTTATAAGCAGGAGCTAAAACAGAGAAGGGATAAGATGATTTCTGAAATTCAAGCCAATACTTCAAAGGAACAGTGGCCTGATGATGTTTTAAATGGAATGAAGGATGATGTTTTGAAAAGGCTTCATGAGTCTGTGGTAAAAGCACAGTCATCTGTTGACTATACATTGGCAGCTGGAGGATTTAATGTCAATGTAGGTTTAAAAGATGTGGAGCCTTTATATCCTATAGGTGTAAGTTAATTTAAATAAAAATAGGAGGAAGAAAGATGGCTTATAATACAATTAAATTGAAAAATTATTCGGATGTTATCGTAGAGTACGAAGCATACGAAACTATTTATCCAGGCATGCTAGTAGAACCTCGTTCAGGATATTCTACAATACAAAAGCATGCTACTGCTGGAGGTAATGCTATTCCGATGATAGCTCTGGAAGATTCTTTACAAGGTAAAGATATTCTTGATGCTTATGTAGCTGGGGATATTGTTAAAGTATGGATTCCTGGAAGGGGTGATGAAGGTTATGTATTGCTGGCAGATGAGGAAAATGTTGCCATAGGTGATTTTCTTGAAAGTAATGGTGATGGATATTTCAGAAAACATAGGGCACAGGAAGCTTCTGAAGGTTCTGCAGCTGCCGAGGTTTCCATCAAACCTTTGAGAATTGTTGCCCAGGCACTTGAAGCTTTGAATCTTTACAATCTGTCAGTTTCTGAATCGGAATCCTATCCGACCAGACAGTTTTTGAGAGTTAGATTTGTCTAATTTTAAAAGAGAAGGAGGAAAAACGATGAGTAATGTTTCAGTTGATATTTTAGGACTAGATGGTGGAATAGGAGAGGTAGCTCAATATCTTGTTAGATCTGGTGGATTTGATGTAGGGGCAAGACGTCCTTATATAGATAGTAAAGGTCGCACCTGCATAACTGTTTATGTAGGTGGGGACCCCAAGAAACCAGAAAGCTATCGCACAATAGTAAATCCACCTAATGTACATGGAACACTTAGGCGTGATGAATGGAAGGCTCTTGATGATGCTATTCTTCAGGCCGCCAGATATCGTCTTGGTGGAATAGATGATCTTGTTGCAAATGGACTTGTTTATAATCTTGGTAATGCATTGGGAACTACCATTCTGGAATGGCATGATATCAGTGATTCTATGGCAGCTGTTGTTTCAATGGATGGGGTGACCAGAGGTCCTGCTGATAGACCAAAATTCCAGTACAACTATTTGCCAATCCCAATAGTTCATGCTGATTATGAATTTACTGCAAGGGAACTGGCAGCTAGTAGAGGACTTGGTAACCCACTTGATACTACGGCTGCTGAACATGCCGCAAGGAAGGTGAAAGAGAAACTTGAGGATATGTTATTTACTGATGTTACCTTCAGTTATGGTGAAAAGGATGAAAGAAATAGGAATACAATATATTCTTATGTAAACCATCCTGATAGAAATACAGGTACACTTACCTATGCATGGACAAGTTCAAGTGCAACAGGTGCTACCATTCTGAAGGATGTTATAAATATGATTCAGGATTCTATAGATGCTTATCATTATGGACCTTGGGTATTATACGTCCCAACTGCATATCAGACAGTTCTTTACAAGGATTATGATACTGTAACACCAGGAACTACGATTCTTGAAAGGATAAAGAAACTTGAAGGAATCAAGGGTGTAAAAGTCATTGACACACTTGAGACTGACAATGTTTTACTTGTGCAGATGACTCCTGATGTGGTTCGTCTTGTTAAAGGGTTTGATTTGCAGAATGTAGAATGGTCTACTGAAGGTGGAATGGTTTATAAATATAAGGTAATGACTATTCAGGTCCCCCAGATTCGTAGTGATCAGAATGGGAAATCAGGAATAGTTCATTATACAACTTAATAAAATTTATACACACTAATCAAGTGTTTTAATTTTTAAATTCAAAATATAGCATTATGGAAAATAATGTTTTTCAATTTAAAAAGATAGGGGGAGGGTCTTTGAGACTTAATGGGAAAATAATCAAACCCAATGAAGTTTTCACGGCGAAAAAAGAAGAAATCCCCGCTTCTTTAAGGAATGTTATTATACCTTTAGGTACTACTTGGAGTAATCTTGATGGTGATGGATTTCAGGGAGTAAATGAAGTTAAAAAACTTCCTGAGGAAGAAAAAAAAGAAATAGAACAGGCGGTCCCCAAGTACCTTGTGGTGCCACGTGGGAATAGTAATTCTTGGTTTGATGTAGTAAATGCTCAGACAGGGAAGCCAATTAATGAGAAAGCTTTAAGAAAGGATGTTGCTGAACAGTTAAAGCATGATTTAGAAACATGAAGTTATGGAGAGTTCCCCCCATGTGGGAAGGTGGTGATGTATGGATACTTGGTGGGGGGCCTTCATTAACAGAACAGTTTTTAATACCAAAAGAAATAGTTAATAAAGTTGTTAAGAAGGAGCTTCCCCCAAGTGTTTATTCTGATTATTTAAAACCAATTCATAATTGTCATGTAATTGGGATTAATGTTACCTTTCTAATAGGTGATTGGATAGATGTTGTCTTTTTTGGGGATAGTCCATTTTTTCTTAGATATAGACAAGCTCTCTTAAAATTTCCTGGTTTAAAAGTATGTTGTTGTTCTATTCCTGATAAAGATAGGGCATGGGTAAAAGTATTGGGACGAGAACGAAATCGTCCTAGAGGTATTTCTGAAAGTCCTTATAATGTTAGTTGGAATGGAAATAGTGGTGCGGCAGCTATAAGTATGGCTGTACATGCCGGTGCTAAACGTATTATTCTTGTGGGGTTTGATATGAAATTAAGTGAAGATAAACGTCAGCATTGGCATGATTTATATGGTAAAGGAGTATATGACAATCCTAAAAAAATGATGAAATTACCTTTTCAAAGACATTTAAGGGGATTTGAATTCATTGCTAAGGATGCCAAACGATTGGGGGTTGAAATAATAAATGCTTCTCCTGATAGTGCAATCACACAATTTCCTAAAATGAGTATTAAAGAACTTTTATTTGATAATAGTTAAATTATGAACATTGTTAGAATATATGGTGGTTTGGGTAATCAAATGTTTCAGTATGCTTTTGGAATGTCTTTACTGAAGAGAAATAAAGAAGTTGTATTTGATGTTTCCTATTACGCAGATGGTAAATGTTTGAAAGGACCTTATCCTCGTCCTTTTAGATTGGATAAATTTAATGTAAAACATCCTGTTTTTTTGAAAGATACCAAAAGAAATGGTATGACTCTGGTAAAAGAAAATAAAATAGGATATGATGAAAAAGTTTTAGAATTAAAAACAGAGGCATTTTTTGAAGGATACTGGCAGTATTACAAATATTATATAGATATTTTACCTGATTTAAGAGAACAATTCACTGTTAAAAAGGAATATTATACAGAGGAATATTTAAAATATGAAAAGAGTATTTTAAAAGGAAATTGTATATCCTTACACATAAGGAGAGGGGATTATTTCACACATACTACACATAAATATGGAGTATTGTGTCCTTCTTATTTTTTTGATGCTTTACAATATTTTGATAAAAAATATGATTTGTACATATTTAGTGATGATTTAGAGTGGTGCAGAAAAATTTTTAAATCCGATTATTTTAACAGAAATATTTATTTTGTGGATTTAGATGATTACTTATGTATGCAGTTGATGAGGTATTGTGAAAATAATATTATAGCAAATAGTACATTTAGTTGGTGGGCGGCGTTTTTAAACGAAAATGAAAATAAAAAAGTTATATGTCCACGACATTATTTGGGGGATAGTTTAGAGATATCTGAAAATTTAAGATATCCAAAAGAATGGATTAAAATTTATGATTATGTTGATCACATCTCTTGATAAATATATAAAAATACGTAAAGGGGCTATTCATGTGGGGGCACATGAAGGAGAAGAAAGACACTGGTATCGTAAGATGGGGTTTTCTCCTGTGATATGGTTTGAACCCAGTAAGTCTGTATATGAACGTCTTGTTAAAAATTTGGAAAATTTTCCAGATCAGATACCTTATAACAGGGGGGTTCATGATACTTTAGAGGTGGCTAAGTTGTATATTGCCAGTAATGATGGGCAGTCATCTTCATTGTTACCTTTAGGGACCCACGCCAAACATCATCCTGATGTTAAATATGTGAGTACAGAAAAGGTAGAATTGGTACGTCTTGATAAAATTTTCAGTTTTATAAAAGTTGATGATTTTAATTTTTTGAATATTGATGTGCAGGGGGTAGAATTAAATGTGATTAGGAGTGCTGGTGATTATATTAAATATTTTGATTATATTTATACAGAAGTTAATACAGAATATGTTTATGAAGGATGTAGTCTGCTTTCGGAGATAGACGAATATTTAAAAAGATATGATTTTATAAGGGTTAAGACCCATATGACAAAGGCTGGATGGGGGGATGCTTTTTATAAAAAATATCAAAATGGGTGAATTTTTTGATATAGTATCTAAAACGTATGCTTATAATGAAAATATGTATAAGAATAATTCTCGATGGAGAATTGTAGAATGTTTATTTGAAAACAATTTTGCTTCTGGATTTTATAAAACCCAAGAAGATAAAATTCCTAAAATAATTCATCAGATCTGGGTTGGGGATAAACCACTACCTTCAAAATATAAAGAATGGAGTGAAACCTGGAAAAAATTTCATCCTGATTGGGAATATAAATTATGGACGGATAAAGAAGTTGAAGAACTTACAGATTTTCCCTTTAAAAATCTTTTTTATGAAACTCCAAGTTTTGGTGCTAGAAGTGATATTTTAAGGTATTGGATATTATATGAATATGGGGGTTTATATATAGATACTGATTTTGAATGTTTAAAATCTTTTGATGAATTCAGAAAATTCAGTTTTGTAATATCAATAGGGTATTCTTCGGTTGTTGAGTTATATACAGGACTTATAATGAGTACTCCCAAACATTTTATTCTTCAAAAAATATTAGATAATTTAAAAGGAGTGTCTTCCACTCAAATTCATTTTGATATTTTATCTGCTACAGGGGCGTATTTTGTAACCAATTGTTTTTTTAATGTAGTAAAAGGACATGAACAAGATATCGTGGCAATGCCTACTGAATATTTTTATCCTTATCCTAATAAATATCAAGTTGAAGGTAAACCTCCTTTGGAATATACAACATCTAAATCATATGCCATTCATTATTGGGAAGTTTCATGGGTTGTAAAGAAAGGAGGGAGAGATTGGTTGCAGGGTGAAAAATTTAAAGATATTGCTGATTTTGTATATACTCCTTTTATAAAAGCCCCTGATGATTATTATATGTATCCCAATACTTTTGAGCCAGAGAAATTAAAAAATAAAAATATTGTTTATACACATACTATTTATCTTCCTAAATTGTTAAGAATTATTGAACATTTACCTCAAAAATTTGTTATAATATCTCATAATCATGATGTTAATATTGATGCGTCTTTTAAAATTCCTGACAATGTTGTAAAACTTTATGCTCAGAATGTATGTTGTAAACATCCCAAAATAGAATGTATTCCAATAGGTTTACAGAATGAAATCTGGAATGGTAAATTGTTTGAATCTAAAAAAATTATAATATCTAGTTTACTTAAAACACCTAAAAAAATTAAAAATCTTGCATATTTATGTTGTCTTATTAAAACTAATCCTGAGAAAAGGCAGCTTCTTTATAATTTATTTGATACAAAAAAGTGGGTAACAGCGGAAGGAGGGCATAGAGTTGTGAAAGTAAAACAGTTTTTGACCAATATTTATAATCATGTATTCGTTTTTTGTCCTGAAGGAAATGGGGCGGATACCCATAGGTTATGGGAAACATTATATTTAGGAAGTTATCCAATAGTAAAAAGAAATGTCCATACTTCTTTTTGGGAAAATGACTTTCCCATTTGTTATGTAAATAAATGGGAAAATGTAACACAAGAATTCCTTTTATGTGAAAAGGAAAGATTGGATAAAATGGTATGGGATCGGTCAAAGTTGAATTTCAGTTATTGGAAATTAAAAATTTTAAAAGATTTAGAAAATGAAGGTTGGTATGATATGTGATTTGGATTTTTCAAGGCATCCGCAATTCAAAAGTTATTATTATGCTCTGGAAACATTATACGGGAAGATCCCTATTTTGGTTAAAGATAAAAAGGATCTGGTGAATCTGGATTTACTTATTATTGGGGATGATCATTATGATGGTCATAAAAAGATAATAGAGCAACCTGGATTTATTAATGTGTGTAATACACTTAATATTCCAGTGGTGGTATTAACCACAGAACGTATTTTTGATTCATTTTTTGCGTGGAATATAGATAATTATAACAAAATAAAACAGTTTAAAAATTTACATCATTACACGGCAGATGTGGATGATTGTGAAAAACTCGGTACTGGAATTCATCGCATCAGTATATCAAAAAAGTATAAAGATATTTATAAAATAAAAGATAAAAAGAATGCTATTATATTTGTTGGTAGTACCAGGTGTAAGATGGGGTCATATGATGAACGCAGACGTTTGTTGGAGAAGATGAAAAAGGAAATAAATCTTGAGATAATTGACAGTGGTCTTCCTGCATGGGAAGATTATATAAGGACAATTGCTCAATATAGATTTGTTTTTTCTCCATTGGGTAATGGTAATTTTTTACCTACCAGGTTTTATGAAACATTGGCTGTTGGGTCTATTCCTGTCCAGCAGGTTAGACATAATACTTTGAAGTATTATGATATTGAATCCAATTTCAAGGATTGTATCTTTTTTGAGGATGGAGTTGAAGTGAAATATTTATTGAAAGATTATTCTTTTGAAAATAGTACTAATGAACTATGGACTGAAGATAATTTGAAAATGATATTAAAAAAAGAAGGATTTCTATGAAAAGAATTTTGATATTGGGTGCAGGAGGTTTTATTGGTCATAATCTTGTGAGGTGGCTCAAGGAAAGATATGACTGGTGGGTACGTGCCGTGGATAGGAAATATCCGCAGTTTTCACGTACCTTGGCAGATGATTTTTGGATAAAAGATTTAAGGTATGTAGATAACGTAGATACTGTATTTAATAGAGATTTTGATGAGGTTTACCAGCTTGCAGCAGAGATGGGAGGGGCGGGTTTCGTATTTACAAAAGAGAATGACGCCAGTATAATACATCATTCTGCTTTGATTAATTTAAATGTAGCGAGAAGGGCTTTTGAGGTTGGATGTGGAAAACTTTTCTTTTCTTCTTCAGCCTGTGTATATCCAGAATTTAATCAAAAAGACCCTTTAAATCCTGATTGTAGAGAGGAAACGGCTTATCCAGCTCAGCCGGATTCCGTGTATGGATGGGAGAAATTGTTTGCCGAAATATTATACGATGCATTTCATCGTAATTATAATATTGATATCAGAATAGCTCGCTTTCATAATATCTTTGGACCGGAGGGGAGTTGGAATGATGGGAGGGAAAAAGCTCCGGCAGCCATTTGCAGAAAAGTGGCGATGTCCGATAGTGTAATAGAAATATGGGGTGATGGGCAACAGACACGTTCCTTTCTTTATATTGATGAATGTCTTGAAGGTGTGAGGCGTCTGATGGACCATCCTGAATCTTTACCACCATTGAATATAGGTTCGGAGGAAATGGTGACTATTGATGAACTTGCTTATAAGGTAATGAAGATTGCCGGCAAGACCTTAAAGATAAGGCATATTGAAGGACCTACTGGTGTGAGAGGCAGGTGTTCCAATAATGATTTAATAAGGAAATTGCTTGGATGGTCTCCTTCGCAACCGTTGGATGTTGGATTGGAGAAAACATATTGGTGGATTTATAAACAGATATATGGCTGAACTTCATACCATAGTAATGGTTTTGCGTAGTGGAGGGGATTTTACGATGAATGATGTGGATTTGCTTGCTTCACACATTCGTAGTAAATGGAAGGGATATCCTCAGCCACGTATCATCTGTCTGTGGGATAAAGCCAGCATGATTTATGAGTTAGGTAATATTACATATGTTCCTTTGACAAATCAATATCCAGGAACATGGTCTCGCATTGCATTGTATTCACCAGAGATGGAACAGTTCAGACCATTCCTCTATATTGATTTGGATACGGCGGTAATTCGTTCCATTGAGAATATTTTTAAACTTGTTGAAGGTAAGGAGGATAAATTCATAACACTTGAAGATTTCTGGCAGAAAGGTCAACTTGCAACCGGTTTGATGTGGGTGCCTAAGAATTCCGAAAAGGTAAAAAAGATATGGGAATCTTTTAAAGGACCCATGGGCTCACGTATGGATAATTACATTCGTTCAGTGGTGAAGGCGGATTTTTATTGGCAACAGCTTACAGATACAATACATGATTTTAAACCTGCACCTCATCATTATCTTGAGACTTTACCTCATAAGACGGATATAGTGTGTTTTCATGGTAAACCACGCATTCCAGAAGCAGCTAAACGAGTTTTATGGGTTAATCTTTATATGAACCAAAAGAATGATTCGATATTGTTAAAGGTTCATCCTGTTACTGTTATCATACCTTATAAAGTTGATAGAGGTTGGTTAGGTGATGCAATAGCCAGTGTACCTACGGATGTTCAGCTATTGGTCAGCCAGGGCGAAGGAAATTGGCCTTCAAATTTCAATAAAGCCCTTCCTGAAGCCAAAGGACGTTATATAAGATGGTTGCATGAAGATGACATGCTAACACCAAATAGTATTTCGGATTCGGTGGATTGTTTACTGAATACAGGAGCTGATTTTATTCATGGGAATGCTTATTTTTTGATTAAAGGAAAACCTTTGAAGGCGTATATACCAAAAATAAAAATTCCTACATTTGAGGATTTATTGATGGATAATATGTTACATAGTCAAACATTGATGTATCGCAGAGAAGTTTTTGAAAAAGTTGGATTATTGGATGAAAGGTTGAATTATATGGAAGAATACGAGTTTAATTTAAGATGTTTGAAGGCGGGGTTGAAAATTGCGTATTGTGATGCATTCCTTGCCTATTATAGAGTTCATCCTTTACAAAAGGTTAGATCTCCTATTCATATGAAAAAGGCTGAAAAAGAAATGGTTAAAAGTTGGTACAAATGATAGATAAGTCACCTATATTGATTACTGGTATTCCACGCAGTGGGGCGTCAATGATTGCCGGCATTTTGAAATTGAGTGGAGTCTTTTGCGGGGATGTTTCTTTGCATCCTGACTCTTTTGAAAATGGGTCAATTTATAAATTTGTTGAAGGTGCTTATTTGGAACTTATGGGATGTGATATTTTAGGACAATATCCTTTGCCAGATAAAATAGATTATTTACCTTTGACATGGGGGAAGTTAATATCTACTTATCTAGTAACAGAAGGATACAAAGGGGGGATGTGGATGTATAAGAGTTCACGTATTACTTTATTATGGAAGATATGGGACCATACATTTCCAAAGGCAAAATGGATACTGGTTCGCCGGCGGACAGGGGATATAATTCAATCCTGTTTGAAAACGGGGTACATGAAGGCTTTTAAAGATGAAGAAATAAGAAAAAAAATAGGAGTAAAGACAGAGGAAGAAGGATGGTTATGGATGGTTCATGAGTATGAAAAGAGATTTGTTGAAATGATAATGAGTGGGATAGATTGTAAGGTGATATGGCCGGACAGGATGGTATATGGTGATTATCAACAGATATATGAAATGCTTGAGTGGCTTGGATTGCCCTGGAAAAGTGAGATTTTAACTTTTTTAGATCCATTACTTGAAAAAAGTCGTCAAATAGAAAAAGAAAGGAGGATGAAGAAATGGCAAACAGAGTAACAGCATCGGGTGTGAAGGATATAATGGATAATTGTACGGTAGACGATACCATTATAGAATCCCTCATAACTTCTGCAAATGCTTTAATTAATAAAGTATTTGAAGATGATGTGGATATAACTGAGACTATACTTACTGAGATTGAGAGATACCTGACAGCACATTTTATTGCCAGTGGAATTCAGAGGTCGACTTCTGTAGAGAGAATAGGAGATGCAGAAGTGAGATATACGGGAACTTATGGGGATTTGCTAAGGTCAACCCCTTATGGGCAAACGGTATTAATTTTGGATTTTACAGGAAAAATTAGTAAATTAGGGCGCTCAAAAATAAGTATGTATGCTATACCACAATTTGATGATGAGTAAATGGGAATAGAGAATTTAATAGCAAGAAGATGTACCCAGACGGCAGTTTATTGGGGTAATCCACAACCGGATGGTTATGGGGGGTATACTTTTGATGACCCTGTAGAAATAAATTGCAGGTGGGAAGATGTTACTGTGATGATTGCGGATCAGACGGGGGCATCTAAAGAAGAAATTGAAGCACGTTCTGTGGTATATGTTACAGAAGATTTGGATATAGGAGGAATGCTTTATTTGGGAACGTTAGATGATCTTACAAGTACTGAAGAAGCGTCTCCTATTAACATAGAGAGGGGGGTTTATGTGATAAGAAGATTTGACAAGATACCTTCTTTAAGTGGTGATAATAATTATTTAAGAAAGGCATATTTAACACAATGGCGTACGTGGAACATATAGAAGGATTTCATAAAGTGATGAAGAATCTTCAATCCCAGTTATCCAATTTAAAAATAAATTCAACAAAAGGATTGAAAGAGGTGGCTATTTTTTTAAGACGTGAGACTGAGACAAAACCACCGGTAACTCCGGTTGATTTGGGAAATCTGCGTGCAAGCTGGTTTGCAATTGTTACAGGTGATAAAGGAAGGATTGCAGATCCTTTAAGACAGAGTGGTAATTTCAGGGAGGGGACAAAGGAACACCCACGTGTTAAAGGTATTTCTAAAAGACTGGGTGAATTGTATAATAAAAGTATTTCAGAATATACGGCTGAGGCGAATGCCGTAAAAAATAAATTAAAACTTATATGTGGATATTCGGCTTATTATGCAACTCCTGTTCATGAAATGATAGGGGCTAAGAATTGGTCAAGACCAATGTCTGGGCCAAAGTGGTTTCAGGCAGCTATAAACAGGAATATTAATAAAATAGTTAGTATATTGGCTAAAGAAGCTAAGATAAAGGGGGGAGGTAGTTAAATGACATCGGCGGCTGATGATATAAAAGATTATCTGGAATCTGTAAGTTCATTAGGATTGAATTTTGGTGTAAATTTATTTGTGGGGAAAGAACCGGTATCCCCTCGTGATTGTGTTACAATTTATGATACGCCGGGGTATCCCCCAGCTCTTACGCTTGATGGAGCCGATAGTACCAGTACGTATGAATATCTTTCAATGCAAGTAAGAGTAAGAAATAAGAGTTATACGGAAGGATGTAGTTTGGCGTATGATATAATGGGTGCTTTACATGGGCAATATAATTTGCTTGTGAATGGCTCGTTATATACTGTTATCTACTGTACCGGCAGTCCCGCCCTGCTAGAATGGGATGATAACAATAATGCGGTGTTTATTTTAAATGTTAATCTACAAAGAAGGAGGTGAAAACATGTCTAATGCAATTGCTGGTGTAGGTACAAAATTTCGGCGCTGGAATAGTTCTACTTCTAAATTTGAAGACATAGCCGAAATTAATTCGATTACCGGTCCCAGTATGTCACGTGATACAATTGATGTTACATCACTTGACAGTACTGGAGGGTATCGAGAATTCATTGCCGGCTTTCGTGATCCTGGTACTGTGGTTCTTAATATGAACTTTACCAGAGACACCTATGAATTGATGAAAGCTGATTTTGAAAGTGATGACTTGCAGAATTATGAAATTATTCTACCTGATGATGAGGAAACATCGTTGGAATTTGAGGGGTTAGTTACTGAACTTCCTCTGGCAATTCCCACTGATGACAAGGTCACATCAGATGTTACCATTAAAATCAGTGGTCAGGTAGTTGTTAATTCGGGTTCTGCTACGTCACCTTAATTAGTTTTTTATAATTTTTAAACCTAATCAAGGATTTTATTTATTTAATCAAAAAAATTAATATAATATGGAAAAAAAGATATTAACAAAAGAAGATTTGCTTAAAGGAGATTCAGTAGAAATAAGAGAAGTTGATCTTGGAGATGGTATTGTTTATGTCAAACAGATGACAGGCAAAGAGAGAGATATGTTTGAAAGTTCTGTCATTAAAGCCCGTAGGGACAGTAAGGGTAATATAACAAGTTATGAGACTGTACTTGAAGATTTCAGAGTAAAACTTGTTGTATGTACTCTTTGTGATAAGGAGGGTAATTTGTTATTTAAACTGGAGGAAGCTCCTTTACTTAATAAAGCTCTGAGTGCAAAGAAGATTGATAAAATAGTTGAAGTAGCTCAGGAACTCAATGCTATTTCAGAGAAGGATAAGGAGGACTTAATAAAAAACTCCGAGCTCGGCCGAGCCGACAGTTTTATTTCAGGCTCTGCCGAGAGTTAAAAGTCCCCCATCCAGATTATTTGTTAATGATGTTATCATCAAGACAGATAAGTGAATGGGAGGCTTATGACAGATTGGACCCCATAGGTAGCTGGCGTGAAGATTTTCGTTTCGCACAACTTATGAGTCTTTTGGTAAATATCGTTACGAGAATTTTCGCACCTAAAGGGCATGCACCAAAAAATGTATCGCCTCTTGATTTTATGCCACAGTGGGGTGATTTTGCAGATTTTAAAATTGAAAAACCACAACAGAGCGTGGAAGAAATGAAACAAATATTACTCAGTATTGCCTCCAGTCAAAATAAAAAGGTTAAAAATGAAGTACAAAAAAATAATACTATTAGGACCCCTTTAAAGAAAAAGAAGAATGGACTTTAATCTTGGGCGACTTGTTGTACATCTTGATGTTGATACGTCATCTTTGACAGTAGTTACTGCAAAATTTGAAGATTGGGCAAAGAAGACGGCTAACTCTATTGACCGAACTGCTCAGAAGGTACGTACAATGGGGTATCTTATAACAGCAGTTTTTACTGTTCCTTTGACAGCTGCAACAAAGAGTTTGATAAAGGCTTCTTCAGATTATGAATATGAATTACAAAAAATTGTAGGTTTAACAGACGTTGCCCAGGAAGAAGTAAATAAATGGAACAAATCAGTTATAAAACTTTCTGAAACATTTGGTAAATCTCCCATAGAACTTGCACAATCCCTTTATTTTATAGCGTCATCAGGTATAAAGAGTTCTGAAGCTCTTGAAGTTTTACGAGTATCTGCTATGGCGACTGCATCTGGTTTGGGCAGTACTAAGGATGTGGCAGACCTTGTCACATCTGTATTAAATGCTTATGCAAATACAGGAATCACGGCCACTGAAATTACTGACCAACTTGTTGCCGCAGTACGTGTTGGTAAAGCTGAAGCAAGTGAATTTGCGTCATCAATAGGACAAGTTATCCCGATAGCTGCTCAATTAGGGGTGTCTTTTGCCGAAGTGGCAGGAGGTATGGCTGCAATAACGTTACAGGGGGCTTCCGCTAGAACTGCTGGAGTGTATTTAAAAAATGTTCTTAATTCACTTATTAAAGAATCTGGTGAAAATAGTGTTATTTTTGAAGAGTTAGGATTAAACTGGAGTAAATTAAGAAGTATTTTGAGAGAACAAGGCTTAATTGCCTTAATGAATGAACTGAGAAGAATTACAGAAGAATATGATTTAAGTTTATTCCGTGATTTATTACCGGATGTAAGGGCTCTTACAGGAGGTCTGGCACTGGTTGGCAGAAATTTTGAATATAATTCCAAAATAATACAAGAGGTTATTAATTCTCAGGGGTCTTTAGCTGAAGCGTTCTCAAAGGTATCTGATACTTTAAAGATACGTCTTGATAGGGCTCTTACCCGTATTAAAACTGTAATGATAGATTTTGGTAAAAATGTGGCGGAAGCTGTTATTCCTTTGGTGGAAAAGTTTGCAGATGCGGTAAGATATGTTACCAACAAATTTAATTCCTGGTCTGATTCTACGAAAAAACTTGTGTTAATAATAGGAGGCTTAACTATTGTATCAGGTCCTTTATTGCTTTATCTTAGTTCACTTTTTTATGTAACTTCCAATACAATACGTATTTTTGGTCAATTAGTAAAAATACTTAAAGCTTTTTCTATTGCATCTATAGCTACTAAAATTGTTGTACTTGATATAGTTGCAGGATTGGGGGCTTTGTCTCTTATAGTTATAGGACTTTCTAAGTTAATACGAAGTATTACAGATGATCAAAGAAAATACAATAAACAACTTGATGATTTTCTGGATAAACAGGAAAAATTAAATAAAGAGAGAAAAGAACAGGGCTTATCACTCAAAGAAAAATATGTTACAATTGGTGAAATGAATTTAAGGCAATTAAATGAGTATACAAATGAATTAGCTCAGCATATTGCCTTATTAGAAAATCAAAAATTAGTAGCTGATGAACAACTTAAAAATTTGGAGTCTACTGATGAATTATATCAATATTTAAATACGCAGTTACAAATAGCTAGAAAAAATTATAATGATTTAAATAAAAGTATATCACAAGGTACATTCGTACTTAATGAACAAACAAATGAATTTTATATTAATGTAATAAAATCATATACAGATGCCCAAAATGCATTTGATTCATATGTAAATTCTGTTAAAAATAATGCAAAAGCGATAGATGAAGAGTTAGGGGAATACAAAGAAATGCATAAGGTAGTAAAGAAGATGTATGAAGATATGGCATCGAGTGAGGAACAAAAAGCAAAAGCTTCCCAAAAGGCAGCGGATATGATTGAAAAATTTAAAGAAATAGTAGAAAATACTACAAAAAGTTTACAACAAGCTGATGTTTTAGCTCCTTTAATGAAGTCTATTTTTGAAGAATATGATGTACTAGAGGCAAAGAAATCCGCATATCAAAAAGCAATACAGAGTATTACTGAATTGTTTGGTGACCAGGCAATGGTACTTACTGAAACCAGAACAGCTATAGAAGGATATCTTTTTGAACTTCGGAAAATATCATATATACAAATGAAACCTCTGGTGGGTAAGGGAGTTACTGGTGGTATTCCTGAAATGGCAGAAATAATAAAAGGAATGACGGCACGTCCTGAGGAACTAACTTTGGCAAGCGGGTTAAAAATAAATGTTACAGAACTTGCAAAATTACCTCAATATGAGTATGATACAGCTCAAGGAATTAGAGAAGCAAATAATGAATTAAACAGACAATTATATCTTATTGACGTACTGGCTGAGGGATTTGCCGAGTTTTTTGAAGATATGGATAGGGGATGGAAAAGAATGTTACAATCATTTGTTAGAGAACTTGAAAGATATGTTGCAAGAATAATTGCATTAACATTGATATATACTATTGTAGATGTAATAACTGAAGGTGGAACTAAATTTGGGGCTTTAGTATTGACTAGTTTAAAAGCTGCAACAGGTGTCTTTAAAGGTTTTGCAGAAGGGGGTGTTGTTCCTCCAGGTTATCCCAATGATACCTATCCTGCATTGTTAAGTTCAGGTGAAGTTGTGTTTACTCCAGATCAATTAAGATACCTGACGGGGGTTGCTTCAACAGAAGGTAAGGTTGAATTTGTAATTGAAGGAGAAACATTAAGAGGTGTTTTGCAGAAAACAAATACTAAAAGAAATATATATTAATGGCATATACATTAAAATATCAATCTAATTTTTATAATAGATTTGGGGCCCTTGTTTCAGTAAAAATCTATAAGAAGGATTATTCTGGTTCAGCTATTTCTATTCGTGTGAGTAATGTTGAACTACAATGGGGTATCGAAGATTTTTATACACCTATAGCGGGGGCTGGCGTAAGTATAACCATCGTTAATACATTTAACGAATATGATGCATTCAGTGATTTATTAAAGTCTTATCCGAAAGATTTTAAATGTGTCATAGAATACAATGGTAATGTTGTATTTGAAGGATTTAATGTAACTGAACTTAATGAGGTTAATTTATTGCAATATAATAGTTTAATTGTTAAATTTACTGATCAACTTAAAATGCTTCAATATGATAAGTTGACAGGAATGTTAAGTATAGGAGGTCAAATTGGTTTATTTGATTTAATAGAAGAAGCCTTATATAATACAGGACTTACGGAAAGAGATTTATATGTTAACTCGACATTATTTGAAGCTAACATGGCAGATGAGGCTTCTTCAGGTAATCCTTATTGTTTTTTAACTCATAGTTATATAGAAAAAAGTATTTTTTATGATAACCTAACAGAATATAAAGATACTTTGTCAATATTAAATGAAGTATTTAAACCTTTCAGTGCATTTATATATTCTTATGGTGATAAATGGATTCTTGAAAGATATGAAGATATAGATTCTAACTCAGATTGGGTATGGTTTGATTTAAATGAATCATCTTCCTCAAGTTGTCTTTATATTAATACTTTAAAACAAACTCTATATAAACAAAATGATGACTTTAATTATATTGAAAGTAGTCAAAAATTAAGTTATAAACCGGCAATTCAAAAATTAAAACTCAATTTACAGGAAAGAAAATTAAATTCACTTGTATTTAACGAATTTTCAAGTAATCCCCCTCATACAAGTGATATATGGCCGACATCTCTCACACCTCGTACATGGACAGTTCATTCTGGGAGCTCAAGTGAATCAGCCGGCACAGAACTAAATGGTATAACAACATATTTTAAGTGGACCCCAAGCGGGTCCTGTCATGTGGGGGCTTTTTATAATTTTATGATTACTTTAAATGACATAAACGGAGAAAAAGCTGATAATGTTCTTGAAATAAATTTTAAATTTACTGTATCCAATCCTCCCATAGATTATCGAAAAGGATTTTATAATGTTGATGTGGTGGGACTACCTGTATTTTTATATGCTAAAAAACCAGGAATAGGAGGACGATATATTTTACTTAATGATGATGGAACAATAACTACATCATCGTCTCCTTGCTGGTTAACAGGTGCAGTAGTAGGTGAGGAATACGAAATAGACAGGGCAGATCCTCCACGTGTTCTTTCTTTTGAAAAAACATTGCTTTTACAAAATCATTTAGGTACAGGAGATATTGAAATGATTTTAGGTATACATTGTCCTTATTGGCAAACAACTAGTCCTGTAAATGCAGGTTATTATAATGTTGCTTATATTGGTGATTTTTCAGTTACTTTTGATTCAGATAATTATGATAACGTGGTAGAAGCTACCATAGACGAGAATTTTTTAAATACTGAAGAAATTGATTTAAATTTATATGATTTACCAAATTGGAATTTTGCATCTGGGATATTAAGACAATGGGGTTCTTCTTTTAGTGAAATGGCTAAATCCAATACTTGGGGGTCAGATAACTTTTATACGTTAGGATATACAGACCTAGTGGATAATTTTATTTATAATACTTTTAGAAGAAATGCAGAATCAAGACTACAATTAAATGCAAGAATAGATTATGATGGGTATTTAAAACCATTTGCAATTCTGATGGATGATAATATAAAAAAAGAAGGGGAATCATCCATTGGGGATAATGTAAAGATGATTGTAACAGAATATATATGGGATATGGTTAATGGATTTTATGAGGTAAAAGCTGAAGAATATCCAGATACTGAAATATCTATTACAAGTTGGTAGATTATGGATATCAATAAAACATCATATAGAGTATTAAGAGGAAGTTCGGTTGAAGCACCGGCTTCAATAGGCATTGTTACCGTTGGAGGAAGTGGCGCCGATGTTCATAATAACTTAGGTGGATTACAAGGAGGGGATACTGGCGAATATTATCACCTTACTCAATCAGATTATAATAAAGTTGTTGGATTCGGTTATCCTTCCGCTGGTATTGTAGTTTCCACTGGTTCTGCATGGGGTACTTCATTACAATTATCATCTCCAGGAGATCGTTGGGGCGTATTGCCATTTGTTGGAACTGATGGTGTTATGGAAATTGGTAAGGTTATTGATTTTCATGAATCGGATATGGACACAGGTGATGCGGCAATAAGGTTATATTCTGATAATGGTTCTTTGTATTTTTATAAAGATGTTGGAAGTAAAACGCTTGCAAAGTTTATTTCAGATGGTGCGTGTGAATTATATTATGATAATTCAAAAAAGTTAGAAACATTTTCTACGGGAACAGTATTCTATGGGCATATTTATATGCAAAGAGCCACAGGAACGGAAAATGAAAGTCCTGGTATTACTTATATTCCTACTGATGATTTTATTTACAATGGACTTTATTTGCAGCACTATGGTTGTGGTTTTCATAGACCTATTGCTTTTTCGTGGACTGAAACGGGTTTTTATGCTTCTGGCTATTCCGGGATAGACTTATTTACAGGTGGGCAATTACGTTTTACGATACTTGAATCTGGTAATATTGGTATTGGCACTTCAAGTCCTTCAGCAAAACTTCATGTTGATGGAAATATATATGGTACTTCAACCGTACAGAATCCTTCATTTGTTTCAGGCTTTCAAGGTGATAAATGGAGAATCACCGCAGAAGGTGATGCCGAATTTGAAAGCCTTTTTGTCAGGGGAGCTTTGACGGTTTATGAACTTTTGATAAACCAGTTACATTATCAAAATGGAGGATTGATTATAGGTGCAGGTGCCGGTAAGATTCGTTCCATATATAATTCTACCCAAGGCTCCGAAAAGTTATATTTTCAGGACCCGACAGGAAATAATTATACTCCTTTCAGCGTCGGAGCAATTGTAATGGTTCAACGTGTAGATATCAACCGTTCCACCGTTGTTAAAAAGATTGTTAGGCAGGTATCTGCAATTCAATCAGACATGAGAGTGGATTTGACAACCACTTCTGGATGGCCGACATCAAGTGATGTGGGAGTGTTTGAAGAGGGGGATGAAGTTTGTACAATTGGTCATGTAAGCGATTCAAATTACCAGAACAGCATATACCTGAGTGCCA
>Ga0209506_1001522_pt1 | contig 23910 bp, 26 predicted proteins | sample AD_JPNHG2_MetaG_FD_184409 | JGI IMG/M metagenome (GOLD analysis project Ga0209506, IMG submission 184409) | Active sludge microbial communities of municipal wastewater-treating anaerobic digesters from Japan - AD_JPNHG2_MetaG (SPAdes) (version 2) | ecosystem: Engineered > Bioreactor > Anaerobic...
TATCAGCATCGTCCTTGCGCCAATGGTAAGCATAATTCACGCCAGTAACGGCTTCAAGAAGAGCTGAGCCGCCTTGGCAAAATGTTGTAGGATCGGTTGTAGAAATTGAGGCAGTGGGCGATTGAAGAATTTCAATGCTTATATTATCAGTAGCAATGTTTGAGCCTTCATCTTCAACCTGGCAAGTGAAATTATAAGTGGTTGCAGGTAAATTGGTATTAAGAATGGCTACATCGCCCGGTGGAACTATGGTTAGCACGTGTGTGTCGCCTGACCATGTATAGGTGTAATTGCCCAGGTCGCCAACACCGTACTTTGTTTGAATAGTAAGCGTAAAAGAACCAGAACTTTGACAAACCTGTGTTTGTCCACCCGATGGTACGATGGTTACAGTGAACTGCCCAAAAACAGGTGAAATTTCAAATGCCGATGTTACAAGTAGCATGGCTGCAGCCTGTAATATCTTTCGGAAAGTATTATATGCTTTCATCTGCTTATATTTTTCACTCATTGGAGCTGGTATTATCGGTTTAGTAATCCAATACTTGGGTAAACACTATGGGATTTCAACAATATTGCTCGATGCCGAACATCCATCAGGGGTTGTCGCAATCACGTAATATTTACCGGGTTGTTTTGCATTTTTAAATGTTTCCTCGTTAACTATCTGGTTTCCGATGTGGTATGAGAAACTGCAACCGGAAAAACTCCCAATAGTTTCAATTTCAGTCGTGTTGTTTTTGAGCTTTAAAATTGGTTTAAAAATAGGTTTAACATTTATTGTAACAGAGCTTGAAACCTCATTACCTTCATTATCTTTTACAAAAACTGTAAAAGTATAAATGCCTTTGCTATTGGGCTTAAGAATAAGAACATTGCCGAGGTTTTTCACAGCAATCGATAAATCGCCTTCCCATTTTAAATTTATTCCATCATCGGTTCCCATATCGGTTTGAGCCACCAAGGTTATGGTTTGATTGGCACAAAAATCGGTTTTATTATTTGGGGTAACAATTTTTACAGTTATGCCCTGAGCATTGGAAGGATTAATACTCAAAGTTAGTATTGTTACTATAGCTATGAAACTAATAAAGTTACGCATGGTAGAATTGATTTATAAATGTAAACAATAAAAAACACCTAACCCAAATTTAATTCGAATGTAAAGTATTTTTTTGTTAAATCAACACGTAAAGTCAATAAAATTAGTGTTTTAATGATAAAAAATAGTTATAACATTGATATTCAGGTATATATAAATAATCATTAAAACCTAAGTATTTCGTCAAAATACATCAACTCAAAAATAATTGAACAAAGAATTTGCCAAACATCATAACAATAAGATAAACAAATAAATATCCAAAAATAGAATTTTGCTTTGACCGATAATGAACAGGTAAAAGGTTGTTTTCTGTGGAATTTTGAAAGGTAGGAGCTGATGGTATGGAAGTTAAAGTAAGAAAAGCAGGTGTTAGTATCATTTTGAACTCCACATAGCGGAGCAGGTTCCCGCCAATGCGGGACAGGTACCCGCCAATGCGGGACAGGTTCCCGCCAATGCGGGACAGGTTCTGAAATCTGAAATCTGAAATTTGCTCAATGCAAAACAGGTTTTTGTATCTGAAAAAATCATTGCTAAAAGGCAATGAGTAAAATTTCCGAAAAATCAGGGTACATCCTCTCCAGTAGATGCCGAGTACACTTCAAACCATTGTTGAATTGAAAGTTTCGTGTTCAGAGCGTTATAGGCATTTTTTATTCGCTCAAATTTTCCGCTTCCAATTACTGGAATAATTCCAGATGGGTGAGTGGTAAGCCAGCTAATGGCAACCTGTTCAGGTAGCAATGAGGTTTCATTTGCAATTTTATGGATGACTTTGGAAACCCGCTTGTCGGTTTTGTTTTTGGGCGATACCAACCTGCCACCACCTAGTGGTGACCAAGCCATGGGAATGATATGCTTTTGCATTAAATAGTTTAGATTCCCATTTTGCAGGTGTTCAACCTGTAATGGTGATATTTCAATTTGGTTTGCCACCAGGTGAATGGGTGTAAAGGATTGCAGCATCTCAACCTGGTGAGGCAAAAAGTTTGAAACCCCAAAATGCAAAACCTTGCCGGTACTATAAAGATGATTGAATGCCAATGCCACCTCTCCCGGGTTTAGTAGTGGCGATGGACGGTGAAGTAGCAAAAGATCGATATGATCGGTTCTGAAATTTTTTAGGGATGTCTCTACTGCGCTTACAATATGATTATAGCTATAATCGTAATGTTTTACTGTTACTTCAGGGAATTTCCCGGAGATGAGACGGATTCCGCATTTGGTGATAATTTGTATGTGATTACGAACCGAAGGCTCTAGGGCTAGGGCATTACCGAAAAGTTTTTCGCAGGAGTAGTTGCCATAAATATCGGCACTATCTATCGAGGTGATACCTAAGTCGATACATTGTTGGGTGAGATAAAGGAGCTCCCGTTGGCTCAAATTCCATTCGGTTAGTCGCCAGTGACCCCATACCAAAGGCGAAAGCGATATCCTGTCAGTTTTCATTTACCCGAGGTTAATCAATTTTATAGAACGATGAAGCATCTTTCAGGTTAGCAGCAAGTTTTAGCAGGTGCTCGGAGTAGGTTCTAAGGTCGTTAGCTATATCGCTGGTGAGCTTACTAACAGCTGAGAGTTTTTGCATGGAGTCGCCTATCCGGTTTGTTTCCTGCTGTTGGTCATCAAATTCAAACGAGAGCTGCTTGGCATGGTCGGCAATTCGATTAACCTCATGGGCTAGCTTTTCCATAACGTTTCGAACCTCTTCCACTGTGGCAAGGCTTGAGTTTGCCAGATTTACTATATCCTGAGCAGCCTGTTTCGACCGTTCAGCAAGTTTACGCACTTCGCCGGCAACCACGGCAAAACCACTGCCGTGTTCACCCGCGCGAGCAGCCTCAACCGCTGCGTTAAGGGCAAGAATATTGGTTTGAAAGGCTATATCGTTAACAACCTGAATCTTATTAGCAACCATTTTCATGGCATCGAGTGCTTTGGCCGATGTTTGGCTGCCTTGCTTGATGGTTTCAACCGCTTTTGTTGATATGTTAAGCTGATCTTGTACCGACTTTGTGCTCTGCCCAATTGATCCAACCATCCGCTGAATGGAATGTGAAACCTCATTGGTGGCTAAGGTTAACTCACCAACAGTTGACGTTAGGGCTTCAGAGTTGGTATTCATGGTTTGTCCGGTATCCATAATGCTTTCGGAAACCTGTCCAATTCCCCTGAACGTATCGCGCAACCTGGCGGCCATGTTGGTAAGTGATTTCGAGAGAGTTCCAATCTCATCCTTGGAATCGTCGTTAAAAGCTGCTCGTAGGTTTCCTTGGCTTATTTCCTGTGCAAATTCAACTCCACGGGTTACACGTTTCGATATCTGACTTGAGATTATGCTAATTGCCCCACTAATCAGGATTAAACCGATTATTCCAATGATAATTAGAGCGTATGTTCGAGAACGCGATTCTGTTAAAACATCGTCAATTATCACAATAACACCCAGGCACCAAGGCGAGTCCGAACCTTTCATGGTAATGGGGTTGAAATAGGCAACAACTTTCTTTCCGGTGTCGGAGTGCTTGGCTGCGATTCTGAAGGCCTCACCCCTGGCAATTTTATCGGATATATGGTGAATACTATCCTCTTCGGCATTTATTTCCTTCATTGTTTTTCCCAGAACTGTTGTATCGGGATGTGAAACGTAAACACTACCGTTCGATAGCAGAAATGCATAGCTGTTTTCAAAAAGTTTTAGCTTATCAACTCGATCTTTGATTTCTGTCAGGGTGATGTCGCAGCCAACAGTACCTACCAATTGGTTACCGTACGAAATAGGGCTTACTAGGCTTGTCATTGGGATTTTTACCTTATCGGAGTTGGAGTACTTCCAGTAGTAAGGTTCAAGTATGGTGTTGCCTTTTATATTTTTTGTAACCCAAAGGCTTTTGCTCGAGAGATTATCAAAAGTTACAGTATCCTGCCGATATTTTAGCACATCATTTTCCCAGTAAAAGGTACACCGCAATCGTCCTTTGCTTTTGCCTGTTTTATCAATCTTTGATAAATCCCAGTTCACCCAGAGCGATTTTATGTTGTGATGCTCTTTAAGAACATCGGAAACCATTCTGTTTTGCAGGTCAATCCAATCCTTTTGGCTTGTATTATTGAATGCACGAAAAGCCTCAGCTAGTGTTCTTGTTATACTCAATTCCTGGTTGAGCTGATCCTCAAAACTGCGGGCAGTTTCCTTAACCAGCGTGTTTACATAGCTATGAGCATCCTTAAGGTTATCGTGCTGTATGCTCTTAATGATGAATACGAAAACAATCAGATATACAATGGCCGAGATGCCAACTAGGAGGATTAGCATCTTACTCTGTAAACGCCTTAAATTTAATGGCTTCATGGTCAATGATTTAACACTCTGTGAGATAGGGAAATATCCTTGCCAAAATAAATTTTTAACATAACTTAAGCAAATAATTCGATTTTTTTTGTAATTTGTAAAATGCATTTTTTGACAGGTGAAGAAAACTCTAAAGTTTAATATTTAATGAAAAACAGATTAAATTATTTTCCCATTTACATTGGTATAACCTATACTATTACGATGCTATCGTGCGGTAGAGCATTGCCCACTAACGATGATTTAAAGTCTGAAATATTAGATGTAGAATCACAGTTTTGTGATTATGTTATGCGGCATGGAATTGCTGAAGGTTTTGCATTTTTTGCCGATGAATCTGCAACAATTCTTTGTGGTAGAGATAGCTTAATTAAATGGAAGAACGCTATTTACCATTACTATTCAGATACTCAATACAAGGGAGCTAAAGTCGAATGGAAACCCGAGTTTGTTCAAGTTTCAAAGTGTGGCGATATAGCATATACCTATACTACACATGGAAGGTTCCAAAAACAAATGCCGATACATTGGTTGTGCAAGGAATATTTCATACGGTTTGGAAGTGCCATTCCGATGGAACCTGGAAGTACGTTTAGAATTAACTTATAAAAGCACGATATATGGAACCTGAAAAGCAATTTTGGCAATCGTCGAGCGGGAAAAAGCTATTTGCCTGGCATATAAAACCCGCAGCAACACCCAAAGCAATTATCCTGATTGTTCATGGACATGGAGAACATTCATTGCGATATGTTCCCTGGGCAAAACGGTTTGCTTACCATGGCTTTATAGTCCAGTCGTGGGATCATATTGGTCATGGCCAATCCGAAGGCAGAAGAGGGCATATCAGGTACTTTGAGCAGTTGCTTTTTGAAATTGATTTGGCTATTACCAAAATTACTCACGATTACCCAAAGCTACCAATAATACTCTACGGGCATAGCATGGGAGGAAACATTGCCCTGAACTATGCCATAAATAGACCAACCAAACTTGACCTTCTGGTTGTAACCTCGCCCTGGTTGAAATTGGCAGTTCCACCATCACCGGTAATGGATGTACTTAGCAAGTTTATGAATTTGGTTGCACCCTTTATTCAAATTAAGTCAACTGTAAAACCTGATCAAATCTCTCAAATCCCTGAGGAGGTTGAGAAGTATGCTACCGATCCACTCAATCACGGGCTTATTACTCCTAGGCTTTACACATCAATCACAAGTTCTACCAAGTACATTTTTGGCAATGCCCAAAAGATAAGTATTCCTACCCTGCTCATGCATGGAAGCGGCGATACTATTACCTCGCACAAAGCTACCGATGAGCTATCGCATATAATTCCTAAGGCAACCTACATTGAATGGAGCGGATGCTATCATGAATTGCATCATGAGCAGGAAAGGGATGAAGTTTTTAATTCAATACTGAACTGGATTAATGAGCAGCTCTAAAATTGATTTCCGTACCGAGGTTACCGTAAACAATTTCCCTTTCCGTATTAGCTACCAAACACCTGTGCTGTTCTGCGGTTCGTGCTTTGCCGAGAATATAGGTGGAATTATGCATAGCTACAAGATGCCTGTGCAGGTTAACCCGTTCGGTGTGGTTTACAATCCTTTTTCGGTTGCAAGGGTGTTGAGGAACATTCTGCAAAACAAGGAGTACACCAGTAACGATTTACATAGCAGGAATGGCTTATGGTTCAGCTTTGATCATTACACCCGATTCTCGTCAGAGAGTAAAGATGAATGCTTGCTTAAAATTAATGAGGCTTGCAGTAGTGCCCATGAATTCATTAAGAAGGCAAACTTGATAGGAGTAACATTTGGAACAGCACGTGTTTACAGACTTGTTTCTACGGGTAAGGTTGTGGCAAACTGCCACAAAATTCCTGCAAAGGAATTTACCCATACACTGCTTTCGGTTGACGAAATTGTTTCAGAGTGGACGAAACTGATAGACGAGGTTTTGGCGGTAATCCCAAACATTCGGTTTCTTTTTACAGTTAGCCCCATCAGGCACTGGAAGGATGGCCCAATTGGCAACCAGCTCAGCAAGTCAACTCTTATTCTGGCTGTTCACAGGCTGGTAGAAATATACTCGGACAAAGCATTCTATTTTCCCGGATACGAAATAATGATGGACGATTTAAGGGATTACCGTTTTTACGATTCCGATATGCTTCACCCATCGCAACTGGCTATCGATTACATCTGGCAAAAATTCTCTGATGCACTTATTGAGCACCAGGCTATGCAAGTAACTGAAAAAGTTCATAGGATACAACAGGCTTTAAGCCATAGACCGGTTAATCCCAAATCCCAAGAATTTAAAAGGTTTGTAGATATAATTTTGAATGAGGTAAGTAGCATTCAAAAGCAATACCCCTTTCTTAACTTTAACGAAGAGGTAAACAAATTAAAAAGTTATATAGTATGATTTTATTCAAGAGTTTAAGAGAGTTGCTATATGTTTTTTCTGTAACTGCCTATTTGTTTTTTGCTGCTACTAATGTCTTTTCGCAGGATTCCACATGGGTTTGGCGTGAGAAGGGTAGCAGTAGCCTTAAGTTTTTTGGTTTAATAGCGTATCAGGAAGGGCGGGGTGAGCAGGGGTTTGGCATCCCTTTAGGCATAGGATTCCAAAAGCATTACCTAAACGGACGCTGGAGGGTAAATACCTCCATACAGGCAGCATCATACAGGACCTTTGCTATTACCGATGTCCCCGATAGCTACTACAGGGTAACTACTTTAGGCATATATTCAGATTTAGACATACTCAGGTATTATTCCTTTTCGGTTGTCCTTGGCGCCGGGGCCGGACTATCGTATTCCCGAGGTATTACTTTAAGCTGGTGGAATGAGAATTTTGGTCAAACCATCCAAGATGAACCGTTCAATAGGTGGTACCCTTCAGTTTATTTAGCATACGGTATTCGCATAGCTCCTCGTAAAAGCAAGTATGCCATTGAGATATTCCTGCCACCCGGAGGGCACGCCAACAAAAATTTCTACCTGTTACATATCGTCAGGGTAGGGGTTGACTATAAATTCTAGAGCGATTGTTCTTTCCAGTACAGTAGGGTTTGAGCAGCACTGGCAATGTCGGGCCCAAAGGATACTATACCTTCTTCGTGCCCAGCCATAACAAGTATGCCCTTGCTTTTGAGGTCGGTTTGGCTGTAGAGCCTAATTACCTCCTTAGCCATTTCAGGGGTTCCATACTCTGCTTGTTTCCCTGTCTTAGGAACACGGCGCAGCAGTGAGCGCCACATATTTAGGTTATGAACATGTATAACTGCTCCAATTTTGGGATCGCAGAGGTACAGTACCGCATGTGTCAACGATTCCGAGGAAGCGATCACGGGCCCAATGGAATCGATAGTGTTTCTATGGATATTGAACGAGGTAACCAGGGCAAAGTGCTGCTTGCCAATCTCGGCAAACCCACCCGTTCCGCTTCCTGTAATCAGAAACTCGTTACCACTGGTTCGGCAGCTTAGGTTCCCGTAACCAATTCCCTTGCTATCAATCCCCACAAATCCCTTTTTGTATAAAACCTGACGCCAGTATATCAACTCGTCAGTAAGGGGCGATTCAATAGGGTCGGTTTTTGTCCAGTTGCAGTTGAATTTGATTATACCGTCCCTCATATGTTTTACAATGGTTTCAATTCCAAAAATATGAACATCATTTGAAAATGGGAAAGGTGAAATCAGCAAAAATCAACAAATCATCGTAATCGATTATCTTGTAGAAGGAATCTATTTAATATTATGACTAAAGCTAAACTACATCAACATTACTGACAAAAAGAAGGTAAATTGACCATATGTTATTTTGTTTAAAGGCTTTAAGTTAGAAGAATGTTGAGGTGTTTGTAAATGCTTAGTGTCTAAATTATTTTTTTAATGGCATCGGAATTTGGTTTTACCACACCCTTCTCGGTAATAAAACCGCTTATCAGCCGGGCTGGTGTCACATCAAATCCGTAGTTTACAGCCGGGGTATTGTCTGGACAAATTAGCATATCGACTATATTCCCATTATACAATCCCCTAACGTAGCGCAATTCGTTTCCCGATCGTTCCTCAATAGGGATTTTTCCTAAGCCTTCGGCTAGGGCGAAGTCGATGGTTGAGGTGGGTGCAGCTACGTAAAAGGGAATGCCATTATCGTGGGCGGCGAGGGCTTTCAGGTAGGTGCCAATTTTATTGGCGGTGTCACCATTCGCGGCTATTCTATCGGCACCGGTAATCACCATGTCCACCATGTGGTTTTGCATAAGGTGCCCACCGGTATTATCGGCTATCAGTGTATGTGGAACGCCCTCGTTAAGTAATTCCCAAGTGGTAAGGGCTGCACCTTGGTTCCGGGGGCGGGTTTCATCGACCCAAACATGCATCTTAATACCTTTACGGTGTGCAAGGTATATGGGCGATAGGGCTGAACCGTAATCGGTAAAGGCAAGCCAACCGGCATTGCAATGGGTGAGGATATTGACAACACCGCCCTTTTTTCTATCACTAATCTCTTCAATTAACGGCAACCCATTTAGGCCAATCAACCGGCAGCTCTCAGCATCATGGTCGGCAAGCTGCTTTGCCGCATCAAGGGCTATGTGTGCCTTTTCTTCTAAAGTTAAACCGCTCGCAACCCTGGAACAAACTATATCGATAGCCCATTTCAGGTTAACCGCGGTGGGTCGGGTGTTCAGAATTTCGGCAATGGCTCCATCAACAAAAACCATCGGTTGGTTGCCCTGAAATGCATCGCGGTAAGCCAAGTACACACCAAATGCTCCAGCCACACCAATTAGGCCGGCTCCACGCAGTTGCATCTCCTTTATGGCTATGGCCATCTGCTTATAGGACGATATGGTTTCAATATGGAACTCATGTGGTAGATAGCGTTGGTCAATTATTTGAACATCGGGCAGTTGGCCCTCATCAACCCAAATGGTTCTGAAGTATTGGTCTGCTACACGCATTGTTTTTAATCAACGTTGTGTCAAAGGTAAAAAGCTGTTTGAAAAAATCAATGTAATTGTAGTCGGAAATGCTTTTTTTGACTGATTTGCATTAAATTTACTATGTTAAATTAAAAAGTCGTTCAGTTAATAAAAATAAACATGCCTTTTGTCATCCTGAGTGAAACGAAGGATCTCAGTCAATGCTAAAAGAGAAAAAAGTGCAAGGAGATGCTTCGTTGAAGTCTATCCCGATAAATCGGGACTCAGCATGACAATGGAGCAGAAGGGAAGTAAGGGTTTTTGTCATCCCGAGCAAAGTCGAGGGATCTCATCAAAGGACTGAAGAGAAAAAGAGTAAAGAGATGCTTCGGCGAGCTCAGCATGACAAATAATCTAACTACACGGCAATGATGTTTAATACTAATGTATATGCCTACAATTGGAATTATTGGCGGCTCCGGGCTCGATAACCCTGATATTATTAAAGATGCCACCACGCTTAGGGTAGATACTCCCTACGGGAATCCATCTTCGCTGCTGAGGGTTGGGACTATTGGCAGTAACAGGGTGATTATTCTTGCTCGCCATGGCCATAGCCATGAGTATAGCCCAACTGAGGTAAATTACCGGGCAAATATTTACGCGCTCAAGTATCAGGGTGCCGATTGCATTATAGCCACTACTGCTTGCGGAAGTTTACGAGCAGAGATTGAACGGGGCGACTTTGTTTTACTTGACCAGTTCATTGATTTTACCCGAAAGCGTATTAATACCTACCACGAATCCTTTGCCAGTGGTGCGGTTCATACTCCCATGGCCGATCCCTTCGACTCGGCATTGCGCGCCCATATCCTTGATTGTGCGGGCAGGGTAGGGGTTAAGTGTCATCCACGGGGAACCGTGGTTACCATTGAGGGGCCACGCTTTTCCACCCGGGCCGAATCAATGATGTTTCGCAGCTGGGGAGCCGATGTAATTAACATGTCGGTTGCCACCGAGGTGGCCCTGGCCAACGAGCTGGCCATTCCCTATGCTGCCATTGCCATGAGCACCGATTACGATTGCTGGAAAACCGATGAACCACCCGTGAGCTGGGAGGAGATAGTTCGCATTTTTGAACAAAATGCTCAACGCATGATCGCGCTACTACGCATGGTAGTTGAAACCTTAAAGTAAAGCCCATGTTTACAATTCGAAAGGCAACACTTGCCGATATAGAACCGGTTTACCAGCTAATTTGCGACCTTGAGGGTGAGAGCCTCAATTACTCATACTTTGCTGAGAATTACCGAAGGAATCTTGAAGATAGCACGGTGCATTACTGGGTAGCCTGCCATGGCGAAAAGGTTATAGGTTTCTTGAGCATGCATGTTCAGCGTATTCTGCATCACGTGAGGTTAACCTGTGAGCTCCAGGAGCTAAACGTTTTGCCCGAGTATCGCTCGCAGGGGGTTGGCAGCATGCTGATGGAGCAAGCGGAGAAACTTGCCAAAGAGCTCGGTCTTGAAGAGGTTGAACTTACCACCCGAAATTACAGGGTGCGAACACAGGAATTTTACAAACGGTTGGGATACGAGCAAACACATCTCAAGTTTGTAAAAAAGCTTTAGAGAGCAATATTAGTTATGGATACATTGCTTATGCACAACATCTTGTTAGGCCGTTTTAGTTACATTCAATTAACCTGTTACTATCTCTGAACTGTTACTAAAATTCTATATATTAAAAATTGCATGGTAAAATAATCTATATGCTGCAAATCAAATTTGATAAAACTTAATGAACTTTAAAAAGCGTGGAATATTTTTCTGTGGTAATGCTTTAAGTCAACCCGCAAATTGTCCAATAATTTTTTGGCCGTGACAATTGTTTACCTATATTTGTTCAAGCATTTTAGCAGGTAAGAGGTTGGAAACTAAAAAGTAATAAACCAAAACACAATATATCGTAAAATGCTTAACATTGTTTTATTTGGCCCCCCGGGCGCAGGCAAGGGCACTCAATCCCAAAAAATAATTGAGAAATACAAGCTGCAGCATCTGGCTACTGGCGATATGCTTAGGGCTGCAATACGTGAACAATCGCCAATTGGAGTAGAGGCTCAAAAGTATATCGATAAAGGGCAGCTGGTTCCCGATGAGATGGTAATCAATTTGATTGCCGGGGAACTCGATAACCACCACGATGTTCCGGGCTTTGTTTTCGATGGATTTCCCCGAACTACCGTACAGGCCAAGAAACTCGACGAAATGCTCGATGCCAAAAAGGCTCCCATTACCATAATGTTAGCTTTGGAGGTTGAGTACGATGAACTCTTAGCTCGCCTGCTAAACCGGGGAAAAATGAGTGACCGCAGCGATGACCAGGACGAAGGTATTATCCGTGGCCGGCTCGACATCTACAACAAAACAACCCTGCCGGTAATGGATTACTACAAGGCGCAGGGCAAGTACCGTGGCGTTAACGGAATGGGTACTATCGATGAAATATTTGAGCGAATTTGCCAGGTGATTGACAGTAGCAGGTAACAAACCCTAATTAATACATCAAGGCCATCGACAACCACGATGGCCTATTTTATTTCAATGAATATCATTAATCATTATACGCTTGTGCGTATTTTAATGCCCCGAATTGAGTTTGGCATAGCCATCTGGGCAAACGTGTATGCTATTTACGAGAACAAGAGGAAGCTAATGTAAATGTTTACAAAAAATTTTGTAACGAAATACTCTGATGAATGTCTAAATGAAAAAGTAAAAAAATAATTCAACTATATGAGTAGAGAAGAAAGATTTAAAAGAACAGTTGACGAAAACAAAGAAAAAATAATGCGAATATGCAGGTATTATGCACCGTCTGCTGAAGATCAAAAAGATATGTACCAGGAAATATTAATAAATATATGGAAGAGTCTGGACTCATTCCGTGGCGACTCAAAGGTTTCAACTTGGGTTTATAGAATTGCTGTTAACACTTCCTTGAGTTATGCAGGCAAACAGTATAAGCTTATGAAACTAAATGTTGATATTGAAAACACAAACATTAAAAACTTTTTATCTACTGAATTTAATGATAATATGCTAAAAGATGATCAATTTCAGAGATTGCAAACCCATCTGAACCAACTCAGTGTAATTGATAAGGCGATAATGGGGCTTGTACTCGATGAATTAACAAGCAAGGAAATAGCCGATATTATTGGTATCACCGAGCCTAATGTCCGTATCAAAATTCACAGGATAAAAGAAAATTTACGAAACCAAATGAAAGGAGAAAACTATGAATAATCAGATCAACCTAAACAGCAATAGCAATAGAATTCCCGATAGCCATGAACAAAATAATTCTATTGACATCGATACTTTATTGATTAAATTGAAAAATGAAGATGCTCGAAACCTCCAAAAAATGAAGGGTCTAAAAAGATTATTTTTCACAATGATAATTATTTACACATTATTTATGATAGTAAATCCCGATCCTGATTTGCAACTTCATCATAGGATATCAGGTTTGTTCTATGTGCTATCATTTACATATTTTGCGTTATTATTCAGAAAGTATCATAATGAGTTCAGCAAGATTGATTATTCCATATCATCCCTTGAAATGTTCAAGAAAGCAGCAGAACGACACAATTTAACTTTTTCCAGATACTTACTTGTTTTACCTTCGCTTATTTTTATAGATATTGCGATTACGATTTCAGAATATTATCGATGGACATCGGTAGAACCATTAAATCGCATATTAATTGTACAAGCCATTCTTTTACCAATTTTCATAATGTCTGGATTTATTGGATATTTACTCTGGCGAAAAAGACAAAAGCCATTGCGCGATAGAGCGTTACAAATCATAAAAGAGTTAAATAAAAATTGATACTTGTTCGCACGCGTCCCCCGACGCGTGCGCTCTTTTTAATGCTGTATCATTTATGATGTGCCCCCCTGTGTTATTGTATTCCGTGTGAGTTTTTTCAAAGTCGTCCGTCCATTTTTGTTGGTTGCCCCTCCAAAGGCAAGTTTGAGCGTAACCTAACATTGCGCCTTGGCCGGTATAGATGAAAAACTGCTCGAAAGCACGAGCGAGAAATTTTTTTTACTAGATTTGCTGAAATTTTTGGGTTGGTTTTGTATATATCGTACGCATATTGAGGCTCGCACCAACGTGGGTATGAATTTTGTAAAATTGATTATAATGTTAATGCATTTAACCAATCTAATTTATACGAAATATGAAGCCAAAGCTTACTGAAATTCTGCTAGTGTTTGGTTTAGTTTTAGCAGGAATTCTTAAAGGTATTACCAGCAGTGATAAATTACTACTAGTAATTATCTTTCTTTCAATTCTACTGTCTGGTTACTATTTATTCTTCTACAGGAATAACATAAGCGGCGATAGTATGCTATTAAACATAGCAACCCGCTGGGCGCTTTCATTATTCCCCATTGCGTTTGTAATAACATTTTTTATCCCTAATACAGGCAGGATTTTGAGTTTGCTTTACTTTGCCTTTTGCATTATAATAACCATTTTAAAATCCCGAAACAAAACATCCGACAGATATGAGCAGATTAGAATGTACTTGCTATTAACCATTTTATCGTGTATAGGCCTATCGTTCCCTTAACCTTATGGTCAATTTCAACTAAATTGGGATAATTAAACAACCCGATTTTTGTTAAATAAGTGTTCGGTATTCTAATGTTCGTGCGCATGGGGGGATGCGTGTGCTCTTTCCAATACGGTTACATTTATGCTATGACTACCCGTTCGTGCGGAATAGAATTCCATGCGATTGTTGTTTTACTGCTAGCCAGCATCATTTTTTTGTTCTGCTTTCCCATTCCACCTTTTTAAAGTAACTTTGCGGGTAGTTTATTGCAGGACATGTCAAACTCGAACTTTGTAGATTACGTTAAGATATTTTGCCGTTCGGGCAAGGGTGGTGCGGGGAGCGTACACTTCCGCAGGGAGAAGTTTGTACCCAAAGGCGGCCCCGATGGTGGCGATGGTGGCCGCGGAGGCCATATTTACCTGAAGGGGAACAGCCAGCTGTGGACTTTACTTCATCTGAAATATCAACGTCATATTTTTGCAGGCGATGGTGAATCGGGGAGTGGTGCCCGTTGTACGGGTAAGGATGGCGAGGATGTTTACATTGAGGTGCCCATTGGCACCATTGCCCGCGATGCCGAAACCAATGAGGTGATTGCTGAAATTACCGAGCACGGCCAGGTAGAGATGATTTTAAAGGGTGGACGCGGAGGTTTGGGTAACTGGAACTTTCGGACGGCAACCCTGCAAACCCCCAGGTTTGCTCAACCCGGCGAACCCGCACAGGAGGGCTACGTTATCCTGGAATTAAAAATACTGGCCGATGTGGGACTGGTTGGCTTCCCAAATGCCGGTAAATCGACATTGCTGTCGGTGGTGAGTGCAGCCAAACCCAAAATTGCCGACTACCCTTTTACTACCTTGGTACCAAACCTTGGAATTGTTCGATACCGCGACGATAGGTCGTTTGTAATGGCCGATATCCCTGGTATTATTGAAGGTGCCCATGAGGGGAAAGGGTTAGGACTTCGCTTTTTACGCCACATTGAGCGCAACTCCATGCTACTCTTCATGGTGCCAGCCGATTCCGACGATATTTACGGGCAGTACCAAATACTGGTGAACGAACTAAAAATGTACAACCCGGAACTGCTCGATAAGAAAAGGGCTCTTGCCATCACTAAATGCGACCTGGTGGACGAACAGGCTAAAAAGAAAATATCAAAGCATCTGCCCGATATACCTGCTGTGTTTATCTCGTCGGTAACCGGCGAGGGTATTGAGCGGTTAAAGGATGTGCTTTGGGATAACCTAAACCAACAGTAATTATGATTGATTACCTGGTAAAACTCGACACCGACCTATTTCTTTTCCTTAACGGGTTGCACAGCCCTTTCTGGGATAGTGTAATGCTTTTTGCATCGGGAAAGCTCACATGGTTACCGTTTTACCTGTTGCTAATCTACTTCATTGCCCGAAAGCATAAGTGGAAAACCCTTTGGTGGCTGCTGGCAATTGCAGTTGTTGTTCTTGTAGCCGACCAGCTCTCAGTACATCTCTTTAAAAATGTTTTTCAAAGGTTAAGGCCATGCCACAACCCCGATTTAAGTGGTGTAATCCATCTTGTGGGTAGATGTGGGGGTAAGTTTGGTTTTGTTTCGTCGCACGCAGCCAATACATTTGGTGTTGCAGTCTTTTTGAGTATGCTATACAGGAACCGTTGGGCAGGAGTTGGTTTGCTCATTTGGGCAGCGTTTGTTTCGTATAGCCGTATATACCTTGGGGTGCATTACCCTGCCGATGTAATTGTAGGTGCATTACTTGGCAGCGTGGTGGGTTTTGCATTATGGAAACCAGCAACCTGGTTGATGGAGCGATATACCAAAAGCTAAAATTTGAATGAATTAATTTTGTATATGAACAGAATAACCCGCGTTATAAGACATATTCCCAATGGAATTACTCTGCTAAACCTATTTTCGGGTAGCCTTTCAATTGTGGCAGCATTCGAAGGTCGACTGGAACTTGCTGGTTTGCTTATCATTATTTCCGGTGTTCTTGATTTCCTGGATGGTTTTACGGCAAGGTTAATTGGTGCTTATACCCAGCTAGGCAAGGAACTTGACTCGCTTTCCGATGTGGTTAGCTTTGGGGTTGCGCCAGCCGTAATTCTTTATCACATGCTTCGCCAGAGCATTGGAATTAGTGATTGTCATGGCATTTTTGAGGGGCACTTTGTATTAGTAATTCCTTTTCTTGTGGCTGTTTTTTCTTCGCTTCGTCTTGGTTTATTCAATATTGATGAGCGACAAACAAGTTCGTTTATTGGATTGCCAACACCAGCAAATGCCTTTCTGATAATTGGATTGGTTTTCGGCGCAAACAGTAGCTGGAGTGGTTTGTTCAACCCAATTGTTGGTTCGCAAGTAGTCCTGATTGTTCTAGCAATTATATCCTCGTTTTTACTGGTTTGTGAATTACCCATGTTCTCGCTTAAAATCAAGTCGTTAAAACCATCAGTGGCCTACAAACAGCTTACCTTTCTAGCTGGAGCTGTTGTATTTATTGCCATTTTTCAAAAGGCAGCGCTTTCAATTATCATTGTTTGGTATATCGTTCTATCAACTATCTACTATTTATGGGATAAGTTGATAAATAAAGATTTTCAGAGCTGATTAATGCAAATTTTGGCTAATTTTGTCCGAAGAAAAATCGATATAAAATGAAGTTTTTAGCAGAAATCAATGTGATGCCACTTAAGGCTCTGCTCGACCCCCAGGGGAAGGCAGTTAATGCAACCCTACATGGGATTGGGTTCAAGGAAGTATCCAATGTTCGAATTGGAAAGCACATCAACCTTGAAATTGAAGCAGCAAACCGTGAGGTGGCCATGGAAAAGGTAACCGAAATATGCTCAAAGGTGCTCTCGAACCCAGTAATGGAAGGGTACGATTTTAAGCTAACCGAGATAACCGAATAGGGCTTACTCGCCGTTGGTTAAACGGTTGCCACGTAATATTTCGGCCTGTTTCTTTATGGATTCCTTGTGAACCAGCTGAAGCAGGCTTTTTATATACTCTTCATCGAGCCCCAAACGCTTCCCGCACTCAATGCGCGACTCAAGAATTTTTTCCCACCTGCGTAGCTGAAAAATTGTAACGTTATTAGTCCGTTTATACTCACCAATCTGCTCAACCAACCGCATACGGTTTGCTAGCAACTCAATAATTTGCTGGTCAATGGAGTCTATCTTGTTGCGAACCTGTTCAAGGAAGTTAGCAAACTCGTTATTAACCGATGTGTTCTGGTGGAAAGTTAATTCCGAAAGCATATTTGTAAAGGCATCGGGGGTAAGCTGCTGACGGGCATCGCTAAGGGCAATTGCTGGGTTGGGATGAACCTCGACCATTAGCCCATCCATGGACAGGTCGAGTGCATGCTGAGCAATTTCGGGTACAAGGTTAGCCGCTCCTGCAATATGGCTGGGATCGCAAATAATGGGTAGGCTAGGGATACGACTTTTAAGGTCGATGGCAAGCTCCCACTTGGGGATGTTGCGTAAGCGTGAACGTTCGTATGGGTGAAAACCCCTGTGTATGGCAGCTAGGCGTGTGATGCCTGAACGCCAAAGGCGTTCAAGGGTTCCAATCCATAGCTCAAGGTCAGGAGTAATTGGATTTTTTACCAGTACCGGGATGCTGGTTCCGGCAAGTACCGAGGCCAGCTGCTCAACCAGAAATGGGTTTGTGGTTGTGCGTGCTCCCACCCAAACCATATCAATTCCATACTTAAGCGCCAGTTCCAAGTGTTGAGGCATGGCCACCTCTGTGGCAACGGCCAAGCCAGTTTCATCTTTTACACGTTTAAGCCACTGCAAACCCTTTTCGCCGGCACCCTCAAAGCCTCCCGGGCGGGTTCGTGGTTTCCATATACCAGCACGGAAAACCCTAACGTTCCCATTGCGGGCAAGCGCATGGGCCGCTGTAAGTACCTGCTCCTCGCTCTCGGCACTGCATGGCCCGGCAATAATTAGGGGGTAGTTTAGGTTTAATCCCCACTCGGTTAAGGGCGATATTTCAATTCTGGGTTCCAATTCAGTTTTTGTATTCAAGCAGCAAAGTTAACCACAAAATTTATGTTTTGTTTACAAAACATCGTATTGCCCACCGTAACGTTCTGCAAGGTCGGTAGATGAATTACTCAGCCGGATTGAGAATATGGATTTAAGCATAGCTTTATGCCAACCTGTTCGTTTTAAGAATTGCCTGTAGGTTTCGGTTTGCCATCGGAAATTGTTATCAACCACAACCTGTGGCGATACATACTTGTATGTTTGTGCAATTACTGGATTACTTTTTTGTTGACTACTAGGATTTTGTGTATTGGCAAGTAATGTGATGCCATGTTTTTTGCACGTAGTGAACAGCGATTCAATTACACTGTTATACAATGAAATGCTCTCGCAGCTAAACGGCTTAAAATAGGCACCTCCAATTTCCATTATTGGTCTAACCTGAAGGGTATTAATTGGGTAGTCACCAAACACATCAAAAAATTGCTCCAGCTCTTGAATGTTATCAGGATTAGCCGTAAAGTTCATACGTATTGAAAAAGCAATTTTGCCATCATCCCTAAGGATTTTAATATTTTCAAGAAGGCCTATAAGTTTTTCCCATTTGGCGCCCACCATAAAGTTTTCATAGGTTTCCTTTTGCGTAGCATGAACCGAGAGAGTAAGCTCATTTAGCCCAGCACTGCTAAGGGTTAGCAGGTCGTTTTTTGAAAGCAGTTGCCCGTTGGTAACAATTCCAACGTGGGGAACATTATGCCTTTTGGCCAACTCAACTAAATAGATAAAATCAGGATGAATGGTAGGCTCGGCACCGCATCCAACCATTACCTGTAGGGCATTACCAAACAGATTTTTTGCCAGTAGCTCAAGCTCTACTTTTGAAAATGTTTTGGGTTGCGCTTTCCTACTTTTACTGAAGTAGCACATCAGGCAGCGTAGGTTGCAGGCAAATATGGGGTCAATCCTAACCGAGTAGTATCGCCTGTTCAGCAGCTGAACCATAAAGATTAGGAGTAACTTTAAACGGTTACTCCTAATAGCGCGGTTAAGTTTAAGTAGCTTATAAATGTTCATTAAACCATTGTTGATGCAGGCAAATCTACATCATTTTACCTGATCGGGGTTCTTCTTTTCCCATAACTTTACAGCCCAAACCGATAACAAGTAGCTCAAGTAAATGAGTACCGGCCAGCTGGCAAACCAAAGTATTTCGTTTAAAAATCTCATAGTCAGTAGGTTTTAGTATACATGGGTTTCGTTTTTCATCTCTTCCTCATCTATCTTTTTAACATTGATGCTCTTCCATGCGTACCAGATATAAGCTGCAACAAATGGAATAAGCAACGAAACAAAGCTCATCACGGTTAAAGTGAACTTGCTGGATGAACTATTGAAAATAGTAAGTGAATGCTGCAGGTTGAATGTAGATGGGTAGTAGGCTGTGTTGTTATAACCAGCTATCAGGAAGAGCGAGAGTACAGTTAGCACAGTACCAATACCGGTAAACCAAATCCCCTTGGTGTATGGCTTAGCCAGCGATTTTGCTATACCCCAAAGCACAAGAACCACTCCGCCAAGGAAAAGCACCAGAACAACAGGCATTTGAATTAGGTTGAGCAAGTACTTATGCTTCTGCATAAAAACATCGCCTGTGGTGGGGTTTACTGCAAAACCTTCGCGTATAAACAACCAGATTACAAAGGTTAGGAAGAAAACAAGGAACGGAATGGCATTATACAGCAAGTGTTTGCGGGAGCGGGCAAAAATTTCAGGGTGATTGATATGGTTCATGAAGTAAAGAATTGCCAACACCCTTGCCAGGAAGAATACTGCAAGACCAAGGGCAACATTATGCAAGTTTAGGGCTGCCTCAAGTCCATGCCAAGGCGTTTCCCACGATGAAATAACTGGATTGCTGATGTTTGTGAGGTTGATTTTAGCAACAGAGAATTGCGAACCCGTGAAGAATGTTCCCACGGCAGTTCCAAGTAGCACGGTTCCAAAAAGTCCGTTTATGAAAAGGAATACCTCAAAGGTTTTAGGGCCCAAGAAGTTGTTGGGCTTACTGCGGTATTCGTAGGAAACTGCCTGAACAACAAAACAGAACAGTATGGCCATCCAAACCCAGTATGCTCCACCAAAACTGGTAGAGTAGAATAGGGGGAACGAAGCAAAAAAAGCACCACCAAATGTAACCAGTGTAGTGAACGTGAACTCCCACTTCCGGCCAAGAGCGTTAACTATCATTGTTCGCTCCATGTCTGTTTTCCCAAGGGTATAAATCAGGGTTTGTCCGCCTTGAACAAAAAGTAGGAAAACCAGCAGCGCACCCAGTAGCGATATGATAAACCACCAGTAGTGCTGTAAGAAAATGTATGTTGTGTCAACCATGGCTATTTCCCTCCATCTTTAGGTCCTTTTTTAATTTGGGTGAACATAATTCGTAGTTCCGCTATAAGGAGTGTAGTGAAGATTATGAAGAACAGGAAGAATGTAACCTGAACGGCACTCGCATCGATACGTGATACTGCTGCAACCGTTGGCAGAATATCCTGAATTACCCAGGGTTGGCGGCCAACCTCAGCCACAATCCAGCCAGCCTGGCTGGCAATGTAGGCAAGGGGAATCATGAGAATTGCCGTGCGAAGCAACCACTTGTTAATTTTAAATTCCTTGAAAAAGACTAGGTAAAGTATTAGAATAAAGAAGGCGATAAACAGAAAACCCAACCCAACCATGATGTGGAAGCTATAAAAGGTAAGCGGAACATTTGGTATAATGCTCTTGGGGTCGTTCAGGTAACCATAGCCAAAGTACTCAAAGTTCGCATCCAGTAACTTACGGTGGTAAGCCATGGCTGTGGTATCGCCAAGTTCCTTTGCATTTTTATAGTCGGCAAGCGCCTGTATAGCAATTCGTCCACGTTCAATTTTCTGTTCAGCCGAAAGGGCAACCTTCTGGTTGCCGTCCTTATCGGTGTAAGTATATCCACCTTCCACAATATCTTTCACACCCGGAACAAAGGCATCGCCTGAACGGTAACCCAAGAACGATAGGAGTTTTGGAATTTGAATCCGGAATAGGTATGGGTCTTTATTGTCGTTATACTGCTTACCGGGGGTAAGTGCGCCAATTACAATTAGTGGGGCACCCTCTTTGCCCTCGTAAAGACCTTCCATGGCTGCCAATTTCATGGGCTGCTTTTGTGCTACCTGATACGCTGAGCCATCGCCAGTAAGGGCAAGGAAAACAGATGTTATCAATCCAAACACTGAGGCAACAATAATACTTCGTTTGGCCAGCAATACATTTCGACCTTTCAGAAGGTACCATGCACTAATTCCAACAACAAAAAGGGCAGCCAGCACATACCCCGACGATATGGTATGGAGGAATTTGTTTACAGACACAGGCGAAAGCAATACCTCCCAGAAATTATGCATCTCATTACGAGCCGTATCGGGGTTAAAGAACATCCCGGCAGGGTATTGCATCCAGGCATTAGCCACAAGTATCCATAGTGCCGATAGGTTGGCTCCTAGAGCCACAAGCCATGTTGAGAGTAAGTGAAACTTTTTACTAACCTTGTTCCACCCAAAGAACATTACGGCAATAAAGGTCGACTCCATGAAGAATGCCATGATACCCTCAATGGCAAGGGGTGCACCAAAAATGTCGCCTACAAACCAGGAGTAGTTGCTCCAGTTGGTTCCAAATTCAAATTCCAGAATAATGCCGGTTGCCACACCAATGGCAAAGTTGATACCAAAGAGTGTCATCCAGAACTTGGTTATCCGTTTCCACTCCTCGTCGCCGGTTTTGTAGTACAGCGTTTCCATGAACGCCATTATGAAAGCCAACCCCAGCGTGAGAGGGACAAATACCCAATGGTACATGGCCGTAAGGGCAAACTGTGCCCTCGACCAGTTGACTAACGATAGGTCGAAATGTTCCATGCGTATTGCTATTTAGGTTTAGTTGTTAGCTGTTCAATTACATACTTGCTCCGCTCCTCATCGGTTTTAAAGTTGCGTTTAAGAATATTTGGGAAAAAGAAAACCTTTAGTACGGCAAACATCACAAAGAGCTTTATAAGGATTATTAACCAAAGCGTTTTCCCAATGGTCATGCTTTTAAAACCTTCGTAGTAGAATCGAAAAATTCTTTTGATGAGGTTCATGGCATTCTGCATTAAGCAAATTTAAACTTTTTTTAGTATGGCACAACACTGTCAGAAACATTTGTATTTGGAGTTTGTTCAAGCCATGTATCTGTTAAGAATGATAAAAAAAGTGCCACCTTTCAGTTTGATTCACTAAATTTGTATAAATAGTTCAAACATTGATTATACTGCTAAAATAATTATACAGCCATGAAAAGGATTCTCAGTATCACTCTAAAGGTTTTGGCTGCGTTGGTTACGCTATTTATAGCTGCAGCAATTGTATTGCCAATAATATTTAAGCCCCAGCTAATGCAAGTTGCCAAGAAAGAGGCTAACAGCATGCTGAATGCAAAGGTTGACTTTACCGATTTTCAGGTATCGCTAATTAAGGGTTTCCCTAACCTTTACGTGGGCATGAAAGGCTTAACCGTAGTGGGAATCGATAGCTTTGCTAACGACACTCTCGTAGCATTCAAGGAGTTTGGCGTTAAGGTTAACCTCTGGAGTGTAATTGATATGACCGATATTGAGGTAAAATCAATTTTGCTCGATGAGGCAAGGGTAAATGCGCACGTGTTGCCCGATGGCCGTGTTAACTGGGATATCATGAAGCCATCGGAAACGCCCGAAACCGAGATGGAAGACACTGCTGCAGCAACAACCGTTAGCACAAAGGTATCACTTAAAAGGTTTGAGATTCGCAATGCCAACATTGCATACATCGACGATTCGTCGAACATGAAGGCAACTATTCAAAACTTTAACCTAACCCTTTCAGGTAACATGGGCATGAGCCAAACCGAGCTCAAGCTGAAGACGAGTATTGAATCGCTCAACTTCTGGATGGATGGAATAAGATATCTGAAAAATTCAGCAGTTGGTTTCGACGCCATTATTGCAGCAAATCTCGATAGCAGCTATTACGCGTTTAAGGAGAATGCGTTTAGCATCAATCAGCTAAAACTGCTATTCGACGGGTCAGTTCGAATGCCCGGTAACGATATCGATATCAACCTAAACTTTAAAACTCCTTCAACCGATTTCAAGGCGCTTTTATCAATGGTGCCAGCAGTGTACATGACCGATTTTGAAGGACTTCAGGCCTCTGGTAAGTTTGGCATTGAGGGGTATGTTCGCGGAACCTATAACGATAGCCAAATGCCAAGCGCATTTGTTGCCATAAACGTTGATAACGGGATGTTCAAATATCCCGACTTGCCCAAATCGTTAACCGATGTAAATATCAGCACAAAGATTTGGTTCGATGGCGTGAACATGGATAATACATCGGTGAATGTTGATAGGTTTGCCTTGAACCTAGGCGGAAACCCATTCAGCATGCGCATGCGTGTGGCAACCCCAATCAGCGATATGCAGGTTGATGGTAACATCACCGGTAAAATTGATTTTGCAACCCTTTCGGACGTAATTCCTATGGATAGCACATACATGGAAGGATTGCTGGAGTCGAACCTCGATTTTGGTGGGAAACTCTCGTTTATCGAGAAGGAGCAGTATGAGCGCTTTAAGGCCGATGGCCTGCTTAAGCTGTCGCGTTTCAAATTCAAGTCGCCCGATATACCTGCTGAGGTAAAATTAAATGAGGTTACGCTCAACTTTACACCCCAGTACGTTAACCTTGCAAACTTCGATATGTCCATTGCTTCGAGTGATATACG
>Ga0209506_1001532_pt1 | contig 23816 bp, 13 predicted proteins | sample AD_JPNHG2_MetaG_FD_184409 | JGI IMG/M metagenome (GOLD analysis project Ga0209506, IMG submission 184409) | Active sludge microbial communities of municipal wastewater-treating anaerobic digesters from Japan - AD_JPNHG2_MetaG (SPAdes) (version 2) | ecosystem: Engineered > Bioreactor > Anaerobic...
AAACAGTGGATATACTCATGGCTACCCCACATGGAGGTACTGGAACCTGAATCTCTAAGAGAAGAGATAAGAAAAGAATTAAAAGAGTCACTTGATTGCTATGACTGACATGATGGTGTCAGACTGGGTGTTATAAATATATTAAGACTAAAAATATTTAGAGAGAATTTTAATAAAGATTTTGGATTTTATATGTAATTCCTTAAAATTTTTAGAATTAAGGATGAATAAAAATGTTTAATCGTGAGGGCAAAAGTGATAATTAAATATGCATTGAGTATGTAGATGCAGATTGAAGAAGCATTAACTTTTACTTTTAAATTTTTTTTGATAAAATCAAATAAATTTTATGAACTATAAAGTCAAAGATATTATTTATCTTGATATATCTATAGCTTCCGCAAAAACAATAAAAAACGTAATGTCTACTTTTAGGCCTTATAGTGTGCTTTCTTTTAATTTTGGAGGCAAAAGCCATGAAAGTAAGTTTTTTTAAATGTGGAACACCAATTAATGAAAGCGAAGAAAAAGCCTTCACCCATGTGAAAACAAGATTACAAAGCGAAACTGGTGATGAAGAGTGGTTTATTTTAACAAACTTAGAGCTTTCAGTGACAACTCAACTTCAATCAGATGAAATAGATATGATCATAATAGGTCCACATGGATTACGAGTATTTGAGATTAAACATTGGACCGGGTCATGGATGGATGAAAATAAAAATATTTTGCAACACGAAATCACTCGCTTACAACGAAAAACAAGAAAGGTGGCAACCACATTACGCAAAGGTTTTCCTGATCTCCCGTTTGTGCAGGGTATTATACTTTTAACCCAAGAAACAAGCAAAATAAAAAAATTTGATGGAACGGAAATGCAAGGTGTTCATTTTTACGGTTTGAACAATTGGAGAGAAGCAGTTGGAATTGGGTTGTCAAAAATATTGTCACCAGAAGATCAACGCCGTATGGTCAAAATCTTAGCGTCTCGACAATTTGAAATTACTGAAGGCTGTATAAGAAGACTTGCAGGGTATATCAATCTTGAGCTTTTAACACCAAAAGAGGAACGTTTTCATAGGGTTTTTAAGTGTTATCATCCTTCAAGGCGAGACAGAGTGATATTACATTTATATGATCTGTCTTCAAGTGACGAAAAAAATGCTGAAGTTAAGGCAAAGCGTGAATTCGAAGCCTTAAGACATTTGCAACTATATAATTGGGCTCCCCGTACAATCGATTCCTATCAGGCAGTTCCTGGATATGATGGCGAATTATTCTTCTTTACATTAATTGACCCATCAGCCCCCAATATAGAAGATAGGTCTTCTGACAATGCATGGAGTTCTGAAGCAAGAGTTCAATTTGCAAAAAATGCATTGAAGGCGCTTGAAGAGTTACACACATTCAATATGCCTGACCAGCCAATTATCCATCGAAACATCACTCCAAAAACAATTTTGGTTAAACAGGACTATTATCCTATTTTTACTGGTTTTGAAAAATCTCGTATACCTTATGAACAAAGCATTGCTTCAAGCAGTTTTCCAAGCGATGATAACATCTTTGCTGCACCTGAAATAAAAACAAATGGCTTTGCTGTTGCGGATCAACGTTCAGATGTTTTTTCATTATGCGCTTCTCTGAAATGTTTATTTGAAGAGAATGAAGATGAATTAAGCATCAAAGCTATGGAAATCCTATCCTTCGGTCTTGAAAATGAACCTGATAAACGAATGACATTGGAAGAACTGATAAAAAAATTTTCAGAACTTCTCGGTGAGTCTGTACCCCAGCCATCATTACCACCTGCAAGATATTGGTCAGAAGATCAGGTTGTTAGTTTTCATGGTCGCACTTACAAAATTATTTTAAAACTGGGATCGGGTGGAATCGGTACGACATTTAAAGTTGTAGAAATTGATAATTCTACTGGTGAAGAATTTGGCACTTATGTGGCAAAAGTTGTTCATGATCATGAAAATGGTGAACGTGTTCTAAGGGCTTATAGTTTAGCAAGATCTCATCTTAGACATACTGCTCTATCATCCATCTTTGAAGTTGCCAATAAATGGTCAGATAATAATTTCATTGCTCTAATGACATGGCATGAGGGAACGCCCTTGGCTGATTTTAGAGGAGTTTTTGCACTTCTCGCAGAAGAATTACAAGAAACTTCTCCTGAGGCTTTGGTCTTAAGATGGATAAGGGTATTGTGTGAAGCCCTTGATGTGCTTCATAAAAATGGGCTGGTGCATGGAGATGTTAGCCCACGCAATATGATTGTCTCTGGAAGCGATATAGTGCTTACGGATTATGACTTTATCACAAAAATTGGGGAGCCAATTAAAGCCCCTGGGACAATAATCTACTGTGCACCTTCCTATGATGAGGGTCGCCCTGCTTCTCCGAGTGATGACATTTATGCCCTTGCAGCCAGTTTTTTCCATGTTGTTTTTGATAAAGAGCCTTTTAGATATTATAATGAATTAGATAAGAAAAAAGGTTTGAACTGGGAAGGGATAGATGTCACAGAATATCCTATTCTTGAAGCTTTTCTAAATAGAGCAACCCATCCTGAACCGTCTAAGCGTTTTGCTAATGTGACTGAAGCTTTGAAAGAACTTGATCGTTTAATCATAGATAAAAAATCTTCATATGACGAAAAAGATCAAGCAATCAAATATGTTGAAGAAGTTCAGGAAGTTCATATTGAACAAAAAATTTTACCAACAATAGAACTTTTTGAAGCACGTAATGAATGGGTTAGGAATGTATTACAATCTTATCCTGGTTCACTATTAGGGAATAAGGAAACACGCGGGCTTGATAGCAAATTTGCAGAAGAAACTTATGTATCTACATCACTTGAAAAAACGCTGCTTCATGATATTAAAGAGCGCAAGGTGCGTCTGGTTGTCCTGTGTGGAAATGCTGGTGATGGTAAAACAGCTCTTCTTCAACATTTGGCTATGGAATTAGGGCTTGGTCACCATCTTTCTGCTGCCCGCATTATAGAAGGTAAAACAGATGATGGTTTAATAGTTCGCATAAATCTTGATGGATCTGCAGCATGGCAGGACCGTTCAGCTGACGATATCCTTGATGAATTTATGGACCCTTTTCAGTTCGGACCACCAGCAGATGATATAGTTCATCTGATTGCAATAAATGATGGGAGATTATTGGAATGGATTGAACATATTGAGTCTAAGCTGAACCAGGAAACGCCTCTTACTCAAGACCTGAACAGTTTTTTACAGGAAGAAATTGTTACGAGAAAGAATCACATCTTATTTATTAATCTAAATCAACGTTCTTTAGTCGGTGGTATTGTGGATGTTGCTAAACATATAGAAACAAAATTTTTGGATAATCTAATCAACCAACTATATGGTGGTGAAAATGCATCAAATATTTGGGCACTATGTCAAAGTTGCACTGCTAAAGACAGGTGTCAAATTTTTCAAACAGCACGTATTTTTGGTCCAGAAAATATACCAGATGCAATAAATAGTAATACTCGCTTGAGAGCCAGAGAGCGCCTTTTTGAAGCACTTCAATCAGTTCACCTTTTAGGAGAAACTCATATTACAATAAGGGAATTGAGAGCAGCACTTGTCTATATTCTGTTCGGTATTCACTTTTGTGATCACTATCATTCTGAAAATGACATTAAAGTTTTTCCATACTGGGATAGGGCATTTGATGCAAATTCACCAAACCGACAAGGGGAGGTGCTGAATGAACTTATTAAATTTGACCCGGCCTTAGAGACACATCCTCAAATTGACCGCTATCTACAAAGCAAAATGCTCATTGATGATACCAAAACTGCTCCAAGATACCCTGAACTTTCTATTGAGTCTGCACGGAGGCGGGCCTTTTTTGAATGGTTGCAGCAAGATATCGAACAGGTTGCTGGTGATCCAGATGCATTGGGGCTTGCCCATGGTCAACATTTAAGGTTATTTAAGGAATTACCGTTTCTCACAGATGAAGAAAGAAAAGAACTCTGCGCAAAAATATGTACTGGGATCTCACGGCTTGAGGATTTGCCACCTAAAGCGTTTCAGCGTCCAAATGTTGTACCCCTAAGGATAACACCCCGCACCCCAACAGAGACAGCATTTTGGGTGGAAAAGCCCTTTTCTAGCTTTAGGCTACACGCTGGTTTACCAGTAGATACTGGATTGGTTGAAAGGCTCCATAGAAAGGTTTACTTAATTTATAAATATCGTGATGGTCGTGAAGAACGGTTACGAATGGGTGCTGAACTTTTTCATCTGCTTCTCGAGTTGAGTGATGGATATCAATTGGGTGATGTAACCACTGAAGATACATTTGCACACCTTTCTATTTTTGTCCAACGCCTTGTTAGGGAAGATGAAAGAGAACTTTTTGCTTGGAATCCAATGAAGGATGATACCATTTATCGTATTTTTGCTGAAACCCGTTATGTAGATGGTGAACCACAACAAAAAATGATTATAACTCCTTTATCTTGAGGAGGTCTTATATGGGTGATACCCCAAGGGAAATCGTTGAAGAAGTATTAAGTCCTGGAATGGTAAAACAGATATGGACTGGCAACTATGAAAAAGTTTTGCCAATATCTATACAAAATTTTGATTTAAAAGCTGTTTTACCCGCTGTATTTTATATGTTTCGTTATGGATATCGACGAGGCAAGGGTAAATTTTTTCATGTGTTTGCCGGCGGCTCTGGAAATGAAAGGGAAAGTAGAAGTGCTGCCACGATAGAGCGTGTAGCAGAAAAGCTTGCCGATACAGAATTTTTTGAGGGTTTCCATGGCGAGACCGAAAAGGCCATACTCGGCGATATGCTTCTTGCCTTTTGCTTAGAAAATAAAAACAAGGCATTGGGGAGGCAGGAACAGATACAACGGGTGACCCCAGCGCATTATATGGCAAGCTGGGTGGATCTACCGGATAAGGTAGCCCATCTTAGATATGTGCCTGAAATGATTGTAGCCATGCTTGCTGATCAAAAAGGAGATTTTATAGAGCAGACAAAAGAGGTTGATAAAACCTGGTTCCCTGTTGGTTATGGCTTTGAGAGTAATGTATTACTTAAGCCATTTAGTAAAGGCATAATAAGGAAAGGTCTTTTAGGCGATAAAGCAGCGGATCGCTTTGATGAAAATGAACAAGTTGGTCTTGACCAACTTCTAATGATAAGACTGGCTCAAATGTTGGGCAGCGCCCCTGATAAATTACATGGAGGTGAAGGGGATAAAATTTCTAACCAAAGACCGATTGCTAATCACAGAGCAAGACATTTTTCAGAGGATCTCCGTCGTTTTATTCGTGCTTATGCAGAGGTAATTCCAAGACAGGCTTTTGTAGAGCTTTTGGAATCCTGTATCTCTGTGGGACTCGCAACAATCCTTACAAGCGTTATTGAACTGCTCTTCAATTGGGCTGAGACAGGGATAGTTACTAATAATGAGGATGAACAAAAACCAGCTTTGCTTTTTGTGGACTGTTCAAATGGTGTTGACCGGCGTTTAAGAACCATTGCAGAAAACTCTATGGATGATTTTATGAGGCGTATTGAAAGATTTCCAGTAATTTTAATGGCACTAAGACTCCTTGATCATAGTGTAAAATATGACATAAAGTTAAAGCAATTAAAACTCCCCACAAGGCCTTATGCCACAGAATGGCTTAATCTTCTTGGTGATATACTCCATAATAGAAGAGATGAAGCAAAGGCAATTCTATATAATATGGAGCAAAAAGCACAGGAATTAGCAGAAAAGCTTGAGAACAAATATGAGGATGCTGCAAATATTTTAAAAGACTACAATACAGAACCTAACCCTGTATGGAGACTTGCAGAAGCACTTACATCTTTGCAGGGAAGAGGAAATACACAAAGTATTCTAATTAAACTTTATGACTCTATCTTTTTAATGAACCAGCCCAATGGTCTGGGATTGAAACGAAGCGTAGTAAGACAAGACCCATTATCATCTACCAGGAAAAGAAGAGAAGTAAGGGCCTTAGTATTTACAGATGCTGTTCTTGATTACCTTGTCCATGTATCTGTTTTGTCTTCTGGAAATCCAAAAAGTGTTAAATCTCTTTCATTTAAAGACTTAATTAGAAATATTCGTGAACGTTATGGATTTTTTATAGATATCGCACCTCCTGGGATTGATATATCCAATGAACTTCTTCAATTAAACAGAATAATTTTAGAACGAAGATTGCGTGACTTAGGATTAATAGTAAGCGTAAGTGATGCAGAGGCAATGAAATATGTAAAAACTCGATTCAATCCATCGGAGGAATAATATGGAATTCACTGAGATACATTCAAAACTTTTAAATAATGCCTTTGAGAGAGTGCTTGGGCAGCCTGAAATAGGGACCATGTCCTTTACTCGATGTCTTCCATCGGATTTGGTAAGGTATCTTGCCTGTGATAGAACTTTTTTACCATATGGGTGGAATGTATATAGAGTAGCGACTGAAAACAACTTAGATAATCGCACTATAACTGCTGACAGGGCCGTTGAGATCAGAGAGGCTAAAGAAGAGGCAACATTACTTCTTGTTGATACAGAAGAAGCAGGGGCTGGTATGGATGGCATTTATAGTGCAGCAAGAGAAGTATACGAAAAAGACCTTTTTAATGAAGCAATTGAATTAGCAAAAAAAGAAGTTTTAGATAAGTTTAAAAGAAAAGATTTAAAATATGCTGAAGATGCAGTTAAAAAGGCAAGACGTTTAGACAAACGCTTTGCCGTTTCATTTTGGACAGAATTCAACTTTTTTGTTCAAATAATTGTAAATGATCAGCACCCAGCAGAATTGCTTTATCTCCTTGGACTCTGGCCTGTGAAGATAAAAGAGGATTTAGATCATAATAAAGACCTTGAGCGTTCTCGTTTTTTTGTAGAACGATTGCTTGGGAGTGCTGCTTCTGGATTGACAATTTTACAGCGAATTGAGTCGCTTAGATTGATTGATATTACAGAACAGCAGAAAAAAGATTTGCAAAGTTTTTTACATTCTGCTGGAAACAAGCCAATTTTAAATGCATTAACTGAATTGAGCGATAAAAGACATCTGTGGGTCAATGAGCTAAAGGTTGAAGATACAATCGAGAATATACAAAGCATTGAGCTTGTTCCATGGAGGAACAATAGAGGCAGAGTAGCTAATTGGTCAGGTTTAGTGAGGAAAAGTGAAAATGATGATGACCCATTAGAATTTATATTAAAACCTGAAGCAAGATCACCAGGAGAATATTCGAAACTCGAAATACGTTGGAAAGTCAGACCACAACATATAGAAAAAGGTTCTGTTGAATACAATGTAGCGGTAATAACAGAAATGGATGAGGAGATTTGTTCCAAAACTTTATTGCACACTGGTAGAGGAGAAGAAAAGTGTTACTTTACAAATGATGATTTCTCCATGCTAAATGATGATGTTTTGATTACTGCTAAAGTTGTCGTATCAGTCGTAGGCAATGAACAGATTACTCAGGAAAGTGAAGAATTTATAATACGCTATGGTGAACCATACGATACCAAGACTGGTGGCGTTGGAAGAAAGGTTCGGACCTTTAGTGAAGGATTAATCGAGTTAAATAATAAAGATATATTGGCTTCACCGCTTTTTCCTATTATTGATAAAAAAGGATTTGCTGTATTGCGTATACAGGATAGTGAAAAAACAAAAAGTTACCGTGTGTTTTCTCCACCTTTGATAAGAGAGGTCATAAGCCAATGGTATGAAAAAGAAGGGGAAATAGGACGCTGGCGAGTAAGGGTGCGTGTTTCAGGGGAAAGAATATCAAGACCTGAGTTTATACCATTTGAAACACCTGCTTCTGGAAGCTGGGAAAGAGTGAATCTTGCAAGCAAAAAGATGGCAGAATATTTTTATAATTGTCAAGGCGTAGGGCAAGTCTATTATAAAGAATCCAAAACATTTGAGTTAGCGAAAGAATACATCCTTGCATGGGCTGCACTACTTGAAGAGGAAGATTGTGATTCTCAATGGGCACTTGCCAATACAGTTGAAGTACAAACGCTTTCAGGCAAGACAATTGGTCTTATTGTGTTACCCAGCCATCCACTTCGGGTTTCATGGCATATTGGATACGACATGCTTGTATTTCATGTCGCCTTTATAGAAAATGTGAAGCCTTCCCACCTGCGTGAAGATTTTAAAATTCTTGACGGTGCAATGTTTCCAGCATTCTTACCTGGCTTAGAAAAAGGGAGCACTTTTATTTTTGCCGATACCTTAGGGTTTCATTGTGTAGGTTTAGTCCCTGATTATGATAAAGAACCAAAGGCTTCTGTTGCTATTTTGGCTCGCACCTTAGGTGAAACCGAGACGGCTGATTCTGCACCAACTGTTGGACAACAAAGCGCCCAGGTTCTTGGTAAAGAAATTTTTAAGTATATTGAATGTCACAAAATACCAAAGACTTTACGTATTCACTCTTTGAGAGCTGGTGACGGCTTAACTGTATCGAAATCCCTTGGTTTAGTACAAAGAGAGCTTAATAAGAAAATAGAAGAAAAAGAAGACGAGATAAGAGACCAAATAATAGCACCTACATTTGAATTAGAATTTTATCCTTCACCAGAACAAAAAGCCCTTGCAGGGCGATTCATCTCGGAACTTCGTGAAAAAAAACGTAGAGGCGCAGGCATTGTAGCTGATGAGGACAGATGGATGTTGGATTCTATTAGTCTACCAGGAGGTATAAATATACCAAAACTTCGATGGTCACGAAAAGATTCGCAAGAACCTAAAATAGCTGCTCACCTTGCCATTGCTTTTGACACTTTTGACTCAAAGGTTGTCCCAATAGATAAGGAAAAAGAAAGAAAGGATAGACCGTTTTTTGCTTATGGTTTGATGTCTTTTTTTGAACGAGAATATTCAAGCCTTCCTCACCCTGTATGGAAAAGTTCTGTCTTGGATCCATTAGATGGCGAAAAACATCCAGCAGACAGAACTCACACTGATAGACTGATCCGTCTTCATAGGGCTATAAACAAATGTGTATCAAAAAATTTAGATGCTCAAGAAAAAACTATTATTTTGAAAACTGAAATTTCACCTGAAAAAGCCCACAGTTTGAGAGAACTTCACAGACTTTGTGATTGGGTTATTACACTTGACCGTAATGCTGGAATAGAATATTTCGATTCTCCTCGGGATAATAAAGAAATATACGATGCATATGTAATTGATTGTGTCCCTGAACGTGAAGATTTAGGTTGTTTACAGTTAATTACTTCAACAAGCAATATGGATGAGGTGAGAAATCTTATTGATGGGGCGCTGGATCAAATGGGTTTAAGCCGAAGCCGTCGTAATGCAGAATTTCTAATGGAACATTTGAAGGCCTTAAGCGGCAGGCTTGCCATTCGTTTAACAGGTCAAAAGGCACCCACTTCTGAGTTGATTGCCCTTGCCTTATGTCATGCAAATTGTCAAAATGCAGATATTACAGACGACTGTTGGACATCTTTGAAGAATGGCTTTTTTGTTCCAATAGATGATATTCGAGATCTGTTGCCATCTTTTATAGATATTAAAGAAGAAGATACTCAAGATGAAGAAAAAGCAACTCGGCCCGATATATTGTATGTGTCCTTAGCCCAAAGACAAGGTTTAATATTTCGTTTCATTGAAGTTAAATACCGCAGACATCTAATAACTGCGCGTTCTCCTGAAACACTAAAAAAAATCAAAGAACAAGTAGAATTATTGCATAGACGTTGGAATGGCTGGTATATAAACAAAAAAGAATCGCCAACTATATTGGCGCTCCGTCGAGCAAAGCTTGCACGAATTTTACGCTTTTATGCAGACAAAGCACGCAGACATTCTTTAAGTATAAATAATGAACAACAGACTGGGATTTCTGAAACATTTTATAAATCCGTTATTGCAGAAATAGACCGTATGATAGAAAAAGGAGTTGAGTACACTTTTATTCATAAAGAAAAAGGGGATCGTGGATGGATATTCTGCCCAGAGTATTCAGGATCGGCTCCTTTAGAAATTTCTCCTGAAGACTGGGAAACAAAGGTATTCCTTTTTGGACCAGGACTTTTACCTGATACAATTTTTTCAAGCGATAGAATGTTATCAGATAAATTACAAACAAATAATATTTATATAATTGAGAAAGAGTCAATGACTGTAACTGATGAAAGTTTTAAAAATAACGATGTACAAAAAAATGAGTCTTTTCCACGTCTACTTTTAGGGAAAGATATTCTTTCTGATACAGAGACCTATTGGTCATTAAGCATCAAGGGGAATCCACATCTTTTGATAGCAGGCCTTCCAGGTATGGGTAAGACAACATGTCTTTTAAATATTTGTCAGCAAATGCATAATAACAATATTTGCCCAATTATATTTTCATATCACCAAGATATTGATGAAAGATTAATGAATCTTGAAGTTCCGGTTCGATACATAGATTATCATGGGTTAACCTTTAATCCACTCCAGGTTATAGACAGGGAATCCCGTTTGGCCTATCTTGATGTTGCTGGAGCATTACGAGATATTTTTATGGCTATCTTTCCTGAACTCGGTGAACTACAAGGAGAACGTATTCGTAAGGCAATTAAAGAGAGCTTTATTGAATATGGATGGGATGATCCAAATGCAGATACTACTGAACCTCCTTTTAGTAGATTTGTTGAAATTCTTCGTGCAGAGCCTAAACCTGACCGTGGTTTAAAGACACTTCTGGCACGTTTGGAAGAATTGGAAGACTATAACTTTTTTGAATTAGCTGAATCTAATGAAAGCTTATGGGATGCTAACCAACCAATAGTTATAAGAATTCATACTACTCAAAACGATAATCTTCAAAAGGCGTTTGCCTCCCTTGTTTTCTATAGTTTATACAAAAATATGTTTCGTAGAGGCATTCAAGAACGTATAACGCATGGAATAATCTTTGATGAAGCTCATCGTGCTGCAAGATTAAAATTAATCCCTACTATGGCTAAAGAATGTAGGAAATACGGTATATCTTTAGTCTTAGCTTCACAAGAAGCGAGAGATTTTGATATTTCGTTGTTTTCTGCAATTGCAAATTATCTTGTTTTAAGACTAAACGAAACAGATGCCAAAGCCCTTGTACGTAATGTAGCTAGTTCTGATCAAGAAAGAATGTTGATTGATAGGATAAAGCAAATGGAACGTTTTAAAGCATTATATTTCAGTGAAGGAAGAAAAAAGCCATCGATGATTCTATTGTCACCTTTACCGTAGGTTTTGTAAAATACATTCGACTACTTTTTTTATTTAAGACTGACCTTTTTTAAGGGATAAAAGCATTATTAAAAGGCTTCTTTATTATTCAAGGCTCCATCTGCTTATAATAGATGAGCTGGGTTATATGCCTGTTAATAAGGAACAGGCCAATCTGTTATTCCAGCTGATATCTCTGAGGTATGAGAGGGCATCAACGATACTCACAAGCAATTACGGCTTTGATGAATGGGGGCATATATTTGATGACCAGGTGGTGGCCCAGGCCATAATAGACAGGCTCATCCATCATGCCCATATATTCCCCATAAATGGTGAGAGCTACAGGATAAAGGATAAACTAAGAAGGGGTGGTAATAGAACATGAAACAACAGTCGTCGGTTCTGTGGGAATGTGGTAAAGTCGAAGACTTTTCCATATTTCCACAGAATAAAGGTCTTGATAACATGATAGAGGATTATTCATTACTTTGTAATTACAACCCCATGAAGGGGGGTCAAATTTATTTGCAGAAAAGGGGTCAAATCTGTTGACTATTAACAACTGCATATGGTAAAGTTGCTTATACGCAAACGCAAGCGTTTGCGACCTTGCATTTTGGGTATCCAAAATGCAAGGCTTAATTAAAAATTTTGTTGACAATTATTTTAAATATTTAATATTTTCAAATCAAACCACATACAATTAGGAGACTATATGAAAATACTGAGACTTGCACTCCTTGGTTTGTTTGTAATTTTATTTTATTCTGGATGTGCGGTTAATTTGCCGTTTAATCATCGTCTTTCATATCAAGTTGTTCAAGAGGTTAAAACTTTTTCTGCAAAACCTAAAGGGCCAATTTCAGTTAAATGGGTCCCACCGACATTTCCAGAACGTGTTGATATACAGGGAGCATCTGGATTTGTGGGTGCTGCTTCTCAAACTAGAATACCTACAGGAGTCGGTTTAGCTAACCGTATAATAGAAGCGCTTGATGCCTCAGTTGGGATTCTTAGTTCATCAAACAAAATTCTTACAATAGAAATAATAGATGCTGTCACTGAATTTGAATATTCTGCTGGGTTTTTTAATATTACACCGGCTATTGATGTAGCTAGATGTAGATTAGAAGCAGCCTTTTCTATTGATGATAAGAAATGGAAGGAAAAATTTTTTTCAGAATCAAAAGACCCAGCAATAGGGGGGACGAGCCAGACGGGTGTTTTAGAGAAAGTATGGGACGATATCGCCTTGCAAGTTGTAAGAAATATAATTCAGCATTTATAACTTGTTGGAGGTAAGCTATGAAAAAAGTTTTTGTTTTGGCTTTTGTATTTCTCTTTGTTATACCAACGTTTTCATATGCTAAAGATTATGCTGGCTATGCTTTAATTGGTGGTGGAGGGGGCGGAGATGCAAAAGCAGGTAATGCAAAAATCGAATTTGGAGGTTATTCTATAAACAAAAATACAAATATTCTTTTAGGGCTCGGTTTTACATCCACATTTAATAGAGATGAATTGCCGTCAGATACATTAAGTTATCCGTGTCCCCATACAAATTATAGAACTTTAGGCACCAAAAACAAGAAAGAAGAGGTTGGTCTATACGGAAAAGTTGGTATAGAACCTGTTAAAACATCAAGTATATTTCTTTTTGTTACAGGTGGAGCCACTTGGGGTAAGGAAGTTGATCTTGTTCGTTCAAATGTAACAGGTTGGTATTATGAACAATCTGAAAAGACTAAAACATATGGTTTGATAGGTGGCGGTATTGGCTATTTTCCAGACCCTAAAAATAAACGATTTGTTTTACAGGTTGAATACAATAATCGTATGGGAATAGTAGGGGGTATTGGAATTAATTGGTAACTGTTAATTTAGATGTTGTTTACATTTTTTAATTTATAAGATGTTATGAAATTTTTGTTTGGTTTTGTCAGTGTGGTATTAATTTTAGCTAGTTGTGCTACTGAACCACTTGTTAAACCAACTCGTTCTGGATATCCAGAGGGCATTTTTTTGAATGCAACCTTAGAAGAAGTGCAATCTAAAATTGTAGAAGGATGTTCTTCTCGAGGCATATTTGTGATGGAATCAACAAAAAACGTAGTTATTTGTGGTAAGACATTGGAGGGTAGAGACGCAGTGTTAGGCTCACTTCTTGTGGGAGGACGTTATTCTACTACCCCAGAGCTTAAAATACGTTTTATTCTTTATCAAAAAGGAAACGATGTATATGTAACCGCTCAACAATGGATTGAATCGCAATCAGGATTTGGACAAATAAGGCGTGAGGAGTTAAAACATAACCGTCATATAAATGATATACAAAAATTTCTCTTTTCACTTGGTGCACAATAATAAGATATTTATTTATAATTATCTTCTCAAATAGTGTTCTGTTATATCAGCCCGCTCGTGTCCCATCTCCCAGCTAACCTGTTGTAATTTTTCTTCATATGTCAGACTTGTTTTTTCGCTAAGCTCTTCCATTCGTTCTTGAGCGAAATTCCATCTCAACCCATGTGAACCCGTGTAATCTTGACCAGAAATTTCCGCTGCCTCTTTCAAAGTCTCTCTATATTCATTTTTGTCAAAGTGGAGATTTTCTTGACGTTCTACAATTTCAGACACTCTTTGGTATGTCTCTTGTGAAACAGCTATCTCTCTTTCCTTGCCACCTTTGCCCTCGACGGATAGCCAACCTTTCGTCTCGCCTGTGAGCGGATCCTGCCGCAAACCGTTCAGGTCAGATTTTTCAATTTGCCAGACCTCATTGATTCTCGCCCCAGACTCATACTGAACTGAAGCTACCGTTTTGTAAAAATCATCCCTAATGTTATTTATAAGCTCACGTGGGTTATCATACGCTCTTGTCTCGATACTTCTATCAAGAACCTCCCTCGCCTCAACCTTCACCTCCTTTATAGCATCCCTAAAACTATACTTAACATCACTTCCATTCTTTTCTGCCCACATATTCAATGCATTCTCAAACTTTGCCAGGGCTGAACATTCACGCTCAAAAGTAGAATACTTAACCCCATCTGCTATCCGGCTCTCTAAATAGGCCTTAACATGCTCACCTGTATATTTCTCCACATCTTTTATCTTTAGATGCTCTTTCGCCCATCTACCAAAATCATGCCAGGTATCTTTATACACCTCGGCGGTCCTATAACTGTAAATCTTTAACTCCCTGCCAAGCTCAGACCAGGTGTTAACCCCATTTGAGCGTGCAACCTCTTTAGCAGCGTGCTTGCTTTCACCTGGACAGAATATCCCAGACTCAACAAAAATTTTATTTACTTGATAATTGATACTACCCCTCATTTCAATAACTCTTGAGTAAACCCGCGTTTTTACTGGAACGCTACCAGTTGATTGCATTTTTAGGCACGCAATCAAATGCCTACCGCCAGACCATTGCAGCCTGACCAGGGGAGCCTGCTGGCTTTGACCCCACCCCGATTTTTTGGCTTCGGGACTGCCGATTGCCCAGCAAGACACCAGGCACTTACAAGCACCATCCACAAGGATTGTGGAGCTGCCTGTCAACGACAAGACGAAAAGAAACAAACATTATAAAACCAAAAACTTATTTATATTATACCCTATATTTTTCCTTTGTCAACATCGCTTTTGATATCAAAAGCGATGTTTTTATAATATAACTTTAATTTTAATTAATTATATTTTATTTTTATCTTTTTATTCTAAACTTGTTGTATAAAAATTATAAATGTGTTATATAGATAGTATGCTACTATCTGAAAACATGAAAAAGAAAATCCTCAATTGGTTTGCAAGACAACCAGACACAATCAAACTCGAACTAATAAAAAGACAAAGAGACCTCTACTTTGATCTCAAGGAAAAGAATAAAACAAAATCCCCAGAAGAAGTAACTTTGGAAAGTCTCTACCATGTCCTATACATTGCCTGGAAGAACGAATACGTAGGCGCAATCAAAGAACCAGACCACAGACTTGAAAAAATCCGTGAAAAAATCGTGGAGCGTTTAAAAAGACATAAAGCAAGAAAAAAACCTCAAAAGCAAACCAAACTACAACAACTTGAAAAGTTCGATAGCGACATAAGACTAATGCGTGCTCAAAATCTAAGCTATCAGAAGATTGCAGAGTATCTCCAGAAACACCACAACGTTAAAGTCCACCTAACATACATAAGAAAATACCTAATGGAGCATCCATAAATGTTTGAGAGCCTGAAACAAAAAATCACCCAGGAAGCACAGGCAGAAGCTCGTAAAATCATATACGAAGCAGAACAAGAGGCTAAAGAGATCTTAAGAAAACTTGAGCTGAGAGAAGCCATACTTACTGAACGAGAAAAAGAAGCAGAAAAGCAAAAACAATTCTACAAAACGCTCATAGAACAACTCAAAAGCAAACAACAAGAGCTTGAGAAAAAAGAACAAGAGCTTGAACGTAAACAAAACAACCTAAAGGTTGACAGAGAGGCGATAGAAAAGAAGATAGCAAGATATAACCAGCTTTTCACTTCTATCAAACATATATTGTCCAGTGAAAAGAAGTTTAAATATGACTTAAGAGGTAGATTACAAAAAATGATTATAGATTTTGAAAAAAGGAGAAACCTTGAATAATAAAAACAAATTCCAAAAACAAGACATAATACTCTCTTTTAGAAAAGAAGAATTTGATTCTTTTGTGTTGGAATATGCAGAAGTAATGAGGCTAATCTCATACGAAGATGATAATAAAAAAAGCCATACAACAACACAGCATGGGTATATTATTTTAAGGCTTGCATGTCCCATCAAAACAATAATTAAAAATGATTTTATAACTCTTAGTAAGTTTGTTGCAATCCTTCAATCTTTCCTAAAAGGACTAATTCCTACAAAAGAAGAAATATATTTAACTACAGGGGTTCATATTCGTAGAAGAGAATATAACAAACAACAATATTTAGAGATATTGTCAATTCAATACCCCAACGACTATGATCCAATAAAAGGCCCAGAGAAAACAAAAGTTGAAAAAGAGGTCTTAGCGATGGTAGATAAAATAGAAGCCCAGCATTTGCTAATTTACCTAAACAAAATCATTTCTAAAATTCTTTTGTAAGTACATAATTATACATCCAACTTTTGTTTTATTAATTAATATACTCCCCCCTTGGGGGGTGGGGGGTAGGTTTTTATCCATAAAGACTGCTGGATTTTTAGCTTTTTATTTTAATATTTTAATTATTTTAGGTAAGCGTAACCTATTGAAATTATAGGTAAAAACTGCTCCAAATGCCACAAAAACTGCTCCAAATGCCACAAAAACTGCTCCAAATGCCACAAAAACTGCTCCAAATGCCACAAAATAAAAATAGTAGTTGACATATACAAATTACCACTTTATTATTATAGTGGTAATTTTAAGGGGGGTATTATGACTGAACAAGAAAAACAACCAGTAATTCAATCAAACCCGCTTGTCAATGCGCATTATAAGCTCGATTTAGTAGAACAAAAGGTCTTGAGATACATAATAAGCATGATAAAACCTGAGGATGAAAAACTCGAAAAGAGATACTATAGAATCGAATTGAAAGATATAAGGGAATATCTCGATTGGCACGAAAGAAGCGGAGAAATATTTGACTATATCAAAAAAGTTGCTGATAAGCTCAAATCTACAACAATAAAGGTCATAAAACCTACAATAACAATAGTAACCTCTTGGATAGCAAGCTATGAGTATCCAAAAAGCAAGGGCTGGATTGAATTTGAAATCTCATCAAAGCTCGAAAGTGAACTGTTAAAACTCAAAGACCAATTTACTAAATATTATCTAAAAAACATTTCAAAGCTAAAGAGCCAATACTCTGTGAGGTTATATGAGTTGCTAAGACAGTATCTCTCTGTTGGTAAAAGAGAGATTGAGATAGAAGCCTTAAAATCTATGCTTGGTATTGAAAAAAACGAATATGAAAAATTTAATCATTTAAAAACCAGAGTTATTGAAAAATCAATCAAAGAAGTAACCCAAAAAACCGACCTTGATTTCAAGGTCAAATACATAAAAGAAGCTCGCAAGGTAGTTGCTATGTTGTTCTACGACATACAGCATAAGATACACATATCAGCCTCTATTATGAGCTTGATACCTAAGAAATATCGGGAAAACAAACAGGTTTTAGATATTGTAAGAAGATACATAGAGCTTATGGGTGATGATTATGTGATAGAAAAGCTAAATTATACAAACTCAAGAAGTCCCGAAAGCTATGCCGACTATCTCTATAAGTGTTTAGAGCAAAACTGGGGTGCTGGTTTTGTCCCTGGGCAACAACCCTTGCCAGGCATTTTTGAAGCTCTTGAGGAAGGCACGACCATTGAAATTGACGGTCAAAAATATGTCTTCAAGGGTGGTGTAGTAAAAACTGAAAAAGGGGTTATACCACAAGGCATGATTCAAAAGATGGTTGCTGAGGGTAAAGCAAAGATTGTCTAAAATGCTCCAGATTAAACGAAAATTGAATGAAATATATAATCCTATTACTGCATATGGTAAAGTTGCTTATACGCAAACGCAAGCGTTTGCGACCTTGCATTTTGGGTATCCAAAATGCAAGGCTTAATTAAAAATTTTGTTGACAATTATTTTAAATATTTAATATTTTCAAATCAAACCACATACAATTAGGAGACTATATGAAAATACTGAGACTTGCACTCCTTGGTTTGTTTGTAATTTTATTTTATTCTGGATGTGCGGTTAATTTGCCGTTTAATCATCGTCTTTCATATCAAGTTGTTCAAGAGGTTAAAACTTTTTCTGCAAAACCTAAAGGGCCAATTTCAGTTAAATGGGTCCCACCGACATTTCCAGAACGTGTTGATATACAGGGAGCATCTGGATTTGTGGGTGCTGCTTCTCAAACTAGAATACCTACAGGAGTCGGTTTAGCTAACCGTATAATAGAAGCGCTTGATGCCTCAGTTGGGATTCTTAGTTCATCAAACAAAATTCTTACAATAGAAATAATAGATGCTGTCACTGAATTTGAATATTCTGCTGGGTTTTTTAATATTACACCGGCTATTGATGTAGCTAGATGTAGATTAGAAGCAGCCTTTTCTATTGATGATAAGAAATGGAAGGAAAAATTTTTTTCAGAATCAAAAGACCCAGCAATAGGGGGGACGAGCCAGACGGGTGTTTTAGAGAAAGTATGGGACGATATCGCCTTGCAAGTTGTAAGAAATATAATTCAGCATTTATAACTTGTTGGAGGTAAGCTATGAAAAAAGTTTTTGTTTTGGCTTTTGTATTTCTCTTTGTTATACCAACGTTTTCATATGCTAAAGATTATGCTGGCTATGCTTTAATTGGTGGTGGAGGGGGCGGAGATGCAAAAGCAGGTAATGCAAAAATCGAATTTGGAGGTTATTCTATAAACAAAAATACAAATATTCTTTTAGGGCTCGGTTTTACATCCACATTTAATAGAGATGAATTGCCGTCAGATACATTAAGTTATCCGTGTCCCCATACAAATTATAGAACTTTAGGCACCAAAAACAAGAAAGAAGAGGTTGGTCTATACGGAAAAGTTGGTATAGAACCTGTTAAAACATCAAGTATATTTCTTTTTGTTACAGGTGGAGCCACTTGGGGTAAGGAAGTTGATCTTGTTCGTTCAAATGTAACAGGTTGGTATTATGAACAATCTGAAAAGACTAAAACATATGGTTTGATAGGTGGCGGTATTGGCTATTTTCCAGACCCTAAAAATAAACGATTTGTTTTACAGGTTGAATACAATAATCGTATGGGAATAGTAGGGGGTATTGGAATTAATTGGTAACTGTTAATTTAGATGTTGTTTACATTTTTTAATTTATAAGATGTTATGAAATTTTTGTTTGGTTTTGTCAGTGTGGTATTAATTTTAGCTAGTTGTGCTACTGAACCACTTGTTAAACCAACTCGTTCTGGATATCCAGAGGGCATTTTTTTGAATGCAACCTTAGAAGAAGTGCAATCTAAAATTGTAGAAGGATGTTCTTCTCGAGGCATATTTGTGATGGAATCAACAAAAAACGTAGTTATTTGTGGTAAGACATTGGAGGGTAGAGACGCAGTGTTAGGCTCACTTCTTGTGGGAGGACGTTATTCTACTACCCCAGAGCTTAAAATACGTTTTATTCTTTATCAAAAAGGAAACGATGTATATGTAACCGCTCAACAATGGATTGAATCGCAATCAGGATTTGGACAAATAAGGCGTGAGGAGTTAAAACATAACCGTCATATAAATGATATACAAAAATTTCTCTTTTCACTTGGTGCACAATAATAAGATATTTATTTATAATTATCTTCTCAAATAGTGTTCTGTTATATCAGCCCGCTCGTGTCCCATCTCCCAGCTAACCTGTTGTAATTTTTCTTCATATGTCAGACTTGTTTTTTCGCTAAGCTCTTCCATTCGTTCTTGAGCGAAATTCCATCTCAACCCATGTGAACCCGTGTAATCTTGACCAGAAATTTCCGCTGCCTCTTTCAAAGTCTCTCTATATTCATTTTTGTCAAAGTGGAGATTTTCTTGACGTTCTACAATTTCAGACACTCTTTGGTATGTCTCTTGTGAAACAGCTATCTCTCTTTCCTTGCCACCTTTGCCCTCGACGGATAGCCAACCTTTCGTCTCGCCTGTGAGCGGATCCTGCCGCAAACCGTTCAGGTCAGATTTTTCAATTTGCCAGACCTCATTGATTCTCGCCCCAGACTCATACTGAACTGAAGCTACCGTTTTGTAAAAATCATCCCTAATGTTATTTATAAGCTCACGTGGGTTATCATACGCTCTTGTCTCGATACTTCTATCAAGAACCTCCCTCGCCTCAACCTTCACCTCCTTTATAGCATCCCTAAAACTATACTTAACATCACTTCCATTCTTTTCTGCCCACATATTCAATGCATTCTCAAACTTTGCCAGGGCTGAACATTCACGCTCAAAAGTAGAATACTTAACCCCATCTGCTATCCGGCTCTCTAAATAGGCCTTAACATGCTCACCTGTATATTTCTCCACATCTTTTATCTTTAGATGCTCTTTCGCCCATCTACCAAAATCATGCCAGGTATCTTTATACACCTCGGCGGTCCTATAACTGTAAATCTTTAACTCCCTGCCAAGCTCAGACCAGGTGTTAACCCCATTTGAGCGTGCAACCTCTTTAGCAGCGTGCTTGCTTTCACCTGGACAGAATATCCCAGACTCAACAAAAATTTTATTTACTTGATAATTGATACTACCCCTCATTTCAATAACTCTTGAGTAAACCCGCGTTTTTACTGGAACGCTACCAGTTGATTGCATTTTTAGGCACGCAATCAAATGCCTACCGCCAGACCATTGCAGCCTGACCAGGGGAGCCTGCTGGCTTTGACCCCACCCCGATTTTTTGGCTTCGGGACTGCCGATTGCCCAGCAAGACACCAGGCACTTACAAGCACCATCCACAAGGATTGTGGAGCTGCCTGTCAACGACAAGACGAAAAGAAACAAACATTATAAAACCAAAAACTTATTTATATTATACCCTATATTTTTCCTTTGTCAACATCGCTTTTGATATCAAAAGCGATGTTTTTATAATATAACTTTAATTTTAATTAATTATATTTTATTTTTATCTTTTTATTCTAAACTTGTTGTATAAAAATTATAAATGTGTTATATAGATAGTATGCTACTATCTGAAAACATGAAAAAGAAAATCCTCAATTGGTTTGCAAGACAACCAGACACAATCAAACTCGAACTAATAAAAAGACAAAGAGACCTCTACTTTGATCTCAAGGAAAAGAATAAAACAAAATCCCCAGAAGAAGTAACTTTGGAAAGTCTCTACCATGTCCTATACATTGCCTGGAAGAACGAATACGTAGGCGCAATCAAAGAACCAGACCACAGACTTGAAAAAATCCGTGAAAAAATCGTGGAGCGTTTAAAAAGACATAAAGCAAGAAAAAAACCTCAAAAGCAAACCAAACTACAACAACTTGAAAAGTTCGATAGCGACATAAGACTAATGCGTGCTCAAAATCTAAGCTATCAGAAGATTGCAGAGTATCTCCAGAAACACCACAACGTTAAAGTCCACCTAACATACATAAGAAAATACCTAATGGAGCATCCATAAATGTTTGAGAGCCTGAAACAAAAAATCACCCAGGAAGCACAGGCAGAAGCTCGTAAAATCATATACGAAGCAGAACAAGAGGCTAAAGAGATCTTAAGAAAACTTGAGCTGAGAGAAGCCATACTTACTGAACGAGAAAAAGAAGCAGAAAAGCAAAAACAATTCTACAAAACGCTCATAGAACAACTCAAAAGCAAACAACAAGAGCTTGAGAAAAAAGAACAAGAGCTTGAACGTAAACAAAACAACCTAAAGGTTGACAGAGAGGCGATAGAAAAGAAGATAGCAAGATATAACCAGCTTTTCACTTCTATCAAACATATATTGTCCAGTGAAAAGAAGTTTAAATATGACTTAAGAGGTAGATTACAAAAAATGATTATAGATTTTGAAAAAAGGAGAAACCTTGAATAATAAAAACAAATTCCAAAAACAAGACATAATACTCTCTTTTAGAAAAGAAGAATTTGATTCTTTTGTGTTGGAATATGCAGAAGTAATGAGGCTAATCTCATACGAAGATGATAATAAAAAAAGCCATACAACAACACAGCATGGGTATATTATTTTAAGGCTTGCATGTCCCATCAAAACAATAATTAAAAATGATTTTATAACTCTTAGTAAGTTTGTTGCAATCCTTCAATCTTTCCTAAAAGGACTAATTCCTACAAAAGAAGAAATATATTTAACTACAGGGGTTCATATTCGTAGAAGAGAATATAACAAACAACAATATTTAGAGATATTGTCAATTCAATACCCCAACGACTATGATCCAATAAAAGGCCCAGAGAAAACAAAAGTTGAAAAAGAGGTCTTAGCGATGGTAGATAAAATAGAAGCCCAGCATTTGCTAATTTACCTAAACAAAATCATTTCTAAAATTCTTTTGTAAGTACATAATTATACATCCAACTTTTGTTTTATTAATTAATATACTCCCCCCTTGGGGGGTGGGGGGTAGGTTTTTATCCATAAAGACTGCTGGATTTTTAGCTTTTTATTTTAATATTTTAATTATTTTAGGTAAGCGTAACCTATTGAAATTATAGGTAAAAACTGCTCCAAATGCCACAAAAACTGCTCCAAATGCCACAAAAACTGCTCCAAATGCCACAAAAACTGCTCCAAATGCCACAAAATAAAAATAGTAGTTGACATATACAAATTACCACTTTATTATTATAGTGGTAATTTTAAGGGGGGTATTATGACTGAACAAGAAAAACAACCAGTAATTCAATCAAACCCGCTTGTCAATGCGCATTATAAGCTCGATTTAGTAGAACAAAAGGTCTTGAGATACATAATAAGCATGATAAAACCTGAGGATGAAAAACTCGAAAAGAGATACTATAGAATCGAATTGAAAGATATAAGGGAATATCTCGATTGGCACGAAAGAAGCGGAGAAATATTTGACTATATCAAAAAAGTTGCTGATAAGCTCAAATCTACAACAATAAAGGTCATAAAACCTACAATAACAATAGTAACCTCTTGGATAGCAAGCTATGAGTATCCAAAAAGCAAGGGCTGGATTGAATTTGAAATCTCATCAAAGCTCGAAAGTGAACTGTTAAAACTCAAAGACCAATTTACTAAATATTATCTAAAAAACATTTCAAAGCTAAAGAGCCAATACTCTGTGAGGTTATATGAGTTGCTAAGACAGTATCTCTCTGTTGGTAAAAGAGAGATTGAGATAGAAGCCTTAAAATCTATGCTTGGTATTGAAAAAAACGAATATGAAAAATTTAATCATTTAAAAACCAGAGTTATTGAAAAATCAATCAAAGAAGTAACCCAAAAAACCGACCTTGATTTCAAGGTCAAATACATAAAAGAAGCTCGCAAGGTAGTTGCTATGTTGTTCTACGACATACAGCATAAGATACACATATCAGCCTCTATTATGAGCTTGATACCTAAGAAATATCGGGAAAACAAACAGGTTTTAGATATTGTAAGAAGATACATAGAGCTTATGGGTGATGATTATGTGATAGAAAAGCTAAATTATACAAACTCAAGAAGTCCCGAAAGCTATGCCGACTATCTCTATAAGTGTTTAGAGCAAAACTGGGGTGCTGGTTTTGTCCCTGGGCAACAACCCTTGCCAGGCATTTTTGAAGCTCTTGAGGAAGGCACGACCATTGAAATTGACGGTCAAAAATATGTCTTCAAGGGTGGTGTAGTAAAAACTGAAAAAGGGGTTATACCACAAGGCATGATTCAAAAGATGGTTGCTGAGGGTAAAGCAAAGATTGTCTAAAATGCTCCAGATTAAACGAAAATTGAATGAAATATATAATCCTATTACTGCATAT
>Ga0209506_1001549_pt1 | contig 23581 bp, 16 predicted proteins | sample AD_JPNHG2_MetaG_FD_184409 | JGI IMG/M metagenome (GOLD analysis project Ga0209506, IMG submission 184409) | Active sludge microbial communities of municipal wastewater-treating anaerobic digesters from Japan - AD_JPNHG2_MetaG (SPAdes) (version 2) | ecosystem: Engineered > Bioreactor > Anaerobic...
AATGGTAAAACAGGTGGAGACTAAACTAAACAAGAGACCCAGAAAGAGATTTGATTACGAAAACCCTATATTTGTAATGAATAGATTATTGTTTAACCAAAAGTTGCATTTGTGACTTGAATCCGCCAATAATATTCTTAATATGCTCTCGGGTTAAAGTTTCAGATAGTTTTATCTCAACGAGCTGCATGCCTTCGGGTTTTTCGGTTATGCAATCTATTTCCATTCCTTTTGAGTCTCTGAGGAAGTAAAAATTTGGTGGCAATCCCCTATTATATCGCGATTTAAGCAGTTCTGAAAGCACGAAGTTTTCAAACAAATTACCCCGAAGGTAAAAAGTGTTTAACTGCTTTGCATATTCAATATTCAGCAATGAGCATGCGAGCCCCGTATCGTAGAAATAGAGTTTTGGAGACTTGATCATTCTTCGGTTTACATTGCCCGAGTAGGGTTGGACAAAATAAACTATATAACTTGCCTCTAATATCGAAAGCCATGATTTAGCAGTATTGACAGCAATGTTTGCATCCCTTGCCAACGAAGATAAATCGAGTATGCTGGCAATTCTTCCGGCGCAAAGTTTTATAAACCGAACAAAGGAGATTTGATTTTCAATGTTTTTCAGCAACCTAACATCCCGTTGAAGGTAGGTTTCAATGTAATGTGGGAAAAAATGTATCGGTTCAATATCATCATTGAAAAGCCGAGGATAGCCGCCCTTAAACATAATCTCTTCAATATTTTCTTCAATCCTGCCTTCGTTTTCCAGTTCAGTATAGGATAATGGAAGGAGTTTTAACGATGCTATTCTACCCGCCAAACTTTGAGAGATATGTTGGTTTAAAAGAAAACTTTGCGAACCCAACAGAATTACTTTACCGCTGATACTGCTGTTATCTAAAATTTCTTGCAAATACGAAAATAGCGAAGGGGTATTCTGCACCTCATCCAAAATGAACCTTTCCCCTGCCGATTGTAAAAATCCCCTTGGATCGGTTTCTGCAAATAACCGCGTATCAGGATTTTCGAGGGAGAAGTAGTTGTAATCACCCATTAACATTTTTACAAGGGTTGTTTTCCCGGATTGCCGTGGACCCGTAAGGTTTATGGCCGGATATTTTTGCAATAGCGTTAGGAATACATCTTTTATCTCTCTGGTTATCATGGCTCTAAATTTTATTGGTGTAAAAATGCAATAACATTGCAAAAATACACCTTTTTTATTTTAGAGCAAATTTTTTTTGCAAACCACTTTCAGGATATCAATCTATTAAACACTTTTGATTTTCCAAAGAGACGAAGTATCTGTAAAGATATTTATCTCCCCAAATAGATTAGGCTAATCTAACATCACCCTTTATGACGTGATGGGTGAAAAATTGATTTGGCATTTTAATCTGACATGTTTCATTCCTTGACGATTCTTTCATACCTTGCGTTCCCATAACGCAGATGTCGTTCCCATGCAAAACCCTCTGTTTGTCGATGTAATCCTGCCACTGGCATTGCCAAAGCAGTACACCTATTCGGTGCCTGCAGCATTCTCCGGAAATGTTTCCGTTGGCAAGAGGGTGATTGTGCAGTTTGGCGCAAAAAGGATGTACTCGTCCATTATTTACAGGGTGCACGGTACCTCGCCTACCGTTTATCAAACCAAGGATATCCTTCAGATTATCGACGATGAGCCTTTGTTGTCGGAGGCACAGCTGAGGTTTTGGGAGTGGATAGCCGATTACTACATGTGCTCATTAGGCGAAGTGATGAAAGCAGCCCTGCCGTCAGGGCTAAAAATGGAGAGCGAAACGCTGGTACAGCTATCAGGCATCCCGCATCCGGCTATTGCCCTCTCCGATTCGGAAGAGCAGATTGTGGGAATGATGGGGGATGGCAAAAGCATTTCCATACAGCAGCTAACGGCTAAAGCTAAGGTTAAAAATCCTCTGGGCGTCGTGAAGGCGTTGTTAGACAAAGGAATGTTGTCGGTATATGAGTCCATCGATTCGCCATTTACGCCAAAATATGAGGTATTTGTCAGGCTCCATTCGCGGATTAAAAACGATGAGGATGTTAACAGGGTTTTCGGTGAGTTGAAGCGCTCGTGGGTACAGCAGAGAGTACTGATGACTTTTTTATCCTTAACCGTTGAGGACGGGTCAACCTTTACTGGTTGGGTTCCCAAAAGTGAGCTGATGATCAAAGCCAATGCCTCTGCCTCCATTTTTTCGGCCCTGGTAGAAAAGAATGTTTTTGAGGCTGAAAGGAGAGAGGTGTCCAGGTTGCTTCCCGGCGATGATGAAGATTCCGAGGAATTGGTTCTTACTGAAGAGCAGGCAAAGGCGCTGGAAAAAATCAGGGGTGAGTTCAACGAGAAGCAGGTTGTACTGTTGCATGGAGTGACATCGAGCGGGAAAACCGAGATGTATATCAATCTGATAGCCGAACAGCTTAGCCATGGCAAGCAGGTATTGTACCTGCTCCCCGAGATTGCCCTTACTGTGCAAATTATCAATAGGCTAAAGCGCTTCTTCGGAAACCGTGTGGGTGTGTATCACAGCAAGTTCAACGATAATCAGCGGGTTGAGGTTTACATGAGCCTGCTTCACGATGGCGACGACCCCGCCAAACCGGCTTTCGACATCATCCTTGGGGTTCGTTCCTCAGTGTTTCTGCCATTCAAAAGGCTGGGGCTGGTAATTGTAGATGAAGAGCACGAGAATACCTTTAAGCAATTCAACCCTGCTCCTCGCTACCACGCACGCGATGCAGCAGTAATTTTGGCTGCCGGACATGGGGCTAAAGTGTTGCTGGGATCTGCCACACCGTCATTGGAATCGTACTACAATGCCCAGGTGGGCAAGTATGGCATTGCCACTATTTCGAAAAGATACAAGGAGATTGAATTGCCCGAGATCCATATTGTTGACACATTGATGGCACGCAAGAAGAAATTGATGAAATCGTTCTTCTCCCCCCAGCTTGTTGATGCCATCGAACAGGCTCTTAATCTGAACGAACAGGTAATCCTTTTTCAAAATCGAAGGGGTTTTTCGCCATACGTCGAGTGCGAGGAGTGTGCCTGGGTCCCGCAGTGTAAGCACTGCGCGGTTAGCCTTACCTATCACAAAAAGAGCAATCAGCTGGTATGCCACTACTGCGGTTACTCGATCCCTAATCTCAGCTCGTGCTTGGCCTGCGGAAGTACTAAGATGACCGTTAGGGGTTTTGGCACCGAAAGGGTTGAGGATGAGCTGGCCCTTTTCTTCCCTTCGGCCAGGATTGGCCGTATGGACCTCGATACAACGCGTTCCAGGAACGCATACGAGAGAATTATATCCGATTTTGAACATGGGCGGATAGATATCCTTGTGGGGACCCAAATGGTAACCAAAGGGTTGGATTTTGACAGGGTTAGCCTGGTTGGCATACTCAATGCCGACAATCTGTTGAATTTCCCCGATTTCAGGGCGCACGAGCGCAGTTTTCAGCTCATGTCGCAGGTTGCCGGAAGGGCAGGCCGAAAGCACAAAAGAGGAAAAGTAATTATCCAAACCACCAAACCTGAACATCAGGTGATTAAGCAGGTGGTTGCCAACAACTTTGAACAGCTCTTTAAAAGCCAGCTTATCCAAAGAAAAACATTTCATTACCCCCCTTACAGCAGGCTTTTGCGCATAACCCTTAAACATCGAAACAGCAGAACGCTTGCCGTTGCGGCAAGACAGCTGGCTGACAATTTAAGGAAACGGATAGGCGATATGGTTTTGGGCCCCGAGGCACCATTGATAAACAGAATACAAAATTACTACATCGAGGAAATCCTGCTCAAGCTCGACAGAGGCGTTGCTTTGCCTAAGGCCAAGGTTGTCATCCGACAGGAAATGGACAGGTTGTTGGAGTATAAACCCTATGGCGGGCTGGTGATATCGCCCGATGTGGACCCCATGTAATCACGAATTATTATAGGATTATTGTCAGCCAATCAGGATTTTAACGCTTTTGGGCAGGACGGTGAATGCGAAAGGAGAGCTTCCCACAGCTTCTCCATCGATTTCGAGGTTAACATGTGGTTTTCCCGATATGGTAATTCGCTTCCCCTTGTAATCTGTAGAGCAGCGACAGTCATAGGTTTGTTCATTCAAAAGCTTATTTAAATTCCAGGCAGCTTTCCAACGCCTTACCCTTTTAGTGATGCTAACGTTGAGAAGCCCGTCGTTTCGGTTGGGGTCGTCTATGGCCGGTTGTCTCCGAATGTAGCATATGCCAACATTCAACGAAATGTTGAAAAATGTGCCATTCAGCTCTATGTCGTCAATTCGCAGTTTTATCATGCTTGCCCTGTATTGCGAGAGGGCTTTTATCATGCTGAATCGGTAATGCGCAATGCCATTGCGACCATATTCCTGAAGCATGTTCAGCTTGTGAGCTAACTCAGCGGTGAAACCCACACCTGCGCTATTGAAAAAATAGCGGGTATGGTGAATTCTCGATTCAAATAGCTGTACCATCCCGATATCATGCATGAAATGTTTCTCCTCTTTAAGGGCAAGCACCTTATTAAGATAGAAATCGGGCTTGTTTTTTATGGGTTTTAAACCTTTGCCCATGCCCACATGAATGATGCCAATGAGTATTTCCGTTGAGGGGACCTTGGTTTGAATGAATATTCCGTTGACAATCTCATTCAGGGTCCCATTGCCGCCAACGGATAGAATCTTTGTATATCCCTGATTAATGGCTGATACGGTGAGCTCCACCGCATGGTATTTTCTTTGGGTTATTGCATAATCGAAAACAACTCCTTCCCTTTGGAGAAGGGCTTTGATTACCGGCCAATCCCTCGTTCCGGTACCATTCCCCGACTTTGGGTTGACAATAACAAACCATTTATTGTTTTCGGCCACCTACTTAGTAAATTAGTAAGGTAAAGGTTAAAGCGGTTTTCTATAATAACCCAATTAAACAGCGATGAACTTTTTCAGTTCACCCCCTCTTCATCCCCTCACAAAGTTATAATGCAAATGTCCTTTTGCAAAAGAATTCGTACTTTTGCGGCGAAAAACCCGACGTTATTGTTAATAACTTGTTGGTAATTTACGCCCGATTGTTTATATTCATAACCATGAACAATCATTCGTAAGAACCATTCGGGATATCTTTGTAACTTTTGAGTAGAATATAAAGGTTTAAACAGAATAAGCATGGGAAAAGTTATTGCACTTGCAAACCAGAAGGGCGGAGTAGGTAAAACCACAACAGCGATTAACTTGGCAGCCAGTTTGGCTGTGCTTGAACAAAAGGTTCTTCTGATTGATGCCGACCCACAGGCCAACGCCACTTCGGGCACCGGATTCGATTTGCGGAACGTGAAATCCAGTATCTATGAGTGTTTGATTGATCAGGTTAACCCCCGCGAAATCATTTTAAAAAGCGAGATTGACGGGCTCGACCTGATCCCATCGCACATCGACCTGGTTGGGGCTGAAATAGAAATGCTCAATATACCCAATCGGGAAAAGGTGATGAAATCAGTGATAGAGAAAGTTAAAGATGACTACGATTTTTTGCTAATCGACTGTTCGCCATCACTTGGACTTATCACCGTCAATGCCCTAACGGCAGCCGATTCGGTAATTATCCCCGTTCAGTGCGAATACTTTGCCCTGGAAGGGCTTGGAAAGCTTTTAAATACCATTAAGATAATTCAAACCCGTTTGAACCCCGATTTGCAAATTGAAGGCTTCCTTTTAACCATGTACGATTCACGCCTAAGACTTTCCAATCAGGTGGTTGACGAGGTTAAAAAGCATTTTCAGCAGATGGTGTTTAATACCATTATACAAAGGAATATTAAACTAAGCGAAGCACCCAGCTATGGCAAGCCTGTTATCCTGTATGATGCTGCGTCCAGCGGTTCGGCCAATCACCTGAACCTGGCCAGAGAACTCCTGCAGAAAAACGGAAAAATGGACATGGCCGGTGCTAAGCAGAGGGTTGAATAATTTTACAAAAACTATTTTAACTGGTTATGGCAAAAAAAATGGCATTGGGTAGAGGACTTGGAGCGCTCATTGAGGATGCCGAGACCCCTTTGCCCAGGGAGGAAAGAAGGGCCGATGGACAAGCCCTTGAGTTGGTAAGGGAAGTGGATATTGAGAGGATAAAAGCCAACCCTTTCCAGCCACGATCGTCATTCGACGAGGAGGCTCTTGCCGAGCTGGCTGCTTCCATTAAGCAGTTGGGAATAATTCAACCTCTCACCCTGCGCCTTGTGGACGGTGAGTATCAGCTGATATCGGGCGAGCGAAGGCTAAGGGCAGCTAAGCAGGTGGGATTGACCACAGTGCCGGCCTATATCCGCACGGCCAACGATCAGGGAATGCTCGAAATGGCGCTGGTGGAGAATATACAACGCGAGGATCTGGATGCCATTGAGGTGGCCATTAGCTACCAAAGGCTGATTGATGAATGTTTTTTAACCCACGACAATCTCTCGGAAAGGGTTGGGAAGAAACGTTCTACCATTACTAACTATTTGCGTTTGCTTAAACTACCCGCTGAAATACAGATGGGATTGAAAGAGCGCAAGTTGAGCATGGGGCATGCCAGAGCCATTGTGAGCGTGGAAAACCCCGAGGAACAGCTGAAAATCTATAGGCGGATCATCAAAGGCGACCTTTCGGTGAGGCAAACCGAAGCAATGGTCAGGAAATATGTTCATCAACCCGAACCCGATGTTGATAACCCTGAAACCCCTTCGATTGATATTCACAGTGATAGCCTTGTAGAGTACAAGAAAAAGCTGAACGAGCTCTTTGGATGGGGTGCCGATATCAAACCGGGGAAAAAGGGGGATGGAAAGATTGTCATTTCATACCGGTCTCAGGGCGAACTGGAGGAGTTGATGGGCAGATTTAACAACTTCAACGGGTAACATTTTCGCCGTTTACACGTTTTCTTACCCAAAAAGGGCATCTCGCTTTGAGGGGTTTATTTCAAACGATACTATTTTTTTCCCAAAAGGGGAAGCATTGGCTAATCCTCTTGCTACTGGTTTTCGCCTGTTTCGGGTTGCAAGCATCAAAACCTTTTCGCCTCGATTCGCTTAGCTGTCAGCAGGTTTGGATTGCCTCGCAAGTGCTGCCCGGCTCCGGGCAGGTGATAAATAAACAGTACTGGAAAATACCTGTTTTCTACTCGGGTATGGGTTCAATGCTTTACATGGGACTCAATGCACGGAATGAGTACAAAAGCAGAGTAAACCGGTACAATGAATCACTTTTTACCCCATCGGATGACGAGGTGATGAGAATGGAACTGGTGGAGTTGAGAATGAAAAGGGATGCCTTTTTTGTGGGAGCTGCCGCATTTTACCTTGCCAGCGTAGCCGATGCCATTGTGGTCAATGCCGGGGACAGGCATTCTCCCGCTACGGCCACAATCCTCTCTGCCCTACTCCCGGGAACAGGACAGGTTTACAACAAAAAGATATGGAAAGTACCGGTAATTTACGGAGGCATAGCCTCACTGTACTATATTGTTGATTTTAACCAGAGGGGGTACGATTTCTTTAAAACAGCCTTTCAGCAATTGGTCGATCCCAATCAGGTGGACGTGTTTGAAGGGAGAGTGTCGAAGGAGGAGTTGCTGTTCCGTAGGGATTTGTATCGTCGCAATCGCGATTTGGCCCTCATTGGGCTGGCGGGTTTGTACATTCTCAATATTATCGATGCTAACGTGGATGCACATTTTTTCGATTGGGATATCAGCGATAACCTTGCCATGGGTATAGAGCCTTTAATTCAGGGCGGTTTATCGTCGCAAGCATTCGGTTCGACTCCCTCCTTTGGGTTAAGTATTAAATTTGATTTTTAGTATTAGCTTTGCATATGAAACATTTTTTAAACTTTACTTTGATCTTATTCACCGCTGTTTCTTCAGCCATAGGAAGCAGCAATCGCGATACCATACCCGTTCGTTTTGATACCACTTTCAACGAGGTCGAGTTGATGGCCCGCTTGGAAAGCAATTTGGACAGCCTTTTAAATCTATGGTATATTCAACAGGCAGCCGATAGCAACAACCTGGTGTTGATTGCAGAACACGATAGTGTGGGTATTATCCCCGACTTCCCCGACTCGGTTTACATCCAACGATTGGCTGCCCTGAATTCTGCCATCGAATTGCCATTCAATAAGATAGTTCGCAACTTCATCAATGTTTACACTCAAAAACAACGCGACAGGGTGGAGGTGATGATTGGATTGATGGATTACTATTTCCCAATTTTTGAGGAGGTGCTTGATTTGTACCAGTTGCCCCAGGAGTTGCGCTTTATGCCCGTTATAGAATCGGCCTTGAATCCACGTGCCGTTTCTAGGGCAGGAGCAACAGGTATTTGGCAGTTTATGTACGGAACGGGTCGAATGTATAAGCTCACCATCAATTCATTTGTCGATGAACGGCGCGACCCCTTGGTATCTACCCATGCTGCTGCACGATACCTACGCGATTTATACTCTATTTTCAACGACTGGACACTGGTTATCGCTGCATACAACTGCGGACCGGGCAATGTGAATAAGGCCATTCGCCGTGCCGGAGGGAAGAGGAATTATTGGGATATATACTACTACCTTCCGCGCGAAACCCGCGGCTATGTCCCGGCATTCATTGCAGCCACATATACCATGGCATACTACAAGGAGCATAACCTAAAACCGACGGCCATGTCGTTTCCCCTCACGGTGGATACCCTGATGGTTTCGGGGATGCTGCATCTGCAACAGGTTTCGGAAGTGCTGGATATTCCCATGAAGACCCTGCGCGATCTAAATCCCCAGTATAAACTCGATATCATTCCGGCTACGGAAAAACAGTATTCGTTGAAACTGCCTTTAGATTATGTAGGCCCCTTTATCGACAGGGAGAAGGAGATATTTGCCTATAAGGACAGCGTATTCTTCAATAAAAACCTGTTGGCCAACCCCTCACGATACACCTCATCGTATCAGCACGACGTCCCGTCGGGGAGTAAAAAAATTGTATATAAGGTTAAGGAGGGCGATGTGCTGGGGACCATAGCCGAAAGGCATGGTGTTTCCGTAAGCCAGCTGAGGAGTTGGAATAATATCAGGGGCAACCTGATCCGCATTGGGCAAAAATTGATTATCTACGTGCCCGAGCGAACTGCCCAAAGGCTTGGGTATGCTCAGGAAAATACTGTGCAGGGTGATGATGGTGCATATGTTTACCATCGGGTGAAGCGGGGGGATACCCTATGGGATATTGCCCGTCAATACCCCGGAGTTTCCTACACCGACATAAAAAACCTCAACAATCTCACCGATGATAAACTGATGCCCGGCCAAATGCTTAAGCTTAAGCCTAAAGGGTAACCTTTACTCTCCTACGTGTGTTGTTGTAATTGCAGATAATTGGTTTTAAATGCGATAGCTCCCGATGATGGATTTGCATTTTTGCCAATAAAAAAGCCCTTCGTCGGATTAGTAAAGTAGGAAAGCATTAAATTTGCAATACTTCTTGTTGTGCTGTTTATCAACCATTTTGTTCAATATTTAAGCCTTGAACTCAATCGATTCCAAGGATTTAGCTGTTTATCTCGAGAGGAATACCCTTATTGATGTTCGTACTCCTGACGAGTATGCATCGGGGCATATTCCAGGTGCTGTGAATATCCCTCTCTTTTCCAATGAGGAGAGGGCTGAAGTGGGTACTTTGTACAAACGGGAAAGTCGGATGGCAGCCATGTTAAGAGCCCTTGAACTGGTAGGGCCCAAGATGGCCGATTTTGTCCGAACGGCAAAGAAGTATCCCTACAACGAACACCTTATCATACACTGCTGGCGTGGCGGGATGCGTTCGTCAACCTTTGCCTGGCTGATGAATACGGTTGGTATTCCTGCAGTCACCCTAAAGCGCGGATACAAAGGCTTCCGTAACCACATTCTCGTTTTTTTCGAACAAAACATAAACATCAAAATCATCACGGGATGTACCGGAAGTGGCAAGTCCGATTTGCTGAGGCACATGCATCACATGGGTGAACAGGTTGTTGACCTGGAAGGATTGGCGAACCACAAAGGCTCTTCTTTTGGCGCACTGGGGCAAAATCCTCAGCCCACATCGGAGCAATTTCATAACGACCTTTACTGGGCCATGAAGGATTTCGATGTATCGCGGCCTGTGTGGATGGAGGATGAATCCATGAGGATTGGGAAGGTATTTATCCCCGAACCCCTTTGGAAGCAGATGCGCAAAAGCCCGTTGTACAGGATTGACCTTTGCCCTGAGGCAAGGTTGAATCGACTGGTGGAAGAGTATGCCTGTTTCAACCCTGCCGACCTTGCTTCGGCCATCGGTAGAATTTCGAAACGATTGGGTGGGCAGAACGTGAAGCTTGCTTTGGAAGAGCTGGAGAAGGGACATTTTAAGGAAGTAGCCAAAATACTATTGGCATACTACGATAGAACCTACAACAGAAGCATTGAAGAGAGGGCCGGACAGGTAGTTTTCCAAAGGGTATATGATAGTTTTAATGCCGATGTAATAATTCGCGATATTAAAAAAGCGTTGGATGACCATCTTTAGCCTAATGGAATCTGAAAACAACGAATAAAAAACATACATTTGTCAAGCTAATAACCTTTTTTAAAGGAACACACATGGACATACTAATAACAAGGAACATCGAAAAGCGTTTCTCAAACCATTTGGCGCTGGACGATGTGAGCATTGCCGTGCCCCAGGGCACGATATATGGCCTACTGGGGCCAAATGGCGCGGGGAAGACTACCCTGTTGCGGATTATCAATCAGATTACCGGCCCCGACCGGGGGGAGGTACATTGTTTTGGCCGTCCGATGCAGGCGAACGACATTTATAGCATTGGATACCTGCCGGAGGAGAGGGGGCTATACAAGAAGATGAAAGTTGGCGAGCATGCCATTTATCTGGCCCGCCTTAAAGGATTGAGCAGGCCCGAAGCGTTGAAAAGGTTGAAGTTCTGGTTTGAGAAATTGGAAATACAGGGTTGGTGGAATAAGAAGATTGAGGAGTTATCCAAGGGGATGGCACAGAAAATTCAGTTTGTTGTAACCGTCATTCACGAGCCCAAGCTGTTGATTTTCGATGAACCATTCAGCGGATTCGACCCCATCAATGCCAATATCATTAAAAACGAGATCATCGAATTAAAAAAGAAGGGTGCTACCATCCTCTTTTCAACCCACAATATGGGAAGCGTAGAGGAGATGTGCGATTATATTACCCTGATCAACAAATCGAAGAATATTCTCAGCGGGCATATCGATCAGGTGAGGCAGCAGTACGGCAGCAACGTATTTGAACTTACATTCAAAGGCGACCTGCGAAAAGTGAGTGAAAGCCTAACCGCCAATTACGAATTGGTGAGCCACACCGAGGAAATGGGACAGGTAAAGGCAAACATAAAGGTTAATGAGTACTCAACCGACAACAGGTTGCTGAATCTTGTAATTCCTGTTGCCGAAATTATTGGGTTCAGGCAGGTGATACCCAGCATGAACGACATTTTCATTCAGGTTGTGCAGGAGTACAACAAAACACACAGACAGAGTTAATAATCGATTCAATATTAATACTATGAGTAAAATATTCCTTGTTCTCGAGAGGGAATTTCTAACCAGGGTTAGAAAAAAATCTTTCATTATCATGACCATTCTTGCCCCACTGCTCTTTGCGGGTTTGATGGTAGTTCCCATGATCATTGCCACCATGGACGATACAAAGGAGCGAAGCATTGCCGTAATCGATGACTCGGGGCTGTTCAAGAATAAGATAACCGAAACAGAATACCTAAAATTTGTTTATCTCGATGGGGTTACTGTTTCCGACATCCAATCAACTTTCAGCGAATCGGGCTATTACGCTGTGCTTTACATTGGAAGCATGGTGGCCAATACACCCGATGCGGTGATCCTCTATTCCGATAAACAACCCTCCATGGACATCACGTCCCATATCTCGTCGGCCATTAAAAACGAGATTGAAACTCAGAAGTTGAAAACTTACGACATTGAGAATCTGGATGATATCCTTAAGTCAATTAAAACAAACGTCAGGGTGAGAACCATTAAGTGGTCAAAGGATGGCGAAGCGAAAGAGAGCTCTTCGGAGTTGGTCTTCGGTTTGGCTTATATTCTCAGTTTTTTGGTTTATATGCTTATCTTTATGTTTGGGAGCCAGGTTATGCGGGGAGTGATTGAGGAGAAAACCAGCAGGGTGGTTGAGGTAATCGTTTCCTCTGTCAAGCCATTTCAGCTGATGATGGGCAAAATTTTAGGGATTGCTGCCGTGAGCCTGCTGCAAATAGTTATATGGCTCATTCTTACCTTTGGACTTGTTTCTGCAGCCGGTTCAATTTTCTTAGATTCTTCCAAGAAGGTTGTTGCTCAAAAGGAAACTGTAACCAATCTCATGGAACAGGCGGGAGTAGCACAAACGGTAACGGAAGCGGCTGATCAGCCAAGTTTCGCCAACGAGATGATGACGGCCTTATCCAATATCAACTTTGTGCTGATTATTGGCGGTTTTATCTTTTTCTTCATCGGGGGCTATCTGCTCTATGCAGCCATGTTCGCTGCAGTAGGCTCGGCGGTGGATAGCGAAGCCGACACCCAGCAGCTGATCCTTCCGGTTACCATACCTCTCATTCTGGCCATTGTGGTTATGGTCAGCGGGCTAAAATCGCCCGATGGATCGCTCACTTTCTGGTTCTCCATAATACCCTTTACTTCACCCATCATTATGATTACCCGCTTGCCATACGGTGTTCCCACATGGGAACTGGCTCTCTCGGCGGCATTGCTGGTCATTTCGTTTGTTGCCATAACCTGGCTGGCGGCAAAGATCTACCGTGTGGGGATACTGCTTTACGGGAAAAAGCACACGTGGAAGGAGATGTGGAAATGGATTAAGTATAAAAATTGATAATAATTCCGGCAAAATATTGATTGCTAATTCACCTTATCAATTTTTGGCAATGGCTTTTTTTTAACTTTGCAGCAAAACGTAAAAAGACAATAGTATGAAATTTAGAGCCGAGATAAACGTGATGCCCTTAAAAGCCCTGTTGGATCCCCAGGGGAAGGCAGCTATGGCTACAATGCAAACCATAGGCTTCCCTGAGGTATCGAACGTAAGAATTGGTAAACACATTACCCTTGAGCTGGAGGCACCAAGTATGGAGGTTGCATTGGAACGGGTTAACGATATTTGTTCAAAGGTGTTGTCCAATCCGGTTATGGAGGGATACGGCTATAGCGTTAAGGAGGTGAAGGATTAGGCTATTCGGGGCTTAGCTCTCCGCCTTGCGATAGAATTTCAGCCTGCTTCCGTATGGATTCTTTGTGAACCAGACGAAGCAGGTTTTTTACATACTCTTTGTCAAGTCCCAATGATTCTCCCAGTTCTACACGCAATCTGATCATCTCCTCCCATCTCCTCAGTTGCATGATGGCCACGTTATTCTCCTTTTTATGCCTGCCAATGCGCTCAACGAGTTCCATTCTCTGCCATAGAAGTTCCAAAAGCTGATGATCAATGGAGTCAATCTCCTCCCTGAGAGTTTCAAGGGTATCCATAAATTCTGCATTGGCCGATGACTGTTTGCGGAAAGTTAATGAGTCCAGCAGGGTGGATAGCTCTCCCGGGGTAATCTGTTGCTTGGCATCGCTAAGGGCTACGCCGGGATTGATGTGCGACTCAATCATTAGCCCATCCATGGCTAAATCCAACGCTTTCTGAGCAATGCCCTGTATGAGGTTTGCCCGGCCTGCAATGTGGCTTGGGTCGCAAATCACAGGCAGGGTAGGCAAATAGCTTTTCAGATCGATGGGTACTTCCCACTTGGGGATGTTGCGGTATGACGATCGCCGGAAAGGCGAAAAACCCCTGTGAATTGCACCCAGTTTGGTGATTCCCACATGGTGAAACCTCTCAATGATGCCCAACCATAGCTCAATATCGGGATTCACCGGATTTTTAACCAAAATGGGGACGTCAACACCTGCAAGTGAGTGTGCCAGCTCGTCAACAGAAAAGGGATTTGACGAGGTTCGGGCACCTACCCAGAGTATATCTATGCCATGTTTGAGGGCAAAATCCACATGTTGGGGAGTGGCAACCTCTATTGCCATTTTCAAGCCGGTCAGTTGTTTTGCTTCCATTAGCCATTCAAGGGCTACATTTCCGGCACCCTGGAAACTTCCGGGTCGCGAACGCGGTTTCCAAATACCTGCTCTGAAAACATGTACCCGATTGAGTTTTGCCAACTCCAAAGCGGTATCGATAACCTGCTGCCGGTTCTCGGCACTGCAAGGCCCTGCTATGATCAGAGGAGTGTCAAAGCTCTTCTCGAACCAGTTGGAAATGGGGGGGAAGGTCATCCTTTTTTTTGACAAAGGTAAAGGTTTTAGATTGAAATTCTCAGGTGTAGGCTTATCTTAGCTTGCGCCTTTTATCATTATCATTTCCATTACACACAATAGCGCAGCAGGTTTGAAAGTAGATAATTCTAAAAAAACCATCCTTAGGGTACCGCTTTTTCTGTGGGTAGCAGTATTTACAGGATTTTTATTTATTGCACTATATCAGCCCAAAAACTATTTTAACGATCCAACCTCAACGGTTCTCTATGCTTCAAATGGAGATCTGCTTGCTGCCACCGTGGCTGCCGATGGTCAGTACCGCTTTCCAATGGCCGATTCTATTCCGTGGAAATTTACCCGATGTATCCTCACTTTCGAGGATAGGTACTTCTACATGCATCCCGGTATTAATCCTTTCTCATTGGCAAGGGCGGCGTGGCAGAATCTGAGGGAGAGGAGAATAGTGAGCGGTGGAAGTACCATCACAATGCAGGTAGCCCGCCTGAAGCGTAAGGGCAAAAGTCGCACATTCTATGAGAAGGCCATGGAGATGCTGATGGCCATAAAGTTAGAGTTAAATTTCAGTAAAAAACATATCCTGTCGCTTTATGCCTCCAATGCCCCCTACGGAGGGAATGTGGTGGGTATCGAGGCTGCTGCCTGGCGATACTACGGACGAACTGCACACGAGTTAAGCTGGGCAGAATCGGCTGCCCTGGCCGTGCTTCCCAATTCCCCTGCGCTGGTTTTCCCCGGTAGAAATCCATTTGCGTTGGAGAATAAACGCAACAATCTGTTAACAAAACTCTACCAGCAGGGCGATATCGATAGCATTACATACGTACTCTCGCTCCTCGAGCCTTTACCCCAAAAGCCAAACCCTTTGCCGTTGCTGGCACCGCACTTGTTAACCCGCTCTATTGCCGATGGCAAGAAAGGAGAAGATGTCAGAACAACCATTAACCGTTTCTTACAGGTCCGTTCGATGGAAATCTTGGAGAGACACAGGTTGCGATTATCGGGTAATCAGATTCACAATGCGGCCTTGCTGATTGTTGAAGTGGAAACGGGTAATGCCTTGGCATATGTTGGCAACATGCCCGGAAGTGAATTTGGTGGCGATGTGGATATTATCACTTCACCTCGCAGTACCGGGAGTATCCTGAAGCCTTTCCTCTACGCTGCCATGCTGCATCAGGGGAAAATTTTACCCAACAGCCTTGTTCCTGATATTCCTACACAAATCGGCAATTTTACTCCTAAGAATTTTTATCCAGTTTACGATGGGGCCGTTCCTGCTTCGAGAGCCCTTTCCCGATCCCTCAATGTTCCTGCCGTTAGGATGTTGTATCAGTATGGCGTTGCTCCATTCCACCATTTACTCAAAGGCTTGGGCCTTACCACCATAACCCGCTCTGCGGATAATTATGGTCTGTCGCTGATCCTTGGCGGTGCCGAGGCCACCCTTTGGGATTTGGCCGGGGTGTATGCCGGTATGGCACGAACGCTGAACCACTTTCGCAAGCTGGAAAGCCGGTACGACAAATCCGATTACAGGGCCCCTACCTATGTTAAAAGTACAAGGGAGAGCCCCCGTCAGCTTTTACAGTTTCATTCCATTTTAGATGCTTCGGCCATATATTTTACCTTTGATGCCATGCGTAATGTCGCACGCCCCGATGAGTTGGCCGGATGGCGTTACTTTGCCTCCTCGCGCTCGGTGGCATGGAAAACGGGAACAAGTTTTGGGCATCGCGATGCCTGGGCCATAGGGTTGAACCCCCGATATGTGGTTGCCGTTTGGGTTGGCAATGCCAGTGGCGAGGGGCGTCCAAACCTTACAGGAATCAGTGCAGCGGCGCCTATCCTGTTCGATGTTTTCGAAATGCTACCACCTTCGCCATGGTTTGAAATGCCGGTTGACGATATGGCGCGGGTGGTCATTTGCCGCTACAGCGGGCATAGGGCTTCACCCATTTGCGAACCCGTGGATACCGTGTGGATTCCTATGAAAGGTTTGGAAACAACGGCCTGTCCTTACCACAGGATTGTTCATCTAAATCCAGAGAAAACATTTAGGGTAACCGATAGGTGCATGAGTGTCAGTGAGATGGTTCTAGAGTCATGGTTCATTCTTCCTCCGGCCATGGAGTGGTTTTACAAGAGCAAAAATCCGCACTACAGGGTTTTACCTCCATACGAAAAGGGTTGTGAGCCAGAGCAGGAATCTGCTCCCATGGCATTGCTGTACCCAAGGGTTAGCGGGGTTACTATCACCATCCCCAGAGATTTGGACGGGAAACCCGGAGAGGCTGTATTCGAAGCGGCTCATAGGATTGATGGGACAACAATCTATTGGCATTTAGACGGGGAATATATGGGGGCTACGAAATCGTTCCATCGTATGGCCTTTAATCCCGGTGCTGGACTGCACAGGCTTACGCTGGTTGATGGGGAGGGGAATATGCTGGAGGTAACTTTAAGGATTGAATAAAAAAACCCGTTAGGGTTACTAACGGGTCTTTTTACGCTGTTCTATATATGGCTATTGCTTTACTATCTTAAAAGTTTTCAGCATTTTGCCGTTATAGATAACCCTAAGGAAGTACACTCCGATGGGCATACTACTGACCTGAACCGACACTGGGTTGTTATCAATAACGCCCCATTTGAGTATGCGGCCATTCTGGTCGAACATCTCATATAGAAAATCCTTTAGATCATCAGTATCAACCTTAAGGTTGACAAAATCGTGTGCGGGATTTGGGTATGCAGTGATGGCAAAATCCAAACCCGGTATCTCTTCCACAGAAGTGATGGTTAGCTTAGTCTGCTGAAACCCTTGTGTGATGATATTATCCATGGTTGCAAAGGTTTGAATCACAGTCTCTCCCAGTCCCCAGCTGACCGAACCACTGTCGTTGCTGTGGTAATTACCTCCGGAGACAACAGCTTCCTGTCCCCGGGTGAGTGTGCTGATACACAGAAGTACTAAAAATATAATTGGCTTATACATACCTATTTCTTATTATGGTGTTACGATCTCTAGTTGAACTTCTACCAGCATATCTTCATTTACGTCCAAGGTACCGCTATAAAACTCATAATTTGGATGATATACAGAGTAAGAGTACTCTGCACTTTGATAAACCTCTTCGAAGGTGGCATAGCCACTTGCATCGGTGTAAAAAGTCTGGTAATACCATTTTTCTCCGTTACCCTTTACCCCTTCCATAAGAGTAATCTCAGCATTTACACAGGGGTCTCCTTGTGGAGTCAGTACGTGGAAGGTAACCGTAAACACGGGAAGTTTGTTAAGCGTAATGGATTCGTAAATAATTCCGGGATCGCTAATGGTAATAGTTCCTCCGGGATGCTCCTCATAACCGGGGGTATATATATAAACATGGTAATCATACTCTCCCTCTTCGGGTGGATTACATATTGCTATTCCATATGCGTTGGTCGTTCCGGAACAAAAAGCACCGTCGCTACTCATTGTTATTTCCACATTGCTTACCGGGTTGCCATGTTGATTCGTTACGGTGAATACCACCGAATAATCAGCAGGTATGAGATGAACAGGTAATGTCATATCGGAAGTAATGTATAGTTCACCATTGGTTGTTAGGTATCCCTCTGCAATTATTGTATAGAAGCTGTAACCTTCTGCGGCAAAAAATTCATAATCACCCGGTGGGTTTGTTGTTCCATTGAAGGTAATGGTTGCGTTGTTGATGGGTACATCAGTACCGTCCTCTAAAACAATGAAGGTTACTGTATATGGGTCAAGTGTTGTAAAAGTTTTCTGTGCACCATATCCGGTAAGCCCATCCTGATTGATGGCAAAAGCCCTATAGTAGTATAGCGTTCCGGGATTCAACCCGTACAAATAGATATCAAACTCCCCAAATCCATCACCCGGAAAATAATCGATTATAGTACCCATTTCCCCTGAAGGAGAACTGTGGATATCTGCAATGGGGTTGGGAGAGATGCTATACGTAATGCCACGGTGAGAGATTGGTGGACCGTTGTAGGGTAATACTGTGCCCTCAAGGCTTACCGATGTTTGGGCAAGTTCAGTAGCATCGCCCGTAACCACATTGGGAACAATAACCACTTCGTTGTTCATGAAAATTCCCTCTTCCGACACGTTGAACAGCTCGGTGGGGATCAACTGCTCATCGTAAACAGAAACGCTAAACCCATCGGGGAAAAGCTTATTGTCGGGAGGTTTAATGAATACATCGGTACGCTCGGGCACAACCTTCAGCACATCGTAGAACCCTTCCTCCTTGGTGGTGGTACGCCCCGAAACGGCGAATCCGCCCACGGTTTTGCCATCGCTTTCGCTCACATAGATCCTGGTGTTGTCGGGGGTAATTTGCAGTATGTCCTCTACCCCCTTGGTGGTGGTACGCCCCGAAACGGCGAAACCGCCCACGGTTTTGCCATTGCCCTCACCCACGTATATCTGGGTATTCTCGGGGGTAATTTGCAGTATGTCCTCCACCTCCTTGGTGGTGGTGCGGCCCGACACGGCGAAACCGCCCACGGTTTTACCGTTGCCCTCACCCACGTATATCTGGGTATTCTCGGGGGTAATATGAAGAATGTCCTCCACCTCCTTGGTGGTGGTACGCCCCGACACGGCGAATCCGCCCACGGTTTTGCCGTTGCCATCACCCACGTATATCTGGGTGTTCTCTGGGGTAATGTGGAGAATGTCCTCCACCTCTTTGGTGGTGGTGCGTCCCGACACGGCGAAACCGCCCACGGTTTTGCCGTTGCCCTCACCCACGTAGATCTGCGTGTTGTCGGTGGTAATGTGCAGAATATCCTCCACCTCCTTGGTGGTGGTGCGCCCCGATACGGCGAATCCGCCGGCGGTTTTTCCGGAGGACTCATCGACATACACACGGGTTTCACCGGGAGCAACCGTTAGTAAATCCTGAACTTCCTTGGTGGTTGTACGCCCCGACACGGCAAATCCGCCTGCGGTTTTTCCACCTTTGTCCTCGTCGATGAAAATCTTTACGCCGTTTTCGTAAACGGCAAACACAACATCGCCTTTAGAGTTTTTTACCTCGAAAAGCGGAGCATCGGGATCGCCATTGGGTTCTCCCTTAAACTGGCTTGCGCTCTTGGCGTGCATGGCGTATGGCACGGAAAGCAGCTGAGAAGTGCCCATTTCGATGTAGTTACTACCTCCCTGAAAATCAACTTCCACCTTGATGAAATAGCTATCAGACGACCATTCCACATCGCTAAATATACCCTCTTTAGGATTACCTGATCCTACTACCAGGTTGACCAATCCAAAGCTGTTGGTCGTGGTGGAAAAGGTTTCAACATACACGGCATCTCCTGTAACTCCTCCCTTCAGGATGCTGATCCTGATGCCTACAGGTTGATTTTGGATTATTTCTCCAGCGGAGTTACGAATTACAGCTTGATAGTTAAAACCCCCGGGGATTTGCCCCAGCGATTGTAAGACACTCAAGCCGAGGATGATTAATGGTAACAATACTTTCTTCATAAGCATTAATTTTAAGTTGTTAATTACTAAAGCATGGTACTCAGCAATTCTTATTTTTGTAAATCAAAAATACAGTTTAATAAACACGAAGGTCTAAATCCATTAATTAGAAAAATATGAAAACCAATAATTCAATGCTTACTCAAAAACAAATGAAAAAACACAAGTTTAGTTGAGCGTTTGATTAATCAAGGTAGCATATATAAATTTAACAATCCAAATAGGTTGCAAAAATTGAACCAAATTTAACCCTTGGAAGTTGAATTTTTTACAAAAAAACGATAAGGATTTAAAAGAAAAAAGAACTTGAGATTAGTTGGAAGTTAAAAAGAATAAGGAATGGCTATTACGCTAACAATAAGCAATAGCCGGTCATTAATTAGTTCTCCTTAATCAGCTATTTTATTTCAATTCGTTGTTGTTATAATTATGATACAATGATTTTTGAAGGGTTGATAAAAAGTATTTCGCTGGTTCATCTGCTCTTGTCCATCATTCGCACTCAATTGACTGTAATTCGCTAGGAATCCAAAAATTAATCATTTGCTGTTTTATATTATGTATTAGCGTAATTTTGATTGGCTTGCATTCGATTAGTTGGTCATTTCTGCCTGAAATTTCCTGGATTAGTGGAGTAAAAAAGATTTAAATAGTTATCAAGCCGTTCAATTTTTTACTCGCATTATTTTATTCTTCTTGATATCTAAATTTCAACATGGTAGTCTATTTTATTAAGCATGTTGAAAATCAGGTTAAATTGAATTGGAGTTTATCTCCATGGCATTTCAAAATATAAGGGTTAGGGAACTTACCCTTGCCATTCCTCGCATTTTTAAGGGAATGTTCATGTGGAGACATTGGCTTATTTCAGACAAATAGGGGGGGGTGAAGTTCAGGTTTAAATAGTAAGAGGCTGACTCCTTTATGGAGCCAGCCTCTTTGTTATCTGATTGTTATAAAAGTTTGAAAATAGTACGGGATATCTCTTAATCGTTAAACTGTTATTTAATCATTTCGCACACAACGTACAGACTCTCCATTGTCTCTATCACTCCACATTAAAGTTAAAGTACCGATATTGTATTTCAAGCTAGTGTGATATATTAATGTTACACCCGAAAAGTAATAAGTACTCCACCAAATGCCGTATTGTTGAATTTCCTTGAATGTATTATCATTTTTTTCCCTAAAACCACCAGGTAGAGCAGTAAATCCGGTTTCATTGGTGGCACCGGTATTGGGTTCAAGCCAATGGGCAAAACCCTCCTCTTTCAGTTTGCCTCCGGCAACTGACCCTCCACCCAGAAAACTGGCCAGTTGCTGCCACTCTGCATAGCTGGGTAAATGCCAGCCTGTGGGGCAAACGCCCTGTACACCACTGGGATTATTATTGGTACTTCCGGCTCCGGCCATGGCAGCAGTCCAGTTGTACAGTACCCCGTATGTTTGGTAGTTGTCTGTGGCCTTGGCCTCGGCCACATCGGTGCCATCGTAACCATATACGTAATAGTAGGGTTCTGTTTCAGAGCCTGTTGCAGGACCAACCACTGCCGGTAAATACTTAAGGTTTTCGGCCATCCACACCTGAGAGCCTATGTTTATCATGCCATAAGTATTATTATCACGGACATCGGTAAAATATCCAAAAATCAACCCCTCTTCGACGGTTGTAAATACCTTCTGTTGACCGTAACCAACGGTTCCTTCCTCGTTTATTGCAAAAGCCTTGTAGTAGTACTTCGTCCCGGGAGTGAGATCAGATATTTCCATGGTGAATTCTCCCGATCCTGTGCCGGTGTTGTCAAGGATAGTACCGCTTTCTGCTGTTACATCAGCATTAATATCCGCAATAGGGTTAGGATTGATGCTGTAGGTAATTCCCCGGTATTCAAGGGATGGACCCGAATATTCCAAAACCTCACCGCCAACAATAGCAGAAGTTTGAGTAATGTTTGTGGCATCCAGGGTAATAACGTTGGGCACCAGGATTACCTCGTTATTCATGAAAATTCCCTCCTCCGATACGTTGAACAGTTCGGTGGGCTCCATTTCCTGGTTGTAAACAGAAACGGTGAAGCCATCAGGGAAAAGTTTATTGTCGGGCGGCTTAATAAAGACATCTGTGCGCTCGGGAACTACCTTCAGCACATCGTAGAACCCTTCCTCCTTGGTGGTGGTGCGCCCCGATACAGCAAATCCGCCCACGGTTTTTCCATCGCTTTCGCTCACATAGATCCTGGTGTTGTCGGGGGTAATTTGCAGTATGTCCTCTACCCCCTTGGTGGTGGTACGTCCCGATACGGCAAATCCGCCTACGGTTTTGCCATTGCCCTCACCCACGTATATCTGGGTATTCTCGGGGGTAATCTGTAGTATGTCCTCCACCTCCTTGGTGGTGGTGCGGCCCGATACGGCGAATCCGCCCACGGTTTTGCCATTGCCCTCACCCACGTATATCTGGGTGTTCTCTGGGGTAATGTGGAGAATGTCCTCCACCTCCTTGGTGGTTGTGCGCCCTGACACGGCGAAACCGCCCACGGTTTTGCCATTGCCCTCACCCACGTATATCTGGGTGTTCTCTGGGGTAATGTGGAGAATGTCCTCCACCTCCTTGGTGGTGGTACGGCCCGACACGGCGAAACCGCCCACGGTTTTGCCATTGCCTTCACCCACGTAGATCTGTGTGTTGTCGGTGGTAATGTACAGGATATCCTCCACCTCCTTGGTGGTGGTGCGCCCCGACACGGCGAAACCGCCCACGGTTTTTCCGGAGGATTCATCAACATACACGCGGGTTTCGCCGGGTGCAACCGTTAGTAAATCCTGAACTTCCTTGGTGGTTGTACGCCCCGATACGGCGAAACCGCCCACGGTTTTTCCATCATCTTCCTCGTCGATGAATATCTTAACCTCATTCTCGTAAACGGCAAACACAACAGCACCTTTAGAGTTTTTCACCTCGAAAAGCGGTGCATCGGGATCGCCATTGGGTTCTCCCTTAAACTGGCTTGCGCTCTTGGCGTGCATGGCGTATGGCACGGAAAGCAGCTGCGTAGTGCCCATCTCGGCGTAATTACTACCCCCTTGAAAATCAACTTCCACCTTGATGAAATAGCTGTCAGATGACCATTCCACATCGCTTAATGCCCCCTCCTTGGGACTGCCTGACCCTACTACCAGGTTGACCAATCCAAAGCTGTTGGTCGTGGTGGAAAAGGTTTCAATATACACGGCATCTCCTGTAGAGCTACCCTTCAGGATACTGATCCTGATGCCTACGGATTGGTTTTGGATTATTTCTCCAGCAGAGTTGCGGAAAACTGCTTGATAGTTAAAACCCGAAGGGTTTTGCCCTGCAACTTGCAGAAAATTAACGCCAAAAATGATTAGTAGTAAAAGAACTTTTTTCATAAACCTTCATTTAATTAAGGTGGGTTCTAAAAATTCATTTTTCTAGCTTTCAGTCCGTTTACAGACATAAATTTAAAAAAAAATCGCAGAACCCTTTAACGAATTTTTCTAAATCTAAGCAAACTTACGATAATTATTTCAATATTGTACCAAAAAAATTAAGATTATTTCATTTTTCTAACTAACTAACTAACTAATTATC
>Ga0209506_1001553_pt1 | contig 23503 bp, 20 predicted proteins | sample AD_JPNHG2_MetaG_FD_184409 | JGI IMG/M metagenome (GOLD analysis project Ga0209506, IMG submission 184409) | Active sludge microbial communities of municipal wastewater-treating anaerobic digesters from Japan - AD_JPNHG2_MetaG (SPAdes) (version 2) | ecosystem: Engineered > Bioreactor > Anaerobic...
AACCGCGCACGCTCTCTCTTGCTCATCGCCACCACGTCCCCCAAGATCCTTTGCCCTCCCACGGGCACTAACACCAGGGGACATTCCTATCGAGTCCACCAGGGGACACTATCAAGGAGTCGCGACACTGCTGCGCTCGCGTGCTACCATCCCCGGTGCCGAGCATGAGCCGCTCCGACCCCTGGACCACCATCATCTCGCTCCTCCAGGCTCGCCTCCCGAAGGACGAGTTCGAGCTCTGGTTCGAGCCCGTGGCCACCGAGGCGAGCGGCGAGAACCTCACGCTGGTCGTGCCGTCCGACGTGTACGCCGAGTACATCCGCGACCACCACCTCGCGACGCTCCAGCAGCTCGCGGTGCAGGCCGCAGGCCCTCGTGCCACGGTGTCGGTTCGCGTCGAGGGGCCGCCTCCCCCCTCCGGCAGCGTCGTGACCCGCACTCCGCTCAACCGGCGCTACACCTTCGACGCCTTCGTGCCGGGGCCATCCAACCAGTTCGCGCGCGCCGCGGCGCTCTCGGTGGCCGAAAACCCCGGCCGAGCCTACAACCCGCTCTTCGTCTACGGCGGCTCCGGCCTTGGCAAGACCCACCTCCTGCACGCCATCGGCAACGAGGTCCTGGCCCGCAATCCGCGCTGCCGGGTCCGCTACGTCCCGACAGAGCAGTTCGTCAACGAGCTCATCACCTGCATCCGCCTGCACAAGATGCAGGAGTTCCGCGACTCGTACCGCCCCACCGAGGTGCTGCTCCTCGACGACGTCCACATCGTCGCCGGAAAGGAGCGCACGCAGGAGGAGTTCTTCCACACCTTCAACGCGCTGCACGAGGCCGGCCACCAGATCGTCCTCACCTCCGACACCCCGCCCACCGCCATCGGCGGGCTCGAGGAGCGTCTGCGCTCGCGCTTCGTGTGGGGGCTCGTGGCGGACATTCAACCTCCCGCCTTCGAGACCAAGTGCGCGATCCTCGTCAACAAGGCCCGCCTCGAGGGGTTCGATCTCCCCAACGACGTCGTCCTGTTCATGGCCCGTCGGGTCCGCGAAAACATCCGCGAGCTCGAAGGCTTCCTCAACCGCGTCATCGTCTACAGCACCCTCACCGGACAGGCGCCCACCCTCGACGTGGTGCGCGCTGCCCTCAGCTCCCTCCTGCCCGACGAGCGACAGGTCACGCCCGGCGAGATCATTCGTTTCGTCGCCCATCACTACGGCGTCAAGGTCGCCGATCTCAAGGGACGCGACAACCGCCGCTCCATCGCCTTCCCTCGCCAGGTCGCGATCTACCTCATTCGCGAGATCCTCAACCTCTCCTACCCGGAAATCGGGAAAATCTTCTCCAAGCACCATTCCACAGTCATCTACTCGGTCGAAGCCATTGCCAAGGAGCGCCTTTCCAACCCCTCGCTCGACTCCACGCTCACGAGCTTTGTGGAAAGCTTTCGCTAGCCTGCGGAAAACTCGCCGTTTCCGCTTCCTGGTTTCTCCCTTCCGCACCCGTCTCCTTCTTCCTCCACACCTCGCCCGTCACCCAACCCTCTGCCCAGCCGTGACTCCCGCACCGTTCCACAGCTTCCACAGCCTCGACTACGGTCTCCGGATCGTGTAGTATCTGCCTGGCATGAAAGAGCCGTCAGGAGCGAGACCGGTATGGATCTGACCGTGAATCGACTTGCTCTTCTCGAAGAGCTCCAGCTCATCCAGGGTGTGGTCGAACGCCGGACTGCCATTCCGATCCTCTCGAACATCCTCCTCCGTGCGGAGGGGGACCGTCTCGAGATGGCGGCCACCGACCTCGACGTCACGGTCTTTTCCCGCTGCTCGGCCGTGGTTCGACAGGAGGGCAGGACGACGGTCAGCGGTAAGGTATTCTTCGAGCTGATTCGCTCCTTGCCGGCCGACTCCGTGGATCTCTCCGTGCAGGATGCGCGCCTGGCGGTCCGCAGCGGCACCTTCGCCTCCCAGCTCGCCGTGCTCGACGCGGCGGACTTTCCAACCCTCCCGGAGGCCCCGGAAGGTCAAGGTTTCGCCGTCGACCTCGAACTGCTGCAGCGGATGATCGACCACACGGCGTTCGCCGTGTCGAGCGAGGAAGGTCACTTCCAGTACAACGCGGCGCTCCTCCTTCTTGCGAGCGACAGCATGCAAATGGTGGCAACCGACGGACACCGACTGGCCTGGACCAGGGTGCCGTGCGCGACGGGGGTCCTGCCGTTCGAACAGCAGCTGCTACCCCGCAAGGTGCTCAACCAACTCCGGCGCCTGTCCGCGGTGGAGGGGGCCAGGCTCTATATCGGAAAGGGCGAGAACCACCTGGCGTTTCGCCTTTCCGATCGCGTGTTGCTGTCGCGCATCGTGGAAGCCCGGTTCCCGCAGTACGAGCGGGTGCTGGTGCGCGACAACCCCCTGCGCGCCCTCGTGGGGCGGCACGAGTTGCAGGCGGCGCTGCGGCGGGTGGCGCTGCTGGCGTCAGAGCGGACCAGGGGCGTGCAGCTGCAGTTCGAGGAAGACTCGCTGGCCCTCACCTCGGTCGGCTTCGATCTTGGGCAGGCCTCCGAAGTCGTACCCTGCCGCTACCGCGGTGAGCCGATCCGCTCGCTCGTCAACGCTGGGTACGTGCTGGAGTTCCTGGGCGCCGTCGAGAGCCAGGAAGTGGAGTTTCAGCTGCGCGACGGGGAGGGCCCGGTGGTGCTCAGCCCCGTGCTGGCCGGCGAAGCGGTCGGGGAGTGCCTCTACGTGATCATGCCGATCCGGGTCTGAGAGCGTCGCCAGGATGCCCCGTTCGAGTCCCTCTGAGAACCACCTCACTTGATCATCAGCTCGTTGCGACCTCGCGGTTTTCGAAACCTGGCCGAGCAGGAGCTGCGCTTCGAGGCGGGGTTGACGCTGGTCGGGGGCCCCAACGGCGCTGGCAAGTCCAACCTTCTCGAGGCGGTAGTGGTGCTCGGCAACCTCAGCTCGTTTCGGCCCGGCTCGGCGCTGCGACTCGTGGCCTGGGGCGCGCACGGCTACTCGCTGCACGGCATCGTGCAGCGCGCCGGTACGCCGGTCGAGATGCGGCAGGACGCGCGGCTGGGCCGGCACCTCGCCCGTTCGCTGTGGCGCGGCGGGCGCCGCCTGGCCATGGGCGAGTACCTGCAGCTCTGCCCGGTGGCTGCTCTCTCCAGCCACGACCGGGCCCTCGTGCTGGGAGCACCGGAGGAAAGGCGACGGTTCCTGGACCGCCTGGTGTTTCACCTCCACCCTGAGGCGCTGCAGCTCATCCAGCAGTACCGGAAAGCCGCGCGCCAGCGCTCCGAGCTGCTGGCGAGCGCCGGACCCGACGATGCAGCCGAGGCGTTCGAACAACTCCTCGCGACTGTCGGCGCGAGATGGGTCGAGCTGCGCCTGCTCGCACTCCGCCACCTCGCGCCGCGGTTGGAGGCCGAGCTCGAGGCGCTGGCCTGGCAGGCAGGCCGGCCGCAGGTGCGATATCATGCGCCGGACGGGCTGGGTGGACCGGACGCCACTCAGCTCGCGGCGCGCCTGCGATCGGCACTGGCGCAAACACGCCGGGTGGATGCCCAGCAGCGCCGCACGAGCGTCGGTCCTCACCGCCACGACCTGGCCATCGCCGTCGCCGGAGTGCCGGCACGCGAGGCGCTTTCCGCCGGCCAGGCGAAGCTGCTGGCGGTGGCGCTGCGGCTGGCGGTGCTGGCGGTGCTGGAGGAGCGGCTCGGATCGAGTCCGGTGGTGGTGTTCGACGACGTGGACGCAGAGCTCGACGGGGAGGCGCTGACGCGGGTGCTCGCTCGGCTGCGCGGGCGAGCCCAGGTGCTGATCTCCTCGGCACGACCCGAGGTGGTGATGCCGGTGGTGGGAGGTGCCGCGGTGTGGCGGGTCGAGGGCGGACGGGTGCAGACGGGCGGTGTGGAAAGGAGCTTTCCTTGAGCGGGCAGACGTATACCGCCGAGAGTATCCAGGTTCTCAAGGGGGCGGATGCGGTTCGCAAGCGCCCCGGGATGTACATTGGCGACACCGACGACCTTTCGGGTCTCCACCACATGGTGTGGGAGGTGGTGGACAACGCGGTGGACGAGGCCCAGGCGGGGTTCGCGCACAACATCGTCGTCCGCGTGCACACCGACAACTCGGTGTCGGTCCAGGACGACGGGCGCGGCATTCCGGTCGACATTCACAAGGAGACGGGGAGGCCGGCGGCCGAAGTCATCATGTGCGAGCTGCACGCCGGCGGGAAGTTCGACAACGCCTCGTACAAGGTTTCCGGAGGGCTGCACGGGGTGGGTGTTTCGGTCGTCAACTTCCTTTCCGAGTGGCTCCACCTCGAGATCCGACGCGACGGCGGGGTGTGGGAGCAGGAGTACCGCCGCGGCGTGCCGGTGACGCCGCTGCGGCGGATCGGCAAGTCGGCCAGGACTGGCACCGTGGTGAGCTTCAAGCCGGACCCGGAAATCTTCTCGGTTCTCGAGTTCCATCACGACCTTCTCGTCCAGCGCTTGCGGGAGCTGGCGTTCCTCAACCCGAGTCTGGTCATTCGCTTCGTGGACGAGCGCAACGGCCAGGAGCACGAGTTCCTCGCCAAGGGCGGCATCGCGGCATTCGTGGAGTACCTCAACCGGGCCAAGACCACGCTCCACCCCAAGCCGATCCAGCTCGTCGACACCACCGCCGACGGCGAGGAAGTGAGCCTCGCGCTGCAGTGGCACGACGGCTACAACGAAAACGTGCTGGCGTTCACCAACACGGTCTTCAACGGCGACGGCGGCACCCACCTGTCCGGGTTTCGCTCGGCCCTCACGCGCACCGTCAACGCGTACGGGCAGGCCAGCGGCCTGCTCAAGAACATGCCGGAAGGTCTGGCCGGCGAGGACGTGCGGGAGGGGCTCACTGCGGTCATCTCGGTCAAGGTGCACGATCCGAAGTTTTCCTCGCAGACCAAGGACAAGCTGGTCTCGTCCCACGTCAAGGGGTGGGTCGAGTCGGTCGTCAACAGCAAGCTCGCGGAGTACTTCGAGGAGAACCCGACGGTGGCGCGCCGCATCGTCGGCAAGTGCGTGGAGGCCGCCCGGGCGCGCGAGGCGGCGCGCCGGGCTCGCGAGCTGACGCGCCGCAAGGGCGCGCTCGAGAGCGCCTCGCTGCCGGGCAAGCTGGCGGACTGCCAAGAGCGCGACCCGGCGGTCGCCGAGCTGTTCATGGTGGAGGGAGACTCGGCCGGCGGTTCGGCCAAGCAAGGACGGGACCGCCGCTTCCAGGCCATCCTGCCGCTGCGCGGCAAGATCCTCAATGTGGAAAAGTCTCGCTTCGACAAGATGTTATCAAACAACGAGATACGAACCATCATTCAGTGTCTCGGCACCGGCATCGGGGCCGAAGACTTCGACATCGCCAAGCTGCGCTACCACAAGGTCATCATCATGACCGACGCGGACGTGGACGGCGCCCACATCCGCACCCTGTTGCTGACGCTGTTCTTCCGCCACTTCCGGCCGCTGGTGGAGCGCGGCTACCTGTACATCGCCCAGCCGCCGCTGTACAAGGTGCAGCACCGCAAGGAGGAGCGCTACCTCAAGGACGAATCCGAGCTGTCGGCCTTTCTCCTCGAGCGACTGTCGGACTCCGCGGTGCTGACGCTCTCCGGCACGGGTGCGACGCTGCGGGGCCGGGAACTGCGGGATGCGATCCGGCGCCTCGAGCGCTCCCTCGAGTGCCGGGCCCGCCTCGACCAGCGCGGCTGGCCGTCGGACCTCGTAACGGCGTTGCTGCGCGGCGGTTTCACCCGGCGCGAGCACCTCGCGGACGCCGAGGCCGTGGGTGCACTGGTGGCGGAGCTGCGGGCCGAGGGGTACGAGGATGCCCAGGCGGTGGAGGACGAGGAACACGGCGGGCTGGTGGTCCAGGTGACCTGGAACCGCAACGGACGGCGGCGGGCGGTCGAGCTGGGGTATGGCCTGCTGCGGACCTACGAGTACGGGCAGCTCGTGGAGCTGCAGCGGCACCTGCAAGGGTTCGACCTGCCGCCATTCCACCTCACCATCGAGGCAAGCCACGAGACGTTCGGATCGCAGGAAGAACTCGTGGAGCGCATCTATCAGGCCGCCAGGCAGGGGCTGTCGATCCAGCGCTACAAGGGCCTCGGCGAGATGAACCCGGACCAGCTCTGGAGCACCACCATGAACCCCGAGACCCGCCGGCTGCTGCAGGTGCGGGTCGAGGACGCGGCCGAGGCCGACGAGCTCTTCACGGTACTGATGGGCGACCTCGTCGAGCCGCGGCGCGACTTCATCGAGCGCCACGCGCTCGATGTCGCCAATCTGGACATCTGAGGCGGACATGAGCGACACCCTCTTCACCAAAGAGGAGCGGGTCCCGATCGCCATCGAGCAGGAGCTGCGGCGCTCCTACCTCGACTACGCGATGAGCGTGATCATCGGCCGGGCGCTGCCGGACGTGCGCGACGGCCTCAAGCCGGTACACCGCCGCATCCTGTTCGGGATGTGGGAACAGTCCAACACTTCCGGCAAGCCCTACAAGAAGTCGGCGCGCATCGTCGGCGACGTCATGGGCAAATTCCATCCCCACGGCGACGCGGCGATCTACGACACGCTCGTGCGCATGGCCCAGACGTTCTCGATGCGCCACGTGCTGGTGGACGGGCAGGGCAACTTCGGCTCGGTGGACGGCGACAACGCGGCGGCCATGCGCTACACAGAGGTGCGGCTCGCCCGGCTCGCCGAGGAGATGCTGGGCGACGATCTCGAGAAGGAAACGGTCGACTGGCAGCCCAACTACGACGGCTCGCTGCGCGAGCCCGTGGTGCTCCCGGCGCGCTTCCCCAACCTGCTCGTCAACGGCTCGTCCGGAATCGCCGTGGGGATGGCCACCAACATCCCGCCCCACAACCTCGGAGAGGTCATCGACGCGTGCCTGCTGCTCGCCGCCCGCCCCGAGGCCACGGTCGACGACCTCCTGGAGGTCCTGCCGGGGCCGGACTTCCCGACGGCGGGGCTGATCCGAGGCACGGCCGGCATCCGCCAGGCTTACGCGACCGGGCACGGCAGCGTGCAGATGCAGGCCCGCGCCCGCATCGAGCACTTCAAGAAGGGTGAGCGAACAGCCATCGTCGTCTCCGAGCTGCCGTACCAGGTCAACAAAGCCAAGCTCGTGGAGCGCATCGCCGAGCTTGTGCAGGCCAAGGAAATCGACGGCGTCGCGGACCTGCGCGACGAGTCGGACCGCGACGGCATCCGGGTTGTGGTCGAGCTCAAGCGCGACGCGGTGCCGCAGGTGGTGCTCAACCAGCTCTTCAAGCTGACGCCGATGCAGTCGAGCTTCGGCATCACGTTCCTGGCGATCGTCGACAACCAGCCGCGGGTGCTCACGCTCAAGCAAATGCTCGAGCACTTCCTCGAGCACCGCAAGGAAGTGGTGACGAGGCGCACCCGCTTCGATCTCGCCAAGGCGGAGGAACGGGCCCACATCTTGGAAGGGCTGGTCATCGCCCTCGACCACCTGGACGAGGTCATCGCCACGATTCGCGCCGCGGACGACCCGCCGGCGGCCAAGGCCGCACTGTGCCACCGCTTCGGCCTGTCGGCGCTGCAGGCGCAGGCGATCCTGGACATGCGGCTGCAGCGTCTGACGGCCCTCGAGCGGGACAAGATCATCGCCGAGCACCGGGAGGTGCTGGCGCTCATCGAGCGGCTGCGCGCCATCCTCGGGTCGGAAGCGCTGGTGCTCGAGATCGTGGTCGGAGAGCTGGCCGAGCTGCGGCGCCGCTACGCCGACCCGCGCCGCACCGAGATCTTGCCAGAGGAGTCGGAGCTTTCGGTGGAGGATCTCATCGTCGAGGAGGACGTGGCGGTCACCGTCACCCGGGCCGGCTACATCAAGCGCGCGGCCGTGTCGACCTACCGCGCCCAGCGGCGCGGCGGGCGCGGCCGGCGCGGCGCGGCCGTGCGCGACGAGGACCCGGTCGAGCACCTGTTCGTGGCCTCCACGCACGACACGCTGCTGGTCTTCACCTCGGTGGGCAAGGTGTATTCCCTCAAGGTGCACGAGGTACCGGAGGCGTCCCCGGCAGCGCGCGGGAAGGCGATCGTCAACCTGCTGCCGCTGGCGAGCGGCGAGCGGGTGGCGGCGCTGGTGGCGGTGAAGGAGTTCGACGACACTCACTTCGTCTTCTTCGCGACCACCCGGGGCAAGGTCAAGAAGACCGAGCTGTCCGCCTACGCCAACCCGCGCAGCACCGGCATCATCGCGCTCGAGCTCGAGGAGGGCGACGACCTCCTGGGAGTCCGGATCACCGACGGCAACAGTCACGTCTTTCTGGGCACCCACCACGGCATGGCGATTCGCTTCCCGGAGTCGGACGTCCGGCCGATGGGGCGGGTGGCCGCGGGCGTGCGCGGGATCACCCTGCGCAAGAACGACTTCGTCGAGGTGATGGCGACCTTCTCGGCCGAGGACAGGGGCGATATCCTGGTCGTGGCCGAAAACGGCTTCGGCAAGCGCACGCCTGTTTCGGAGTTCCGGCTGCAGGGGCGCGGCGGCAGCGGCGTGACGCTCATGAAGGTGACGCCCCGCACCGGGAACGTGGCCGGCATGCGGTATCTCGCGGGCGCCGAGGACATCCTGCTAGTCACCGCACAGGGTATGCTGATCCGCACCCGGTCGGCCGAAATTCGGCAGTCGGGGCGGGCCACGCAGGGCGTCAAGCTCATCGGCCTCGAGCCCGGGGACAGGGTGGTCTCGGTGGCGCGCTTGGCCGAGCGCGAGGACGAGGACGAGACGGGCGAGCAGGAAGCCCTGTTTTGAGGGGGAGGAGGGACGACATGAAGCTCTTCATCGATACCGCGAACGTCGCCGAGATCAGCGAGGCCGCGTCGTGGGGAATTCTCGACGGCGTGACGACGAACCCGTCGCTGGTCGCCAGGGAAGGGCGGACATACCGCGATCTCGTGGCCGAGATCTGCCGCATCGTCCCGGGACCGGTCTCGGCGGAGGTGCTGGCCACCGAGGCGGACGCCATGGAGCGGGAAGGGCGCGAGCTGGCGAGCATCGCCGAGAACGTCGTGGTCAAGCTGCCCATCACCAAGGACGGGCTGCGGGTGTGCAGCCGGTTCGCGGAAGAGGGGATCCCCACCAACCTCACGCTTTGCTTTTCCCCTGCCCAGGCTCTGCTCGTCGCCAAGGCTGGCGCCACCTACGTGAGCCCGTTCGTCGGCCGCCTCGACGACATCGGGCACGACGGCATGCAGCTCGTGCGCGAGATGGTGCAGATTTACGACGCCTACGAGTTCGCCACCCAGGTGCTGGTCGCCTCGGTGCGCCACCCCCAGCACGTCGTGGAGGCGGCGCTGGCCGGCGCGGACGTCGCCACTGTGCCGTTCAAGGTGCTCGAGCAGCTCTTCCATCACCCGCTCACCGAGATCGGCATCCAGCGTTTTCTGGCCGATTACCGCGCGGCCAGAGACGTGCACTGATGCGCTCGCCGGCCTCTCCTGGCAGCAGGCAGGCGGCACGAGGCACGGCCGAGCCGCGCGCACGAGCGCTCGCGCCGTAGCGAGCGGAGCTTCTCCCGATTACGCTGAAAGGCTCAGCCATTTTTGACAATGGCTGGACCGGAAACTACACTAGCGTCGTGCTAGACGACCTGCACGCTGCGGCGCAGTCCGCCGTCACGGCCGACGGCTCCCGGCCGCTGTACCTGCGGCTGGCGGAGGCGCTGAGCCCCCACGTCGCCTCGGCGGGGGGCGAGTTGCCGTCGGCGCGCCGGCTGGCCAGCCAGCTCGGTATCAACCGCGCCACGGTCACTGCCGCCTACCGCGAGCTGGCGCGGCAAGGACTGCTCGTGCTGCGGCCCGGACGGCCGAAGCGAGGCAGCTACGGGCAGCCGGCGCCGCCGAGGCCTGAGGCCCACAGCGGCCCCATCGACCTGGCTCGTTATGCGCCGGACCGCGAGCTCCTGCCCGGGGGCAGGACGTTCGAGTGGCTGGGGGTGGGCGCCGCCGAAGGGGATGCGGTCACCCAGTACGGGGACGCACTGGGGTTCGCGCCGCTGCGCGAGTGGGTGGCGCAGCGGCTCGCCGGGTACGGGATCGCGGCGCGGGCCGATCGAGTGATGCTCACCGGCGGCGTGCAGAACGCTCTCGACCTGCTGTTTCGCGCGCTCCTGCGCAGCGGCGACAGCGTGCTGGTGGAGGACCCGTCGTATCCAGGCCTGCCGCCGCTGCTGGCGCTGCACGGGGTGCGCGCCGTCGGAAGCCCGGTCGGCGTCCACGGGCTGGATGTCGAGGCCCTCCGCGAGCTGGCACGGCGCGAGCGACCCCGCCTGGCGATCCTGACGCCGACGCTCCAGAACCCGAGCGGCGAGGTGCTGGGGGCGGCGGCGCGGGTGGCGGTGTTGGAGGCCCTGCGGCAGGCCGGCACGATGGTCGTTGAGGAGTTCTTCGACCCCGCCCTCGTGTGCGAGGCGCCGGTGCCCCCGCCGCTGGGGGCGTGCGACGAGCGGGTCGTGGTGGTCGGCTCGTTTTCGAAGGCGCTGTTCCCGGGGCTGCGGGTGGGGTGGATCGCCGGGCCCCAGGACGCGCTGGCCAGGGTCCTGCAGGTCAAGCAAGGCGCCGACCTGGCGGGCAGTGCGTTTCTCGAGGCGGCGGCGTGGACGCTGTGCGCTCGCGGGATCTTCACCTCGCAGTGCCAGCGCCTGCGCCACCTCGCGGCCGAGCGCCGCCAGCGGGTGGTGGCGGCGCTCGAGCATCTCAGGGGGGAGCTGGCATGGAGTCGGCCGCGAGGCGGCTTTTCCCTGCTCGTGCAGCTGGCGAGCGGGCAGAGCGCCCGGGCCGTGGCGGAAAAGGCGGCCGGCCTCGGCGCCTGGGTGCTGGCCGGGCCCGCCATGTCGGTCTCGGGGCGAGACGACGTGCTGCGAGTTGCGTTTGCCGCCGTCGGCGGGGAGAGCCTCGACCGCGGGCTGGGGTTGCTGAGGCGGGCGATGGCGCCGGGAGCGGCGTCACCGGCCCTGGTTTGAGAAGGAGCGAAGCATGCATTTCGACACACCGGAGTTCAGGGTCAAGGTCGGCCTCGCCGAGATGCTCAAGGGCGGGGTCATCATGGACGTCACCGACGCAGCCCAGGCGAAGATCGCCGAGGATGCCGGGGCGGCCGCGATCATGGCGCTCGAGCGCGTGCCGGCAGACATCCGAGCCCAGGGCGGCGTGGCGCGCATGGCCTCGATCGAGAAGATCGCGGAAATCATGGCATGCGTGTCCATTCCGGTCATGGCCAAGTGCCGGATCGGCCACATCGCCGAGGCGCGGGTGCTCGAGGCGCTCGGCGTGGACTTCATCGACGAGTCGGAGGTCCTGACCCCGGCCGACGAGGAAAACCACGTGTGGAAGCACGATTTCCGCGTGCCCTTCGTGTGCGGGTGCCGCAACCTGGGGGAGGCGCTGCGGCGCATCGGCGAGGGGGCGGCGATGATGCGCACCAAGGGCGAGGCGGGCTCGGGCAATATCGTGGAGGCCGTCCGCCACCTGCGGGCGGTGCGCCGGGAGATGCGCCGCCTGGGTACGCTCGACCCGGAGGAGCTGGTTCCCGCCGCCAAGGAGCTGCAGGCCCCGCTCGAGCTGGTGCGCTTCGTGGCCGAGCACGGCACGCTGCCGGTGCCCAACTTCGCGGCCGGAGGCGTGGCGACGCCTGCCGACGCGGCGCTGTGCATGATGCTCGGCGCCCAGGCCGTGTTCGTGGGCTCCGGGATCTTCAAGTCCGAGGATCCGGCGCGGCGCGCGAAGGCCATCGTGCAGGCCGTCACCCACTGGCAGGAGCCGGCTGCTCTGCTGGAGGTGTCGCGGGGGCTCGAGGGCGCCATGTCGGGGCTCGACGTGGCGAAGCTCACGCCGGAGGAAATGCTCTCCCGGCGGGGGTGGTAGGTGGCGGACAGGGTGCGGGTAGGGGTGCTGGCGTTGCAGGGGGACTTCGCCGCACACTCTCGGGCGCTTCGCGGGCGGGGGCTTGCGCCGGTCGAGGTGCGGCGAGCGGCCGACCTCGACGGCGTGCGAGGCCTCGTGCTGCCGGGCGGCGAGTCGACGACCATGCTCAAGCTGCTCGAGGGCACCGGGCTCGCCGAGCGGCTGCGGGAGCTGGTCGCGGCGGGGACGCCGGTGCTGGCCACCTGCGCCGGCGTCATCCTCATGGCCCGCGAGGTGCGCAACCCGGCACAGGCGTCGCTCGGGCTGCTGGAGGTGGTGGCGGCGCGCAACGCCTACGGCCGGCAGCGCGAGTCGGCGGTGGTGACGCTGCGCGCCGACGCCACGGAACTCGGCGTCGCGGCGCTGGAGGGTGTGTTCATCCGGGCGCCTCGCCTGCTGTCGCTCGGCCCGGGGGTGCGCCCGCTCGCATGGCGCGACGGCGAGCCGGTCCTCGTCGAGCAGGGCCTCGTCCTGGCCGCGACGTTCCATCCCGAACTGTCGCCGGGCTCGCCGGTCGTTGATCGCTTTGCGGGGCGGCTGCAGGCGGGGGTGCTGGCGGCCTGAACGGCGCTAGGAGTCTGTCGGAGAAAGCGGAGGGCCCGCAACCCGAAGGACGCAGGGGTGTTGCCGGGCGCATGCGGCGTTGCTCGTCGGCTGCGATGCTCCTGCATCGTCTGCCTCCTTGCGCCTTGCCTGCCCCCGGCAAGCCTCCTGCGCGCGGACCCTCCCATCTCTCCGACAGGCTTCTAGAAGCGGTACACGCCGTCCTGGCGCAGCTCCTCGACCGCGTGCGGGAAGCGGGTCGCGGCCAGCTCGTCCCGCAGCTCGTCGAGACAGCTCGGCTTGAGGTGGTACAGGTACACGGCGACGTCGCGCCTGAGCTTCGCGAGCTCGCCGGCCAGCGTGGTGGGCGTGAGGTGGAGCGACACGTCCGCCACGGCCTGCAGGCGGCTCGGAAACGAGACCTCCACGATCAGCGCCTTGAGGTTGGGCGTGCGGTTGGCAACGTCCCAGATTTCCGCCGTGGGGCCGGTGTCGGAGGTGAAGATGACGGCCCCTTCCGGGTCCTCGATGACGTAGCCGTGGGTGGGGACGATGTGGTGCACCGGGACCGGTGTGAGCCGCAGGCCGTCGACCCCGAACGTCGCGCGCGGCTCCACCTGCGAGATGCGTAGCGCCGGCAACATGTCATTCGGGATGCGCGTGAAGTCGGGCCAGGTGTCGTTGTTGAAGAGGTGCAGCTTGACGGTCTGCATGACCTGGGGCGTGACCAGGATCTCGAGGCCGTTGTCATGGTCGCCAAAGGTGTTCTCGACCAGGAACGGGATCGACGCAGTGTGGTCGAGGTGCGAGTGGGTGACCACGATCTTGTCGATGCGCCGCTGCTCGTCGATGCCGAGCGCCTGCGTGATCGAGCCGGCATCGAGCGCGAGGTGGCCATCGATGAGAAACGACGTCATGCGACAGGTGGGGCTCGAACCCCCAAAGCTCCCGAGCACGCGCCATTCCATGGGCAGATTATACGGCCAGTTGCAAATGCAAGCACCCGGCCCCGCCCGCGCGTTGCCCGGGGCCGGTAGAATCGCGGTGTGACAGCGTGCGACTGCCTCGTGGGCCGAGCTTCCGCCCACGCCTGCGAGCTGGCGGGATGGCCGCTGTTCGCGGCCGCCGCGCCGGCGCTCCGGGTGCTCCCGGCCCGGGAAACGGTGGTGGTGCTGAGCCGCTCGCGCCAGCCGGAACGCGAGGTGTTTCTCGAGCGCTGCGCCGCCGACGCGGTCCCGGTGCTCGTGCGCCCCTCCGGCGGCGGTGCTGTGGTGCTGGCACCGGGAGCGCTGACGGCCAGCATCGTGGCTCCCGCCCTTGGCGCCGGCGCCTTCCCGGAGCGCGAGTTCCGCCGCTTTTGCGGCCGCGCTGCCAGCGCCCTCGCGGCGTGCGAGGTGGAGGGAGTCGAGATACGCGGCGTCTCGGACCTGTGTCTCGGCGAGCGCAAGATCGCCGGCACGGCGCTGCGCCTTTTCCGCGGCCTCGTTCTCTTCCAGATCTCGCTGCTCGTGGCCATGGACCTCGCGCTTCTCGACCGCTACCTGCCGATGCCGTCACGCCAGCCCGACTACCGCCGCGGCCGCGGTCATCGCCAGTTCGTGACCTCCCTGCGCGCGGCCGGATACGCAGCCTCGATGGAGGACCTCTCCGCCGCGCTCGAACTCGCCCTCGCGGCCGAGCTGCTGCCGTGAGGGGTTGACGGCCCCGCCGCTGTTGGCTCTAATGCTGGCAAGCCAGCCCCGCCGGGAGCCGCGCCCGGGGTCGCAAGGCCGCTCGCGGCGGTGGTCCAAGTCGTGGTGCGACTTTGGAATGCACTGGCCTCTGGCGGGGTTGGTCGGCACGGAAGTGGAGCGGCGCCCGTGGCTGCCGAGGGGGACCCGATGAAGAGAACCTGGATGACGACACTGGCGGGCCTGGGACTGGCAACGCTTCTGACGGGGTGCGGCAGCGACAGCGCGGCCAAGATCTCGTCCTGCATCGAGGCGGGCGCCAAGCAGCTACGCAGCAGCGCGCAGCGCGAGCTGACGATCGCCTGCCCGGCCGAGAAGCGGCTTCCTTACCTCGTCATCGCCTACCCCGACGTGCGCTCGGAGACGGACACCAAGATCCTCCGCCAGTATGTCGAGAAGGCCGCGGCGCTCAGCCCTGGCGGCGCGGGCCTCTCGCCGACGCTCGAGGGCCTCTCCGGCACCCTCGTGGTGTGGCAGCAAGGCACGCTCGTGAAGTTCAGCAAGGCGTTCCGCTCGTCGGCCCAGGCACGGCAGGTCTTCGTCGCCGAGAAACCCGACGGTGCCGCCACCACTGTCACGCTCAAGAAGGAAGGTCTGGACGTCTACATCACCGGCCTGTACTAGGCGGAAAGACCCCAGCCAGCCCGTCGCGATCGAGAGGGCCCTCCCAGAGGTGGGTCCTGGTCTGTTCGACCAGCACGCGCGACAGCAGTAGCAACGACATCAGGTTCGGGATCGCCATCAGGCCGTTGGCGATGTCGGCGAACGACCACACCGCCTTGAGCGTCACCACCGAGCCGGCCAGGACCGCCGCCACCCACAACACCCGGTAGGGCCGCACCGCCCGCTCCCCGAAGAGATACTCGGCCGCCTTCTCGCCGTAATACGACCAGCCCAGAATGGTCGAGAACACGAACGTGAGCAGCGCGATCGCCAGGCAGAACGGGCCCACCCCGCCGAGGTCGGAAAACGCCGCCCGCGTCAGCGCGGCGCCTGCCAGCCCCTCGGTCCAGCGCCCGCTGTTCACGAGCACGAGGCCAGTCATGGCGCACACCACGACGGTGTCCCAGAAGGTGCCGGTGGACGACACCAGCGCCTGGCGCACCGGGTTGCTGGTCTGGGCGGCTGCCGCCACGATAGGCGCCGAGCCGAGCCCCGACTCGTTGGAAAACAGCCCCCGCGCCACCCCGAAGCGCACGGCCTCGCGCACCCCCGCGCCCATGAACCCGCCGATCGCTGCGTGGCCCGAAAAGGCGGACGAGACGATGAGCAGGACGGTGTCCGGGATGCTTCGCCAGTGGATGGCGAGCAGCGCGACACACCCCAGCACGTAAAACGCCGCCATGCCCGGCACGAGCTTCTCGCAGACCCGGGCAATGCTCGTGATGCCGCCGAGAACGACGGCGGCCGTGAGCGCCGCCAGCACGGCGCCGGTCCACCACGGCGAGACGCCGAACGTTTCCCGAACCATGATCGAGATCGAGTTGGCCTGCACCGTGCACCCGATCCCGAACGCCGCCACGGCGGTGAGCGCCGCGAACACGATCCCCAGCCAACGGGCGCCGACGCCTCGCTCCAGCACGTACATCGGTCCCCCGGCCATGCGGCCCGCGCCGGTGCGGACCCTGTACTTCACCGCCAGCAGCGCCTCGGCGTACTTGGTCGCGACGCCGAACACACCGGTGAGCCACATCCACAGCACCGCGCCCGGTCCGCCGGCCGCCACCGCCGTGGCCACCCCGACGATGTTGCCGGTGCCGATCGTGGCGGCCAGCGCCGTGGCGAGCGCCCCGAAGTGGCTGACGTCGCCCTCGCCCTCGCGGGTTCGCACGAGCGACAGCTTGATCGCCAGCGGCAAGAAGCGCTGGATGAGCCGGAGCCGCACCGTCAGAAAGACATGGGTGCCGAAGAGCAGCACCAGCAAGGGCGGGCCCCACACCCAGTCCGCGACGGCGGCCAGCGTGTTCTCGAGTTCCCGCATCTCACCTCCCCTCGACGGGGAGGATACATCCAGCAAGGCCGCTACGGCTTGGGTGCGAGCCCCGCCTGGTGGCGCCGCTGCTCGGCGAGGGCGCGCAGCGCGGCGTGCCGGTAGAGGTCGGAGAGGGTCGGATAGTTGAAGAGCGACTCGGCAATCTGGGCCGCCGTGGCCGCGGCCCGGAGGTACGCCTGTCCGGTGTGCACGAGCTCGGATGCGCCGCTGCCGACCACGTGAACGCCGAGCAGCTTGCCGCTGTCGGCGTCGCAGAGCAGTTTGAGCAGCCCTTCGGTGTCCCCGACGATCTGTCCCCGTGGGTTGCTTTCGTAGCGCCCGCGGCCGACGACGTACGGCACCCCGCGCTCGACGAGCCTCTCCTCGGTGTCGCCGACGTAGCTCACCTCGGGGATCGAGTAAATCGCGAAAGGCAAGGCCTCGGTGTCGGCCAGCACCGAGGCGATGCCGAGAGCGTGGCGCATCGCCTGCCGACCCTGCTCCATCGAAGTGGAGGCGAGCGCCGGGTAGCCGATGACGTCGCCGACGGCGTAAATGTGCGGGTGGGCGGTCTGGAAGTGCTGATTGACGGCGAGCTGGCCGTAGCGGTTGGGCGCGAGGCCGATCGCCTCGAGGCCAATGTCGTCGGTGTTGCCGTCCCGACCCACGCAGTACAGCAGCACGTCGGCGGCCACGTTGACCCGCTTGGTGGTCCGGCACATGACCTGGGGCGGCTTGCCGGGCAGCTTCTGGATCGTGTCGTAGCGGTCGTCGTGAATGATGACGATCCCCAGCCGCGCCAGCTCGCGCTCGAGGATGCCGACGATTTCGCGGTCGAGGTACGGCAGCAGCCGGTCACGGGTATCGACGAGGGTCACGCGGATGCCGAGCGCGGCGAAGATGGAGGCGTACTCGATGCCGATCACCCCGGCCCCGAGCACCACCATCGAGCGCGGCATGCGCGGCAGGGACAGGATGGTCGAGGAGTCGAACACGGTCTCGTCGTCGAACGGCACGTCCGCGGGGCGGCTGGGCCGCGAGCCGGTGGCGATGACGATGAAGTCGGCCTCGAGAAGCCCGCACTGCCATCCCTGCTCGTCGAAGACCGCGACCGTATGGGGGTCCACGAACCGCCCGTGGCCCCGCCGCACCTCGATGTTGGCCCGGCTCAAAGCCTCGTTGATGAGCTCGAGCTCGCGCTGCACCACGAGCCGCTGCCGATACGTGAAGTCGGCGACCGTGATTTCCGGGGCGAGTTCGTAGCGAATGCCGTGCAGCCGCGCTCGCGTCAAGGCGTGCACGAACAAGGCGCTCTCGCGCAGTGTCTTGGATGGGATGGTGCCCCAGTTGACCCCGGTCCCGCCGACCACGTTGGCCCGTTCGACCACCACCACCCGCCGCCCGGCCCTGGCCGCCTGAATCGCTGCCCGCTCCCCGGCGGGCCCGCACCCCAGCACGATGACGTCGTAATGCACGGTGTCGCTCATCCCTCCATCGTACGGCAGGAGCGGGCGGAGAGGGAACAGCGCGGCCGGTCTACGGCCGGGTCGCGGACAGCCCGAACCGCCGCTCGACGTAGTCGTCGAGGAGCGCCAGAAAGTCGGTCGCGAGCTGCTCCGCGTCGCCGCGAAGCGTCGCGACCTGCTGCCCCTCGATAAACACCGGGCAGGCCGGCATCTCGCCGACTCCCGGCAGGCTGATGCCGATGTCGGCGTGGCGCGACTCGCCGGGACCGTTGACGATGCACCCCATGACCGCCACCGTGAGGCGCTCGACGCCGGGGAAGCGGCGGCGCCACTCGGGCATCCGCGCCTCGACGTGCGCCTCGACGCGCTCGGCCAGGCACTGGAAGGTCGTGCTGGTGGTGCGGCCGCACCCGGGGCAGGCGGTCACGGCGGGAGCGAACGACCGTAGCTCGAGAGCCTGCAGCAGGTCCTGCGCCGCCCAAACCTCTTCGCGCCGATCGCCGCCTGGGCGGGGCGTCAGCGATACGCGCACGGTGTCCCCGATCCCCTCGGCGAGCAGCACCGCCATGGCGGCCGCTGACCACACGAGACCCTTGCGCCCCATGCCGGCCTCGGTGAGGCCGAGGTGGAGCGGCTGCCGAGTGCGGCGCGCCAGTTGCCGGTAGACCTCGATGAGCAGGCGGGGCCGCGAGAGCTTGCACGAGACGACGATCGCCGACTCCGGCAACCCGGCCTGCAGCGCCGCGTCGACGGAACGCAACGCCGAGTCCAGCATGCACCCTGCCAGGACCTCGTCGCCGCTCCGCCCCCGCCCGTGCTCGGCGTTCTCGCGCATCGCCCGGGCCACCAGCTCGGGGTCCAGCGAGCCGGCGTTGACACCGATGCGGATGGCCTTGCCGTGCTCCGCGGCAACGCCGCAAATGGTCGCGAAGTTGGCGTCGTGGCGGTCGCCCGACCCGACGTTGCCGGGGTTGATGCGGTACTTTTCGAGAAGGCGGGCGCAGCCGGCGTGGCGGGTGAGGAGGAGATGCCCGTTGTAGTGGAAGTCGCCCACCAGGGGAACCTGGCAACCCTCCTCGTCGAGCCGGGAGCGGATTTCGGGGACGGCTGCGGCGGCCTGGTCGGTGTTGACGGTGAGCCGAACCAGCTCGGCACCCGCCTCGGCGAGCTGCCTGGCCTGCCGGGCGGTGGCCGCCGCATCGGCGGTGTCGGTGTTGGTCATGGCCTGGACGACGATCGGCGCCCCGCCCCCTATCGTGACGGAGCCGATCCTGACCGCGACCGTGCGCTGCCTGTCCATACGCCCTCCCGCGCCAGCATACCCCTTCGCGTATCATGCCCGGTCGGGAGGTGTCCGGTGCGAGCGATGGCGGCAACGCTCGCCGGGAGCGTGATGATGGCTTCGATATGGTGGGCGGCCGAGGCGAACGATCGAGCGGTGCGGCTGACCCTCGTCGTCACCCGGGTGCCGGCGAACACCCCGGCCGACGCCGAGCTGTTCGTCGCCAGCAACGTGCATGGCTGGTCGCCGGCGCCGCCGGCGGGGCGCCTCGGCAGGACCGCCGAGGGGGCGTGGGTAGCGCGGCTTTCGGTTCCGCCCGGGGCCCGCGTCGAGTACAAGCTCACACGCGGCTCGTGGGAGACGGTCGAAAAGGGCCCGCGTGGGGAGGAGCGCCCCAACCGCATGGTGCAGGTGGGGCACGAGGACGTCGAGGTTCGCCTCACCGTGGCGGCGTGGGCCGACCAGGTGGCCCCCTCCCCCGCCGGGCACACCACGAGCGGCGACATCACGGTCGTGGACGCGTTCCCGGCCCCCGAGCTGGGGGGCAGCCGGCGGCTCTGGGTGTACCTGCCCCCCGGCTACGCCAGCGGCGAGCGCCGTTACCCCGTGCTGTACATGCACGACGGGCAAAACCTTTTCGATGCGTCCAGCTCGTTTGCCGGGGAGTGGGAGGTGGACGAGAGCCTCGACACCCTGGTTCGCGAGGGCAGGCTGGACGGGCTCATCGTCATCGGCGTCGACCACGCGGGCGAGGGTCGCCTGGACGAGTACTCGCCGTGGCGCGACCGCCAGCTCGGCAAGGGCGGCCGCGGAGACGTCTACGCCGGCTTCCTGGTGCGGACCCTCAAGCCGTACGTGGACCGTACCTGGCGCACGCTACCGGACCGCGACCACACCGGCATCGCCGGGAGTTCGATGGGCGGGCTCATCTCCCTGTACGCCGGCCTGCGCTACCCGGAGGTGTTCGGCCGCGTCGGCGTATTCTCGCCGACGCTGGGGTTCGCCGCGCGCCTGCCGATGCGGTACGTGCGGGCCGCCAGGGCCCGCCTGCCGCAGCGGATCTACCTCGACATGGGCGGCGCGGAAAGTGGCCATCCGGGCCAGGACCGCGACCTCGTGGAGCTCGCGCAGGCCGCAGCCTCGGCTCTCGAAACGGGGGGGTTCGAGGTCCGCCTCGTCATCGACGCTCCGGCCCGCCACCACGAGAGCGCCTGGGCGGCGCGCTTTCCCGGGGCGGTGCTCTGGTTGTTTCGGCCATGAGCGGCTCCTGTCCCCCCGCCGCGCCGCCCAGCCCCAGGGCGCCGTTCGGGCTGCAGAAGGCTTCCCTGCTGGCAGGCATGGTGCCCGACGTCGTGGCGGTCTGGGACTGGGAGTTCGATCGGCCGTTCTTGGCCCGGCTGGAGCGCATGTGCGCGGCGCGGGGGCTGCTGTTCGCCGCCGCCCGCGATAACTGCGAGGAGATGCTGACCGCGCTCGCGTCGGTACCCGACGCCGCCCCGGCACTGGTGCTGGACCGGGCCTCGGACGTCGTGCCGGGCCTCGCCGCTCCCCTTGCTGTGCTGGAGGGCCGCGGGTGCCGCGCCGTGAACCAGGCTGGCCGCATGGCCTGGTGCCGGGACAAGGCGACCATGCACCTGGAGCTGGTGTCGGCAGGGATCCAGGTGCCATACGGCGTGATCATCACCTCTGACCAGGCGGCCCGGGCCTCCGGTGTGCTGGCCGAGCACGCCCATTCCCTCGGCGCCCCGTTCGTGATCAAGCCGGCCGAGGGGGGTGGTGGGGAGGGGGTGGTGCTGGACGCCGTCTCGGCCGCCGACCTGGAGCGCTACCTCGAGGAACGCGGGTACGACAAGGTCATCCTCCAGCGCCGCGTGGTTCCCTGCTCGCTGGGAGGGAACCGCGGCTGGTTCCGAGTGTTCTACCTGGCGGGGAAGACCGTGCCGTGCTGGTGGGATGACCGCACGCACGTCTACCGGCTGGTCTCCCCGGCCGAGGAGGAGGCTTCCGGCCTCGGGCGGCTGGGCGAGCTCACGCTCCGGATCGCGCGCATCGCCGGCATCGATTTCTTCACCACCGAGATCGCCCTCGATCTGGCAGGTGAGATGGTGGTGGTGGACTTCGTCAACGAGATGCCCGACCTGCGCTGCCAGACCGACCATCCCGACGGGGTGCCCGAGCCACTCGTCGAGGCCATCGGGGCGATGCTCGTCGACATGGCGGTGGTCGGGCGGCGGCCCGTCCGCTCGCGCAGGTAGAGGCGGACGGCACGGACCGGCACGTTGGCGGTGCCATCCGATAGAATGCCCGTGATGATCCTGCAACGCTGGAGGTCAGCGATGAGAACGACCACGCTTGCAGCGCTCGCCGTCATGGTGGTGGCCTCCTGGGGCGTCACGGATGAGGCGGGGGAGCCGTGGACCGGCTCGCTCGGGCGCTCGTATCTCGCGACGTCCGGCAACTTTGATCAGAGTTCGCTCGGCATCGAGGCGGCGGTTGACTGGCGCCTCGTCTCCGAGACCGCGCTGCAGGCGGCGCTCTCCACGCGCTTCGCGCTCAAGATCGGCCTGGCCCTGCGATACGACCACCAGCCACCACCGGGGTTCCGTGCGACCGACACCGCCACCACGGCGTCGCTTGTCTGGAGCTTCTGAAGACCGGTGCCGGTGCGGCTCGTGGAGACAGGCACCTCGAAACACCGGGGCTGGCGCCATACCGCACGCTGCGGCGGCCGGCGGAGCACGAGCGCGAGGGGATCTTCGTGGCCGAGGGCGGGCACGTCGTGCGGCGGCTGCTGGCGAGCCCGCTCGACGTGCTGTCGGTGCTCGCCACGGCCGAATGGCTCGAGGCGCTCGAACCCGAGCTGGAGCGCCGCGGCGGGGAGCTGAACGTCTACCTGGCACCCCGCCGGGAACTCGAGAAGATCGTCGGCTTCGCCCTTCACCAGGGGGTCATGGCCGTGGGGCGGATCCCGCCCCAGCCCGACCTCGTGTCACTCGTGAAAGCCGCCGCCCGACCGCGCCTCGTGGTGGCGCTCGACGGCGTCACCAACCCGGAGAACGTGGGGGTGATCGTCCGCACTGCCGCGGGGTTCGGGGCGGTCGCGGTGGTGACGGGGGAGACGGCGGCGAGCCCGTGGTTGCGGCGAGCGGTGCGCAACTCGATGGGGACGGTGTTCGGTCTATCGGCCCGCCGCGTCGGCGACCTGGGGGCGACGCTCGTCGCTCTGCAGCAGGGCTGCGGGCTGCGGCTGGTGGCTGCCGCCCTCGGAGGGAAGGCGGTGTGGGACGCCGGGCTGGCCGGGGACTGCTGCGTGGTGCTGGGCCACGAGGGGTACGGCCTCCGGCCCGAGATCGCGGCCGCGTGCGATGAGGTGGTGACGGTCCCGATGCCGGCGGGTGTCGACTCGCTCAACGTCGCGTCCGCCGCCGCCGTCGTGCTGTACGAGGTGCGTCGCCAGCAGCGAGGCGTTGGCTCCCCCGCCGTCTCCTGACTCAGGCGAACGCCGACTTGCCGAGGACGACCTGCTCGAAGAAGTCGAGCCCCTGAGCCGTGAGGCGCACCCCCGCCTCGGTGCGCAGCACTGCCCCCAGCTCGCCGAGGTACGAGAGGTCGGGCTCCAGCCCGCGACCGGCCGCCGCCGCAGCGACCGCCAGCTCGAGCTCGCCGAGCGGCATTGGCGCGAACGCCCGCTGCTGCCAGTGCGCGTACAGGGCGCGGCAGATGGCGATGCGCAGGGAACTGTCGAACCCCGGCCTCGGACGGGCGGCGAACGCCGGCCCGGGGAAGGCGAAGATCCGCCGCCCGGCAGTGGGGTTGATGAGCAGCGCGAAGGCGATCCACAGGGAAATTCCTGCCAGCGCCACGGTGCACGTCGCGACCACGAGGTCGAGCCAGGCGCCGCCGCCGAGGTGCTTGCCGATCCTGGCCAGGTAGAGCAGGTCGATGTCGGCCAGAAACGCGAGCAGGAGCTTCGAGTAGAAGCCAAAACCGTAGGTGAAGACGAGGAAGATGACGAGGAAGCACACGTCCACGGCGAACACGGTACCGGGGTAGGGCATCACGCCGCGCGACATCCCGTCGAGTACCCACCAGTTGAGCACCCAGTTGAAGGCAAAGGCGGTGAACAGCGTCCCGCCGTAAAGGTTGCGGTTGACGAGGTTGCCGATGCCGGCCACGAACTGGCCGCCGGCTCCGAACAGCAGGCAGAACATCGCGGCGGTGCGCAGGCCGGCAGGGGTCAGACCGTGGCCGAACGCGATCGGCACCAGCGCGGCGCAGCCGATGGCGAGGCAGATGAGCCCGACCGGCGTCGGCTCGGCGATGACCTCGGTGTGGACGGGGCGGCCCAGCTCGGCCTTGCGGATCATGACGCCTCCGTGCGCCGGTCAAACCGGCGAGGTGTAGTGAATGAAAGAGTCATACGTCGAAAGCCTAGCGAGCCACGACGGCCCCGAGTCATGCGCAGGCGGGGGTAACTCCGTCGGCGAAGCGTTGACAGGGGTACGTGCGGGCTGGGTATTGAGCCGCGAAAACCATGCCCCACCGCGAGGT
>Ga0209506_1001565_pt1 | contig 23366 bp, 25 predicted proteins | sample AD_JPNHG2_MetaG_FD_184409 | JGI IMG/M metagenome (GOLD analysis project Ga0209506, IMG submission 184409) | Active sludge microbial communities of municipal wastewater-treating anaerobic digesters from Japan - AD_JPNHG2_MetaG (SPAdes) (version 2) | ecosystem: Engineered > Bioreactor > Anaerobic...
ATGCGAAAAAGTTGGTCTCCGAATCAATTTTATCGATTAATGCTATATTACCTAATGAGAAGGCTGTGTTTTTTTGCATGAAATTATATAAACACTACCTTCTCATCCTTCTTCTGGCGAAGTCAGGCGTAAATGCAGCGCCCGGTATTTTCGTGCACCAGGCCGTTGCGCCTGTGTTTTCAACCGTCATAATTCTGCAGGGAGGACCGCAATAAGAATCATCGGTCCCCCCCCTTGTTCGACCGGGTTAAAAGTATCCCTCACCGGGACGGGTGTTGGGGGGGTCCTCTACATCGCTTCCTTCGAACCACAGGGATTGTGGTGATCATGGAACGTGAAAACCATGTCCGGGGTTCATGCCTATGTGGATTGCCAGCGGAGAATGCCCATTTTATCTCAAGGGGAAACACCCTTCGGCGAAGGGTAGCGCTCTATCTCCTCGGGCCTGACCCGCAGTTCCAGTGTGACCGGGTAGCCTAAATTTTCCTCCATCCGCCCTGCCAGCCGTTCAATATCCGGTATATCTCCGCTTCCTGCGACTGCGACAGTGACTGCCGCCGGCCCCAATGCAAGCATATCCTCCGGGAGATATTGGAGGGATACTTCCCTGATATGATACGGTGTCCCCTGGAGCCATTCTTCAACGGAACTGCGTGCCAGGTAGAGATCCCGTTCATGTTCGAGGGTCCGGTACCCGTTGAACCCGAGCAGGAGTCCGACGATGATGACCGCCACCACGGCAATCTCGACCGCATGTTTCCGGCGCACGTTCTCCTCGCTGCTCACCCATCCCATGTTTATCCCCGAGAGATAGAGTACGGCTCCTCCCGCAAGGATGATGGCAAGGAAATTCGTGGTAAAGAGGAGGAGGGCCCCCCCGGCATCCAGCCACCGGGCTTTGGAGAGGGCGATGCCTGTAACGGAGAGCGGTGGAATGAGTGAGATGGCGATGGCCACCCCGGGCAGGGTGTCACCGATATCCTCTCTCGAAATGGCAAAAGCCCCGGCCGCACCTGATGCCAGCGCCACCAGGAGAGCAAGGAGATCCGGGGAGATGCGGGTGGTTATCTCGGTATTCGTCCCAAAGCCGATGATAACCGGTGAGATGAAGAGCGAGAGCAGCACGGCAAGTACGATGACATAGATGGTACTCGCGATCACGACCAGCACCGACTGGGTCATCCGGGTACTGCTTCCCATGACGATGGCCAGGGTGGTGGCCATGATGGGGGTCATCAGCGGGGCGATAATCATCGCTCCAATCACGGTTGCCGTGGAACCGGAGATGACCCCGTAGGTGGCGATAACCGTGGCCAGTGTTAAAAGGACGATATAGTTGGTCATCGAGCGAAGCCTCAACTCCCCTTCAAAGAACAGCTTCTTTTCCATCACCGGGAGGTATCCCGGATCGAACCGGTTCTTCTCTACCCATTCTGACAGCATACGGGCCAAGCTCCGGACATTCCATCTGTCCGGAGGTTCTCATAAAATTTGGTGATGGGTGAATCACCAGGCAGGGCAAGGCAGGAAAATACTCCTCCCGCAGAAATGGTTGGTGGATGATGAACCGGGAAGTTCAATCCTGGAACGTGACACCCGGACCAGGAGCCATTTATTTTCATGTAAGAACCGCATCTGCAGGACCGCGACCATGATTAATCGAACAGGGAGTATCTGATATATTCTTAAGGATGGAACATTGATCATAGCTATGTGAAAAAGATGGCTCCAACCTACCGCTCAATCGTATTCCTCTGCCTTGTATGTCTTATTTTTGGCATAGCATCTGCAGGATCACTTTGTAGCAGGGTAGAGAGCGGCAGTAGTATGACGCTCTCTGTAGGGTCCATCAGCACCCAGATGGGAGAGAGGTCCATTTTTGGTTCGGCCGATGCCGGAACGGAACTGTATAACAATGTCCTGGTGACCGAGTATGCACCGGGAATACCATCCCGGGGATCGGTCTCTGCTTTTATCAGGGGAAGGGTAGTGGAGGACGGAAAGATCCTGGAGTTTGACGATACGACCACCATTATCGGTAGTATTACCAGCTTCTCGAAGTCCATGATCTACAATTCGAAAACTACTTCCACGTTATTCTGAGTTTTTTTTATTTTTTAGGTTGAAAGCCTCAATCGTCCTACCGCATTGTGGTGGGACATCGAATGCAGGGTATGATATAATTCCCCATAACACTGGAGGTTTGAGAAATCCTCCATGAACTCCATGAATTTAGTTGGCACGTGTGACCCGTTTTCCCTGACGAGGCTTTTCCACTTCCCCCAAGTTCTCTCTGATTGTAGTGAAGGTATTTTCCAGGCGATTTGCAGACCACCGGCCAGGGTGCCTGAAGCGTTATCATCCCTGCAATTCAATTGTGGGAAAAAAAGAAGCGAGAGTCCCCAGATACGGTTCAGGTTTGCTGAAAGAGGATGATTACATCCGAAAAATCGATATATCCGTTGTTGTTGTAATCAAACAAGTTAACAGGCTGATTTTCGCTTATCCAGTCCATATATATAAAATACATGATCACATCGACGAAATCGATCTCCCCATTCCCATTCAGGTCTTCGTACAACCCATCGCCATCTGGATCGGTTGGAAGAGGATATAATTCAGAGCCCTCCAGTGGATCAGTCTCCATTAAATCTGGTAAATTCGATGCCTGGGGGAATGCGACAGGGGCTGTAGCATCGACCAGTTCATTGTTCATGTTCTGACCGGTGTTCCCGGTGAGTTCTGTCACTTCTCCTGAACATGATGCACCTGTCGAACCGGTATCCCCAAACGGGCATACTGCACCTGTCGAACCGGTATCCCCAAACGGGCATACTGCACCGACCGAACCAGTATCCTCAAACGGGCATACTGCACCGACCGAACCGGTATCCTCAAACGGGCATACTGCACCGACCGAACCGGTATCCTCAAACGGGCATACTGCACCGACCGAACCGGTATCCTCAAACGGGCATACTGCACCTATCGAACCGGTATCCTCAAACGGGCATACTGCACCTATCGAACCGGTATCCTCAAACGGGCATACTGCTCCTACCGAACCGGTATCCCCAAACGGGCATACTGCACCTGTCGAACCGGTATCCCCAAACGGGCATACTGCTCCTACCGAACCGGTATCCTCAAACGGGCATACTGCTCCTACCGAACCGGTATCCTCAAACGGGCATACTGCACCTATCGAACCGGTATCCTCAAACGGGCATACTGCACCTATCGAACCGGTATCCTCAAACGGGCATACTGCACCTGTCGAACCGGTATCCTCAAACGGGCATATTGCTATGATAGATCCTGAAAATGAATTAAAAGAGCAGGCATTCCCTGCAGAACCACAACCCACGAACCCTATAATGAGAACGAAACCCGTAAGTAATGCAAAGATAGTTGTATCCATACCACGCCACCTTGATGATACCCCGGGAACAGACCCCCACAGCACCAGAGGATCTGTACCAGAAATGTACCTTCAACTAGGTTTTCCCCAATGACACTATAAATACTCTCCGGATCGCCCTGGTTATCATGTCAGCCTTCCCGTTCGGATATTGCAGTCATACCTTTTCCTTTTTTCGACTATCCTGTCTATCCCGGACCGCTGCGGTCTTCAATTCCGCACGGAGACGGGCGATCTCCTCCCGGTCAGAATCGATGACATAGAGCGAGGTACCATAACAGGGTTTCCGGAAGGGCATCAGGATCCTTCCTGATCCTTCATCAATCCCGACCAGCATCGGTCTGGCGAGGAGAATTGGAACTTCCCGGAAGACCTTTCCAGGCGGGATCAGGTAATGCTCCCTGCAGGACTTCTTCACCCGGTTATCGCACCGCCGTGGCGTCACGTTGGTGAGGATGACTTCTGACCAGATCTGATTAAAGCAGGGACCATCAGGCATTACTGAAAAAGAGAGGTTATACAGGAATAAGAGAGTTATGGTCGAGAGGACAGGCTCTCCTGATGTCAGCCCGGATACCCAATTTCATACCGGTCTTTTTCCCCAAATTACAATACCCCTGCAATCGCCAGATCATCACAATAGCAGGGAATTATCAAAATTACCTCGGTCATGCCAAAGCCGGAAACCTGGTAATCTTGATGATAATTTCCAACGACCTCCACTCCGTCAATTTGATATCGGCGGTCACCTGTTGACTGTTCCCCAAAAAGCCGGGTTATCAGGAAAAACGTCCTGGGTTAAGGACCGCAGGACGGGTCCTGCCCTAACCTGTTTTCTTTCCCTACCCGGACACCGGACTACACCTTCTCTGGTATCAGTTTTTCCCGGAAGATGCTTTCCGTGGGTAATCGGTTACAGGGATTTACGCCCGCCGCCTGATCCGGACTGATTCGGCGTGGGCGTGGAGGCCTTCGGCATCGGCAATGGTCTCGACAGTGTCCCCGATCTTCTCCAGTCCTTCACGGGAGACCATCTCCACCGATGCGGTCTTGCAGAAGTGGTTGACATCGAGGCCTGAATAGGTCTTCGCATACCCTGCCGTGGGGAGCACATGGTTGGTCCCGATCGCGTAGTCACCGCAGGCTACCACAGAGTACCGGCCGACAAAGATTGCCCCTGCGTTCCGGACCTTCATGACCACCGGGAGGGGGTCTGCCACCTGGATTGAAAGGTGTTCGGGGGCCACCGCATCCGAGGCAGCGATGGCCTCATCAAGGGACCGAACCACAACGTACCCCGAATTCTTCAGCGCCTGTTCGATGATCTCCTTTCTTGGGGCTTTGGCAGCCATCTCCGCAACTTCTCGTCCGACCTTCTCAGCGAGTGTTTTATCGGTGGATATCAGGATACAGGCAGCGTTCGGGTCATGCTCGGCCTGCGCCAGTACATCGGCAGCGACAAACCGGGGATCGGCGGTGGAGTCAGCGATGATCCCGATTTCGCTTGGACCTGCAGGAAAATCGATCTCAGCATATTCCCGTAGCATCATCTTGGCCAGGGTAACGTAGATGTTGCCCGGGCCGACGATCTTCTGCACCGGTTTTACCGATTCGGTCCCCAGCGCCAGGGCAGCAATGGCCTGGGCTCCGCCGGACCGGTATATCTCGGTCACCCCGGCAAGGTCGAGGGCGACCAGGGTCATGGGGCTGATTGGCGGTGGGGAAATGGCACAGATCTCCGGTACGCCGGCCACTTTTGCAGGAATGGCGCACATCAGCGCCGAAGAAGGGTAAGCCGCCCGTCCCCCGGGGATGTAGAGGCCTGCCCGGGACAACGGCGTGGTCTTGATGCCGAGCACGATGCCTGGTTCGACCTCCTCCAGCCAGAGATCCCGCGGTTTCTGGAGCTCGTGGAAGCGCTCGATCCGGTTCTTCGCATTGGCCAGGCTATCGATTATCGCATCGTCCACCTCATCGTAGGCTGCCTCCCGTTCGTCGTCGCTCACGGCAATTTCTTCCAGCACGACGTGCCGGGACATCTGCCGGAGCGCCGCATCACCGTCCCTGCGGACACGCTCGATGATCTCTGTGACCGTGGCCCGGGCTTCCTCGAGGCTCGATTTCCTGCCCGCGACCCAGGCATCGACCTCCACTGCCTTCCACATAGTGCCAATAATTTCGGACAGGATCGATGTTAATGTTTCTGCCAGGGAGAGGATTGTTGGGTTTATGTTCAGAGCCCTGTTAACCGGGAATTCGGTGAAGGGTGCTGATAAACAGATCCATTCGGGAAAATCTTTACGAACTGCCCGGTCCTTCCGCAATCAGATAAGCCCGGCGTGGTATCGTGAAGCGTTCTTTGCTTGGGTTGCAGGTCTCGGGTCAGCCTTATCCTCAACTACCGGTTGATGGGGCTGACCTGGCAAATCCCCGGGAGAGGGAAGCGGAGCAATGTTCACAGGGCAAGACCCGGCTTCCAAGGGGAATGCCAGGAAAATAACAGTAACCGCATGAGAGATACAACCATGCATGATGGAAATGCCGGGGACATTTTCAAATTAAACAGGGAAGCGAATACAGTCTCTTTCTATTCTTCTCCTGGCTTTCCCGTTTCTGCTACCGTTCAGGTCTCTTCGGCGGTAGGGCTGGTCCAGACTTTCCAGACGAATGCACCGATGCAAAGCAGGATAAGGCCGGCCAGCAACACGGCGCTGAACGCATTCTCGGAAAAGCTGGTGGAGACTTCAAACCCGGTGGTTTCAGCGAACAGACCGAAGATGAGCGCGATGACGGAGAACAGGATGAAACGGATAAAGATGCCGGCAATGACCGAAGCGGTGATCCTGAGGGGGGAATGGTGAGCCAGGAATCAGATATCTGTGCGTATCTATAAAGAAATTGCCTGGAACAGGCCATGGAATGGGAAAGCATGGTTGGATCCTCTCCCGGTGCTTATACTCCCTCCATCTGTTTCGCCGGGCAAAAGTTGCAGATCGAGAACGGGATCGCTTCTTCCTTGTCGCGGATAGGGCAGAAGAACTCCTCACCTCGTTTCTCCACCACGAAACCACCGGGAAAGGGGGTTCCCACCGGGTGGCCGGGACCATCCATGACGAACATGGAAAACGCCGAAAGCAGGTAGTAGAACAGGGAGCGGACCGGTTCCCCGAACCGAAACTCGGTCCCGGAATCAGGCGGCTGACCCAGGCAACCCTCCGGGACCATGGCCAGGAACTTCCGGAAGGTCTCCGGTTCTGTAATAGGCTGTTTCATCCGCCTGAATGCACCGGAACGGAACATGCAGAGCAGCCGATGGTGGGTACCGAAGAACTGCTCGTGGAAACACGGCCGGATCTTCTCCCGGTACGGGGACGGGAGCCGGTCGACCTCGTTTTTTATGCTCCCGCCGATAACCTGGAGCTCGGCAAGCGTGAACTTCTCCACCTCGCGGGCGATGGCCTCCCCGAGTTCACCCTTGGTGCGGGCCGCCTCCATGCTGTGGACAGCTTCGCATATCCGCCGGAGAGAGATCTCGTCTGCAGCCGGATAGGCCGCACTGTTGCAGGGAACGGACATCAGCAGCAGGTATACGATCTGGATCTCCCGGTTCTTGTAGCTATATGCGCAAGCCCGGGCGCGGAAGTCCCAGAGTATGGTTTGCAGTTCGTAAGGTCTGGTAACCGGGAAGGAACCGACATTATCTCGCGATGCGGGTGAGCCGCTGTCCATCCAGGAAAAATGCATATCATCGGAAGGATCAAGAGTTACGTGATACTGAGAGCCGCAGGGAGCCCTGGGAACCATGGATCGGACCAACCAGCAGATCGCGGAAAAACTGAATCTCATGGCAGAATTGCTGGAGCTCAAAGGAGAGAACGTATTCAAGGTCCGTGCATTCTACCGCGCTTCCGATATTATCGACCGGTACGGCTCACCGCTTGCATCCCTCGATGAACAGAGCCTCGCCACGATTCCTGGGATCGGGAAAAACATTGCAAAAAAGATACGGGAGATCGTGGAGACCGGTACATTCCAGGAACTGGAGGAAATAAAATCCGATATCCCTGACTCCCTCATCGAGCTGCTAAGGCTCGAGGGAGTTGGCCCAAAAACAGTTGCCAAGCTCAGGAGCAGACTCTCGATCGAAAGCATCGAAGATCTGGAGCGGGAAGCACGCAATCACCGCATCAGGGCGGTTCGGGGATTTGGCGAGAAAAAGGAAGAGGGTTTTCTCAAGGCAATCGCCGCGTATCGGGAGCAGTCCGGTCGCATGAACAGGCTTGAAGCTGACGAGGTTTTTGCCAGGGTGCGGCCTGCATTCACTCCCGGGACCTATGAAGTCGCCGGTAGTTACCGTCGCGGGAAAAGCACCGTTGGCGATATCGACGTGGTGAGCACGGAACCGGCGCCCGCGGTCAATCCGCGGCTCCGATCTCTTGCGGATGAGGTGATTGATGAAGGTGGAAAGAGGACATCGGTACGGGTGCTTGGAAAACGTGTCGATGTCCGCTTCTGCCATCCCCGCCAGTTCGGCTCGATGCTCCTCTACCTCACCGGGTCGAAAGCTTTCAATATCAGGCTCCGGGAGATCGCGCTTTCACGGGGATACAAGCTGAATGAATATGGAATAGAAGACCGGGGCGGTGGAATGAGGAGAGAATTTGGGTCCGAACAGGAACTATTCTCGTTCCTCGCCATGGATCCGGTTGTCCCCGAGCTCCGTGAAGACTGGGGGGAGGTTGAAGAGGCCCTTAAGGGATCTCTGCCGGACCTGGTTCACAGGGATTCCATCCGTGGAGACCTCCATGTCCATAGCACATGGAGCGACGGACGGCTCACCATCGAGGAACTGGCGCGGAAAGGCGAGGAGATGGGATATGAATACCTTGTCTGTTCAGATCATTCTGCAACCCTGGGGATTGCACACGGGCTTGACGAGGATGCCCTTTCAAAGCAGTCCCACGAGATCGAACTGGCAAACCGGTCGTCATCCTGCAGGATTCTTCAGGGAATCGAGGTTGATATACTCTCCGATGGCACCCTGGGGCTCCCTTCCAGGGCCCTTGGAGACCTCGAGATCGTCATCGCATCGGTCCATTCAGGGTTCTCCCAGGAGCGTGACATCATGACCCGAAGGATCCTATCAGCACTCGATAATGAGCATGTCGATATTATCGGGCATCCCACCGGCAGGATCATCGGGCGACGCCATCCCTATGCAGTCGATATGGACAGGGTGATCGACCGTGCCCGGGATACTTCGACAGCCCTCGAATGCAATGCCTCACCGTACCGGCTTGACCTGGACGATATACACATCCGGCAGGCCATCGAGCACGGGGTCAGGATTGCAATCGGCTCTGATGCCCATGATGCATCCGAATTCGGGCATATCCAGTACGGTGTCACCACGTGCCGGAGGGGATGGGCGGAGGACCCGGATGTCCTCAATACCCTGCACCTAGGTGATCTCCTGGAGTGGGTATCGTGATTTACCAACTCTACGAATGGGCGCTACTCAAAAGGATTGTGCTCCTGCCTTCCCACATCTGTTTCATGATTACCGGAGAGGACCTCCGGAATGCACCGGATAAACTTGCCCTTGTTGCCCAGTGGTGCTATGATGTCAACCGCCAGGTCCTGAGCAAGGGGATACCAGCCCGTGGCCCGGAGCCCGGACTGGGCATCCAGGGAGTAACAGTCCATGTCAGTACTTCCGATCCCGAAGAGATAGTGCCGTTCCTTCCCGCGATACGGGAAGTCCGCAGGTATGCATCGCTCGTGATGTATCCCTATGGACATGAAGAAAGAGGGGCTGCGGGTATCGAGTTCGGGATTGCTGTCGGGACGAGCGGGCGTGATGAAATCGTTTCCTGCATCCGTTCCATGGCCGCGGAGGGACTTATGCCTGATGAGGTTGATGAGGAAGCCTTCGAACGGTGCCTGACCTTCCGGTATACGCCGGATCTGGTGATCAAGACCGGGGGATATCACCTCACCGATTTCCTCATCTGGCAGTCGGTCTATTCGGAACTATTCTTCTCCGACGTGAACTGGAAATTGTTCAGAAAGACTGATTTTCTTCGTGCGCTCCGGGACTATCAGGCACGGATCAGGCGGTTTGGGACGTAAGTCAGGGCCTGGAACCCAGTGATGCTTCCCGCCGCTGTGAGTAGATGCGCAAGGCCCTCAGGAAATCGATTCTCCGAAAGATCGGCCAGTAGGGGGCGCAAAAACAGACTGCTGACTCATGCCCGTTTGCAAGCCAGGGAAGAAAATTCGAGGTGCGGTACTCATTCCCCGTTCGTATGACAAGATCAACGGGGGGGAGGTTATGATCGGCACAAATATGTTGTTCAACCAGTTCGCGGTTGATATCCCCTGCAGTATAGATCCCGTCCCGGACCTTGCGGAGGATGGAACGGGCAGCCCGCACAATCTCGTTTCGCCCGCCATAAGCGATCGCGATATTCAGGAAATAATCGTTGTATCCGGCCGTCGCTTCCTCGGCGTCTTTGATGACCGTCCTTAAATCTTCAGGGAGCAGGGACCGATCGCCGATCATCCGAACGCAGATACGATTCCGGTGGATCCTCGGGTCATCAAGGACCCGGGAGAATCGATCTTTGAAGAGCTCGAAGAGCGCCTGTACTTCTCCTGAGTCACGGTTGAAATTTTCTGTGGAGAAGGAATATAGCGTGACATGTGAAATTCCAAGGTTCCGTGTCCATTCGAGCATTTCTTCTGTCCGGTCTGCTCCGAGCCGGTGTCCCTCGCTCTGCAGGAGTCCCTGGGAACTCGCATACCTCCTGTTCCCATCCTGGATGATGGCTATATGCGAGGGAATGAACCGGATCTGGCCTTCAAGCATCCATTCATAGACGGGTTCGAGGAGCTGGCGGATCATGGAACCGGGACTACCTCCACCACTATCCCCCTGTCAGGGTATCGCTCGATAACAGCTTTTTTACCTCCGATCCGGGCTCGTTCCTCCGCAACAATCCACCATGCGGTCTCAACCACCCCTTCCCGCACCTCATACATATCTTCTCCGTAATCCCTGATCGCCGGAGGGATTCCTTCAACGTTTTCGATGACCCCGTAGATAACCGTTCCCTCCCCGGTTACCTCATCGAAGGGACGGGCGGTGTTCCTGGCAACACGTATGAGCCTTTCCCGGAGCTGGACCGAGTCCTTGAACTGTGAGCTGCAGAAGCGGACCTTTGGATTCCTGCATATCTGGGCGGCCCACTCCCGGGAGCCTGCGACCGCGTTGTGTACCGAGTCTTCGGGAACATAACCCCTCCTCCTCATTTCATCAGCGTTGGTCTCCCCCCATTCGAGTTCGTTGATGGTGAGGAAATCCAATTCAGGCAGGGCATTTTCAAGGATGCCGACATTGGGGAGTGCCGGGACTTCAAACCCCACGCAAACCCCCATATCGCGGGCATGCCTGGCCGCCCGGACAAATTCCGTCTCGCGGATATGATCCCAGCATTCAGCAGGGGGGTGCATCCTGATCTCGTCCACCAGCCCGACCAGCTTCCGGAGCGTATCCTTTCCGGGCGCACGCGCAGTATAGAGATGAACATGGTGCTCCTCCCCAAAGGCATGCTTCAGGACGCAGGAATATTCGATTACCCGCCCGATCCGGTCCAGTGGTTCCCCACCGGTGATACCGGTACCAAGTGCACTCATCCGCTGTGCGACGCGGACGGCTTCCTCAGGCGAGGATATCTCCTTCTCATTTGCGTATATCCTGTCCTGGCCTTTCCGCTCCCTGGAGAGCGGACAATACCAGCAGCTACGCCGGCAAACACCAGTGATAAAGAGAACCATCTTTGCTCCCTGCTGACATAGCACGCAACCGCGGGTTGGCATCCGTTCCATGGATGAATAGTGGTTTGCCGCACCGGGCATTGAATCTTTCATTCAGGGCATGAAAACGCAGAACAGTGAACCGGAATGGTTTGATTGCAAAAATGAGAATAAATATACGTGCACGAAAGGGTGTTATTTGATCAATTCCCTCAGTAAAGCTTCTTTTTGAGACGAGCCAGGATATGCCCCAGCCGCCCCTTCGCGCCCCGGGGTATACTTTTGAGTCCCCATCTTTTTCAGAAAAACGACCCGGGTTTGCGAGCCACTGTTTCCTGCCCTGTCCCTTGCTGTGATCTTTATACTCATGGAAGGTGCGGAACTTGCAGGGATGGTCCAGGTGTATGAACCACTCTGGGGCTGGTTTTCAGCGATGGGATTCCAGGTAGCTCCTCCATTCGAAGAGTACTGGAGTGAAACGGACGCTACTCCTATATTATCCGATGCAGACCAGGTGATCGCGAGGTTCTGCCCGGGAGAGACCGTCATATATGGCCCTGGTGACGATACCGTGACCGAAGGAGGTGTATTATCTCCCATGGGTGGAGTCGGTGTCGGAGGAGGTGAGATCTCCGGTGTGGGACTCACGGTCGGCATGGCCGTTGTTTTTTTCAGAAGAACGACCCGGGTTTGCGAGCCACTGTTTCCTGCCCTGTCCCTTGCTGTGATCTTTATACTCATGGAAGGTGCGGAACTTGCAGGAATGGTCCAGGTATATGAACCACTCTGGGGCTGGTTTTCAGCGATGGGATTCCAGGTAGCTCCTCCATTCGAAGAGTACTGGAGTGAAACGGACGCTACTCCTATATTATCCGATGCAGACCAGGTGATCACGAGGTTCTGCCCGGGAGACACCGTTATATATGGCCCTGGTGACGATACCATGACCGAAGGAGGGGTATTATCTCCCATGGATGGAATCGGTGTCGGAGGAGGTGATATCTCCGGGGAAGGATTCTGTACTTGGGGTGTCTGGCCCGGAAGTGAACTGAACGCTTTGAGACAGACATTTGAGTTAGCATAGATGGTCGTAAATTCCGTCCAAATAATTCCGTCGCTGCTGACAAAACTTTCCCCGGTACTGGCGCTGGCACGGGATGAGAACCCCGGGTATTGATATTCAATCGCAACCGGATAGTTATTTCCTGGTGTGGTAAGTTTCACGACAACGGAAAAAGTGTCCCCCTGCTTGACCCTGACCGGCTGGGAGAGGGTTATCGTATGGTAACCGGGTATACCGATTGTTCCGGACTGGGTGGATAAGGCCATACCGGTAACCGGAGTGCTCCTCCCCACGCCTTTGTAGAGCGAGATTTTATACTGTGAATTCAGGGAAGGGGTATAGAAAGCCACCGCGGTGATGTCTTCTTCGGCCAGTGCGGTGAATACATTCGCGAAGTATGCGGTATTTCCTGTCTCACCATAAGAGGCCACCCATCCAAGAGGATCATACTGGTAGATGTGGTAATAATTTGTAGAAGGCTCACCGATGAAGACTGCATTATCCAGACCAATCTGCCTGTCATAGTACGATACATAAAAGAAACCGTTTTCACCCCAGGTCGTTCCCCAGCTGTTCTTCACGATAAATGCACCATTTCCAGGAGGACTTGTAACAAATCTATTTTTATCGTACGTATCGTCCCACCCTACAATAGTAATGGCATGATTTGCAGGTGAACTTCCGGAATAGAAGTATGCTGCTGTTGAAGGCCGGTAACTGGATTCTTCCCAGCAGATAGACGAATAGACGGCCCCATGTTCTTTCAGCATTTTTTTAATGTTCTGGTTATCGGTCGAGCTGCTCCTTCCCGGCACGAAAAGCACATCCTGAACATGGTATACAGCGGCAGGGTTCGGTATGACTGCAGATGTACTTGCCTGGGCTACTGAATAGGGATCGCTGGTATCGCTGATTGGCCCGCTCCATCGAGATAGATATGCGGTGGACATCAAGGCATTCCCACCCTGGCAGGGAGATAAATCGAAACCGTGGGAGTTTTTCATATTATTTTCGGAAAAATCCCACGTTTTCCCAGGAAAGATGGTGGATTCGAGAGATGCAAGGGTTGAAAATGCCCAGCAACACCCACATGTCCCCTGGTCCTTTGCTGGAGTTACCCGTCCCTCTGCTCTCAGATCGAAACCTGAGGATTGTGGTATTACCGCAGGCGAGGAGTATTGTGCTACGAGGGAATCAGGCAGGAATGAGCGTTCTTCCCGGAGGATGTAGCCATCAGCAGAACCATCGATCTGCTGGCCTCGCAGGCAGGAGAGATCAACAGAGGGGGGCACGTACCCCAGATGGCTGTTTATACCTGGGGAGATTATTATCGATCTGTCTTTCATCTTTTCAAGGCATGTAACAAAATCCTGGTTAAATGGGGACAGGGAATTTGGATTCTCATTCGCAAGGCGAGCAGGAGAGACCGAAACGGCAGGGTACACAAGGGAAGAGATGAGTAGGAATGCCAGAAATGCGCTTAGCCGTAAATCCATACCTTCTCCAGTCGCTCATGTGAGACAAATTGGCATTCACCTTTGTCCAGGGTGATTGTTCATCTGTCCACGAGTATATACCAAAGACCGCTGTCACCACAGACGTTCTTCATCTCTAGTGAACGATAGTGATACCTTTTAAAAATAGAGGATGATCCTGGTTCAATGGGATGGAGATCATTGTTGCCTGTCCCTATCTTCGGGATTCCATCTATCCCTGTAGTACGCTGCTGCTCCGATGATTACCAGCAATGCCCCAATAGCAGTGCAGGAAAGCAACCCCGCTGATTTTGTGGGAGGCGGAAGACCTTGCGACTCACCGGATTCCTGGCCGCCAGGAGCAGGCGTGCCAGGAGGCTGAACCTGCCCCTCCTGTCCGGGAACGGCCTGGGTTGTAACAGCCGGGGGTTGGCCCGGGAGGTAGGTTGTCACGATTGGTGGTGTCGGGAGGGCGGGGCCCGAATATCCTGCAATGGCTGGAACCTGACCGTACGGTATGCGGGTCTGGACCGGTGTTGGTTCACGAGTCACTCCTGCAGAGGGCTGGGATGCGATCCGCAGGTTCAGTTCTGTCACATCACCGGGAACGTACGGATACGCTTCGAGCCAGGGGCCGTTCGTGGAGACGGGATAAACTTCCGCTTTCGCTCCACCAACGTAAAATTCGAGAGGAGTTCCAATCTCGACATCCCCCTGGACAAGAAGTTTTTCTCCCATCGCTTCTGGCGTTCCGTATGCCCCGTTCCCTGTTACAATCGGGTTTCCTGAAATTCCGGATTTAACACCCGGGCCGGTTGCTTCAATGGTAAGACCGGGACTCACGGGGCTGTCTCCTGCCACAATGGACCCATGGAATGCGTGAGGTAACATAGGTGCGGTTGCCATGGAATCTGCAACAGAGGGAAACAATGCTAATACCGAGAGGAGAAGAACGATCCCCAGCAATTTACCTGCAAAATGTTGTTTCATTCGATCACCATGTAGAAACAGGTTTATTCTTCCTTGAGATATGCTTTCTCTGTTCATTCCTCCACAACGACTTACTCTGATTCCGCATCCTCAATCCCTGAAAAAAGCCCGACATCACTCTTTGTGTTTCATGGTCAAGGTTTCAACCTTCAGCCTGTAATTTGTCGAGAGAGTGAGTCGCCATCTATGGCTGCAACGTCTTGGTTGAAGCGGTTGACAAGCCGGTTGGTCGCAATCGCTGCCCGTTCATCCACCTCGGCCAGCGTAACATGTATACCGGTGCTGCCCATTTTTTACAGGCCCTGTCAAACATATTCTCGATTACGGGTACGGTCAGCACATGCCCCGCTGATGGGAAACAGGGTTTGCTCAATTAAATATAAACACGATTGGGTGGAAGCTTTTTTCCATATGAGCGCAGATGTCGCAGGTGAAATACTGGAGCGAATCGACGCAGATTCAGTGAAGATCCTGCGCCTCCAGTTCACCGATATCCAGGGTCAGCCGAAAAATGTCGCCATTCCGGTGAAGCAGGCAGAAAAAGCCCTGAACGAGGGGATATGGTTCGACGGATCCTCAATTGAGGGGTTTGCACGAATCGAAGAATCGGACATGTTACTGAAGCCCGATCCCGCAACATATGCCATCCTCCCCTGGCGGCCATCGGATGCACGGGTTGCCCGGTTTATCTGCGATGTATATACCTACGGGAATAAACATTTCGAGGGAGATCCCAGGTTCATACTGAAAAGGGCACTTGAAGAAGCAGAGAAGATGGAATACACCTTCAACACCGGCCCTGAGCTCGAATTCTTCCTGTTCAAAATGGTCGATGGAAAACCCACAACCCTCTTCCAGGACCTGGGTGGATATTTCGATCTGGCACCCACCGACCTTGCCGAGGATGTCCGGCGCGATATTATTTTTGCCCTGACACAGATGGGATTCGAGATAGAAGCTTCGCACCACGAGGTGGCGGAAAGCCAGCACGAAATTGACTTCAAGTACAGCTATGCACTTGATACCGCTGATAAGGTGATAACCTTCAAGTTTGCGACAAAAACCCTTGCACTCAGGAAAAACCTGCATGCGACGTTCATGGCAAAACCGATTTTCGGTATTAACGGAAGCGGAATGCACACGCACATGTCACTGGCAAAGGACGGTAAAAATGCATTCTATGGTCCGGATGAGCCCATGCAGCTCTCTAAAACAGCTCTCTATTTTATCGGAGGGCTCCTCAAACATGCAAAGGCCATCACACGGCTGGCAAATCCTACCATCAACTCGTACAAGAGGCTCGTACCGGGATACGAAGCGCCGTGTTATATCTCCTGGAGTGCGACCAACCGGTCGGCACTGGTCAGGGTCCCGGCCGCCCGCGGCAACAGCACCCGTGCCGAGTTCCGGAGCCCGGACCCGATGTGCAACCCCTATCTCACTTTTGCAGCGATGCTCGCTGCCGGACTGGACGGAATCAGGAACAAGATTGAACCTCCTGAAATTAAGAACACCAACATCTACCATCTCACGGCAGATAAACGGAAAGAGATGGGAATCGAGATGCTTCCCGGCAGCCTGATAGAAGCACAGCACGAGCTCGAGAAAGATCCGGTACTGACAAAAACCATGGGATACCATGTCATGGAAGGCCTGGCCAGTATTGCCAACCTGGAAACCGATTTGTTCAGGCATGCTGTCCACCCCTGGGAACTCGACCGGTACCTGGCCACCTATTAAAATTTTTGCGAGATTGTAACCAGCAGGCAATGATACTTGTACCCGGGCAAGCAGCCCATGTTTTCTTCGGGTATTCGCTCTTGGTTGAGAAAGATGGTTTCTTTGTGCCATTAACGGGGTGGGGAGACCTGGAAAGGAATCTTCCTAAAGCACCGTGACGATGCAATCAATGCGGATCTCATCCCCAAAGTCCTGGTCGAAGTCACGGGAAATGGACCCTGCACGGACCGGGCCACCGCTGCGATCTGTTAGGGTGAAAAAGCCGGGGAAAAACGGTGACGAACGGCTATTTGTCCTTCTCATGGAACGCTCGATCAGACCCTTTCCTGCAAACAGGAGACCTGGCAGGGCAGGCATGCACCCCAGCTTAGGCGTTTTCTGATGGGGGATTGGCCCCCCAATCCATTCATCGCACCGATGAATATTCTTCTTTCTCGCCGGAAGATTTCAAAAAATATATCAGCGATTGGTATCTCACCTCTCAATATTGTCTCCCAAAACAACGAACACCGAAGCTGTCTCCCCTCAGATCGGTGTTATCCTCATGATTGCGATATGCGTTCTCCTGGCCGCACTAGTGATCCTGATGTTCAGGTTACCCGTCTTTGCCGTTCCAAACAACATCACCCCTTCGTATCTCGAGATATGCGGTATTTACCATACGGATGAACATGGTATCCTGAATTACGATTCACGGGTTATCCTCCTGCACAATGGAAGTGAACGACTCGAAAATGCCGGTCTTCGAGCTGAATTTTTTCGAAATGGAATAAAAATACCGGCAACCATCGAAACGTTGAACGGGAACAAGTTTATAGCATCCCACCACTTCGGGGTCCAGACCATGGGAGGTCTTGGGTGTTCCGGAAAATTCTGGAATCCAAAAGAAAAAATCGCCATAGATTTTTCCGACAAAACGTTTCATCCCGGAGACACCGTGCGGGTGGATATCTACATGAAGGGATCAGGTGAACTCATCTCACGCTCCAGCAGAACAGGATGAGATACCGCGACCTGGATGTTCGGACAAATCACCCATTCCCAGTTATCCGCTTCTCTCACCTTCGAAGGAATGTATTTTTTAGGGAGGAAAGATTTCCACATCAGCACATGGAAAGGCCTAAATTATGCATTATCCATTCCTCTTCCCGTACTGCAGGACTGCCCGTGCACAGAGGCGTGCAACCCGGAGAGGTTCCGGGATCTTTCCATCCAACGTGAATGAGGAGCAGAGTGCTGCCGCATCTTCACCACATATCCCACATGGACGAATATAGATGGTATGGCCGGTGGAGAGGATTACCGGAATGCGTGTGCCAAGATCCCGGTAACGGCAGAGCCGTTCATCGTCCCCCGGGAAATGTCGCTTGATATCTTCTTCTATCCCTTCTGATTCCTCGTAGGTTACGATGATGACAGGCCTTTCAACCGTTTTCCATACCAGAACAGGGTTGATGATGTTGAACCAGGATATCACACACCCGCTGATCATGATGGCATTGATATCCTGCCTCTTGAACCTCCTGTAAAGAGAGATTACCGCATCGGTTGCGTCCATACCTCCGACGGTTGTGGTCTCAAATGAGATACCGTCAATGCGGAGATCTTTTCGCATGACCAGGCCCGCAAGTATGGATTTATCACCTGAAGAGAAGCTTTCCGCGATTCCAAGGACACGCAGCCCCGTTTTCGCGACATGCATGCAAGCACTTATGACAGGGTATATAAAAATTATATTCCAATGAGCATTGGAAAGGACCAGGTCTGTATCCTCATTCCAACCCTGAATGAAGCCCCGACAATCGGAGGCCTGATAACGGATTTTATCTCCCTGGGCTTCAGGAACATCCTGGTCATTGACGGTCACAGCTCTGATGGAACCAGGAAGATCGCATCGCAGGCCGGAGCACGGGTCATCGAACAGGAAGGCCGGGGAAAGGGAACCGCCATCATCGAGGCTTTCAGACTGGTTGAAGAGCCTTATATCCTGATGATCGATGGGGACAGGACGTATTCGCCTCTGGATGCCGAACGGATGCTCGCCCCCCTTGCATCAGGATCAGCCCATGTAATCGGAGACCGCCTGATCGAAGAAAACCGCCGGGCGTTCTCGTGGTTCAATTACACCGGGAACCAGATCCTGAACCGGCTTTTCAAACTTGCGCATGGCCGCTTTCTCAACGACATCCTTTCAGGATACCGTGCATTCACCCGCGAATCTGTCAGGTTGATGCAGCTGAAGGAAAAAGGATTCGGAATAGAGACCGAAATATCGGCCGAAGCAGTGCGGGGCAACCTTGAAATCGCCATTGTTCCCATTACCTACCATCGGCGATCGGGAACGCCGACAAAACTCAATCCGTTCCATGACGGCCTGAAGATTACGGTGACAATTTACAGACTCGCAAAATTGAGCAATCCGCTTTTTTATTTCGGCCTTATCGGGATGATTGTCATGTTCTCCGGGTTAATTTCAGGTGCGTATATCTTTTCAGAATGGCTGAAAAACATCGAGCATATCCCGCTGACCATCCTCACTGTTTTGCTCATTGTTGTCGGCTTCCAGATATTCATGTTCGGCATCATCAGTGACATGCTCCTTGCATTCCACAGGGAGATTGTGCGCGAAATCCAGGATATTCGTAATAGTTCGAGGAAATGATACGGAAGTGGTTCTTGCCTCCATCCATCGTTCTGACAGAGAAATTTATCTTTGAAAGGTACCAATTGATTATGCACCGTATCGGGCGATAGTAGTCTAGCGGCAGGACAGAGGCTTCCCAAGCCTTTAGCCCGGGTTCGATCCCCGGCTATCGCATTCCCGGCATGAGCGACCCAGCACCCGAACTTTTTGCAATCCGGATTATCGTTGAGAACAAGAAAGGTGTCCTCCGGGACATCTCGACTGTACTCGCCCAGCACGATGCAAATGTGCTGATGATTCACCAGGAGTGTTTTGATACCGGACCCTTCCAGGGTATGGCTGAGCTGTACCTCGAGTTCGAGAACGGTACGGATCGGGAAGGAATGTTCCGGGAACTCTACCAACTCCCTGCCGTCCATGATGTGAAGCCCTACGAGCCGTTCAGTCACATTTACGGAACACGGGTGATCATCATCGGCGGAGGGGCCCAGGTTGCCCAGGTCGCCCTCGGTGCCGTGAATGAGGCAGACCGCCACAATATCCGGGGAGAACGAATTTCTGTCGACACTATCCCTCTTGTTGGAGAGAAAACTGTTGCAATGGCAGTCGATGCCGTTGCTCGCCTTCCAAGGGCATCCATCCTTGTCCTCGCAGGTTCGCTGATGGGAGGTGAGATATCATCTGCCGTCGACCGGGTGCGCGAAGCAGGAATACCGGTAATCGCCCTCAAAATGGCCGGGAGTGTCCCGGCACATGCCGACCTCGTCGTTACTGATCCCATCCAGGCCGGGGTCTTTGCTGTAATGCACGTCAGCAAAGCAGCCGTTTTCGATATAAACCGGGTAAAGGGACGTGAGTTCTGATATGTCCCTGATCGAGAAGGCCGTCTCGATCCTCCATCACGATGGGATCGTCATCTACCCCACGGACACGGTGTATGGGCTCGGGGGCGACGCATTCTCTGAAGAAGCAATCATCAAGGTTTTCGAGGCAAAGAAGCGCCCGCTCTCCAATCCTATTGCTATTGCGGTTTGTAATAAAGATATGATCCACTGGACAGCCCGTGTCGATGCCTATGCCTCGCTCTTTATCGATCGCTTCCTCCCGGGTCCGGTAACGGTTGTCCTTCCGGCCAGATCCTGTGTGCCTGATATGCTGACCGGGGGAACCGGATTGATCGGTATCCGGTTCCCCAACCATCCGCTCGCCCTCGAACTCATTTCACGCTTCGATTCTCCGATCACCGCGACCAGTGCAAACATCACCGGGGCAAAAGATCCGGCAACTCCTGGAGAGTGTCGTATCCCGCACGATCTCCTGATCGATGCCGGCAGGCTGCCCGGCACATCAAGTACTGTTGTCGATCTCGCCTCCCGGAAGATCATCAGGGCGGGCGCAATCGCCGACCTGGTCGCTGCTTTCCTCGCATCAGGCCTATGAGAGCCACCGTCAAAAAACCAGTCCGGCTCAGGGATTTTATCGAGGATGTCGATGGCAGGCTGTATGCTGTTTCCACCTACGACAACCGTGAACGGGTGGGATGCATCCTCAGATACATCCCCGATCCTTCCGGCACGCGGCAGAACCGGGAGGGTGTGCGGTTCCGGAAGCTCGAATTCGATGAGGCATTCACCTATATCGAACGTGAAAAACCGGAATATTCTGATATCATCCAGCGTGTCCCTTATACGGATATCCGGAGAGTATTGAAACCAGAAGACGAGATCGGGGCCGTCATCCGGAGAAATCCCCTCGTACAGCGGCTTTCTTCCCTGTTTGGCCTGCCCGCGAGAACGTATGGGTGTACGGGTTCCCTGCTCTGCGGGCTCGAGAGTGAAGAGTCGGATATCGATTTCGTTGTCTATGGGAGGGTCTTTTTCCATGCCAGGGAACTGCTGCGCTATGCAATCAACCGGGGCAGACTGCAGCCCATCAGCGATGACCTGTGGGACTATATCTATCGGAAGAGAAACCCTGAAATTTCGTTCGATGAATTCATCCTCCACGAGAAGCGGAAATGGAACCGTGGGCAGATCGATTCGGTGTATTTCGACATTCTCTATGCACGTTCTTATAAAGCGCTCAATCCACTTCCCTGCACCCGGGGGAGAACCTGCGGGTTACGGACCATCGAGGCAACTGTCACTGATGATTCCCTCTCGTTCGACAGTCCGGCCGTGTACCGGGTCGATCACGAAGATATCTCCAGGGTCCTTTCCTTTTCGCATACCTACTGCGGGCAGGCCCTCGCAGGAGAACGCATCCAGGCGAAGGGGGTTTGCGAGAGGCACGGAAGCGAGCAGTGGCTTATCATCGGCACGACACGCGATGCCCGCGGAGAGTATATCCGTTCGCTCAGCCTGCTTGAGGATCTTGAATCATCGCTCCCCTGACGGGATCGCACGACAAGGACCGCAATAATAGGGAAATGTCCGCCCGCCACTCAAAAGAGATCGGAGAGACGTTGTCCTCCGGCTGGATTGCACCGCTCTGCATGCCTGCAGGATTCGCAGGGCGGGTGCAGTGGTCTGCGGGGAAGTTCACCATTCGTAATCCGCCGGGCTTCCTGGAGAGCGCGGAGGAACTTTCTTTTGTCGAGCGGCTCGATGGTGCAGACCCTCCCGATTCCCGAATGGATGTATTCAACGATGCCTTCAGAAACGGCGGTTCCAAGCATCTCCTCGAGGCAGATTGCATACCCGGCAACCCTGAGCCGGTCAGCGGTATATATCCCGCGCGACGGAGCAGCGGTGGGACGGGTTACGGCAAAGAGAGGGCTGTCGAAAAATAACTTGTCAACGATCCCATGAAGATGGTAGCGGTCCGATCTCACCGCCACATCTGCATCCCGATATGTTCTCCAGGTAGGGTTCGATTTGCAGAGCCTGACTGATTCGGTGAGGATAGGAAATGCAGAGTTGTCTATGTCCTTCTGAATGAAGCAGATCTCGTCCCAGATTTCGGCTGCATCGAGCGTATCCCCGAGGCGATACGAGATCTGTTTTGCAGCGGTATAGCGCCACGATTCCAGGCGTTCTCTTCCCTTGTCCAGGTAGAAGCGGTAAGGGCACGTCGAAGTGGTCACGACCGCCGAGATACTGATATCGGGAATGGTGCGACTCACATCAAGGGGTATTCCATGAATCTATGTATAGCTGCTGTTTTCGCATCACAGACGGCCTGATAGATGGTGTTAAAAGAGTATCTTCCTGGGATATCTGATGGTTGCCGGATATTTTTTATGCCTGTACCGATTATTACAACCTGTTTCCAGCAGTATTTCAAAAAGGCCTTATTCTCGCACTCTTAATAGATACATGCCTATGTCACACGAAATCTCCGTCAATATTCCATCAACTCTCGATCCTGTCTATAGCAACATGATCCAGATAGCCTACAAGAACGATGAATTCACATTCGTCTTCCTCCACCAGATACCCGGTGTGAGCCAGGCGCGTGCAAAGGCTATCGTGAGCATCACCCCGCAGCATGCAAAAAATCTCCTCGCCGTTTTTACCAAAACGTTTGCCGATTATGAGGCAAAATTCGGGCAGATAGAAACCCCATCCGGAAAGCAGCAGGACAGCGTCACCACCATCAGGGGTTACTCCTGAGAAAGCGCAGCCGCAGTCTGGTGAATCTTAATATTCTTTCGCGCCGATAGTATGGGATACCGTGCCGCTGTGGCTTAGTGGTAGAGCGGCTGATTCGTAATCAGCAGGCCGGGGGTTCGAATCCCTCCAGCGGCTCTCTCAAAACAGTTCTGAATCCAACTAGAAACAGACGAGCAAGATAACGCGAGGTCTGTCCATACCGATGCACCGGTGGCCAGGTCAGAGTTCATCGAGGAATTCCACTGTGATCTGACGGGCGGTGCTGATGCAGTCTTCGATCATGCCGCCGACCATCGGAGCGATCATGAACACGATTGCGAGCACGGGGATACCCCCTCCGACCTCTCCGAAGACTGGCGCTTGTCCGTTTTCAACCTGACCTCCCGAGTTTTAGGCACATGATTCCATCAAATATCGGTCCAATTCTATAATGCGACCCTCAACCGCAAGATCTAAATAATATAATGTGCTTACATTATAAGCATATGAAACCCATTCGCCGAATCAAGAAGATCAATGGGATAGAATACTGGTATGAGGATGTTCCCTACTACGATCCGGTGAAGAAACAAACCCGCCACACCTCACATTATTTAGGGAA
>Ga0209506_1001588_pt1 | contig 22993 bp, 30 predicted proteins | sample AD_JPNHG2_MetaG_FD_184409 | JGI IMG/M metagenome (GOLD analysis project Ga0209506, IMG submission 184409) | Active sludge microbial communities of municipal wastewater-treating anaerobic digesters from Japan - AD_JPNHG2_MetaG (SPAdes) (version 2) | ecosystem: Engineered > Bioreactor > Anaerobic...
GAAGCATCCAAGAAGTATTTCAGCATCCAGCGGGCTTGTTTTGTATTAGTTTTAGGAAGGTTCATTAGGGAAGACAGAAGCATTGTATCTTTATGAGTGCGGTTGTAGTAATCAACCATCCACTCATAGGTTTGAAACACGGTTCCGTCTAAATCACACCCGATTTTCATTTTGTCCTCCTTTTATATAGCACAATCAAAAGCAATGAATAAACTGCTAAATCTTTGGCTGTATCTATGATACTTTCATCTTTAACCAGAAGTTCATTCTTGCGGGCGAAAGTCCATAAGCGGGAAATTTTGTCTGACATTCTCACCAAGCAACCTTTCCACGCAGGAATACCAAATTGTTCACTTAACATAAAGTTGGACAATGGATCTTCGCCAGCATAGTCGTGGTTCTTGTCGGAATGGAGTTGGGCAATTTCTTCAAGCAGTTTATAAAATTCTGGGTCGCCGTAATACTTTTTCATATTATACCTCCTTAATTTTTACTTCATTATCTGAAATTACTTTTTGAAATTCAAAATGGGGATAGTCATTTTTTCTTGGAACATAGAGATAATAATAATTCGGTATAAATCTGGTAATACTGCCTTTCTCATCTAAATAGAGAGTGATAACACAGAAAGCGTTAACCACTTCTGTTCCTTGAGCAGTAAGAAATAGAGTTTGAGATTGTAAGCAACCAGTTGCCAGCCAATGAACATTGCGGAAAAATCCATACATACAAATGCTATGATAGTGTCCGTTAATGTAGATTTGGGGTTTGTTGTCTGGACTTACTGCTTCTATCCATTTCTGGGCTTTATAAGATTTAGCATAAGCAGCACCGCCTCTGGGATGGTGTAAGTAAATAAACTTTCTGCCTCCATTTATTGTGAGATAAGCCCCTACCTGACCGCAGTAAATCATATCAGGTCTTTTATCAGTAATGGCTTCACCAATATCTCTGCCTCCCATCTTATACCAGTCCAAATCGTGGTCTCCTGTAATGAAATAGGTTGGCTTTCCGTTTTTAAGAACAGGATATTCAGTGATAACATATCTTACTTGGTCATCAAAAGTATAAAGAAATAACTCTTGAATTTGACCTGGATAATGATTGCCATTACCTTCTGTAATATCCCCAGCGTGAACTACAAATTCTACCTTTTCTTTGTCAAAAACTTTATAAGCAGTTTTTAACTCACTCACTTGCTGGTGCTTGGAACAAAGATGGGTATCGCTAACAACTCCAAATTTAAGTGTTTTTCCATAGAATGGAGATAAATCAAGGCGAACAGATTTATCTTGCTCCAAAGCATTCCAACTTTTCTCTGTGACAACTTCTCGCATTTCTTCTCTAACATACTTCCTTGCCATATCACTCACCTCCTTTTGTGAGTTATGATTTAAAATCAAACCTAATTTGCGACAATGATACCTTATTGCTTCTGCTGAATAACCTAACTTTCTTCCTATCCTGTCATAATCCCCCTTTTGTTGTGGAGGATTTTGTATCAGATAATTTTTTAATTCCTCTATATTCATTTTTCAAGGTGCTAAATTTTCCTCTCGACCTGAGGATTTTATAAAATTATAACTTTCCAATAAATTATCCGTATTTTTGTCAAAATTATCTTTTTTCTTCAAAATGCCTATTTTTGCTATGTCTGTTTGAAATATCTTAAACATTATTTTTTGACCCCTGTTTTAGATAGATTTTAAGCACCTTCCCACACCATATTTTTTATCACTCGTCAAAATTTGACCTACAAGAGGGTTTTGGGGGCAAAGGGGTATAAAGTATCACCCCAGTGACAATCCCCCCTTCTACGGTCAAATTCACTCATTTTTTGATATTTTTTTAAGAGGAATTATTAGGGTGTCCAAGAAGGCAAAAAGTTTATCTAAATTAGCACCCAAATAATCTTCCTTACCTACCAATTTTCTAAAAAAGTGATGCATTGTTCGTGTTCCTATTTTATGTCCCTTGATGGCTTCTGCGAAACAAATATATGAACTCCAAAGAGGATTTTTTTCTACTATATTATCAAATTGTTTTTCTGGAAATTTCATAATTTTCATTTATATTTTTCCAAAAGTTTAGTTACATTTTCAGGGGGAAAATATTTCTTTAGAATATCGCAATAGATTTGTACCATGTCTGGGTCTTGTCTTACTTTTAGAAATAATTGTCTCACTCTTTCCCGAGAAATGTTGAACATCACTGCCATCTCTGAATGATTTATAAAGTGATACTGGTCAAAATACCACAGAAGCGCTTGCCTAATTAAAGTGAGATGCGTGTAGATAGAATTATTAAAATTATATTTCTTCTCTTTGTAGCGATGTGGTTTAAATTGTTTAATTCTTTTTTTCTTCATAAGTATAGCATATTTTTTAAAAAAAATCAAGTGTTTTTTTCTTTTTCTATTTTTATTATTTTTATTTAAATATTGTTAATTTTCTTATCCACAAGTTATCCACAGCAAACAGGTCAAAATACTTGACTTTTCTTGATTTTTGTGTATACTACATATAGGGGGGGAAGATGGGAAGACATATACTTATACCAATGGACAATCTACAATAGACAATCTACGATATGCGATATACAATATACCATATACCAGCAGTCCTTTAATCTAATCTTTTCTTCTCTTAAGAATAATCTGAATAATCTCTGAAAGAAAAATTCTGCAGTGATTGTGTCGCAAGCGACACTAATCATACTAATCATACTAATCATAGTATTTTATTTCAAAGTCCTGATAAGTTGATTTGATATAAAGGATTTTATTTTCCTCATCTATCCTTACTGAAATATATTCGTGTTCTTTCTTTTCTTTTGGTGTATCTAAAAGAAATTGATTAGTAATGTGGTGCCAGTCAAATTTTTCAATAGGGATTTTTCTTACCACTTCATCAAACTTTTTATAAGGACATTTGCTATAAAATTGTCGGCAACGATAGATTTCTCTTTCTGACCAATGAATTGATTCGGCTATCATTTGATTTATTCCTTTACCATAAATATCCTGTCTTGTTTTATCAGCAAGGGCTTCCTCAATTTCTTTTCCTATAAGCCATTTCCCCTCTACTATTTCTGCTTTTGAATTAAAAGTTTTAACAATGGCAATAGATTTGATTTGCTCGCAGAGTTCACTAAACCATTCCGCATCTTTGTCTAATTGTTGGATTTGTTTTTGTTTTTCCATATTTGTTGTGCTTCAAGAATATGTTTACATTGAACTCCCATAAAAAAAGCAATACAATCACAATTCCATTCTCCATTTTGATAATGTTTCACAATGTGAAATGTGCCTGGCTGTGATTTAGAGGGAATTTTATATCTCTCAATAGGGACGCAACTATATTTTTTGAGAATAATCAGACTATTTTTCATTTTAATCTCCTATATTATCAAACCCTTCTGCTTCATTCTCAAAATCTCCATAATCTTTGTATCCTCTAATGTCTCCATCCCCAAAATCGTCTGGAAGTTCATCTGCTTCTGATGTATTTCCTTCAGTTCTTTTTACCTGCTGGTTACTAATTGGAACGACTGGTTCAGTTTTTGTATCAAGCACTTTTACTTGAACAAAACCGCCCACATCGTTGGGTTTATTTACATAAGTCAATTCCACGATAGAATTTTCGGGCAGAACTCCTAATTTCTGGATAAGATAATGAATATTTCCATCTTTATTCTTAATTGGAACAGCATATTTGTATAACTTGCCAGTTCCAACATCTCTAAAATAATACCACATCACCTCTTCTTTTACATTGGTGCGAAAGTTTTTCTTTACTCCTTTTTCATCTCTTAATAGTTGGAGTATATGAGGACCAGTTGAAACATTTTTATTGCCAACTTTTTTGGCTAACTGAAGGAATTCCTCTTGTGGAGGTAAATCCTTCAAAAATTCTTCTGAATTTTTCATATTATTTTTTATTATTTATTTATCGGCCTTTAATTCTTTAATTTGTCTTAATTTTTTATCAAACTCAATTAAAGTTTGTTTAATTAACTCCCACCTTTTATCATCTGGCTGATATTTAATATAAGTGACATCAAAAGGATAAGAGAAAATGCCTAACCTTACTGGCTTATTAGTGGCTCTATATTCGCACTCTAATTGTAATTCATACCAAGGTGGTATCTCTTGCCTTTCGTGAGTTGGATATTTTGTTTCTAAAACCCAGTCCTCAAATTCAAAATCTGGTTTTGACACTAATACAATATCATCAGTAATCTTTATTTCTCTTTTAATCTCATCTCCATATTTGAATTTCACTCCTGTCTTTTCAAAAATATCTTTTAACTGGGCTTCAAAAGCCATTCCTGAAATAATATTTCTTGCTCCCGTAATATCTATTTGTTTTGGTTCAAAAAAGTTTTTAGGGGTGAGTTTTCCTTTTAGAATTTGATACAATTCTGAGGCGAAATAACGCCCAGCAATTCGTGGATGTTGGTCTTGATTTACATACCTCAAAAATAATTCGTGTGTTTTCATAATTAGAATTCAGGTTCTTCAGTTGGGGTTGGAAGTTCTTGGACTTCTTTTGCTCTTTCATCTACCAACTTAGTTGCTAATTTGAAAATTTCTTCAGATTGCCTAAGAAATTCCGCTAAAGGAATATCTCTGCCTTGATTAAGAGTTGCCCAAGCGTTCATAAGCGATCCATAGGGCATAAATGTGGCTTCCCGCCGAAATTTAATGTCCCATTGATTTTGTGTATTGTTCATATTATTTAATTATTTTTGCTTCCATTATAGCACATTTTTGAAAAAAAATCAAGTTGGCGACACAATCTTATTGACATTTATACTGACGCCAGCGTCTTTATCTCTCAAAAAGTAGAGAGGAGATAGCCAGAAGAAACCCCAAAAATTGATATGATGTATCGTCGGGCATCTGGCTATCGCTTCTCTACTCTTTAACATTTAGCATTTTTAGCACTCAATCCCTATTCTACAAGTGGCGAACCAATACGCTGTTATCAAAAAGATAAACAAATACGCCATCACCACCATAGAGATTGCTATCCAAATAATGTGAAGTAAGTTTTTCATATTATTTTTATTTATTTATTTTAATAAATTCCCATAACTGCCCTTATAGAAGTCGGACTACAAGGGCAGATATCGGATTTTATTCCATCGCTCTTTTAACGCTATTTTCAATGAGGTCTTCAACTCGGGCTTCATATTTCCTGATTTCCTCTAAATCGTCTAATTCAATGGCTGTTTCAGCCAAAGTTCTCAAATCTTTCGTGTATGCCTCAATTTCGTTTATCGCCTCTTCAATGTTCACTGTTCCCCACTCAGTCCCCTTTTCCAGTTCAGTCCCTATTTCTTCTAATCCTTTTGCTATTTTTAAGAGTTCTTTCTTCATAGTTTTTTATTTATTTATTAAGCAATCAGCCGACCCTTTGATTGCTATTTTAAAGGTTCATTCTTGCCCCTTATCTCTGATAAGAAGCAAGATCAGCCTTCAAAATGTTGAAAGTCTTTTATCGGCTTCTTCTAGAAACTTTTCTTTTATTTTGCGTGCTTCTTTGAGTTTTTTTGCCGATCCTAATGGCTTTTCTTCTCCTGTCCAAGTATTTCTCCAATATACTTGCCCCGTTTCTTTATTCCAAAGAATAGCGTAATTCTCTTGGTAATAAATTCCTGCACAATATAATTCTATTATTTTTTCCATAGTTTAAAGTATTTATTTTAGCAAGCCCGACTAAACTTGCTTTATTTTTAAAGGTTCATTTCTGCCCCCTATCTCTAATAAGAGGCAGAATCAGCCCTCAAATTAAGCCCAGAAGATGACCCAGCCCTCAATTTCTCTGCCGTTCTCGTCTCTCTCCATATCTGACGCATACACTCTCTCATTAGGTATGCCTAACTGGTCCAAGACATAGCCAGCCGCTCTGACATCATCGCCGCCTTCTTTGCCTTGTTTCTTTTGTTCTTTTTTTAAATCTTCCCAGTTCGCTTTGTAGTAGTAATATTCACCATCAATCTTCAAGGGTTCGTCTATTTCTTCCGCTATTTCTTTTATAAAATCGTAATTCATAGTTTTTATTTATTTATTAAAGCGAGCCCGACTAAACCCGCCTTATTTTTTAATGTTCTATTTTAAAATCTTTCTGCTCTTATTATACTCTTTGAATTTTACAAAGTCAAGAGTAAGGATGAAGGATTGCTGTTTTATGAGGATTAGAGGGGGGTTGGGGGATATTCAGGATGCAAAGACTTATCCTAAAACTACCTATAAATCATTAAAAAATCATACTTAAACCACTATAAAAGCACTCTATAAGCACTCTATAAGCCCGCCTAAACATATCAAAGCCCGCCTTGTAATAAATCGCCTTATTATATCTTTAATCTTTAGCCCGTCTTGGATAATATGTTTATTATCATTAAAGCCCGCCTTGAAAGATGTTGAGATGGTGAAAGAGAGAAAATGGCAGACGCGTGCGGTGAGTAAGTGCCTATATCCCCTCCCACATTTTTTTCCCAAAATGACCTATTTTCCAAACATACTATACTACTAAATACCTTTAAGCACCTGAAAAATCATTAAGCCCGTTTTAAGCCCGTTAAATACTACATAAATGGCTATAAGGCGGGTTAGACCAAAAATACCAAAAAGATACAAAAGGTTAAAAAAAGGGGGTATTTTTAGAAGGAAAGGGGAAATTCATTGTGTCGCAGGGAAAAGGAATATAAAGTGCCAAGGACGACATAGAAATCTTTTGTTAGAGCCAAAAAATAAGCAGTCAAACAGGGAAGAAAATGTCGCAGGTGGCATAATGTAAAAATGGCAAAAGACCGCTTAAATAAAGGATAAATAGCAAAAGGGCTAATTTATATCAGGTAAATGATTTTGGGATTTTATTTTAAGTATGATATAATTGGACTGTGGAAAACTGAGAGACGAGGTTCTCCTTCAGATAACCACTCTTCGCCCATAAGCGGAACGAAGGCTTGCCCTATAGGGCTTTAGGGCGAATAAAAAAATATACATATTTTAAACTATGCCAGAATATAGTCAGCAATCCCCTTATCGCTGGAGACCAGGACAGTCAGGAAATCCTGCAGGTAAGAAAAAGGGGACTGTTTCTATTTTAACACATATTAAGGCTTATTTAGCCGAGCATCCAGAAAAGATAGACGAGTTGGTTCAGTATTATTTGAATAATAAAAAATTAAGGGACTTATTGATAAAAATGATAGATGGCTCACCAAGACAGCAAGTGGAAGCTAATTTAAGAACCACTGTGGTTAATATTGATGAGGATGTAGCCAAAAAATATAACATTATCAGCGATGCTTCTACATCCAGCACAGAAGAAAGTAGCGATTGATACTCACAGATTTAGAGTATTAAGGTGCGGCAGGCGATTTGGTAAAACTATTCTCCTTATAGAGGAGATAAAAGCGATGGCTGTTTCTCGCCCTTCCCGTATTGCTTATATCGCTAAGAACTATCCGCAGGCAAGAGACATTGCTTGGGATTTATTGTGTAAGGAAATGAAAGGAGCGATTATCTCTACTAATGAAAGCCGACTGGAAATGAGAGTTTCGACCGTAGAAGGGACAGAAAGCATAATCTTTTTAAGAGGTTGGGAAAGTATTGAAAATTTATTGGGACAGGCGTTTGACTTGCTCTGCCTAGATGAAGTTGCCTTTATGGATAACTTCTGGGTGAACTGGGAAAATGTTTTAAGACCAACTCTGACTGATAGGCACGGAATTGCGATTTTTGCTTCTACTCCTAATGGTTTTAATCATTTTTACGATTTGTGCAATAAAGAACTGACTGATATTGATTATAAGACCTTTCACTTTAAGACCTCTGATAATCCTTATATCAGCAAAGAGGAGATAGAAAGAGCCAGAAAGACCTTACCAGAAGAAGTTTTTGTTCAGCAGTATGAGGCAGAATTTAGAAAGAAAACTGGCTTGGTTTATAAGGAGTTTGACAGGAAAATTCACCTTTATGATGAATTACCCCCAGAAGTTAAATCTTGGACCTATCTTGCTGGGGTGGACTTTGGGTATCAAAATCCTGCTGCTGTGCTTCATGTCTACACTAATGGTGAAATGTTCTATATAGATGATGAGTGGTATAAGAAAGAGCGGACTGATGCTCAAATAGCAGAATATGTAGCCAGTTATAATTTTAAGGCGGTTTATCCTGACCCAGAAAGTGCAGGAGGAGTTGAGGAGTTAAGAAGAAGGAGGGTTAATGTCAGAGAAGTTAAAAAAGGCAAAGATACTATTGTTGAAGGTATTCAGAAAATTAGAGAACTTTTATTAAATCAAAAATTAAAAATAAACCGCAGATGTATTAATCTCATCTCGGAGTTTGAAATGTATTCTTATGAAGAAGCAACTCAAAATAATAGTCAGAGCTTAAAAGAAATTCCTTTAAAAGCCTATGACCACGGGCTTGATGCTTTTAGGTATATTATTTTAACTTTTAAGCCCATAGATGCTATCAATAAAAGACAGCACGAAATATGGGATAGAAATCGTTATAATTTAAACTCAACACGCTAATGGACACAATTTATCAAATTATTAAAAAACAGGAGAGCAAGTTTCTTTCTGGTAATCCTATTAAGTTGGGCAAATACGCCACTTATAACCATTTAGAAACAATCTCTACTATCCAGTCCTATATCAATTCTCAATATACTACTGGTAAATTTGACAGTAAAGGCAGGGAAAAGCCCTTTATGAATATCGTTGTTCCTTCTATCAATGTCTGGTATAAGGCGACTGATATTGATGAGAAAGATATTAAGTTTAGACCCTCAAAGGCGTCTCAAAGGATTAAGGCGTTTATTGCGACTATTCTGCTTCGTAACTGGATGAGGGGCAGAACAAAGCAAGGCAGGGTTTCAGAGAACTTTGGCTTATTCTTAGACCAATGGGGTTATACTTTATCCGCTTATGGTTCAGCGGTAGCCAAATTTGTAGAAAAAGATAAAAAGCTTATTCCATCTATTATTTCTTGGGATAGAATTATTTGCGACCCAGTTGATTTTGACGCCGCTCCTAAAATAGAAAAAATTTATTATACTCCTGATGAATTAGTAAATTCTAATTATGACCCAGAAGCGGTTCAGCGAGTTTTACAATTACACCAGAAAAAAGATACCAGAACGACCTTGGATAATCAGCCAATAGATTTAAGCGACGAATATATTGGAGTTTATGAATTACATGGAATGCTTCCTTTGTCTTATTTGACCGACAGGGAAAGCGATAGCGATATTTATCAACAGCAGATGCATGTCGTTTTTATTAAAAAGGGTTATCGGAACAAGGATAATGTAGAAATCACTTTATACAGAGGTAAGGAGGAAAAAGACCCTTATATGATTTCTCATTTAATCAAGCAGGAGGGAAGGGTAATGGGAATTGGAGCAGTAGAATATCTTTTAGACACTCAATGGATGGTTAATCACTCTATTAAAAACGCCAAAGATCAGTTAGATTTGGCTTCTAAAACTATCACTCAAACTTCTGACGCTAATTTTGTCGGAAGAAATCTTACCTCAGATGTGGACACAGGCGACATTATGGTTACTGATGACAACCGCCCCTTAAATCCAGTAAATAACCAAGCAACAGCAGTTCCTTACTTATTAAACTTCGCACAAGAGTGGATAAATAACGGCAAAGATATTACAGGGGCTTATGAAGCCATTACTGGTGCTAATTTGCCTTCTGGAACTCCTTATCGTTTAGGGGCTATTCAAAACATTGAAGCCCATAACTTATTTGAAGTAATGAAAAAGAGCAAATCCCTTTATTTAGAAAGAATGCTTCGTTCTTATGTTCTTCCTTACTTCAAAAAACTATTAAAAACTACTGATGAAATAGTTGTTGCCTTAGAAGGAAATGAATTACAGGACTTTGATAAAATGGCTTTACCTGCCCAATTGGCTCAAGAATTAAAAGTCGCCTTAATGACAAAAGAACTTCCTACAATAGACGAGTTAATGACTTCTATTCAAGAAAAGAATAGTTTAATGAGAGAGGATAGGGCTTTGGTTCTTGGTGAAAACCAAACTTGGGCTGATTATTTTGGAGATTTAGATATGGATGCTATTGAAATTGATATTGCTGGTGAAAATAGAAATAAAGCCGAAGCGTTCTCAATAATCAACGGTATCTTACAACTGATTATTCAAAATCCAAATGCTCTTAATGATAATAATGTGAGAAATCTTTTGAATTGGATTATGGATGAAGCAGGATATATTTCACCATTGCAATTTGCTCCTGCTCAACCTGCTCAACCTGCTCAAAATATACAAACTAATGTCGGTGGCGGGACTAATGCGTTAAAGGGAATGGCGGGGCTTAATATGTCTCCTCCTACAGTCCCTGGGGTCGAAGTTCTGCCTAAATAAAAAACAAATCTATGCCTAAGGCACTTGAAATAAAATTAAAAAAAGAGGTTAATAAAAAGCATCCAAATTGGTCAGAGGAAAGGAAAAATGCCTATGTATATGGAACTCTTCAAAAGGTGACCAATTGGAAACCCCATAAAAAATCTAAAAAATAATATGGAAAAAGGACAACAAATGCGTTTTACAGAAAGTGAATTGGATTTAATTAGGAGAACTTTCAAGGGAAATGAAGCTTTACTTAAATTATTAAGAAAAGTTTTCCTTCCTGAAATTGACCCTGATGCTCCATTGGGTCAAATTATTGATTTATGGATGACAGTTCCAGTTAATCAATTACCGCCTGACCAAGCAATTGTTAATTTATTAGCAAGAAATCAGTTAATTATGCATATTGAACAACAACTGATGCAATTACAACAATTAGCAGAAATGAAAACGGAAACAGAAGAAGAAAAAAGGGAGAGAATAAAAAAAGATAGTGTAAAATAATTTATTGGCGGAGAAGGAACCGCCTTAACAACCTTCTAAAAATATGGAAGAACAATTTGGCAATCTTGATGCCTTAAATCAAGAACAGGATATTCAGGAATCCTTAACTCCTGAAAAAACGGAAGAAACTCCAAAAGAACCTCAACAAGATAAACAGGAATTAGAGAAACTTCAAGAGTTGGCTAAAAATTATAAAATTCGTGCTGAAAAAGCCGAAGCCATGTTAAAAGAAACTCATAAAGAAGTTTCTCCACAGGAATTGTCGGTGAAGGACTTAACTGCTTTGGTTAAAAATAATGTTTCAGAGGACGATTACGATGACATATTTGATTATGCTCGTCTTAAAAAAATCTCTGTAGCCGAAGCATTAAAAAGTCCTGTTGTAAGAGCAATTCTATCAGAGAAAGAGGAAATGAGACGCACTGCGACAGCAACTGCCACAGGAAATAAAATTCAAGGCGTTTCTGTTCCATCCTCAGATGAACTCTTACAAAAAGCCCAATCTACTGGCGAAATTCCTGAATCTGAAGAGGATATTGAGAAGTTGATTTCCGCAAGATTAACAAAAAATAAAAAATAATTAACGGTGGTTCGGTGGATAAAATGAAATATGGCTAACACAATTACAGAAAAAGTCTGGCGTGATAAATATCGCCAAGCGACTTTAGACCAAATCCTTCGCCGAGCCTTAATAGCCGAAGATATTTGCGAAGTTGATAGAGACACTGCTAAAACAATTCAAAATCCTTATGGTGATGGTGCTACTGCTGTTATTCAGCCCTTGGCTGGAACTTACAGTGTAGATACTTTTACTACTCATGAGGATACTTTAACAGTAAACTACGAAGTCATTGTAGCAGAACACATTTATGATTTTGAATCTGTTCTCTCTAACTTTGACTTATTCGCAAATAGAACCGAGGAACAAGCCTTTGCTGTAGCAGAAAAAATCGACAAATTCGTTTTGAACGAACTAGTTGATAATGCTGGAGAATCATATTCTACCCCTTCGGGTGGATTTGCTGACCCAAATAATATTACAAAAATCTTTGGTGATTTACTTGCCAAAGTTGCTGGATATGCTGATGCTTACAAAGGATTATTCTTAGTTCTCGAAAGCACTGACCTTTCTGGTCTTATTCAGAAACAAGTAGCCAGTGGCTTTTCTTTCGCTGATGCTGCTCTAAAGAACGGGTTTATCACTTCCTATATGGGAGTTGATATTTATGTAACTCGTCCTGGAACTTTTATGGATGGAGTTATGGACAGTGTTTCTGCCCTAACTTTCACTAATGAGGACCATAGAGTTTTCGGTGTAAAGAAAGTTGCTACTTATGCTGCTCCCAGAGGTATTCAATTTGAGGAAAAACAAGTTTCTGGTAAAACTGGTATGGAAGTGGTAACTTACGGCTATGTCGGGTTCAAGTTATGGAAAGTTAAAGAGGACTTGATTGTTGATATTACTATCATGCCAGAAAGTTCTTAAACTTTTCTCTCAGCCCCATAAGGGCTGGGAGGAGGGAGTAACCGCCACCGATTACTCCTTCCTCTCAACTCTTATGGATTTAGTATATGTAAATATAAAAAGCAAGTGGGAGAGCAATGAATTAAAGTTCTCCCTGAGAAGTGCTGAAAAGCATTTGAAATTTGACAAAGTAGTAATAGTTGGATATCTACCGCCTTTTTTAAGCCCAGATAGAGTTTTCCATATTCCTTTTGAAGAAAGAATTGAAAAAAAATGGAAAAATGTTGCTGATAAGTTTGAACTGATAGTAAACCATCCAGATATTAGCAAGGATTTTATTTATATGAATGACGATTTCTTTTTATTAAAAGATTATCCTAAAATTCCTTATTTTTATAGAGGCACACTGGCGGATACAACAAAAGGCAATAGACCTGGAGAATACTGGAAAAGGCTTAGGAAAACTTATGAATGTTTTCCTGATGGACTTAATTATGAAGTTCATTTTCCGATGGTTTTTAATAAAGCAAAATTAAAAAAGGTAATTGAAAAATATGGTTGGGAAGTGGAGAGAAGGAGTACTTATTGTAATGAATATAAAGTTCCTTCAAAACTAACAGAGGATTATAAATGTTTTCATATAAAAGATTTGGATAAAGTAACAAATGTTCCGTTTTTCAGCACCAGTGACGAAGTTGTTCTTTACCCTGCGTTTCTTACATTTATACATGAGAGATTTCCTGAACCTTCCTCATACGAAATAAATCAACAAGATAAAATAAAACAGAAAAAACAAGAGTTACTAAAAGTTATAGAGATTTACAAACAAAAAAACCCTCAAAAATACGAACAAAGAAAAGAGGAGCTGGAAAGAAAACTTACACTTATGGAATTACAAATATGATTAAAAAACCCTTAAAAAGTGCTTTGTTATTGAACTTAGAAAATGGGGATATAATGGCTAAAAGTATCGAGAGATTGATAAAAGAACCCGATACTGAGATTTTAATAGTTGATAATTGCTCTAAGGACAGTACCATAAAGGTTTTAAGGAGATACTGCACAGACCAATACCTTCACCAGATAAGGGCTTGGAGGTGGAGAAAAATTAAAGGGCAGTCATATAACAGAAACTTTATGATTAAAAAGGCATTAGGAAAATACTTCTTAATGCTTGATACAGATATTCTTTATGTGCCAGGAACTTTTGATTATTTAATTCAGCGATTAGAAACTGCTCCCCCAGAAGTTAAATGTATTGGCTTTGATTCTTGGGGTTATACCAATGATGAGAACGAAGCGGCTACTCAACCTCCTTCATTAGATGAACCGTTGAAATTTAGAGAACAGCCGATTGCTTTTACTCAATATGGCGTATTCAAAAGAGAAGTTTTTACTCGCTACCGAATAAAATTTGATGAAAGATATGGCACTGGTCACGGGTGGGAAGACGACGATTTAGCGATGCAAATGCTTAAAAAGGGATTAAAATGTGCTTATGTTCCCTTAAAATACTATCATACCAGACATACTCCTGCTTGGTGGAAATTACATTCTCCTGAATTTATGAGACACAAAGAAAGGAAAGAACTCTTTGATAAAAAATGGGGAAAAAGTGTTTCTCAAAAGATTAGTGATACAACCCCTAAACAAGATATGGATAAGGCGATTAGTGCCCGACTTTTAGAGGAGGCAGAAGTTGATAAAATTCCAAATATTACTGACGAGACCAAAAAGAAAGTAAGACAACTTTTACAGATAATAGATATTTATAAACAGAAAAGTCCAGATAAATACGAACAAAAAAAGGAGGAATTTATTAAAAAATTAAATAAAATAATCTATGGTGTTTAATGATACAACTGGTCGTCAGGGTTTAATCCAATTAGCAGAATTTTGGGCGGGATTAAATGCTGGCGATATTTCAAGCGATAGTAATCTATTAGCCGTTTTTACTAATCTTATAAACAGGCGGTTAGATAAATATTTGGGTCTGTTAGGAGGAAGTTCGTCTTTAACTAAAATTGATGATACCTCCTATAATACCCATCCTTTTGCTATTTTTGATATTTTACAAGGACAGCACGATTATGAATTTTTAGTAGATGAAGACGATAATGCGATTTCTGATTTTACTGCGGTAATGATTAAAGTGGATAACGAGTATAAAAAATTAGATAGAATTACATTAGACCACCCAGACGCTGAATATATTATGAGTCCTAATTCTGATGATAAAGGCGTTCCTACAAGATTTTTAGAAAAGAATAATGTTATCTTTCTAAATCCTATTCCTGATTATGATAAAACAGATGGCGGAAAAGTATTTTTCAAAAGGTGTCCTTCTTATTTTACTACGACTGATACTACAAAAGAACCTGGTATTCCTTTTCAATTCCACCAAATGTTAGCGATAGGTTCGGCTTTGGACTGGCTTTTAATTAACAAACCTAATTATCAAACTTTAATAGTTACGACAAATAATGAATTATTAAAATGGGAAAAAGAATTTATGACTTATAATGAATTGAGAAATCCCGAGAGAAGAAGTTTTAAGCCCAAAATTGAAAATATGAGATAGAGGAAGTCGTCGAACCCTCTAAAATTTAATTCTAATTTAGAAATATGGCTATACCTTTGAAAGTTACAGGTGCTGGCAATAATTCTACCGCACGGAATTGCTATAAAGTGACATTTACGAAGGCGTTATCTTCTGCTCCTATTTATAAGGCGTGGGATAACTCAAAAACCTTTCCTGATAAGGATGCTGCTGGTTCTACTGTTACAAAAGAGATTTTTACTGGAACTGCTGGAAATAGCAATAAACCAATGTTGTCATTGGTAGATACTTCTACAGCCGCTCCTACTTCTGCTTGGAAACCTGCTTCTGCTACTGCTGGTTCTGCTAATCCAAACCGATTAAAAGGTTCTACAAATTATGTCACAGCGACAAAAACTCCTGCGGATAATGAATATATTACCTTTAATACCTGTTTGGAAGTTCCCTCTGATGCGACAGTTCCATCTACTTCCTCAATGAATGCCTTGCTTGAAATAACTTATACTTATACAGGCGATGCTCCTACAGTTACTTGGGCTGCTAATGAAGGAACAGAAGGAAGCCCTACTTGGACAACCCTTACTCCTGGCACTCATGGAATAAGATATTGTAATTCCTCTGCTGATGTTGGAAATAATGCTACTTGGAAGTTATCCTTACCTGCTTCTGGCACGGTAGACGATGGGGCTCAATTAGTCACCACCTAAACTTTGAAGGGTTGCTTCTCTCTAAATTGAGACAAGTATCCTTTAAAATTATGTTTATTGTTCATTTATCAAACGGCGAAACTTTAACCGAAGGAAAGAATTGCCCTAATTGGGACGCTGTTCCTAAAGAAGGAATTTCTTCTCTTGAATTACAAACTTTTTCTGGTGAAATTATTACACTCCCCAAATGTGAGGAGTATTTTTATTCAATAGAAGCAGTTTCTCAGGTTGGTTTAACTGTCCCAGTTTCTCCTGCTCCTATTATTACTGCTAAAATAATTGGCGGAATAGTTGGAGATAAAGCAATTATGCTAAGGGCTGATACAAGGGGACATATCAATATTCAATATTTAAATAAAAGCGAACTTCCTTTTAAGGAGTTTGTTTATAAAAAATCAATTTAATTATAAAGGTCGGACTTATAAAAAAAATAAATATACTAATATGGCTACATTAAAACCTTCTTATGCTAATAAAGCATCAATAACAATAAGTCTTAATAATTTGGCTAATAATGCGGTTGCTACTTCTAACGCAATAGATAACTCCTCAAATTTATATCAAGACGCTTTGGTAGAAGTGATTATTAAAGGCACTGCAGCAGCCGATGCTTTCTGCGATGTAAGATTACTTTGTTCTGAGGATAATAGTGCTTGGGGAACTTGGGAAAGTGCTATTAGATTAGGCACTATTGATTTATCTGTGTCTCCGAATACAGGGCATTTTTCTTTGGTAAATATGTTATATCAAATGCCTAAATACTGGAAACTTGCGGTAAAAAATGTTACTGGCAACGCTCTGGCGGCTGCCGATAATTCAGCAAGTTATCAAGGGATAAATGTAATCTCTGCCTAAATTATGGCTATTTTCACCAAAGGTTCAATCGGATTATTTTTTAGAGGAGACCCCACTTTAAAAGCATACTGGAGATTAGAGAATGACACCATTGATGAAAGCGGAAACAATGTTCATTTAACTTTATACGGCTCTCCTAAATTTTTACCGGGAAAATTCCAAAAATCTATTAGTCCTCTTGGTTCTACCAGTAATGTTATATATACCACTAATGTTAGTGCTTTACAGGTTGCCCGTTTATCTATTTCTTGTTGGCTTTACCCAACCTCTTTTAATTCTGCTGGCACAATATTTGCTGAACAACCAAGAGGGGCTTGGAATGATGGTAGAGGGTATGTTATGTCCATAGGGACTAATGGTAAAATAAGTGGAAAGATAGGCAACGCAAGCGGTAGCTGGGTAGGACCAGTAACCTCTAACTCAATACTACCTTTGAAAACTTGGACACATATTGTATATACTTATGACGGTAGTGCGTTAAGGTTGTATATTAACGGTAGGTTTGATAATAAATTCGATACTACAGCAACTATATCTTATGCCGACACGGCGCGTGGACCTAAACCACAAACATTTTACATCGGGGTAGAGCATAATGCTCAAAACACCTCACCTATTACGATTGATGACTTAAGGTATCCCTTAAATGGTAATGTTGACGAAGTGGCTATATTTTCTCGAGCATTAGACGAGCAAGAAATCAATCAGTATTATCAGTGGGCTACTTCAATTTCTAAAAAAGATAGTTTGATAGGGTTAATAGAGGAAAAATTTGCTTCTATTACTACAGCCTTTCAATCTACTTTTGAAAAAGAAATAAAAAGCACCGCTTCCTTTCAATCTACTTTTGAAAAAGAAATAAAAAGCACCGCTTCCTTACAATCTACTTTTGAAAAAGAAATAAAAAGCACCGCTTCCTTACAATCTACTTTAGAGAAGGCGTTAAAAGCAACCGCTTCTCTTTATTCCTTATTAGAAAAGTATCAGGTTAATACCACCGCTTTGAGTTCCTTACTTGAGAAGCAGGGGAAAAGCCCAGTTGCTCTTACTTCTTTATTAGAAAAAAGCCAGTCAGTAACAACCGCAATTCAGACATTATTAGAAACTCTTAAGAAAAGCAATGTTGCCCTAACTTCTCAATTAGAAGGGCAAATTAAATCAACTACTGCTTTATGGACTGAGTTGGAAAGGATATTATCAGGAGCAGATACAGTCGCTTTGTATAGTTTATTAGAGAAACTGACATATGCGACAGTATCTTTACAAACTACTTTAGAAAAATGTAAGGGAGAGACAGTTGCTTTAAGCACCTTTTTACAATATGAGAGAACAAGTTCAGTTGCTTTACAGTCCACTTTAGAAAAAGCATTACAAATAACTGCTTCCTTTCAAACCACTTTAGAAAAAGTATTAACTGCGACTGTATCTTTTCAGTCCACCTTAGAGAAAGCCATAGAAAATACAGTTGCTTTGTCCTCTACTTTTGAAACGAAAAAGATTTCTACTACTGCTTTACTTTCCGCCTTAGAGAGAAAACAGCAAAGCGTGGTTGCACTTTTAACTCAATTAGAATATGCCCGAGAAACCACTACTGCTCTTTATAGCACCTTAGAAGCGACTAAATTGAATACAGTTGCTCTTTACGCAGATTTGAATTATTTACGAACAGTATCTGTGGCTTTGACATCTTGGTTAGAAGGAGTTTCTAAAGGCACCATTGCTTTAAGAACTTTATTTGAAAAAACTACTCAATCTACTACTCCTTTACTTTCTGTTTTAAGACCTTTCAAAGTGAAGCACGAATTAGATAATTATGATAAGCACAGCGGACTTTTAGATAATTTAACAAAGCATACAACTCATATTCATAACATTAAAAAGTTATAAAACTATGAAGCAAGATGATATTCAATATTTATTAGGAGAGATAAGCGGTAAATTAGACGCTATTAACCAACGATTAGATAAAATAAATGGCACATTGGATAAGCACGATGGCAAAATCGATGAATTAGAAAAATTTAAGGATAACCTTCAAGGTAAAATGACTATTATTTCTACTTTGGGAGGGTTTGTAGGAGGGCTTATAACTATTATTATCAATTCTCTTACTAAAAAATTATGATTATTGAAAACGAAAATTTAAAACAGCCAGAAAATGAATTTGTAGATTTTCCCGTTGGAGGCAGGACTGAGCCGACTGCTGATTACGAAAAGAGAATAAATGATTTAGAAAGAGAAGTTAAAGAACTCAAAGAATTATTAGAGGGAGATGTAAAAGCAAAAACATATACCGCTATTGGGGGCTTTACTCCTGATAAAAGAAGTATGGTTAATACCCCTTTTGTTATTAGTAATGAACAAAAGAATTTGGACAAGAGACAAAGGCAAGCAGGACTTGGATTAGCAGTTAAATCTAATACTTTTCCCGAAAGTATACAGACAATTTTAACAGCCCAAAAATATGCTGACTTTTCTACTTTACCACCCTCTCTTAATCAAGTAGATTTTAATCAACTTCAAGAAGGTCAATTAACATTAGATTATCAGCCCGATATTAACAGATTATTTATTTTTGCCTTTTTAACTCCTGTAGTTGATGGAACAGGATTTATAAAACAAGGAGAAAATACTTTAACAGACCATACTGCGAAATTCAAACCTAATCAATTTATTGCTACTGCTTATAATAATGGAATTCTATACATTGCTGACACTCAAGGTCAATATGAAGCCCATAAAATTCTCAGTAATACTTCTGATACTATTACCATTGATGGAACTTGGGCTTTTGATAGCGGTTCTTATGATTATTATCTTTTCTTTCCCTCTTATTTAGGTGCTGCTTCTTTTCCGTTCAAGAGATTATATGTCGGTGAGGATATTAGATTAGGTTATGGAGATAGTGCTGGAACTCAAGTTGCCTATATTAAGTTTGGAAATGGAAGCCCTGAAGGAGAAGTGACTGCCCCTATGGGAAGTTTATATCTAAACCTTGATGGTGGAGCAAATACCACCTTATATGTAAAAACATCTGGCACAGGCAATACTGGCTGGACAGCAAAATAATTAAATCATTATGATTACAATACCTTCCCCAAAAAATAAAAAATGGATAATCTCTTATTTAGGAGATTACTTTGGTCATCTTATCAATACTTTTAATGTTGATTTATTCCACTCACAGGGGAGAATTAAATTAGGAAAGAAATTTAATTTACATACTCCTACCTGGGGTTCTATATATGGGGCTGTTTTAGCAACTTTGAATAGTGGAGAAAGCGGTTCTACTCCTACTAATACTAAAAAGATTTGGGCTATTGCTGAAAATAGTGTTTTGAAATTGGCTGAGTCCGATGAATTAGAATCGTCTTCACCAGAGTTTGAGGAGGATATAAGCACTGGTTTAGGATACATAGACGATGGAAGCGATATTATCACCTTAAAAGACGATAGTGACGAGGAATTAGAATCGTTACAATATGATGTTTTATTGGGTAATCAAGGCACTGCTACTTTCCAAATCACTGGGGAGGAGGATAATACAAAGTGGGCTCAATCTATTAAAATTACAGGGTATCTTAAAGAATTATCAGTATCTTTAAGAAAAGTTAAAACTCCTACTGATAGTATTAAAATTGAAATATGTGAGGATAATGAAGGTGTCCCAGGCGACACTATCTCTTATGTTACTAAACTTGGTAATTATTTAACTACTGCTTTAACTGATTATACTTTTGAAAAAGACGACTGGTCTAACCCAGATGTTTATTTTGACCCAAATAAAACTTATTGGCTGGTATTTTCAAGAACAGGAAGTGCTGATAATCAAAACTTTTATTTAGTAAAAATTGCTTATGGAGGAGACGAGGACGCTGAAACTGATGACCCCTATATTGATGGGCAATTATTAAATTATAACGGCTCAACTTGGGCTTTACAGGATTATACCTTAGTTACTGACACTTTTACTTCTGATGGAAATTGGACAGTTCCTGCTGGAATTACAGAAGCAGTAGTGGAATGTTGGGGTGCTGGTGGAGGTTCATCTACTAATGTTGGTGGTAGTGGTGGCGGTGCTTATGCTCGTAAATTAGTTACAGGTTTAACACCTGATGATGTAATTCCTGTGGTAGTTGGAACTTCAGCGGCAAACACTGATGGAGAAGATTCCACCTTTGATACTAATGTAGTTGTTGCTAAAGGCGGTAAAAGTGGCACTAATGGCGGTGCTGGAGGTTCAGCGGCTGGAAGCACTGGTGATGTAAAATATAGTGGAGGGCCAGGCGAAACAGGAACAGGAGATAGGTCAGGTGGTGGTGGGGCTGGGGAAATAGGAAGTGGTCTTAATGGATTTCATCCTATTCCAGGTTCTGGAGGAAATTTCTGCGGTGGTGATGGAGATAGCAGAATTATTGGAGGAGGTGCTATGTCTACCGCAAGTAGTCAAAGTGCTGGAGCAAGGGGGGAAGTTAGAATTACTTATAAAAAAACAACGCCTTCTGGCTATCCAAGGATTAAATCACGAACTTTTTATAAACAAGTTCAAGATGGAATTCCTCCTTCGTCTTATGGTTTTTGGGCAATGCCTCCTAATATAACGCCTGGAGATATTATCTTAATACTAATGACATATAATTCTGGCACTGATATTTCTTTGACAGGTGCTAACTTACAAGAGTTATTTGAGAAAGCACCTCTTGGTAATAATATAACATTAAAGGCATATTATATGGTTTCTGATGGAACTGAACAGAATATTACTTTTGCTTCTGTCCCAACTAACGAATCGGTCTCTATGATAATGTATGTTATCCAAAATGGAGACCCAGAAGAGATTGCCTTTTCTGCTTATTCAGATATAAACACATATAATTCTCCTTCTTTGTCTTTACCAGAAAGCAAAAAAACAATTTGGTTCGCTATTAGTAGCAGTTTGGGATATAATTCTTTTGCTAATGTCACCGCTCCTCCAACTAATTTTCAAAGTATGTTATTTGTTCCTTCGGGAGGAACTATGAATAATGCTGGGACTGGGGCAGGAAATAGAGGGGCTTGTATTGTTTCCTCTGAAAGATTTTATGAAGGTCAAACATTAGACCCAGCGGCTTATACAGTCAGCGGTCTTAATAGTTGGTGTAATAATGCGACCATTGCTATTCCTTACAAAGAAAATACTCATTATAAAGATTTGAGCGGGATGATTAAAACGACTTTACCAACTGCTACTGAAAGAATTTATGTTTCTACTACTGATGATATTAAAATGCTTGATACTGAAGATAGCCAGTGGCATTCTATCTGGAAAGGTCTCTTAAAACAAAAAGCACTTAATAGTGATTATCCTCGTATTCTAAAAGTTTGGGGATTAGGAGAAGTTATTTTCGTGGCCAATGATAATAAAATTCACTCAATATCTAAACTGGCTTCTCAATTTACTGATGTGGAATATGAGAGAATAGTTGCTCCTACTAATTATTATGCTAACTGGATGGCGACCACAAAATTAATGATTTTTACAGGGTTTACTAATAAAGATGGTTTAGCCCTGCCTTCTCTTATTCTTGCTTATGACCCTTATTCAGAATATACCAGAACTATTGAAATCCCCAGCGGAGCAACAATGGGCTTTGTCTTAAATGATATTTGTTATTTTATCAATATCAAAGGCGAATTATATGCTTTTTCTGGAAGTTCCTATCAGCAAGTTGGTCATATGCCTGGGTATACAAAAGATATTGAAATAACCCTTCCTCATAGAAACGGCTTTTTTAATTACGAAGGTGAGGTTCTAATGCTTTGGAAGGGAATTTATCCTTATGCTGGTGGAGTTTGGAGATTAAGCGATAATCAATTTTATCACTATGCGAGTATTGATAATCAGATAACACTAACAAGAACTGGGGCTTTATTCTTTGATGGAACTAATATGTATTGCGGTGCTACTTATGGAGAAGTAAAAGGAATTTTTGTTGATGGTGACGCTGATAATGGCTGGATAGTATTTTCTAAAATACCCTCTCCAGACATTAAACAATTATGGCACAATATCGCCTTAAAATACTTCGTTCCTAAACCTAATGTTTCAGAAGGTGATTTTGTAGTAAAATATAGAACACAGCAATCTCAATTGGGTGAAGGAGTTAATGCTGATATTTTTAATGGAACTTGGGTAGATGAAAATACTTTTAACACTACTGCTACAGGGTTTAATGTAGGAGATGAGATTATTGTGGTTGGCGGAAGCGGAAGCGGTTGTTTGGCTCATATAACCGAAATTGACGACACTCTTATATCTATTGATGAGGAAATAGGAACGGCTTTAGCAGATTTTACTTTTACGATAGAAAATTGGAAAAAGGTTAGATTTCCAACTTTTACAAATAAACAATTTAATTCCATTGCGAGTTTAGGCGATATAAGGTCGGAATGGATACAATTCAAAATCGGGATAGAAGGAGATTATGAATTAGAAGAAGTTCAAATCTCCTCTGTTCCT